>Ga0307515_10006955_pt1 | contig 22468 bp, 25 predicted proteins | sample 17_EM_MG_FD_194513 | JGI IMG/M metagenome (GOLD analysis project Ga0307515, IMG submission 194513) | Populus trichocarpa ectomycorrhiza microbial communities from riparian zone in the Pacific Northwest, United States - 17_EM | ecosystem: Host-associated > Plants > Roots > Unclassified | place...
ACCGCTGAATGTAGCTTCAGCTTCCAGCGTGCCTCCTACATGATCGACCGCCATCAGCCAGCTCTCCATGAAGGCTCAAAGGAGAAGTCACATTGTCAGATTCCCACGGTTGCGAGTTAACTAACTGATGAATAGAGTCTCGGCGCGCCGTCCATCGACCGCCTCCAAGTACTCGTCCAATCTCGCTCGATCACGGCCTCCCAGTGTATCTCCGAACTTGCTCGATTACGGCCTCCAAGTTCGCACAATCATGGCCTCCAAGTGCATATCTTCAAACTCGCTCGATCACGGCCTCCAAGTGCATCTCCAAACTCGCTGGATCCCGGCCTCCAAGTGCATCTCTGAGTTCACTCGATCTCAGTATCCAAGTGCATATCCTAACTTGCTCAATCACGGCCTCCAAGTGCATCTCTGAGTTCACTCGATCTCCGTCTCCAAGTGCATCTCAAACACGCTCGATCAAGTACATCTTCAAGGAGCGACGGCGGTTGTACGGAGATACAAGGGTAACGGAGGTGGACAGAGTGACGGGGAGTATATATTCGGCAGACCCCGGAGTACATAGACATCATCTCATTTCCATCTCCTCTTATTATACAATGAAAATTCACACTCTATCTTTCCCAACTTTTGGTCTCACTCGCTCTGTCCGAGATTTCGTGTATCCACGCAATTGCGTGGATCCTCACGGCCGGGTAGTATCATATCTTCTCACCTTATTCCTAGAACTCGAGGAGAGATTGTCGCAGCGTCACCCTTTGCATTGCGATCCCGATGCAAGCGTGTACCCAATGAACCCATTCCGACGTATGGTCACAGTTGGCCACAACGGCAGAGTGTTTGTTTAAAATAGGAGACCGACAGAGCGAGAAGAAACGGCGAAACAGCGATCGGAGGGTGATATGCAACGTGACGCGTGGTATTGACGCCGGGCGCAGAGTAATCCGCCACCGTGGTGTCTCTGACGGCTCTGACGGAGCGCGTCCACTCTGACGGAGCCATTCCGCCCGGACGGAAATGTTTTTTGCTGATGAATTCGCGTTGCATAACTTCCCATCTCCAAGTTGTTTGCACTCATAAATGGCCGTCTGTTCCACATGTAGAGCTCCAGCAGTCTGCCCGTTGCAAATACAAGATGGGTCATGTCTGTGTGACCAAATCGATGGATGCTGCGAGTGCCAGAGATCATTGAGCCAGGTGTAGACACCGCCTGGGGTTGCACTTGCCACTGCCTCCGTCTCAGATTTGTTTCTGTAGCTTGTGTTTGCAGTGGATTTGCAATGATCGCGCAGGCTTCTGGATTAGGGATGGGGGTAGGCAGGTTTTCAAGACCGCTGAGAGGAGTGGGAGTGCTGGCAATGCCGGATGCGGGGCGGGATACAACGCGACGCATTGGGTCTGTCTGTGAGGTTCCTCCAGGTGCGGGTTTGCTACGACTGCTTGGACCCGGCGTGGCGAATGGAGTATTTATCGACTGTCACTGTGTAGCGGGCGGGGTGGAAGCCATGCATTGAGTGATATCTGCAACACGAGAATTGTTCAGTGAAGATGAGGGGGTGGAGTTCTGACATTGGGTTGAAGAGGCTACAGAACTCCCTCCTTGAGAGGAATCCCTCTCACCAGGCGGTACGGAAATGCGTCTCTTAGCAGGGGGAAGTGGAGACTTCCCTGCAGGCACACCCTTTTGTGGATTCTGACGATTAGCAAGACTTCGAATATTTTGTACGACCGGAGTTGTGTCAGGGTGGGGGCTTTGGGAAGGCATAGTCCGATATAGATGTCCGACATTAAGAATGCAGGAACAATTTCCTCTGCATGAATATGCAACTGCAGGCGAGGTAGACTCCTATTTGAGCGACCAGCGTGGGATTCGACAAAAAAGGGAGGCACAGTGTAGACCCTGCAAGTCTCTAAACCGTGACAATACTTGGGGATGAAATTCCTTGAAAAGCATTCTATTATGTGGTCCACTGCCATCAGATTAAACTCAGATTAAACTCAGCATCGATATTCACTGTTACAGCAACGCCTGAAGCTCTATTTGCACCGCTTGAAGGGTGTTTATGCCTTCTTGGTGCGATTATCATAGTATTGCACTTGTTGTTGGCACAATACTTCGAACCATCGATTGTGTATATCTTCAGATTCCCGGCGGAAATCCCCCTTTGGCAGAGCTAAAAACATTGCAAAGCGAACCATGATGTATTCTCTATCCTATGACATCAGTTGCGTGTGCTGTTTCCACTGCTAGGCGAGTTGGTAGCCATGTTGGATGGTTGCACAGTTAGGACAACCTGAGAACGACACAGTGTGCTCCGAGATGCACGAGGTCTGAGTGGTGAACGTCGTGTGAGATGCAAAAGCAACACCTGGCGTTGTTAACTATCCTAACCGCTAGTACTAAATCTCGTCTCAAGGCTTCTCATTCATGAGGTGCCTGGTGGTTGTGCCACATGAAGGCCGGGCCGTTTTGTGTTCGTTAACCAACAAAATGCAGGACATGAATCAAAATTATCACATCTTACCAGTTGAACCAAGAAATTGCAGGAACTCGAGTATATATATCCCTTCTTCCCACCTACACCTTCATTCTCTGTTCCTCCCGTATTAAGCACACCGCCAGCATCCTGAACTATTTCAACATCATGTTACTGGTATAAAACAACGCCTCTCGCTCCAAAACACACCCGATAACCTACAGAACTTTGTATGTTCCCTCTGGGCTTCCTTCAGCTACATGCAACTGTATCATAATGCTAACTCTTTGAATGTAGATTCGTTTCCAACTCACAGTGATGGCACCAAAGGGCAGCTGCAAAGGAATGGGGAAGGCTAGGGCAAAGATGCCGACATCGGTCATAGATCGACACCTGCTGTTGGATCGCGACTGTATAAAGAGATTCATCTTGGAACACATCCGTGGACTCATATAGATATACAATGTTTGCGGCGTCATGGATGAGAAGGCATGGGACCTCTTATATGCTATAATCTTTTTTGATCCATTCACGACTCGCCACTTTTCACAATTCCAGCTGATGTGGCCACACCGCGGATGCAGGAATTCGCCTTTTCAGGAGTGGTGGGCTGCCTTCCTCTCATATATGGGGCAAATGTTTGACACAACCCGCGACCAAATGAACAATTGGGGGTGGGACAACCCCCGTGCCTTCAGGGATCAAGTCAATTGCTCCAATCTGCAGACAACCAGCTCAGGATAGGTTAAACGCACCAGTGAGCATTTCTCTTGGTACGGTAGCGATGAATTCAGGGCAAAGAGTGAGCTGCCAAGCTGCCAGCAGTACTAGCCAGGCAACTTCCTGGCCCTTAGTCTACTGAATTGGGATGAGATAATCGACGACGATGATGATGATGAAAACTGGGCGGATAACGGAGCGCCGAGCCGTGGAAGGAGCCATCCTGGTGATGGCAATGAAAATGACGACAGAGAGGGTGAAGAAGACACGCACGGCAGTGAGAAAGGGACCGGGAAAGGGAAGGGAACAAAGGATGGGAAGGGGAAACGGATGGGGAAGGGGAAGGCAATGGAGGAAGGGAAGAGGAAGGGGATGGGAAACGGTAAAGAGAAAGGTATTGTTAAACAAACCCCAGGGGGAGTTGATATCGCTCGTGCCTTTGCTTTGCAGGTGCAGAAGGAAATGTTTGAGGCAGACTAGGACACGGAGGGCTAACTAGAGTGGGTATAATTAGAGGCGGAAGCATCGCCCGCCGTGTCAATTTCCTCAGATGATGATACCGACACTACCGAGAAGTCCGACGGCAAACATGACTCAGAACATGATTGTGATGTGGATATGCGCATGGAGGAAGATGTGGACGCACCGTGCGCTGTTGATTTAGGCGGCGATGTGAATATGGAAAGGGATGGTGACAATGCAGAGGAGGAAGATAAAGTGGAGGAAGATGAAGAGGAGGAAGATGAAGAGGAGGAGGATGAGAAGGAGGAGGATGAGGATGAGGAGCAGGATGAGGATGAGGATGATGGCAAAGAACCTCGGACAATTGGCCAGGGGGAGATGGTAAATGAATCGGCTGATGATGTAGATACCATGGTAGACGATCAGCCAATCGTGCTACCTGAGCAAGTCCTGGAGATGCGCGAGCATACCCCACGGCCACAACCTCCGGCCCCTGCCCCAGGGCGACGAACCCCGGAGCCTTGCCCACGACCACAAACTTCAGAGACTTATCCGCTCGGTGGGCTGAAGTTTTTACGGTTTGGGACGCTGCAAAACCCTCGCCCAGCGGTGCCAACTCTGTGAGAAGCTGAGCCAGCCGGAAACACCTCATAAGTGGATGTGGATCAGCAGCTGCTCGGCGAATTGGCAGGTAGCGACAGTCTCCCCGATGTCCCTCTCCCTGATGTCCCTCTCCATGGGATGCACCCAGATGGCTCGGTAGACAAGAAGTGAACCAGTCCTCGCGTTGCATAGGAGGCCATTGTTTTTGCATTCAGGTTAGGGTCGGGTTCTTGTCTTGTTCATTTCCTTTGTTCTGATCCATTTATCTCACGCATTGATTATTACATGCGTCGCGAGGTTTTTGAATTGCTCAGGGTTTATTTCTTTACGGGTTTTGTATTGATTTTATTTTATTCATAGTATTATGGGACATTGCACATGCAGCGTTGTTGCAACTCCTGGCGTGTAAGGAACCTCCTCATGATGGTGTTGAGGCTCAATGAATCTCTCAAGTTAGCTGAAAGTATTGTGAGCTTACACCCACCAGGCTGCTCAGGCCCAGCACCAACTTTCGGCCCTTTCTACAGTGTATACTCCACTCCTCGCGTGTCATTGACAATGCCAGAGAAGACCCCTTTCCGTTGCCCCAAATTGTCATGCTAAAAGAAGTTCACCTCAGACAGCTGGTGACTTAAACATATCAAAATCAGCAAAAAACATTTCCATCCTGGCGGAATGGCTCCGTCAGAGTGGACGGGCTCCATCAGAGCCATCAGAGACACCCAGTGGCAGACTACTCCGCGCCCGGCGCCGATACGACGCATCGCGTTGCATATCGCCCTCCAATTGCGGTTTTGCCATTTCTTCTCACTCTGTCGGTATCCTATTGTCAATGAACACTGAGGCGTTGTGGCCAACTGTGACCATACATCGGAATGGGTTCAGTGGGTACACAAGCAGAATGTAAATCGGTCCGGAAGCCACACACAGGATTCCATTAGCACAGAGCATTTTGTCTATCATATTCATCTTTGTTACAGTCACAAGATTCGCTACCTCATAATATGGCATGCATTATTTAAGTATCTCTATATATATACATATGGTCAATCTGGCCACAGATGGTAGTCGAGCATAATCAGAGGTTCTACATCAGCAAAAAACATATCCTTCCGGGCGGAATGGCTCGGTCAGAGTGGACGCACTCCGTCAGAGCGGTCAAAGGCACCCCGGTGGGAGACTACTCCACGCCCGGCGCCAATATGACGCGTCGCGTTGCATATCACCCTCCGATTGCAGTTTTGCCGTTTCTTCTCGCTCTGTTGGTATTCTATTGTAAATGAACACTGTGGCGTTGTGGCCAACTGTGACCATACGTTGGAATGGGTTCATTGGGTACATCAGCAAATTGTAAATCGGTCCGGAAGCCACATGCAGGGTTTCATATGCACAAATCATTTTGTCTATCATATTCGTCTTTGTTACAGTCACAAGATTCGCTACCTCATAATTAGTATGGCATGCATTATTTCAGTATCACTATATACATACATACAATCAATCTGGCCACAGATGGTAGTCGGGCATAATCGGAGGTTCTAGCTCAAGGAGCCTAGGAAGAAAGTGAGAAGATATGATACTACCCGGCCGTGAGGATCCACGCAATTGTGTGGATCCAGATGAGATGATAATCAGAGGATCTCTATGTACCCCAGGGTTTCCCTAATATGTACTCCCCGTCGCTCAGTCCACCTCCGTTACCCCTGTATCTCCATACACCTGCCGTCTCTCATTAACGATGTACTTGGAGGCCGTGATCGAGCGAGTTGAGAGATGCACTTGGAGGCCAGGATGGAGTGAACTCAGAGATACACTCCGAGGCCGTGATGGAGCAAGTTTGGGGATGCACTTGGAGGCCGAGATCGAGTGAACTCAGAGATGCACTTGCAGGCCGTGATAGAGCGACTTTGGAGATGCACTTTGAGGCCATGATCAAGCGAGGTTGGAGATGCAATTGGAGACAGAAATTGAGTGAACTCAGAGATGCACTGGGAGGCCGTGATTGAGCAAGTTTGGAAATGCACTTCCAGGCTATGATCGAGCGAGATTGGAGGAGGACTTGGAAGCGGTCGATTTGGAGGTAGGCGCGACACCAGCTGAGACTCTATTCATTGGTTAACTTGTAATTGTGGGAATGTAGAATGTTGAGTACAACAACATCCGCCGAGAGATGGGAAACTGGCTGGGAGCGGGAAACTGGCTGGGAGCGGGAGACAGTCGATATTGGGATGATGCAGTACACGGTGTATGCAGTACTCAGTGTATGCTGTACTCGGTGTATGCTGTAGTCGGTGTTGACTCATTATTATGGCATGGAGAGATAGAGAGGGATGACTTAACTTCGTGTTCTTAGGTGATGGTAGAGTTGAGCACAGGAAAGAGAGAGATCAGAGGAGATGTGAGAAATCATCATGACAAACTTGGACTTAAGAGAATTTTGTGTGCGAAACAATTTACCATCCCCGATACGGCAGGTACGAGTCCTGATCAGGCAGGTAATTACACCGATACGAGGTCTTCCCAACCCAATCAGGCAGGTCATACCCCTAATTTCGCATATCCGCTTGTATGCTCCACATCGTTCTCAACTTCATCCCCATGTCTCTCTTTCTCGTCCACAACTTTACCATCATCGCAGAACATAAACTTAAGCCATCCCTCTTGATCTCTCCATGCCATGATCATGAGTTGACACCGAGTACAGCATACACCGAGTACAGCATACACTAAGTACTGCATAAACCGTGTACAGCATCATCCCAATATTGACTGTCTCCCGCTCCCAGCCAGACTCTGATCTCTCGGCAGACCATGTTGTACTCAATTCTCTACATTTCCACAATTACGAGTTAACCAATGAATAGAGTCTCAGCTCCCATCACGCCTCCCTCCCACACTACAGCCTCCAGATTGACCGCCTCCAAGTACTCCTCCAAACTCGCTCAATCATGGCCTCAAAGTGCATCTCCAAACTCGCTCGATCACGGCCTCCCAGTGCATCTCTGAGTTGACTCAATCTCGGTCTCCAATTGCATCTCCAATCTGGCTCGATTACGGCTTCAAAGTGCATCTTGAAACCTGCTCAATCACTGCCTCCCAGTTCATCTCCAAACTTGCTCGATTACCGCCTCGCAGTGCATCTCTGAGTTCACTCAATCTCAGTCTCCAAGTGCATCTCTGAGTTCACTCGAACCTGGCCTCCAAGTGCATCTCTGAGTTCACTCAATCTCGGCCTCCAAGTGCATCTCTCAACTCGCTCAATCACTGCCTCCGATCATCATCTTCAGGCGCACCTCGAATTGCTGACAATCACCACATGCTGTCAGTCCAGATATACCATGTGTAGATAGGTAGCTATATAGATACATTGATACATAGATGAGAATACACACTGAATGCATAAGTTTTGAAAATTGTTGAACGATAAGTAGTAGCTATGATTGAACATCGCCAGGCGTTGTGTGAACGGCTCCAGCATAATTGCAGCCCCTGCGAAGAGTGTAATACACGTGTCCTTCTGATGGTGTGTAAACGTCACCACAAGATAAAGAAGTACGTATACAACGCGACCCGTAGCCTGGATGACGGGTAGCGTGGAATTCTCTGTCAGAGGGTACGAAGTTCTGTCAGATCTGTCAGAGCCGTCCGGAACACCCAAGTGTTTCTGACGGAAACTGGAGTTGTTGCTGATGTAGCTCGAGGAGCCTAGGAAGAAAGTGAGAAGATATGATACTACCAGGCCGTGAGAATCCATGCAATTGCGTGGATCCAGATGAGATGGAAATGAGAGGATGTCAATCTACCCCGGGGTCTCCCGAATATGTACTCCCCATCGCTCAGTCCACCTCCATTACCCCTGTATCTCGGTACACCTGCCGTTGCTCATTCACGATGTACTTGGAGGCCGTGATGAAGCGAGTTGAGAGATGCACTTGGTGGCCAGGATCAAGTGAACTCAGAGATACTCCGAGGCCGTAATCGACCGAGTGTGGAGATGCACTTGGAGGCCGGGATTGAGTGAACTCAGAGATGCACTTGGGGGCCGAGATCGAGTCAACTGAGAGATGCACTTGGAGGCCGTGATAGAGCAAGTTTGGAGATGCACTGCGAGGCCGGGATTGAGAGAATTTGGAGATGCACTGGGAGGATGTGATCAAGCGAGTTTGGAGATGCACTTTGAGGCCGCGATCAAACGAGGTTGGTGATGCAATTGGAGACCGAAATTGAGTGAATTCCGAGGTGCGATGGGAGGCCGTGATTGAGCGAGTTTGGAGATGCAGTTGCAGGCTACGATCGAGCGAGATAGGAGGAGTACTTGGAAGCGGTCGATTTGGAGGGAGGCCTGACGGCAGCTGAAACTCTATTCATTGGTTATCATGTAATTGTGGGAATGTAGAGAGTTGAGTACAACAACATCTGCCGAGAGATGGGAAACTGGCTGGGAGCGGGAAACTGGCTGGGAGCGGGAAACTGGCTGGGAGCGGGAAACTGGCTGGGAGCGGAAAACTGGCTGGGAGCAGGAGACTGTCGATGTTGGGATGATGCTGTACTCGGTGTATGCTGTAGTCGGTGTTAACTCATGATTATGGCATGGATAGATAGAGCGGGATGACTTAACTTCGTGTTCTTAGGTGATGGTAGAGTTGAGCACAAGAAAGAGAGAGATCAGAGGAGATGGGGGAAATCATCATGAGAAACTGGGACTCAAGAGAATTTCCTGTGCCAGTCAATTTACCATCCCCAATATGGCAGGTACGAGTCCCGATCCGGTGGGAAATTACACTGATACGAGGTCTTGTAAACCCAATCAGGCAAGTCGTACCCCCAATTTCTCAGGTCCGCTCGTATCCTCCACATCGTTCTCATCTTCATCCCCCATCTCTCTCTTTCTTGTCCCCAACTCTACCATCACTTAAGAACATGAAGTTCAGTCATCCCTGTCTATCTGTCCATGCCATGATCAAGAGTTAACACCGAGTGCAGCATACACTGAGTACAGCATACACCGCATACTGCATCATCTCAACATCGACTGTCTCCCACTCCTCGCCAGTATGCCATCTCTCGGCAGACCATGTTGTACTCGATTGTCTACATACCCTCAATTACGAGTTTACCAACGAATAGAGTCTCAACTCCCATCGCGCCTCCCTCCCGCACCACAGCCTCCAGATTGACCGCCTCCAAGTACTCCATCAAACTCGCTCGATCATGGCGTCCCAGTGCATCTCTCTGTTCACTCAATCCCGGTCTCCAATTGCATCTCCAAACTCGCTCAATCACGGCCTCAAAGTGCATCTCCAAACTCGCTCAATCACGGCCTCCCAGTGCATCCCTGAGTTCAGTCAAAGTGGGTCTCCAATTACATCGCCAACCTCGCTTGATCACGGCTTCAAAGTGCATCTCGAAACTCGCTCGAGCACCGCCTCCCAGTGCATCTCCACACTGGCTCGATCACGGCCTCCCAGTGCATCTCTGAGTTCACTCAATCTCGGTCTCGAAGTGCATCTCTGAGTTCACTCGATCTTGACCTCCAAGTGCATCTCTCATCTCACTCAATCACGGCCTCCGATCATCATCTTCAGGCGCACCTCAAATTTCTGACAATCACCGCGTGCTGCCAGTCTAGATATACGGTGTGTAGCTAGGTAGCTATATAAATACATAGATGCATAGATGAGAATACAAACTGAATGAATAAGTTTTGAAAATTGTTGAACGATAAGTAGTAGCTATGATTCAACATCGCCAGGCAGTGTGTAAACAGTGTCAGCATAACCACAGCCCCTGCGAAGAGTGTAACACACGTGTCATTCTGATGGTGTGTAATCATCACCACAAAGTAGAGGAGTACATATGCAACGTGACCTGTCGCCTAGACGATGGGTAGCGTGTAATTCTCTGTCAGAGGGACCGAGGTTCTGTCAGAGACGTCAGAGCAGTCTGGAACACCCGCGTGTTTCTGACAGAAACTGGAGTCGTTGCTGATGAAATTACACCATCCTGAACACCTTCAAGTTGCACACCTGAAGAATCTGACTATTCGCAGCGTGCCCTGACGCGTTGAACCTGCTCAGGGTCGGGAATTCAACCCTGAGAAAGATTCAGTCGAAGACTTGGACGTGTTTCCCCACCTCGAACACATTGATAACATTGCAGACCCGGAGTCTCAACCACCGCCACCTCCTCTGCTGCAGACAGAAACATACCCGGGCACCGGCGCTTGGTTGAGCGATTACATTGCTGAGCCATGGGAACACGACGCTCATGGTTGCCTTGAGATGAACCTACAAAATAATCCGTACTACCCGTTTGCGACGCATGATGAGTACAATTATAGCCAGTGTGGGATCAAGAAGAAGGGCATGAAGACGTACTATGACAATGTGCTGAAGGAAGAAAACACCGCTCTGCATTTCCCAATCTTCAACAACGGGGATGGCATACAGAAGCCCGGGGCAAGCATGCCAGATGATCTGGCTCTCAGGGAGTGGGAACTACACACTCTCGAGGATATGAGATGGAATGACAATCACCAACAGCCTATCAAATACTGCAGTCGAGACATCATCAAAAGCATGAGATGGTTGATGTGGCAGCCAGCCTATGCTGAGCATCTGACTTATGCCCCTCAGTGTTGTTTTAACAGCGATATGCCACCAAAACGCCTCTATACCAAAATGCACATTGCGGACTGGTGGTGGGAGATCCAGGTAAGGAGAAATACTCGAGGATCATCACATGCTAATCGATGTCACGTCAACGCTCAGAGTCGGGGATACACCGGTTCGCTTGATCTTCACGTCTGATGGAACACATCTCCCAAATTTTGCTGGGGACAACACAGAGTGGCCTGTAAATATTATGATTGGCAATCTATCTTCGAAGATCCGCCAGATACCCTCAATGCACAGCATGGTATTGGTTGCTCTCCTGCCGATTCCAATCAAGAACCGCAATATTCCTCTGTAGCGGCTGAATGAGCAGCGGCAAACAAACTGAGAGGTGCTGAATGAAGTACTCTGGCAGGTACTCCAGCCTCTCACCTTTAAACAAAATCCCAGCGCTGAGAGCGGGTATGATAATGATCTCTATGCAGATGGCAACTTCAGGTGTTGCAAACTGGTTTTAGCAGCATGGCTTGCAGATTGCCCAGAGTATAGCGACCTACATCATCTCAAGCGGCATGTCTGTTTTTGGTGTGAGTGTCCGAAGAACGATCTTGGAGATTATGTCTCTCCTGACAAGCAACACCCCCGGCAGGATCACAACTTATATAGAATGCTCAGCTCTGCCAACACTAAGGCAGCCGGTGCCGATCTCTCATCGCGCCATGTTCACCGAGGATTCAACGTGTTTCGACATATTCCCTGAATCATGAGTGGCGTTAGCAACGGGTCCGGGTAACCCGCCAGTGGTCCGGGTTTTGACCAGCGGTTCGGTTCAGTTCGGTTCCAGCCCTGGCCAAAAACCCAACCCGCTTTGTCTTGGCGGGTTGGTTACCCGGACCGGACGAAGAACCGCGGGTATTTGGCAGGGTTGGAACCGGACCGCGGTTCCAAATATACGGTTCCTACTCCTTTGGCCCCAATTAAGTATTTGAGTTCTGATCGTGTCACAACATGATCAGTACATAGATTGTGCAGTTTTGGTCGCTGTTTCACCTCCCGCTTTTAGATTTGCGATCCGACTGATATTCGTTGAGTGGTTGAGAAATAATGGCTGATTTCAGGCGAAATTGGCGGGTTTTCGATCGCGACTCAATGAATACTTGTCGGATCGCAAATGTGAAAGTGGCAGGTGAATGAGCGACTAAAACTGCACAATCTATGTACTGATCATGTTGTGATATGATCAGAACTCAAATACTTAATTGGAGCCAAAATGGTCAATTTCAAATGCCGGGTTTTTGGTGGTAAAACTGCCCCATTTCCGACCGTCCAGGTTGTTCGTGTGGTAAGACCCATTGCCACAGTCCGGGTTCGGGTGGAACCGGACCCGGAACCGACCCGGCAATTTGCACCCATTGCTAACACAAATCATGAATGACCTCCCAAAGCCGGACCTCCTCCATACAATGCAGATCAGCATGCTTTCCCACCTCCAGAAGTGGATTTTCCACTTCATGAAGTTGCACGAACAGCTCAACAAGTACAATGCAATCTGCCTATCTGTGCCTGCTTACCACGACCTCACACCAAAAAATAAGTTGTATGAGGAAGTTTCTCAATGGAATGGGAAGGAGATGAAGGAAATGAGCCGGTACCTGCTTTGAGTTGTAACTAGTGTTAGCAACGGGTCCGGGTAACCCGCCAGCAGTCCGGGTTTAGACTGCAAAAACGAGTCGGTTCGGTTCCAAACCCGGCCAAAAACCTGACCCGCTGACTCTTCGCGGGCCAAACCCGGACCCGTACCCGTCAATCCGCGGGTTTCACCAGGTTTGGCTAGACCCGTCGGGTCTAATCTCCGGTTCTGCGTTTCGGGTTTCACATTTATGGTCGCATTCAGATATGCTACTGCTAATCGTAAAGTATTGACATTGGTATGTCACGGTTCATTTTCGGCGTATTAGCGGCCTTAATGTGCAAAACACGGATACTCACGCGCCCAACCACATCCTGAAAATCAGCGTCAACAGAGCGTCAACAGAGCGTCAACAGAGCGTCAACAGAGCATCAACAGAGGGTCAACAGAGCGTCAACGATATTTGGTCTTGCATCTTCGGTAATATGAGTGGTGCTTGATCAAAACCATCCATAAACAAGGATATGGCAGCCTTTGTAGGCAGAAATGTACGGGATATTCTAGCCACATCCTCCGGGACAGTAACAACTTATTTCATTTACAGAGCTACTACTAAGCATTCTTGAGCCTTTTAGCATATGATGACAGTCAAAATGATGTATATAGACAATAACCGCCACATCATGCTGTGATTAACCACGATGGAAGGCCAACAAGGTTGACACTCTGTTGACGCTTATTTTGAAGATGGGGCAGGAAGCGTTTCACTTTCACTTTTGCCTATAAAGGCAGCCAATAATCAGTTTATGGCAATGTGCAACCTGTCGCCCCCCAGATTACCCATAATACATGACCAACAATCGTTGACACTCCGTTGACGCTCACTTTCATGATGGGGCATGGAGGGTATTGCAATCCGTTTGGCCTATAAAGGCAGCCAAAAATTCCTTTATGACTGACTGCAGCCTATCGGAGATGTGATTTCCCAGGACTCATGACCAAAAATTGTTGACGCTCTGTTGACGCTCATTTTCATGATGGGGCAGGGAGGGTATTGCAATCTGTTTTGCCAATAAAGGCAGCCAAAAATTCCTTTATGACTGGCTGCAGCCTATCGGAGGTGTGATTTCCCAGGACCCATGACCAAAAATCGTTGACGCTCCGTTGACGCTCATTTTCATGATGGGGCAGGGAGGGTACTGCAATCTGTTTTGCCTATAAAGGCCGCCAAAAATATCTTTATGACTGACTACAACCTATCAGAGGTGTGATTTCCCAGGATGCATGACCACAAATCGTTGACGCTCCGTTGACGCTCATATTCATGATGGGGCAGGGAGAGTATTGCAATCTGTTTTGCCTATAAAGGCAGCCAAAGATACCTTTATGAGTAACGACAACTTATCTGAGGTGTGATTTCCCAGGACGCATGACCAAAAATCATTGACGCTCCGTTGATGCTCATTCTGCAATGGCTGTATCCACAATATGCAATCATTGAATTTGGCACGGTTTATCATTCACGTTGTTTTGGCTGTCTTTCTTGCGTTTTCATTTACATTCTCCTAGATAACTACGTTGTTCTTTAATAATACATAGATATATATAATAATAATCACCAAAATCCCGTCTTTCGGTCAATGCTCATCATCAATTGCAGGATCGCTCAATCCGCTGCTCTTGTCTTCAAAATGAATGTTAGCTGCATTACCACACCACAGAGAGTATACTATCCTTCATCAGTCAGCATATCTGGATCAAAATCGGTATCGTGCACGGTATCCTCATCATCTTCGAAATATTCCGCCCAGGGAAGAGCTGTATGGGAATACGTATATCCGGTGTGGCGGGAAAATCCATTTCTCACCACCACCGCCACCCAGCTTGACAGAAGACTGAGCTACGGCGAGTGTATGGAGATACAGGGATGATGGAGACGGACTGGGCGATGGGGGTGTAAGGGGATCAGGGGTGGCGGAGATGGACGGAGTAACGGGGGGTATATATTCGGGAGACCCCAGGGTAGATAGCTTGCATCGCATCTTGTATCTCGTCTTGTATCATCTCATCTCATACCATCTTATCATACAACGATTGACACACTCCATCTTTCGCATCTTTTCATCTCACTCGCTCTTTCTGAGACTTCGTGTGGATCCACGCAAATGCATGGATCCTCGCAGCCGGGTAGTATCATACCTTCTCACCCTCTTCCTACGCTCGTGGAGCCAGAACCGCTCTTTCTCACGAATTCCTTTTTGGATGCCGCGAGAGGTGCAGCCTAGTGTCGACGATGGGCTCTCTGTCCTCTAGCTTCGCCGTTTCACCACAAATGGAGCCCAAACGCAGATCTCTGGTTTGGAAAGCTGAGTACGGAATGGTGGGAAAGACTCCTACTAGCTAATACAGGCAAATATAGAGAGAAGCAACTAGTGGAAGATACTAACAATGTCGGATTGGAACGCCGGATGCGGTAAGCTGGGTACATCGACGTGGCTGACTAGAAGGGCACCGACCTTATACTGTGACGAACACTAAGGAAATGGCGCCGAACTAAAACCGGACGAAAGGCACCGACTTCATACCGGGACGAAAGGCACCGACCTCGCAGACGGGACGAAAGGCACCGACCTAACACCGGGACGAAAGGCACCGACCTCATACCGGGACGACAGGCACCGACCTCGCAGACGGGACGAAAGGCACCGACCCAACACGGGGACGAAAGGCACCGACCTCATACCGGGGCGACAGGCACCGACCTCATACCATGATGAACACCGAGAAAAAGGCACCGACCTAATACCGGGACGAACACCGAGTAAGTGGCGCCGAACTAACACCGGATGAAAGGCACTGACCTAATAACGGGACGAACACTAAGGAAATGGCGCCGAACCAACACCGGACGCAAGGCACCGACCTAATACAGGGACGAGAAAACACAAGCGATAGAAGGACGCCAACCCTGTACTAAGGAAGACACTGATCCGAAGGAATACTAAGAAAAGGAATCAATGATGCCGGTAAGATTGTGAGAAGTGCTAATGAGGATACTACTAGTCGTAGGGGGGAAGTCGCCGGGAATAGAACACGATAGACGACTCGGCAGGAAGCTAAGGGAGATGACCGTGAGAGGTGGTGAAGCCGGACTAAGAAAGGAACGAAACAAAGAGCTCACCTCAAAAGGAGCGTCAATTGACCTAACCCCCCTTCCAAAACTCACAAACTAGCAATTGACCTTAGATCACCAATTACTGCCAATTCACCACCTAATCCACCATCCCACCTCCAAACAACTACACACAAGATGTCAACTGAACAGTCCCCATCCACTTCTGCCGCCGGTCCCAGTGGCTGTACCACTTCCTCCAGTGCTGGACCCTCAAGTCAGGCCGGATCCTCCACCAGCTCTGGACCTTCTGCCAACGCCTCGCGCAATCATACACACGATCAAAGGCAATTCATCGAGTCCTTGGCCCTCGCAATCGCGAAGGAGAAGAAGCAGATGCCACTCCCGGGCACCATGGGCGCCCCTGTCTTTGGAGGAGCAGACGTCACAAAATGCATCGAGGCGTACGGGAGCCTCTCCTCTCGCACCGGGACCAACCCGGCGGCCGATGATGTTATCGCAACGTTCCCGTACTACTGCTCGGAGACGATCCAGGAAATGATAAAGATGATGAACGGATATCTGATGAAGGAATGGGTGCAATTGAAAGAGGAGCTGCAGGACGCCTTCCGGCACGCCGACAGCCGAGTCTACATGTACATGAGGTCGTACTTAGAGCGACTATGCCGGGACCAGCTCGAACGTGGGAACGTCGGCCTGAAAGCCTTTATCCTCGCCTACGACAACATCAGCCGCATTATGATCAGCAAGGGAGCCTTCGCCGAGTATTCACAAGTGGAAATGTTGCTCGGAGCCCTCCCAAGAGATTTGAGAGCAAAAGCGGTAATGAAACTCGAACTAGATCCCAGAGACCCCTCGACGTTCAAATACGACAAACTCGAAGCATGTCCTCCACAAATGTGCGACCACCGATGTCCTCGCCCTCCTGGATCCGGAAGGAGCACGTACGGCGCCGCGAGTCTCTCCTTACTCAATCCCAGCTGGAGTTCCGCTCCCGCAGATGCCAGTAGTGGTGAACCTTCCGGCAATCCCTAACGAAGAGACCCCGGCACCAGCGCAAGCCACGGAGGAAATTCCCATCGCTAAGGCCGAAAATATGATCGACACGAAGATGGACAATATGATGAAGGCTTCCGAGGCTTGGACCTTCCAGCTGAGCAAAGCGAATGAGCCCAGATACGGAGGCTACCAGACTGCCATGGCATACACCATCCAAGCCGACCATCCATCTCCGCACACACCAATGAACTTCCCACCTCCGAATGCACCCACGGGACCTGCATACTACCGACCGGGACCCAATTAGCAGCAATATCCACGGCAAGGATTAGGACCCTGTATCAATTCTGATGAGCTAGGACACATCCGCACGTTCTGTCCCAATGCGCGCACCGACCAGGAAAAAGGGATAGTCCACCTTAATGATCGTGGAAGACTAACCTTAGGACCAAGAGGAGGAAATGGAGGTGAGATATCCGGATATTGACCGGAGAGAAGGTTTTTGTCAATGCGGGAGTACAACTGGGAGGTAGCTCGGCAAGGGCAGCAGGGAGGAGGAGTAGCCACTACGGCTGCACCACAGCCGCCTCAGCCGCAGCATGTTGCAAGATCTCAGCTGTTTCAGAGGGCCAGTGCTCAGGTGACAGCGTTTCGCTCAGGGATTGCCCGACAGCTGTCGGAAATCGACGGGTACTACTCTGGTCTGTCTACAGGTAAGGAAGGTAAGGAAGAAGGTAACGAAGACCGTATCGAGGAGTTGAGCGACAAGGATAAAGAGCAAGACGAGGGGCAAGGTGACAGCAGGGTGGAGGAAGACGAGGAGAACGAGACGGAGGAGGAGAGAGACGCGCATTTAGACGAGGAAGAGAGAGAAAATGGGTCGGCAGTCGTGCGCACGCAGGCAGGATATGCCTTTGTGGACGAGAGACGGAAGAGGACGGACGAGGTGATCAGGGGTGATGACAAGCGGGCACATTTCGAGGAAGTGGTCCCGGAGGTCTCGACGAGTGCAAGTAACCAGGAAAAGCGAACTATCAGGAAAGCGGTAGCATTCAGCAAGCAACCGGCCAAGGCGGACCCCATCAAAAACACGACTCCAAAGACCGCAAAGGCTCCGAAAGTGCCGCGAAAGAAAGCACCGGCCCTGGATACTGGAAACTACGAAGTCCTCGGAAGCAGCCAACTCGATTACACTATCCTAGTCCGTCAGGAGAGAGAGACCGGCGAATTGACCTTCCGACTCCTACCAAAGGCTAAAACCGTATCAGTTCCCAAGGACAAACGAGTTACTGCGAGGACCCCGGCTGCACCAAAGGAAATCGGAATCGCTCACGTTTCTGCCTTCTCCAGCCTAAAAGATCTTGCAGGATACACCGAATTCCGCTACACCAGGGCCTCTCCAACCGTCCTCAGAAAGATACACAGACACGAACTTCCCATGCTTATCGATGGCGGATCTGAGATCTGCGTGATGAGTGAAGAAGTCGCCAGGGAGTTGAACATCGGGTGGAAACGTGCCGACTGGATGATGATCACTGCCGATGGCAATCGATCTGATTTGTCGAAGGTGGCAGAGTCCGTGCCCATCAACGTCCATGGTATCATCATTCCCGGGCCTATCTTTTTAGCAAGATCCCGATCCGAGCAGGTTATCTTGGGTCGCCCCTGGGAAACATACGCTCGGAAGTGTGAGAGGAACCTGGACGATGGCAGTTGCGAGATCACCATCTCAGCTGTCCATGGGTCAGAGCAGGTGAGGTTTGTTGCTATCTTTCCGAGAGACAAGAGGGACAGATTCGCCAGCAGCTCGGGAAACTTATACGCCTAGTTAAAGTAAGGGCAACTAGGAATGATAGGGCCCGGCACTACGAAGGAAAGAGGTTGGAGAGTGCTGGGAGGAAAGATGGGAATGAGAAGGTCTCGAAGGGTAGAAAAGGAAGAGAAAAGGAGTTGGTTGATAGGAAGAGGGCACTTGCGGGGAAAGTGGAAGGATTATACGGTGGGAAAGAGCAGGAAACGTTCAAAAAGGAAGGAAAACAGTCAGTCAAAAAAAGGGGGCTATCGAAGAAGGTAAGGAAGGTAATGGGAAGAAGCGTGAATTGGGAGGATGAGTGGGAAGAGGAGGAAGGACTGGTAGTCGGAGAGTTGGGTAGGAGGATGGTAGCAGAAGGGTGGTCGATGGCAGAGGAGGCTCTGGTGAAGGAAAGGAGGGTAACCGGGAGAGAATCCATGGCTTTGGCGTGGGTTTCTAAAAATAACATTGCTCCGGAACTTAGTCAAATACAACCCTTTCCCTCGTACCTTGATTCAGCGAAGTGCAACCTAGACGAAAACACCAAAGCAGCCTGGGTGCGCGCCTGCTACAAATGTGTTGCCCAGAAAGTGAAGTCTGTTCCCATGTCGGACGGAAGTATACCAGATGCCGGACTCGATTGGAGAGGAAGAGCTATCGCTCGGGCCGTACCAATACCAGGCCCCTGGGACGAGTGGTTTATTCCCAAATTCTCCCACGGAGCAAGAGGCGGAAGGTTGACACCTGAGAGATTATGAGAGCTACGGATAGGGAGCATATTATGGCCGAAGGAGAAGGAACCCCTCCTGGGTATGCTATCGAATAGAGAATACGCTCTCTCATGGACATGGGAGGAACTGGGAACGATCAGCGATGAGGTCGAGCCACCCCATCGTATCCGTTTGGAGTCTGTTCATAAGGTCTGGAAGAATCGTGTATTCCGCATACCGAAGAAAGTCATTCCGGTGGAAAAAGAGATGATAGAAGAGAGAGTCTGGCAGGGCCTATTCGAGCCCGCTTGGGGCCCCTACAGGAATGCTCACTTCTTAGTTCCAAAGAAGAATGGGAAGTACCGCTTCATCATCTCTGGCGTGAGCGCGAATTGGCATACACTGGAAGACGCCGGGATACCGCCTAACGTCGAAGAGTTTTCTGAAGCGTTCACTGGACTGCCCATTTCTTCACTGATAGAGTGTCACTCTGGGTACGACCAAAAACGATTGCATGAGGATAGCCGGGACTATATGGCCTTCCAGACTACGCAAGGCTTGTATCGGCCGACCAGACTAGTACAAGGAGCTACCAATTCGGTATCAGCATTTGTCAGAGCGGAAAATACTAAACGCTCACCTGGGATCAGTTGCGGAAATATTAGTCGACGATGCCGGAGTGAAAGGCCCAAAGAGTCGGTACGGAGAAGAGGAGGTGGAACGGTTGCCTGCAGTTCGAAGGTTTGTTATGGAACACCTCCAGAACCTTGATAACGTACTTGCCGATGTAGAGAGAGCTGGAGCCACCATTTCCGGAGAGAAGTCCGACTGGTGCTGGAACGGGGTAAAAATAGTCGGGTTTGTCTGTGGGGAAGCAGGAAGGTGGCCACAAGCGTCCAAGGTCGACAAGGTGTGGAATTGGCCCCGGTGCGAGAACCGTACTGAGTGCAGGGCATTTTTAGGACTTTGCACATACTATCGAATATGGATCCCCGAATATGCAATAGTTGCAGGCCCCCTGTTCCAAATCTTGCGGAAGGACGTCGAGTTTCAATGGGAGACTGAGGAAAAGAAAGCTATGGCAATCTTGAAAGAGGCTCTCTGCAATGCTCCTGCGTTGAAGACGTTAGACGTTAGTGATGGCGCCGGGCAAATAGTCGTTGGAGTTGACGCCAGTTTAGAGGGGTGGGGGGCGATCTTGCAGCAGGAAGACGAGAATAAGGACCGGCACCCATGTTGCTATGAAAGCGGGCTCTGGAACAACGCCGAAAAGTGATATGATGCGGGGAAACATGAGTGCTGTGGGCTGATGAAGGCGCTCAAGAAGTTCCACAACTACCTATATGGGGTCAGATTCCTCGTGGAGACAGACGCTAACACATTAGTGCATCAACTGAACTTGCCCGCCAACGACCTGCCAGGAGCATTAGTCACGCGCTGGATCGCTTGGATATGACAGTTCGATTTCGACGTGAAACACGTTCCAGGGAGATTGAATGGAGGACCTGATGGCCTCTCACGGCGGCCGCGAGGGGAAGGGGACCCTGAGCCAGAAGAGGAAGATGATCTAGAGGAAACAATTGAAGCAAGCTTACGAGGAATACGGGTGGAACAAGGGTCGGACAGGAAGAGGAGGGAGAGACCATACAAACCATTTGTTGGTTTAAGACTGGCGGAGGAATACAAAGGGAGATGGAAGGAGATAGGTGAGTTTCTGGGGAACCTGAAGCGACCGGAAGGAAAGACTACGAAGGAAATGCAGCAGTTTCGACGGGAAGCCACGAAATACCTTGTTTCAGATGGAATACTCTACCGGAGGCGAAAAACCAATGAACCGCCGGCAAAGGTGTTAGTGAGCGCGGAACAGAAAAGGAAAGCATTGGAAGCTGCACACGAACTGAGCGGGCACCGTGGAAGAGAAGGAACGTTACGAAAGGTAGTGGAGCGGGACTGGTGGCCGGAAATGTATGTCGACGTCAAGGACTGGGTGAAAACGTGCGAGCAGTGCGAGAAGAGAGTGCCTCTACGGTATAATGAACCCCTGAAAAGCCTAACCGTCAGTCACCTATGGCAACGAGTAGGGATGGATATTTCGTACATGCCCAAAACGGAGGACGGATATCACCAACTAGTAGTAGCCAGGGAATACCTCAGAGGGTGGGCAGAGGCACGACCACTAAAACAGGGTACAACGGAGAAGGTAGCAGACTTCTTTTACGAAGAGGTAATTTGTCGGTTCGGAACCCCGGAAAGTGTGGTAGTGGACGGAGGAGCAGAGAATCAGAAATGGACCGACCTCCTCCTCAAACGCTACAATATCCGGAAGATCACTGTAACCCCGTACCATGCCGCCGCTAATGGAGTAATCAAATGAGGACACAGACCGATCGCAGATGCACTATCCAAACTCACAGCCTCCTCAGGGGAGCTGAAAGAGATGTGGATCGACCACCTACCGGCAGTGCTTTGGGCCAACAGAATCACCGTCAGGCGTACGACCGGATATTTGCCATTCCGCCTTATGTTCGGCCAAGATGCAGTACTCCCGATAGAGCTGGAGAACTTAACATGGAATACCGCCAACTGGATCCAAGGAATTGACAATACGGCATCGCTGATGGCTGCAAGAGCAAGACAGCTGGAACAACGACGAGAGGATGTTGATGTTGCCATACAAAACCTAAAGGAGTCGAGAGATGCCAACAAACGTTACTTCGACCAAGCAGCCAACCTCTGAGCTGAAGATCTCCAAATTGGCGACTTGGCCCTCATGCACGAAACCAAGATAGACCAGTCCCACGGCGCCAGACTCGATGCTAGGTGGCGAGGACCCTACCGAGTCACAGAAATCGCCCAGAGCTTGGGTACTTATCAACTGGCAGAATTAGATGGAGCAGAGCTCGCGGGCTGGATAGATGGTAGTCGACTCAAGAAGTTCTTCACTCGCAATGAAGGCGTACACGGTACTTGGCAAATCAGTATGCCTAGCACCGAACAAGAGGAGGAATCGGAGGAATTCGAGGAATTCGAGGTGGAGGCAGTAGTAGGCCGGAAATATATAGAAGGAAGATGGATGTATTTAATTAAGTGGAAAGACTGGGAGAAACGATCGTGGGTACGGGCGGAGGATATGGCGGGGAGTGAGGAACTAATGGATAAGTGGAATGCCGCACCTCCGGTGCCGGCAGACCACCCATCCAAACAATGATGGGAAAGACGGATAGAGGGGGAAGAAGGGGGGAAGGGAGGAGATCCATTGCATGGACCATGACGAAAAGAGTTGAAGATACCGAAGCCACACAATTGAAGTGGAGTTGCGAGATAGAGG
>Ga0307515_10006956_pt1 | contig 22468 bp, 4 predicted proteins | sample 17_EM_MG_FD_194513 | JGI IMG/M metagenome (GOLD analysis project Ga0307515, IMG submission 194513) | Populus trichocarpa ectomycorrhiza microbial communities from riparian zone in the Pacific Northwest, United States - 17_EM | ecosystem: Host-associated > Plants > Roots > Unclassified | place...
AATGATTTTACCGGTTACGTTTAAGTTAAACTTACTAGCTAAAATAAAGATCTACCCTATATAATATATTGCAATACTAAAGCTAGTATATAGAAATATTAAGCCACTAGTTTATAAAGTAGATATATATAGAGGATAAGAGGAAGACGAATAGTAAGTTTTAAAGATCGTTAGCTATAAGGACATTAATAATAAAATATAGTACGAAGTAAAGTAGATAGGCTACACTAAGACTACCTAGGAGCTACTAGAAATTTTAAAAAAACGCTATAGGAAAGGTATAGGAGTATTAGAAGAAATTAAGTTAGGTAATATTAATAAAGAAGGATCGCTAAAGAATAAGTTACCTAAGGGGGACCTAAGAAAAGCAGTTACCAAACTACTTAGATCTATTTCCTTCTCTATTAGAAGAAAATCCGTTCTTTTATTACTAAGTTCCTATAGACCCTATTTTATAAGTTTCCACTCCTTAAAACGGACCTTCTTGCGCACCTTCTTAAGATAAATTAACTAAGTAGACGCCGCAAGATAAGACTTAAGAGCCCGTTACTAAGCATCGGCAGCCTCTTATTTAGCATTATAAGAATAGCGCAATTCCGCCAAAGCAATAGATAGCTTATTATCTAGCTATATAGCAGTAGATTAAATATAAAACCTTAAGACAAATTAATTAGGGAACTAGATAACTATTAAAAATAATTGGCCGTATATATTTAGTATTAGAGATAAAGCGAACGTTATAGGATAAATAAATATTCGCTTTAGTACACTCTAAGTAAAAGGACGGTTATTATAAAGATGGGTTCGCTAACATAATATAAACTAACCCCTTTTTTAAACAGCAAGAATACGGAGATAGTATAATCTCACTAAAAGACAATATTATAGTAATAGTACGAGTATAATAAGCAGTTAAAGAAAAAGAAATTGCTTTAGGTATAATAAGCAATAATATTAACCAAATTAATTAGACGGATATTACACCTCTAGTAAATAACTTAGAGATATTTAAGATCTTTAAGGACGAAGATAAAGAGGAGGAAGATAGTATTACGGACGCTTTAAGTACCGTATTATAACTACTTAGGGAAGAGTTAGAAGAAGCTAGTTAGTTAATTTAGGCATAGTCTAGAATGGAGCCGATAGAGCTATATAATAAGGAATAGTAGCTAAGGTTATATAATATAATCTATATAATCTATATAATCTATAAAATCTATAATAAAGTAGATAGAGTACATATATATTATATATAAAAAGGATTTTATAGGAGTACGGTTGTATATTTAATGTTACGGCACTAACCTAACGCATACTATTTTATACTGTCTCGTACTATTTCCTACTATTAGCTAGCCCACCACTAGCGACTTAGCGGCCGGCCCTACTATTTATATATAATACCCCCTTTCTACCTTCTTCCCCTCTTTATACCATAACGTAGTTGTTTAGTTTACTTTATTACAGCACTATAACAGTTTGTGGTATCTTTAATTTACGCCCTATTGCGATTACTAATTCCCTATACCCTAGCTAATTAACCTCCGCCCTAGAGCAATTGTAACCTATACGCGCCCCTACTAAAACCGATATATCCCCAGCATAGTCCTAAAACGATCCTTAGTTTTTACCTAGCGCTTAGATAGGCGATACTAATAATGCCAAAATGGCCGAAACCTAAAACCCCCGTGATATTTTTATAGACCTCTTTATAGAGACATACCCTAATATTACGTAGATAATCCGCCGCTCCCTACTATACCCTAAGACCTTTAAGCCTAGCAAAGCTTACCTTACCCTTGTTAACTATACCAATAAGTTCCTTAGTAATATTAAAGTAGAACTATAGTGTATATATAACATAAACACCTCTAATAAGAAAGCTAACGAAAACCTTAGCGCCCTTATCGCTTCTTAAATAGGAACTATTAACTCCTAGGCAGAGACTATTACCGTTCTAAAATAATTAACCCCTATAACAATAGTAGTAACCTAACAGAAAAAATAGAGATCTAAAGACCCGCCAATATTTAGTGAAAAAGGCACCCCGCTAAAATAATAAGCTAATTTTAAAACCTAGCATATTAAGATTAAGGGAGTCTTTAACCGGGACTAGGACTACTTTAATATAGTTTAGTCCTAGATCCTTTATATCTTAGATATACTAAAGAACAAGGCCTATAAGTTTATTAAGTAGGGCCTAGAGCTTATATATAAGAACCTAAACAATATATCTACGTGGAAATGGCCTACTAAGGAAGATATGCTTAAAGACCTTACTGCCTACTATAAGGTCCTCAATACGATCCAAGTTATAAAAAATAAGCTTAATTATTTCCCCTAGGGCGAGCGTAATTACTAGTCCTAAAAGGGAGAGCTTAATAAGCTAATAGTCCGCGCCAAAAAAATAGACGAATAGAAGGTGGACCTACTCTAAAAGTTTATCTCTCTAAAGATGGAAGAGCTAGTACTTGGACTTGCCTATAAAATTAACAATAGTAACTATATAGGTTAGAGTAAGCAGATAGATGTATTTACTAAGAACCTTGCAAACTATATATACTAAGCTAACCTTAAGAAGAACGCTAACTACCGCCTACCTACCCAAGCCTCTGCCCCTATATTAACCTTAACCCTAGCAGTAACTAGAGAACCTATAGACCTTAATAAAATCTTAGACACAGAGCGTAAGCGCCGCGTTAATAATAAATTATGCCTTACCTATAGCCTACCCGGCCACTAAAAGGATGCCTATAACCCCACTAAGACAGTAAACCCAGTCCTAATACCACCCCGGTAAATAACGCGAACTAATAACCGCAGACGCGGCGACCGTAGAGTCTATTATAGACTCGGCAACTACGGAGCCTATTATAGCCGCGGCGGATAACCCCCCCCCTTTAACCCTATAGCTTAGTTACTCTAAACTATACCCTATATAGGAGCCTAACCCGTTAATAACGCCTAGTATTAGCGACTCCGCGCTAGCGAATATAAACATAGCCACGTCGTTAGCGAGGTATCGTTTTCCTATACCCTAACCGAAACTAAGACCAATACTGCTAGCTAGATAGACACTGGACCGCCCCACCAAAACAGCCCTATACCCCAGTCGTTAAAAGGTAAACCCTTAGACTAAGTTGCGTCTAAAGGTCTAAACCATATAAGGAGGAAGACGAGAAGATTAGGTCCCTATTACTAGATTAATTAATCCTTTCTATTAGTAAACTACTACTTAATCTTAGATTAGCAAATAGTAATAAGAAATTAATCCTTGTTTAAACCTAACTCTCCTTATTACATAACCTATACCCCTAAGTTTATATTAATATAGTAAGCCTAGTAAACTCTAGTAGTACTATAATAGCATTTACCAACGCAGAGTCTATTATAAGAAAGTATAACGTTATAACTAAGAAGCTACTAGCACCTAGGCCACTACGCCTCGCAAACAGTATCCCAACTTCGCCTATTACGGACTATTTTACCGCCTAAATATTAATCGGCCTCCATACTAAAGCCATGCTCTTTTTCGTTACTAAACTCTCGCCTACTACCCTAATTATCCTAGGTATACCCTAGCTTTAGAAGCATAAGCCCTATCCTAGCTTTAGGAAACTTAAAATCCGCTTTAACTTAGACTATTACTCTAGGCACTACCTCCCGTAGGGGATAACCAACGCTAGTAGGGATACCCTATGTAAATACTTAGCACTACTAAGCCTAGTGCCTAGGACTATATATAAAGCCCTAATAGTAAAAGACGCCCCTAATAAAGGGGAGCCTATATAGCTGTAAAGAAACGAGATAGTAGAAGACTGGACTACCCTAGTACTTAAGACTAAAACGATAGGCTAGCCAGCCCTACCGAGACCAAGAAAGAAGGTCTGCTTTGCGCCGCCACTACTAAGAATCTAACCCTAACCTAGGCACTATTTAAACCCTAGCCGCCTAGCCTAATACCCAGAACTAAGCTATATGCCTTATATATATACTACAGCTCGCGTTATAGTAAGGACTAGCTATGGAACTACCGAGACCTAGATAATAAAAACCGCGCCACTATAACGCCTAACCTTATACCTGTCTCCCGCGCGTACCATATAGGGCCGCCGCCTTATTTCCGCCCCCCTAGGCTAACTAAGCTATATTAGCCTAGCCGTAGCACCGGAGAACTAGATACGCCTTAACCTAGACAATATTAAATACACTTATACTATTAATTTTACCTAGTTCTATAAATAAAAAGACGTAAAGGTAATAAGGATCTATATAGCGGAGCTAGTAGAACTAGTTAAATAAGATAAGCACTGACAGCTGCTTAAAAAGCTACCTATAGGCCTAATAGAAGTACCAAACCTATTAGAAAAGTCTTTCCGCCAGCTAGTAAAAGGCGACTATACAATAAAGGAAGCCCGTAAAGTACTCCCCCCCTATTTTTATAACTTCCTTAAAATAAATCTAAAAACTAAACCTGAGCTTTTACGTTGGAAGATAGTCAATACTAATATTAAAAAATTCCTAAAAAGCAAACCAGGATTAACCCACAAAGACATTTTATAACGCCTACTAAAGGAGTTTAGTAAATATATTAAGCACTTCCTCCCTAAAAATATAGATAAGCTGCCCCCTTACCGACCATAGGACTATAAAATTAAGATTACCCCCGGAAACTAGGCCCTATACTATAAAAATAGACCACTCTTACCTGCTAAACTTAGGTGTATAAAGAAGTGGATTAATAAGATGCTAGATAAGGGTTTTATCCATAAATTAACCTTACTAGCTACTGTACTACTCCTCCTCGCTACTAAGCCCGGCGGCGGTATACAAATTTACTATAACTACTAAGGCCTAAACATAGTTACTATTAAGAATTAATACCTACTGCTACTAATCCGCGAGACACTTAACGCACTTTATAGTACTAAGTACTTTACTAAACTTAATATAATTGCTGCGTTTAACCGGATCCGGATTATGGAGGGCTATAAGTAGCTTATAGCATTTATTACCCAGTTTAAACTCTATAAGATGCTAGTTATACCATTCGGCCTCTATAACGCACCCGCTATATTCTAAAACTATATTAACTATATTCTACACAACGCCCTTAACAACTACTATACTGCCTACCTTAATAACATCCTTATCTTTTCTAAAACACGCACTAAATACACTAAGTATATAAATAAAATCATCTAAAGACTCGGCAATGCTAGACTTTAGATTAATATTAATAAGTCTAAGTTCTACTCTACTAAAACAAAATACCTCGGCTTAATTATCTTAACTAACGGCATAACTATAGACCCTAAGAAGGTATAGGCCTTATAGGAATAGAAGGACCCAACATTAATTAAAGAATTATAATAATTTCTCAGCTTCGCGAACTTCTACCAACAATTTATCTAAGGCTACTCTGCTATCGCTATACCTATAATAAAACTCCTAAAGAAGAATATTGGATAGCTATAGGGACTAAAATAAGCCAAATTGTTTAAGGCCCTTAAGGGAGCCTTTACTTTAGCACTAGTACTAGCATACTATAACTATATAAAGAAAACAGTGGTAGAGATAAACGCATTAAATTAGGCTTCTAGTAGAGTCCTTTCCCAGTATAATAATAACAGAAAATTAAAACTGGTCGCATTCTTCTTTATAAAGCACTCTACGCTAAAGTATAACTATAAGATCTATAATAAAGAACTCTTAGCTATTATTAAGGCTTTAGAGGAATAGCGTCCTAAGCTATAAAGGACTAAGAAGCCGTTTAAAATTATCACCAACCATAAAAATCTATAGACGTTTATAACTACTAAGTAGCTAAACTAGCGCTAAGTCTAATAGGCAGAGTTCCTTTTATAGTTTAACTTTATAATTATATATAGACCTAGTAGCAAAGCTACGCTCCCTAACGCCCTAAGCCGGCTATTAGAAATAAAGCCTAAGGATACTAATAATAAACGCCTCCGCTACTAAGCCTAAGTCGTTATACTGCCCTAAAAAGTTAACCCTATAATCTTAAAAAAATTACTATATAAGTTCTATAACTCTAATAATATGGAGTTTATAGCCGCTCTAGACCCTAAAATAGCCGAAAAGTCACTAGATAAGTTAATTTGGCTAAAATACTAGAAGAACAAACTCGTAAAAGATATAGTAGCAGCCCTATATAATCGGAAAGCTCACCATTAGCTAAAGAAGATTAGAAAATTACTCTATTATAATAAGTTAGAATATAGTATTGTTAACGGACAGATCTACTTCCGCTAATATCTCTTTATCCCTAACGCCCTAAATCTCCGCCTAGAAGTTACCTATTACTCTTATAGTAGCGGCCCCGCTAGTTACCCTAGCCGGGTTAAAACTCTTAACCTCTTAAACCAAATATACTGGTGGCTAGGAATCTCCTAGTTTACGGCTACCTTTATTAAAGACTATACCCTATACTTTCGCACTAAGACCCCCTGTTCTACCCCGCCTAGTTTTTTAAAGCTACTAGAATTACCTACTTACCTATAAACTAATATCTCAATTAACTATATTATAACGCTGCTAATATGCTAACACTATGGTAAGGCATCTAAATATATCCTTATTATTATAGACCGCCTAACTAAAATATAATACCTTATTCTAGTAATAGAACTCTTAATAAAGGAGCTAGTTAATAGCTTTATTAATAATATATATAAGCTCTATAGTGCACTAAGCACAATTATCTCTAATCACGGCATATAATTTATTAGCGACTTCTAGTAATAACTAAGTAAACGCCTTAAGACAACCTTATAACTAAGCTTAGCCTAACACCTAGAAACGGACGGCTAAACTAAAATTATTAACGCTGCCGTAAATAAATACCTCTATGCTTTTATTAGCTTTATATGGAATAACTAGGTTAACTACTTACTGCTTACTAAGTTTACTACGAATAACTAAGTTAATAAGAGCACGGGCATCTCCCTATTTTTTATAAACTATAGCTTTAACCCTCGCCTTAGAATTGAGCCTGCTAGCCCCCGCCTATTAACACTATTAGCACAAGTAAAGAAGAAGTTCTTCTACGTAAACTCTATAGCCAACTGCTTTAAGCGGATATTAATATAGCTTAAGGCCCTAGCCCGGATTTTATAGTAACGCTATAAAGATAATACTAATACCCGTAGGGATAAAAGCGCGTTATTCTATAAAGGCGATATAGTTATAGTTAGCTTAAAAAATATAAAGATAAACAAACCTAAGAAGAAATGGGATAATAAATGGGACGGCCTATACCCTATACTTGTAGTATACTAAGGGGTAGTTATAATAGACCTCCCAGACCATATTTAAGTAAATAAATCCTTTTATACATCTAAGGTCCGCCTTTAGGCTGCTAAAGAGATCCCTAGTTAAGCAAATATTAATACTATAGAGCGCCGTAATATACAAGGACGAGTAGTAGAGAGAGATAATAACGGCAATATAGAAGACAAATAGGAATTTAAAAAAATCCTTAATATATATAACAAAGACCCCTAGGGCCTAACTTATAAGATTAAATGGAAATATTATAAGGATATAACCTAGCAGCTAGAGGAAGACCTAAAGGGTTATAAATAAGCTATATAGCGCTTCTACAAATAATACCCTAAGAAGCTAGAACCCCCAGACTAGGTATAAGATAAGGAAAAGTTATGCTAGAGTCGCGGCCAACCACCGTATTAAAATTTGTGGTGGTTGAGATGTTATAGAACTTTAACCAGCGGTTAAAGTTGTCTAATTAGCCAAATTCTCGCTAAGAAACGCTATTCGAATCGATTTAGGTAGCGGTATAGAGTTCTACTAACCTTACTTACTAAACTAACCAATTAGGATTTTCTATGCCCGGTATAGAAAATCGCTATTAGCTTAGTTAAGGGCGGTAAGCAGAACTAATATCTTTATAGTAAAAAATAGGTAACCCCATATACTGCCTATTTTTAAATTATCTATTTAGTTTAGGGACTAAACCATCTAGGGGAGAGGAGTACTGTTACGGCACTGACCTAACGCATACTGTTTTATACTATCTCGTACTATTTCCTACTATTAGCTAGCCCACTACTAGCGACTTGGCGGCTGGCCCTACTATTTATATACAATACCCCCTTTCTACCTTCTTCCTCTCTTTATACCACAACGTAGTTATTTAGTCTACTTTATTGCAGCACTGTAATATTTAAGGACCCTTAATCCCTACCTAGATAGTTCCTTCCTTATAGTAATTCTTAGAATATAATTAGAGTTAATCTATTAGGCAACCACTCCACCAGTTATTATTTCGTTATTAACTTTTATACTTATATTACCTACACACCTAGCCCAAGAACGAGCCTATTGTAGTACTTACTACAAGGTTCCGTTATAATTCTTATCTACTTAAATAATAAGGATGAGCACGTTAAGCACGTTAAGTAGGTACTATAATAGCTCCGCGCTTGGGGCCTATACGCTAAACTATTAAAATGTATCTTTTATACTAAGAACGTTAAGTTCCTAAGCTTTATTATTATCCCTAGGGGCATTATAATAACCCTAACCGCGTAAAAGCTATTAAGGAATAGCCTAAGCCTAAGTCCTATAGGGACATCTAGGTTTTCCTTAACTTTGCTAACTTTTATAGGCGATTTATTTAGAACTATTTAGATACCGTATACCCCTTATATATATATCTTATATAGGTATATCGCAACCTAAGGTTAGATAGGGAAAAGAAGTAAAAGCGTAAGTTAAAAGGGCCTACTAAATGGTATTAACCTTAGTCCTAGCCTAATAACGCTTAGTAGGTGTTCTATAAGCTACGAGCTGCGTTTATATAGGCTTTACTACTTTATTACTTTAACTTAAATCTACCCTTAATAGTGATTACTAACGCTTCTAATTATGCCTATAGTGGTATACTTCTATAGCCTTTAGAATAGGGAAACTAACTCCACTAGCACCTAATCACTTATTATAGTTAGAAGCTTACTAGCCTAAAAGTATAGTATAATACGCATAATAAAGAACTACTCGCTATAGTGTAATACTTTAAGACGTGGCGCTATTACCTTAAATACGCCGCATATATAACGCGTATACTCTACAATTATAATAATTTTAGGTACTTTATAACCACTAAAAGCTTATTTACTCGCTAGGCCTAATACGCTAAGGAACTAGCTAAGTTTAATTTTAAGATTAAATATAAGCTAGGTAAAGTAAATCCCGCTAATATACTATTCTAGCGCCTAAATTATACTAAAGGCTTTAAAGATAGCAGTAAGAGGACACTCCTTAATACTATACTACCTATATTATAGCAAAAGTTGCGGGTTATAGGCCTTATAGGCGGCCTTAGTGCTATTATACTATACTAGTAAGTAGTATATGTATAGTATATAAGCGGCCCTTATAAACTTAGCGCCGGCGGACTAGAGCGTCCTACTATTCTCTTTAAGACCACTTTAACTAGCCTAATAGCGCTTAACCCTAGGGAAGACCCCTTAGCCTAGGCTATAGTTCCCTATAATAACCTAGCGAGTTACCTATATATTATATAATACTTTACTAGCACTAACTTTACGTAAAGTCTTATATTACGGTAAGAGGTAGTAATAGCTGCCTTAGCCAAAATAGCGTTTATAGAATACCCCCCTAAGTTACTAGTTAATTTTATTCGTAGAGTATAAAAAAGGGACGCCTTTATACGCTCTATATATAATCAGTTAACTTAAAAATAAGTTCCTACTAGTAATAAGAACTATACCTTTAATAATTAAAGACTTTTAAGGTAAAACAATAAGGTCTAGGTGCTAAATTATATACTACTATAATAGGAGATCTTTAAGCGGAATTATAACAATCCTATAGGCGGTCACTATAGCTTTAACTATACTTTTAAGGTAATTATATAGAAATATACTTGGAACGGCCTTACCTAGGACCTTTATAAATACCTAGATAATTATAATGCCTACTAATACTTTAAATCGCGCCGCTATAAACCCTATAGTAAGCTATAGCCTCTTTAGGTCCCCACTTAAGCCTAATAGCATTATTTACTTAACTTTATTATGGATCTCCTAGAGTCTAAAACTCCTAATAGCGTAGAGTATAACTCCGTCCTTATCCTTATAGACCGTTTTATAAAGCTAGTGCGCTACTATCTAGTACGTAAGATAATTAATACTATACAACTTACAGAACTCTTATTTAGAGTTTTTGCGTAAATATGGCCTCTAGGTAATATTATCTTTAATAGGGGTAGTGTATTTATAAGTAAGTACTAAAGCACTATATACTACTATCTCCGCGTTTAATATAAACTTAGCACTATATTCTACCCGTAGATAGATAGTTAGATAAAGCGTTAAAACTAGGAGCTTAAGGTATACCTATATATATTTACAAACTGGGAACAGTCTAATTAGGCCTCCCTACTTAAAGAAGTAGCCTTTACCTATAACTCTAAGGTCTATACTATAATAAAGCATTCCCTATTAAGCTCGCCTATAGCTAGCTACTAAACGTCTTAGATAGAGTCCTAGATAGCGTTTAAGGCGCCTAGTAAAATGGGAAAGGGTTTAAGACGCCTAGTAAAATAGGAAAGAGTTTAAGTTAATAAATATTAAACTTATAGAGACGTATCTATAACGCCTACGCCTTATATATAAGGTAGCGGCGGCGTTAATAATATATATACCTAACAGCTTTAGGTAAAATACTATAATCGTTACTATCTGGCCAAGTATTTCGCCGTTAGTAAACGAGTCCTACTTTCTTTTAAGAATATTTACATAAAACGTCTTTATAAGAAGCATAATAGTAAGTTTATAGGACCGTTTTAGATCCTAAAGTGTATAGGGCAGTAAGTATATAAGCTAGAGCTTTTACCTACTATAGTACGGCTTTACCTAGTCTTTTATATCTCCTTACTAGAGCCTTATAGGTTACGCCCTAGGTTTTAACCCCTAGTAGTAAAAGAGCTTAAGGAAGGCAGCTAGGAAGTAGAAGTAATTATCGCCTACTAGGATTATACTTAACAACCGCAGTACCTTATTAAATGGCTAGGATGGCTAAATAAGTATAATAAATGGAAATACGAGACAGAACTTAAAAATTATTAATAATTGCTAAATAAGTATCGTAAGTAAAATACCTTAGCCTTATAGCTAAAGTATAGGTAAAAAGTAAGCGCCGCTATTAAAATATAACCTATATTAAAGTAGAGTAGAAGACGTCCTAAGGTATTAAAGAATAAGTAATAATTACTATAGGAACTACAGCGTATATATAAGGTAAAGTTTTAATTTATTACTATCCTATATAAGCCACACTCTAACGCAACCTAGCGATGCGAGTAACTCGTAGGCGACTCGCAGATAAGGCTATGGCGTATACTAGTAATAAAGCTTAATTTAAAAAGCACCCTTTCTAAACCTAATCCGTTACTCTATACTAGCTAAGCAGATTATTTATATATTAAAGAATAGGCCTGTTTATAACTGGGGTCTGTTTAACTAGGGTTTATAACCTGCTAGTAACCTACTAATAGTAACCTATACTAACAACTTATACTATTCTACGCATATGCTATATAGATAACGCGTAAAGCTAAAGTATAGGTTAGTAACGGATTTAACGGGTATATAGCCTTACTGTCCTAAACCTAGCTATATATAAGTAATTTATAACCTACCCACAAAGTATATATAGCGCTATACTAGTATAGTATAAGGCTAAAGTAGGGTTATTGGTAGATTTAATAGGTATATAGCCTTACCGTTTATAAATCTGGCTATATGCAAATAACCTATAACTAACCTATAAGGTATTAGCGATCTACTTATATAAGCGAGCTTTTAGAATATTTCTGGTCTACTAAATTTAGGCGATAGTATTAAGCTTTACTAGCTCTACCTATTAAATAGATTAATTAGGATTTTCTATACCAGGTATATAAAATTACTATTAGGTTAGTAAATACGGTGGTATTTTAGTAAGGCAAATCTGACTAATTAGATAACTTTAACCGCTGGTTAAAGTTCCTTAATATCCTCGCTGTGACGGCGCTGGAGCGCGTCACCTAGTTAGGGGTTCGCCTAAGACTTGGCGTGTGTATATAGACGTGGCCTCACCACCTTCTCTTTAATATCTTCGTAATACAGCATTCGTTCGCTTAATCTTGCAAGCATTCGTTCAAGTCTCTGTTGAGACATTTATTCAATGGTTCGAGCCGTCACATTATATTAAGCTCCCCAGTTATATACAGGCTGTGGTATTCATGTCTCAGGTCCCAGGTCGCGAAGTCCTATGGTAGTAGGGTTGCTTGCGAGCTTAGTCCCTATACCGTACAGGCACCCTCATGTTTCTTTTTGTTTTTATTTCGATTCTTTTATTTAATTCTTCCTACCTAACGGCCGCCTATGCTATGGGGAAGCACGTGCCGGGCAGTAACCTCTTTCCGACCGTACGAGCTCGTCGACCGACCAAGCAACGCGTATATCCGTCAACCGAACGCGTGTGCCTACCGACCGACCTATCGACCGAACGACGACGACGCGTCTAACGCGTATATCTGTCGACGATCGATCGACCGACCGACCGACCGACCGAACGACCGTACGTCTACGGACGCTGGCACCGTACTGCTACCTAAATAGTCCCTTTTGATGGATACTAAGCCACGTATACTGTGAGGAACGAAATCGGTTGATACTGAGACTAGTGCTATACACTGGCTGCGATGAACGACCCCAACTAATACTAAGCTATACGAGCTTTGAGGAACGAAATCGACTAGAACTACCGACGCTGGCATTACTCTGCTATTGACTACCGATCGTGCCGATATGCATACGATCTATATACTAGACAACAGTAGCACCAATATACCTGCTACTATGACCTAACCACAACTGTGCCAATACGCCTACAGTCTTCTAACCGTACGATCGTGCCATTACGCCTATGATCCACGACTTCCGCTTATATCGTACTGCTACAAACTAGATAAACGATAGCGCCGTTATACCTGCTATCTATTAACCAATTAATAGCCTGAGCTCTATAATCGACCTGTTATTATAAGACAACCAGTAAACGATCTTTGTGCTTAACTACTATTATTACCGCCGCTAGTACTATACTACTACCCAAATAGATATCTACTACTCCTACCTACAGCTAATCCGATTTAATAATTGCTGCTCTACCTATAGTACTATAATCGACTTCTACTACTCCTACCTGTAGTATTATAACTAATAACTACTACTACACCTATAGCTAACCTTAATTTAACTACTACTGCTCCTACCTATAGTACTACTAACCCTCGCTACTCTGCCTGTAGCATCTTATTAACTATTACTGCCCCACCTATAGTAAACAACTATAACTGTATATAAGGTAGATAAGTACTAGAGAATAACGTCTAAGGGTAGGCTTTTTTAAAGGGGGTGGGTAATATAACGGCACTGGAGCGCATTACCTAGTTAGGGGTTCGCTTAAGACTTAGCGTATATATATAGACGTGGCCTTACCACCTTCTCTTACTCCTTAGCTTAATATCTTTATAATATAGTATTTGTTCGCTTAATTTTATAAGTATTTATTTAAGTCTCTATTAAGACATTTATTTAATAGTTTAAGCCGTTATACTCGCGCCGCGTATATATACTACCCGTCTCTCTATATATAAAATTAAAACACTTTTTCCCCTTTAAATTTTTCCCTTACTAAGGTTTTTTATAGGGTTTTATTAAGGCTTAAGTATATAAAGGATTAGGGACAACCCTTTTTAAAGGGGGGGGGGGGGTATTATTAGGTAAAACCTAAGTAAATAGTTATATAGCCGTAAGGTATAGGCGACCCTAGGGTAACCTAGGGGTAACTCGCCTATAAGGTACGTACGCTATATATACCTAAGGAAAACCCTTCCTACCTCGCACATAGACTCCTCTTTTTCCCTTAAGGATTTGTCTCTATATACACAATATACCCTATTATTTTACTATTAAACTCCCTATCTATATCCTTACCTTATATTCTTATTAGCTAAATAAGAACAACTTTACATAATTTTAAAACCTAGTTTTTGCCCTCCTGTAAGAGAATTAAGCTATAATCTTTTAATAGCTACTTAGCTATCTATAAAGATACAAACCTTTTTCTCTTCTAGTTTTTATTGTTTTAAGTATTCTAGGGCCCTATAAACTGCGTAAAGCCCTACGTCTATAATTTCTATATAGGGCCCTAGATTTTAATTTATTGCATATTTAATCCTATTTCTCTCTCCTATTTTATATACGGCTACTATACTTAATTTTTCTTTAGAGCTATCTGTATAGTATATATCTACTAGGTCCTATTCTAGGGATTTTTATAAATTTTCTACTAGTCTTAGATGTTCCTATATAGCTTCTTCCTTACTACCTTTAAAAATAGGAGGAGACTACGGTTTTTGCCATTTTAGAAAGATTTTCTCTATTTTCTAGTTTTAAATTAGTTAATAAACTCTAGAGGCTAAAGATAGTAACTATATTTTTGGCTATATAAGGTGCTTTATAGTGGAGTTTTTAGGGCTAGAACTAGAGCTAGAACTAGCTATTAGTTTATCCCTATCTTTGTCAATCTCTTCTATATAAACCTTTTTATAGATTAGGGGCTATTTAGATTATACGCGATTATCTTTTAAAGCGATTAGTATACTATATATAATTAGTAGTATAATAGTATAGCTTTGCCCTAACGGCGACCTAAAGGTAATTTAATTAATATCTAAAGGCTTTCTAGTAGTAGTTAAGGGCGATTATATATAATTAAGCTTGTAATACTATATAGTCTAACCGCGGTTTACTATATAGAGTAGTACTACTAATATAGCTACCCTAGAGGCTATCTAATTGCTATTTAATAGCTATCCAAAGAACTAATAGTTAGCTTTTAAAGCTATAGCTACTACCCTTACTTCTAGATTAAATATAATTCTAAAGCTACAGCTCCAACCTAAAGACTCTCTAGTTATTAGCTAAGGGCTACTAAAACTTAATTATAGGCGATTGTCTTAGAGTTACGGCTTACTTAAAAGCTTTGGCTCTAAGATTATATATAATCTCTTATAGAGCTACGGCCTCGACCTAGAGACTCTCTAATTATTAGCTAAAGGGCTACTAAGACTTAATTATAGGCGATTATCTCTTATAGAGCTACGGCTCGCTAAAGAGCTACGGCTTTCTCTAAAAGCTATAGCTTAGCTTTAAAGATCCTATTATAGTTAAATGTTATTCCTTAAGCTATAGCTATAGCTTAAAGAGCAATAGCTTAAAAATCCTATATAATTAAACCGGCTCTAAGTAAAGACCATCTGGCTATTAGCTAAAAATCTATTAAAACTTAACTATATACGGTTATCTCTTTAAGATTAATTGTATACGATTAAGTCTTACCCTACTTGTAGATATTCTTTCCTTTCCTAAATAGGCCTTTTTTCCTATTAGGTTTTAGCTATAGGTTAAGGTTTTATTAAGGCCACTTAGCTAGTCTTTCTCCTTATTTCCCTACATAAGTAAGGCTTTTATATTACTTACCTTCCTTTATATATATAGGCTAGGGACTAGCCCTAATAAAGGGGGGGCTAATATAAGGGATCTTTTATCCTTTACTTAGGCTTAGAGCCCTTCCCTTATTATTAGTTTATCTCTATATAAGGCTATTGCTATACTCTTTACTATATCGCCCTCTCTTTTATTAATTATTCTATAACTTATACTTGGCTTACTTACTCCCTACTATATACCTAGGCAATATATCTTATAATTTTTCTCTTATAACCCTTTTAACTAACGGCATTTTAATCCTTTCTCTCTTTATACCTATAAGTTGCTTAATAATTAATAATTAGTTATTATCTACCTAAGCTATAAAGTCCTTAAGTTATACTATTATAATTACTTATAAATTGTTATCCTATATACTAGTATCCCCTCTTAACCTTAAAGTAGATACTACTATAGATAGTATTAAAACCAGTTACATTTACACCAGTAAGGGTTTCAATATCAATATTGGCCAATTAGATTGATCAATATTGGCACTAATTAATATTGGCGAGTATTGGTAAGTATTGGCAATATTTGCAATATTTGCAGACCTTCTTAGCGCCCCCTAAAAATTTTTTAACCCCAACATCGTATAAATAGATTATTAAATATCATGGCTTCTAAAGCAGACTTATTACTTTTTACACCTATATTAGACTCCCTTAATATAGAGGAATTATTAAACCGCCAGCAAAAGAAGACTTCTAACCTATAGATATATACTCGGGCTCCAGATAAAGATAAGGATATATATTATAAGAGAACAAGGCTTATATACTACAAATATTGTATAACAATAGTATATTGCTTAAAATCCACCACAAACTTTCAAAAATCACCTAAGAACTAAGTATAATATCCACTTAAAAAAGCAAAAGGGCCCTATTTATATGAAAACCCGTAATTAACTTTAACATCTTTATTTATAACTCCGCGATATAAAGCAGTTAAACGATATTAATACGCTTATCCTTTAAAACGCCCTAAATTAGGAAGCTATTGCTATAATATTTATTTCCTTAATAACCGTATAAAGACTCCTATTTAGAATGGTTAAATAGCCAGAGTTTTATATATTTTATAGGGTCCTTAATCTAGAGGTTAAGGGTTATATTATAACAGCTTACTTTACGGTTAGTAATATAGTCTAGAATATATTTATAGTGCAGAAGGATATTATACGAAAGAAGCTTTAATCAGCAATATCTAAGGTTTATCTCTTACTAGATATCTAGACGTCCCCAAATTAATATCTTTTACTAAGGGTTTGCGCATACTTTATAGATCGAAATAAAAGATTAAAAAGAGGCCTTTTTACGCTTTGTATAACTCTATTATATAGCGGAGAGGATTAGTTCTAAATGCTGCTTTTAATACTTTAGGACTATGGTATCGTATAAAGACTTAGTGCTATTATCGCTAATAATGCATCTATAAATAACGTCCTATATCGTACAATCTAGAAGTATCTTTAAGAAGAATATAATATGGAGTGGAAATCTATACACCAACGAATCCGGTATAATGGCTATATTATCTACCTTACTATTAAGGCCTTCCTTTTTAAAGACTTAGTTTAAAAAGATAAGCTTATATTATATAACATTAAAGAGGGGAGAGGACTTAAAGTTAACCTAAACTTTAGGAGTAGCCAATTTTAAGCTCTTGGTGCACTAGGCAATCTCTATAATATTATTATATATACTTAAAGCTTACCTAGTCATACGAAAGACTTCTTTACTCTTACTTAAAGAAGAATCCTATTAGATAATTATATAAGATAGAATAGCTAGCATAAGATGCCTTAGGTTACCTTAGAGTATAAGTTAGCAATTAATCTTTATATAAAAAAGCATACTAAGACCTTAGGCGAAGATTTCTTAACTCTATAAAATTAGACTTCGCTTTATATAATATACAACTTCCTCCACATCTTTAAGAGGGTAATATTAGAAACTTAGGGATATAATGCAACGATCTTAAATATTCTCTTTTTAATAGATATTTTTATAAGGCATTTTAAGTAGAGTCTTATAAGAATTCTCTTTACTTTTAAGAGTTTTTTTAACGTTGTACGATAGGAACACTATAAGAATAATAGCTACTTTAGTAAAAGGATCTAAATTAGATGGAAGGTATTTAATAAATACTACCTAAAGTCTAATAAATCCCCATTATACGCTGCGGCAATTATCCTTTATCCTAAACGTTATACAAGATATATCTAAGTAAATTAGGAAAAGAAGTGGCAGAGAGCTACACTTAAAAAAGTTAAAGGACTTTAGAAGGATTACTAATCGCAAGCTCTTAGGCCTAAGACTCTTTCTACCTAGCTATTAGTTTTACTATATAGGCAAGCCTCTACTAAACAAGAATTAGATTTATATAATTAGATTATTAAGGATTTTAATAAGTTTACTTAACCTTAAAGCCAAGACAAGTATAATAACTATATTACTAATCCTCTAAGTTAGATTAGAAAGCTTTCTACCCTTAAATAGTAGTGCTAAGAGCAACAGCGTGTATAATAGCCACGACTATCGCTACTAGCTATTACTATTCTATTAATTCTAGCAATAAGTAATAAACTAGAATAATCCTTTTTAGGAGGGCGTTATATAATCTTATGGGAGAGGATATAAATGGGTATTAAGAGTCTTAAAAGAGTAGAATGTTTAAAATAATGGCAGCGAACTAAGCTCTTATTTAAGGTGGTTTAACTTATTTTTTATATAAAGCTTTTAATTTAATAGTATCTATCTTAATTATCTATATATATGCTGATCTGTTTTAGTTTTATTATATAAGACAACTACTTAGCTTATACGGCACGTTAAGCTATAAATCTTATATAAGTGCTGCCAATAATCCTAATAGCTAGATATATGCTAATATATGCTAAATAAAAGTTCGTATATACCTTATGCAAGAATAATTACATTTTAGGCCGTAGCCCCAGGCTCGTTATCGTTAATTAATAACGGTGCCGCTGCCGTGCTGTCCCTACTATTGCCACTAAGCCCTACCTGTGGTAAGCGCAGAGGTCTACTGTTATTACCTCTATCCTTATCTTGTACGGAGTAGCGGAATATATAGTTACGCCATTTATAATTCCTATATATTCCGCTAAAGTGCCTAGGTATTTAATAATATAATAGGAACGGGCGGTAGCCTAGGTAAGCGCCAAGGCACGCAGTATATGGGTTGCCTACTACCCGACCCCAAGATTATATAAGGATGGCGTTAATGTACAAAGGCTGGTAGAAAGCTATTTAATAAGGGGAGATCACGCCTTATACAAACTCTATATCCTACCCTAGAAGGGCTAACAACGCACAGCTCTGCGGACTGTAATACTAGGGAGCTAATTACTGCTATCCTACAATAAGGACGGGGTTAGCGTTAACGCCGGCGAGGGCAGCGGCGGCGGTAGTAGCGTTATAGATAATAAGAGCCCTAAGTTAATATTAGCTTTATATAATCTTTCCAGATAATATACATATATTATTATTGCTGCTGTGTTAATAAAGTAAAGTTGAAGTTAAAGTAAAAAGTTAATATTAAAAGATTATACGAAGGCGCACTATCACATAACTAGATTACATCTTAAGTCACATAATTATATTATAAAACTGCCAATATATACCAATAATTTATATAATATTTATTTTTAAGATAAGTATATTCTATTATAATTATTTTATTTAAATTATTGCCAATATTTAATATTAACACTGCAAATATTAACAAATGCCAATATTTTATTGGCTAGAATTTCGCTTACTAAAAATCTCACTAATTTACACTTTAGGTAGTATTTTATCGTCTATATACTATAGCCTTAGTAGTAAATATATTTTTATTATTTATTTATTACTTAACGTTTAATACAGATCCTATATGGCCTATATAGACTACTCTATATACAGGGGAAACTTATAAATTTATAGGAAGAAAACCCCTAATATATTAGGGGAGGAAAAACCCTATAAGCCACCTTAGTAGGGTAAAAAACCCTAAATTGCTATACCTGCACGTAGCAGCGGCCCTATAGGCTTATAGCTACGTCCTCCTCCTTAGATATTTTAAACTCCTTAGAAACTACTACTTCCTTCTTTAGCTTATCTAAAGCTAGGGTTTACTACGTCCTAGCTAGGCCTTACTAATTAATTACCATATATAGTTATATCCCGTATCTTAACCACTCCCTATATATTATCTCCTATTAACTATTACTATATACGCCTTACCTCCCCCCCCTAAGGCCTATTAAAGGCGTAAGGGGGATTTATCTATTTTACTATTCTAATACTAAAAGACGAAAGTGGGATATATGTATATATATTTAGGTATCTTTTATACCTAGGCCCTAGTTACTAAGCCCTCTCTAAGGGCACTACTCCGTTAAGAGGAGACAAGGAAAACCGTACGGGGTTATCCAGCTGCCTTTTAGTAGTATTATGGTAGTACGGCGAGTGACCGTATGCTCCGCGGGCGATCGCCTTAGGGGTTAGGAGGGGCCGTATATTTGCTCATTTGTTCGTTTATTTACGCTTATCCATTCATTAATATAAGGTCGTTGATGCTTTCTATTATAGTTTTTAGGGATATTATCGAAAACTGCGCATTTATATTAGATTATACAGGTACCTTAGATAGGAGAACAGTATAGTAGTCGTCGTATTATAGAGGGCCAACAGTAGTGGTTTTCAAGATCTCACCATCCAAAAAAATTTCACCACCGCCCTTAATGCCCACAACCACCACTGGGCCCTATCCGCACGCTATGCGATGTCTCTACTTTGGCTCTAGATCTGAACTTTAAAGACTAGGTTTGTAGCCGTCACCACGTATAGGTACAGAGTCCGATTTTATCGGCTAGTAGTAAATATATAAGGAAGCCTTATAGGAGTACTATAATAGACTTATTAATAGGCTAGGTATATAGGTAAATAAAATAATAAAATCTAATTATAGAGTAAGTACTTAATAGATTAACTCTAATTATATTCTAAGATTTACTATAAAGAGAGAACTATCTATGGTAGGGACTAAGAGTCCTTTAATATATAACTATACGCCTAAGAAATCTCTTTATATATAAGGTATGTATAATAGATCTTATAGATCTTATAGAGTTTATTATATAATCTCGCTTACCACTCGTTATATAGCTCTACTAGTTCTATTATAGCCTATACTATATCCTATAGCCTATCTAGTTTACTAAAAAGTATTTATAATATTTATATTATAAGGTCTATAATATATACGCTATACAACGTCTCTATATTAGCTCTACTAAATTTAAAAACCAGTAGGTTTATAGGCTAAGTCACCTTGTATATATATAGAGTCCGATTGTAATAGCCTTAAAAGTAAAAATTAAAATTAAAATATAAGTAGAGATCGAAAATATTGAAAATATTAAAGATATTAAAAGCAGTAAAAAAGAGCTTTAAAAAAAGTAATAAATAATAGGCTATATAATTTAAAGCTTTTATTATATATATATTTATACATTAAGGACTACTATAAAGTAAAACTATATATAAGAGTATATATATATTGGATCCCGTAACAGTCGCGATAGATTCACAAGCATTACTTATATTTTTTAGCTATATAGCGACGTAAAGCGGGACACGTTACACTATAGTATCTAAATACTACTTTAAGAGCCTTTAAAAACAATTTAAACCCTATTTAAAAAGTAGTTTAAAAGTCCTAAAAAAGAACCAACTAATAATTAATAATTATACTCCTATTTAGCTCTAAAATTAAGCTTTACAAGCTCTAAAAAGATACTTAAATAGCATCTTAAATTAACTCCCATAATATCCCGTATGCACGTAGGGCTTCCTTAATGGAACAAAAAGAACGGTAGGTAAATGGGATATACTATTAAAGCCGTCCCTCCAAATAGTCTACTTGTTACTTATTCAAGTGGGCTCACTCTTACTTACACTAGGCACGCATTTGGTGAAGAGCGTTATGATCTTAATTGAAAGCCAGGAATCTAGAGTTAATTTCTAAGTCTGTTAGTCCTCCTGAATGCTTCCGCCTCTTGTGACAGTTTAGTCTTGTTAAGCTGTAATTGAGTTAGCAAGTAAATGACACCTAATTTAACTAAACCGCTTGAAGAATATTATCTAAGCACATCCTTACCTGGTAAGGTGAGATATGGTAATGTAATGCATGCCGAAGCACACTACTTTGAAATTTAGTATTTCTAATAATTTAAAATCTGCCAATATCAAATACTAGGTTGTCTGTGCCCAAGTTTTTCCAAAAGACAGCCTTGAGACCGTTTTAGTGGTGAATTAGGAGGATGGACTTACAAAAGAGCGAGTGGCTCTTTAGAATTTGTAAACCCCTAATCCGTTTCTCTTATAGCCTAGAGCTCTTCATTTATGCCGGACTATAATCCGAAATCAAGCCATATTTGTCGTCAAAATACTTATGCGCTCTTAAATCACCAGACCTCGCATGTCCTTCGAAATTCTCTGCTCTTGCAGCTCGTCCACAAAGACGGCCTAACTCAATACTTGATGATTCCGACGCCATTTCTTGATACGTTACAGTACGTAAGAATTTGCCGGCCCTTAGACCACCCGTATACCGCGCGGCCTTGCGGGTAGGGATGTTGGAATTACAAGGTCATGGGGTCACAGCGGAGCTATCTTAAGGATCTAATTGATGATAGAGATGACGCAGACGATGAATATTAATTGATTTGTGATGCAGTAGATGCGGTTGATGTCTATGTAGATTGCATGCGGACTTCGTCCTCGCAATGTGTCCAGAGCTTAGTCAGCACCTCTCGCTTAATTCTGACACTCCCCCATGCTGACGAC
>Ga0307515_10006957_pt1 | contig 22466 bp, 19 predicted proteins | sample 17_EM_MG_FD_194513 | JGI IMG/M metagenome (GOLD analysis project Ga0307515, IMG submission 194513) | Populus trichocarpa ectomycorrhiza microbial communities from riparian zone in the Pacific Northwest, United States - 17_EM | ecosystem: Host-associated > Plants > Roots > Unclassified | place...
TTAACTGGTTCGAACCAGTGTACAGTACTGCCATGAATTTTTCTTCGCCAGCTCTAACCCTTGCCCACGCTGTACATAGCACATTACTTGCAAACATATCTTCCTTACTCAAGGAAAGCTATGAAAATCCTGAAACTTGGGTGAAAATTTTGAGATTCCACAGAGAAACAATTGTGAACATACATTACAAATCGACCAGTGGTTATGCAAGTGGCGAGTGACTAACTATACATGAGTCTACATTGTGACTCAGATCATTAGAAACCCCTCTCCAGTCCATTCTAACAGCTTTGCTGGTCATCTGGAAACTCGTAGACCTTTCGGCCAAAATCCTGTGTCAACAAGAAGTGGAATGGGTAATGAGTGGCAAACTAACTAACCAGCAGTGAACCAGTGGATTTTGAACTTACAAACTGCATTGCACTGCACTGTGAGCCTCCACCAACTGCACTGCACTGCCAAGAACTAACTACATACCGCACTGGTTAACTCTTTACAAGCAGTGCACTGGTTCAACCGTTGGGAGGTCTGCTTCTTCGGTATCCTGTTTTCAACACTCGTCACTCACGCAAACTGCAACTATCAAAACCTATAACTCCTGCCCGCCCCAACACCCAACACCTCACACAGACCGGTGCATCATCCATACGTGGTATCCGTCGGCTAACAGCAAAAAAACAAATGTCCAACACGACTACCATACACGAACTCCCATCCCGTCGTTTCCACCCTCATAGTCCCACTACTTACGACCTCTGCCCTCCATAGTTGCTCTCGTCAACGTCTCCGTCGCTGGTGCAAAACCTGGTCAGCAATGCTATCCTAAGAAACAATAGAATGAGGACATTGAGCTGACAAATTAGTTCTAGATTCCTATATGAATATACACAACCCAAATGAGAGGGTCGCCAATTCTATTTTTCCCGGTTTCTTCGGTTTCAATCAGACGTGCATTTCTAGCTTCCCTTGTCATGCCAGTCCCAGCTCGCCCGCCACAGAGTTTCAGTACGGCATTGTGGAGACCTAGTGAAACCGACTCATCGCTCATACCATCCTTTATCATTGTTTCGTAAACATCCTTAGCGGCGTCAACACAGTGCTTATCAGATACTCCCCACAGCGATCCGATGGCATGCCAAAACCCCGCAAGCTGACAGGCGCCCATCAAATGGCTACCTTCATCAAGCAGTTTAGTGTCTTTAGTGTCTCCTGTTGAACAAGCGGAGAGGTATGCGAGAAGAGGTAGATTTCGGTGGAACTTCATAACGACCGAATCTTTGACTGCCAATGGGTTAGTTTGCCAATTGGCCGTAAGCAAGGTGCTCATTGATGGGTCGGCATGGTGCGATAGGCCATGACCGGCAAAATGAAAGACCAAACAGCCACTCAATGCGGTTAAGACCTCTTCTTTACGTGGCTCATGCAGTGTCACCCTTGGAATTGCAGCAGGAAGAAGACTGCTTAATTACATCATCTCCTTTTCGGCGAATGCAAGCTTAGAATTCTCCGGCGTTGTGCCCATTGAAATAAGTACCGTTTTACCGGAAGCTCGACATCGACTCGGATCCCGTTGGGCTCTGTTGCGACGCGCATAGAGCAGTGCTTTGATTGATGGGCTGTATGAAGATATAACTCGATCGAGCACGGTCCGGGAGCTTGGTTCACAATGATATCCAGCTGCATGAATTGGTAAGAGGCAGAGCGGACCTGTCGGAATACTCCCCATGTACATAGATTGATAGGGACAGTATTTCACCGTAAACGCATTTAAGATCAGATAAGATTAGCCTTATCTCGGGTGTGGCCGAATACCGGTACCCCACCAACCTTGATATCATCCCAGCCAGCAACAACCGTTGATCCCGGGTAAATTCGACGGCACACGCATTACCTCAGAGGCTTCCGAAGTCTGGCGTTGTATCTTCGGGTCGTTCGATTGCAGCCTTTGATAAGTTTCGCAAATTGATGAAATTTCACATTACCATACCATCTTAATAGCTATCCGCATTCAAAATAGCTCTTTGTGTAGCGACCCTTTGTTCCTCGAATTACACGCTTGTCACTACTTATAGCTTCTGGTTTCGGCTACCCACCTTCCCTAGTAGGTGACATGTGCTGAATGAACCTGACGGAGCCCACGGAGTGAGGAGTGGAGTAGCGAGTGGCAACGAGCGAGATATCGTGTAGGTACCTGCGACTCCGAGAGACCGCTCTAGACCTCCTTCTGGACATTATAGTAATAGTGCAGATGCCCAAGGGCTGAGCGACTACCTATGAATACGCCAAAAAATAATAAATAGACATCCTTCTCTGACAATAGTCCCACAACCACCGAACATAGCGTCTTTGACATTATATGCAAGATATTCTTCACTAATTTTCATATCCCACATATGAAGGCTAGCTCGCACGCTAATGCAAAGCCTGTGAGCTTGGACTTCAAACTGCCGGGCTGCCATGGCCTTCCACATCCCTCGGCCCGGAAAACCCGGGAAAGTCCTCGGGTCGGTCAGGCCAGTTTCGAACACTGACTTGGAACTCCCGCATTATTGTAAGGCCACCCGAATAGGAATCGAATATTTCACTCAGTTTTTACATAAACCATGCTAGCATGTATACGTACACATAGTCCTGCTACACGACTAGATCCTAAATAATAACGAGGGCTGCAGCACTGGTCTACCCGCTCGGAACAGGGTACACAGTCACTGACTGTATACGCAGACCGGACTTAGGGAAGACAGTGTTCCTAAGCGGCCGGCCTGCATATATTTGAAGCCTGCATATATCCTCGAGGTCTGCAGAAGCCTGGGCCGGCCTGCCTATATCTTTGAGGCCTGCAGAAGCCTCTATATACCTTCGATGCCTGCATAAGACTTGGTGGCCTGCAGGCTATCTGGCGGCCGGCCAGGCTTCAATTTCCAGGCCTGCACTAGCGAAGATTAGACCTGGCCGCTTAGGAACACTGAACTCCTCTAAGGTTTGTTTGCTTACTTTATTGTATGCATGTGTGGAAGCCACTGATCTCGAAGCAGCTTAATAGTGGTGTTAAACAAAAGAAGGCAGATGCTCTGTTGTACCAATATGGACTTCCCATCTATATTCCTGATATCACTACCGGTAAGACCCATCTTTGGACTATCTACCTCACGTCACTATGCGTCACTCGGTCTACCTCCAACATGTATTGTTTCAATTGTAAATCGGAAGAAGTCTATTAAACTACCTAAGGGAGAATCCATGTCTTTATATACAAGAGAGCCTGGAGCTCCGTTGAAGTCTATGGAAGTCTATGGATTAAAAATACGAGTGGCGAAGCTGGTCTAGTCTGCTGCCAAATGATGAATTGCCGGTATCCAGGACCACGCTTTAATCAAGAAGAATTGAAAGAGCAGCCTTCCGCCGTTACCCACTTTCTGTATTTCTCCACTGCAGCATAGGAAGATTCCTACTGTGTAGGCGAGGCACTAGAGGAAATAGGCTACCACCATGTAACCCGTTCTGGATCGGAGGTTTCCAGGGTGTAACACATCCGAACAGAACCGCAGTACCGAAAATAAGCGAAGGAGCCAAGTGCTGATACTAATTTAACCAGTAACACTAACATAGACCAGACTAGCTTTAAGATACTTCGACTTTCCCCCTGCCTACCACATGCCTGTAGATCAAGATCGAAACCGGAGCGAGCGTATCTAATCCTTACTCCCTGACCGGAAATTCTATCATACGTTTTGACTACAAAAAGATATTGCAAAAGTGATACTTCTGCTTCCAGCATAGAAGACTCCAGCCAACAGTAGTTGACTACCAATCCAGCTGGGCTTTGTTTTTCACCATTTAATATTCATGAAATAGGGGAGGGGTACAGCTGTTGTAACAAGGCTTTCGTATTCGCCCTGCGCCGAAAGGTTGCAAGCTTGGCACAAAACCTATAGAAGTACGCAGAAGTCAGGGATGAAGGAATTGGAGCTGTAGAAAATGGTCGCGTGTTTCCTTTTCTTCTTCTATTTTGCAACGTTTTGCGGCTGTAAAGGTTCTAGAAATAAACGTTCCGCCTAAGACACTATCTTGCAGCTCGCGTACTTAGTGTTACACCATAACCATCATTTAGCGAATTCACCATTGTCCGCGTCGGTTGAATAATTCCTTGTGGAATGGAAGTTTCTTCTGCTTTTCCGTACTAACCGCTTTATCCGTTGGAAAATCCTCGAAATTATAATTCCAGCCGAAGGGTAGGTACATGTACTTTCACATTTGGTCAAGTACATAGAACGGTTGGAACAATCAGATCAGATGCTCTGAATTATTCAAAGGGATGTTGCCAGCCGCAGTATTGGTGCTTTACCGAATCCGGAGCAGTTGTACTGCCTTAGGCGAGACTTAGAAGATGACCGCGGGATCAAATGTTATCAACAAAAGCTATCCCATGGAAGGCTTGGGTGATTGCCATGCAATGCAATCTGCATGAAGGGAATGTTTCAAGGTTGTGTAATTAGGGGTTCAGCCGTTCCAACAACATCGTGCAGCCAACAAAAGCCGGAACTTGGCTGCATAGCCCTACATGACTCACTCCGCGGTCTATCACCCACGCTTGCCATGTTTTCATGAGTAGGGGAATACAGATACACAGAGCGAGGAGAAAGAACTGCAAGGGTCCAGATTCGGAGTGGAAACTTCCTCCATAAGCCATTGCCCAAAGGAAAGAAGGTTGTAAATTAGATAGACTGAGACGGAGAAATTTAAATTGGAATACCCTTAACCCTTTAGAGCTGAGCATACTAGTCTGAAGTTTCGAAGTTTCTGTGGGCATATCATGGGCAACACCATTACAATGTCGGCGACATTAAAGTTAACCTGTTTAGAGCACCCAGACTGTAGCTGCACGCCAAGTAACACCTCAATATTGGCAAACTGCAAGGCGGATTGGCATTTACATAATTCGATGCATGATTTGGTGCGCACAAAAGAAACCATTACTTCTGCAGGAGATCTAGGTGTGACCTATTTAGGAGTAACTATCTAGTAGCTTATTCATAATAGTAGGTATCTATAGCCCTCGTTAGCGGACCTAAGTAACCCGTTCCAAAGAGCTGACCCGCTCATTAAAAGGTTTAAAAACTTTGGCATAACCTTCTGGTACCAGTACGACACGTACATATATTTTACAACATCATATCGAATGATAAGCACATCTCGACATGACATGGCTCTACATTGTCCTAGCGGCTCTTGGCCTTCTTTCGGGATTGTGTTTCGGCGGACAAGATGACTGGCCTATATTCACGCCCGATATGGTTCCAAAAGACGTCCCAAGTTACTCTATCGTCGACAGCTATTGCTGGCTGTTAGCACATACATCAGGGCTAATCGGAACCGTCGGAAACTATCATCTGGTAGTGGATGGGGGAATGGCGAAATATAAGCTCGACCTGCCGGAGAACGGGACTGTTGGTGTGCCAGATCTAAACGGCTATACAGTGTCCGTAGACCTGTCGAAAGATTTCGATGTTGCCAGCCCCACCTTAAGGATATTGCACACAAAGAAACCACCAAATACCACAGAGCATGGGAAGCCCATAGACGCCCCTGTTGTCAACCGCGGTGGGATGTGGGTAACTGGCAGAGATGTTATGCTTGTCGGAGGACACTTCAACAATGACACCGAGTTTGACCACTCAGTATGGCATGTAGACAAGGCGGATATCCCAGAACCAACCTTGTGGCGGTTCAAAAACGCAAAGGAGGAAGGAAATTGGAAAGAGGAACAGTACACTGTGGAGAAGGATAATGTAATTGTCCGAACTGTTTCAGGTGCCGCGACGTGTGGCAATGATGCATGCTATTGGCTTGGGTAATTTTTCCTGTGTTGTTAACATCTACCGGTGCACCTGTTAATCGTATCTGGATTGCTATAGAGGTTACATCAGCACACGAACATCTGCCACTACCCCCTACAATCAGAGCACCGCCCAGCGGGGTATGCTTGTGTACGACCTCGGTAGCAAAACACTTCGGAATGAATCAATTCACGGCTACGGTAAACCTGACGAGGGGTATCAGTTCGGCACGCTTCACCACATTCCTAGCAATGATGGAAAGGGGCTCCTTATTTCTCTAATGGCGGAAAAGCAACCAATAAGTCGGCCGCAGGCGGAAGATGATGATCTAGTCGGAGAGGGAGTAAGAATTTCTCAAGCATACCACTGACATTTATTGCCGCTGACCAGGGCGGCTGTGCATAGGTATCATTAAGACACGTCATGTTGTACGACATTGAAAACCGCACCTGGTATAACCAGACCACGGCGGCAAAAGGCTTCGAGGAACCTCCAACAAGGACTCGGTTTTGCACAGTCTTAGTGAACGACACGAAACGGAACACCTGGGAGTAAGATCCCGCCCCATCCAGAACTATCTTTGCATTATACATGACTGACCAAAATTTCAGTCTGTGGTTGTACGGCGGAAAATCCGTTGACAACCCCTCAGAGGGTGTGAATGATATATTCGTGCTCTCGATGCCCTCGTTTATCTGGGTTCGGATCGAGCCAGAAGGCACAGCTCTTGGACAAGAGCAACTGCGCTCCCATACCTGCCACGCAGTGGGGAGTCAGCTGGTAATAGTCGGCGGGGGATGGCCTAAAGACAACAACGGGCAAGTAGACCCTAAAGGAGAGTGTACTGGGAGCCTTATCAACGTGCTGAATATGAATGAACCGGATGGAGTGAGTCCACGCGATTGTTTTGGAAGTGGACTGTATTTCTGACAGGATCCAGATGCTTAAAAAGCGGTTTCTTGCGAATTCGCCGCCTTACCAGCAACACCAGAAGATTAAAAAGGAGGTCGGCGACGCAAGAGAACCAAGTGATGGCTGGGCAGACCCGCGCATCATCGAGATCTGGCCTAAAGGTCCTAAGCCAGGTCTCTCGAAAGCAGCGATCATCGGAGCAGTGGTCGGCGTTGTGGTTGTTATTGCTTTATTGTTAGTTTTGTTCTTAATTTTGAGAAAAAGACGGCCAGATGGCCAGCCACTTCCGGTTAAGCCAGCGGACCAAACATCTCGGGTTGAGCTAGATGCTACGGATGAGGTGGCAGCCACCCAATCAGTCGGGGGAGAAAAAAAACATTGATCTTGCGATGATCATGTGCGAGACAATTCGGTCAAACGTGTACATTGAAAGGAAATATATATTTTATATGGTTGATTGTTTGTTTTACGAGTGTGCGGAATTGGAGCTCCAACGACATATAATAATATAGCATTGGGCGTTACTGATCGAACGTAATTCAGCCGGGAGCAAACTTGCCGAGAACACTTCCGGTGGTTAACTTGCTTCAGCGGAGTGCAGAGCGACCATTTTATAATTAACCACGTGCACTAGCCTGGCTTCGACTAGATCTACCAGATATATAACCCAGGAACGTGACATTGGAATATTGCCGATGGGAGCATGCACAGGAAATTTAGGTAACATTTAAACAATCTCGCCAGATTACCGGGGAAGTCAGATGAAAAAGAGTACTCTAGGGTTCTCACCGATGTTGGTATGAAACAGTCTCTGCAAACGGTATGGTTAAAGGAAATTGATCCGGATTCTTGTAATCCCGTACATTTACTTCGGTTTGTACCTGCAATGCGAGTCATTTAGCGTGTTTTTCAGCCACCCATTCTTCCTAGGTTATTAGTTTCTAGTGGAGGGCCATTTCAGTTGGTGTCCCCTCCTTCAGAAATTTTCCTTCATCTTTGAAGTGCATCGTGCTAAGTCTTACATTCGAAGGATTTGGGGAGAGTATTTCACGATTGAGACTGCCTCTCCCGGGGCAAGGTCCAGGAATATCAGACGACGGGGCGGGATGGATATCCGAATCATCGATATCACTCGACCAGCGCTTGGTCAGGATTGTTACGATATGGAAGTTGGGGAGAACCGTGCGCATGTATTCTATGGTACAGAGAAGAGAGAAGGAGAAAGACTCGAGATATACAGGAGGCATCAGCCCCTGCAGCCGTGACCGTGTATCAGACCTGTAACATCATGTACATCTGTAACAAGGATTGTTACATAAATAGATCTCAGCCTTCGTATGGCCGGAAATGATGGCTTGTATGGGAGGCTGGGAGATAGCTTGGAGATTAGTTGATGGTATTCACCAGATCTATACATAGATGAGTACGTACGCATTCGCACTTGTATGACCATATATAAGGCCTCGTGGCCCTCTTAGATAGTACACAATCAAGCTTCTCTAGCATCACTATTTTAACAAGCATGTTCAAAGTAGAGATAGTAGAGATGATAGAGAAGCTTAATTGTATACTATCTAAGAGGGCCACAAGGCCATATATATGAGAGTAAAAGTACGGCTGAATACCATCAGCCCGTATCAGGGTTAACAGTCATCTCCGGCTATACAAGACATCGTCTCCGGCCATATCATCTCCGGCTGAGGCCTATTATGCAATACAGGATTTTGACGGACGGCACGGGAGATAAAGTTTTCTCCACGTCTTTCGAAAACATCTAGATACACTACTGCAGCAAATCTATCGACGGTTTGTTCAGTGTATTTTTCCGGTTTAGTAGGTCTTGTTGGCTGTGAAAGGGCAGTACAGTCTGTACATAATGAAGTCTCCGGGACTGGTGATTCAACGGTTCCCACAAGTTACCAATCAGAGTGGCGTAGAGTAAAATTCTACGCAATTAGTAGCACTAAATGTTGCATATATGGTTTATCTCCCTGGCGTATGGCTTCAGTTGTATGATGCATAATCTCTCTAAGATGATGGTCATTCCATACTCAGCTGGAGATGCCAGACTCAGCTGGAGATGCCAGACTCAGCTGGAGATGCCAGCTGAGTGCGCATGCATGCGTACAAGACATACAAGACATACTCCGAATACCGCGTATATAAGTTCATGAATGTACCTGTACTTTAGAGATATACAAGCTTCTAGCAATTAGTATTTCAACACTAAAGCTGGGGTCGAAATCGACTGACATACGTACAGTCCAGTTTCTGGGATTACCCAAACCAGTGCTCGATCGCTCGACTAATGCGGTTACACGGACGAGTTATCAAGGATGATATGGTGCTAACTCTCCACCACCTGGATCAATATCTATGGATCGCCGCAATTTGTAACACCCTATAATATTGAGTGTGGTCGGTATGTTTCGACTATATTGGACCCCGGGGCTGAGGTGCAAGTACTAAGGGTCCCGTGGTAACTGGACATGTTTGTTCACCTACCGTATATATGCATGCTAGAATCCGACGACATTATTCCAAGAACATAACCCCGGTTCTTTTACTAAGATCAAATTCGGGCTACACTTTAAACCTTTGCTAGAGCTTACCAACTAATTATGCCTCGAGGGTTTCTGTCGCTGTATGCTTGGTGATGCACTTAGTAGTGTCGAGTACAATCACCCGACATTCATAAACAATACGAAAGATTGCTACAGAAATATATTGATAGTACGCACGGGCGTTATCCGCTACAGCATTTCTTAAAATACGCTGACTTGATATTGATACAGTGAACTAGAGTGACTTTGAACGATGAATTCCGCTGGCCCATATCAGTCGATATTTGAACATTTGTCATTTGATGCGCGAATCATGAGCTTGGAGGCTGTGATCGAAACGTCCGGGATAGGAAGCTACTAAACAATACCCAGAAAGAAGTGTATATACTGTGTCTGCAAGGGTATTCTGCTCGGCCAGAATTGACGAAGTTGTGGAGAACTGGCTGCAGTGGTTATTCAAATGACCGGGCATGGTCCCCTTCGCGGTGAGTTATGACGATGTTAACAATCGAACCATCCATCTAGTACCCTGCGTTTCCTCGTCGATGGCTTCACGGGATACCGACCGAGGATGGCAGAGCAATTGTGAAGGCGAAAGCAGTCCGGTTAGCAGAACAGTCGCTTAGCTGCCAAGAAAGAGTGGAAAGAACTATATATGAACTCAGCTAGTCCGTGTTGGTCATAAGTCGCAGCCAAGTGTCATATATTCCCATCCTGCTTTCGAATGTCTGAAACTGTTACAATAATGACGATAGAGAATCTTGTATTCTGAATAGAGTCTATCCACATGGCTCCAGCTGAGTCCTGAATGACTGTCAGACCGATGAGATCATGATCTCCTTTAGCCTAGCTGAAGCTCAGCCGAAGCCCATAAGCCTTACAAAGGGCGACGATCCATAAATGCAACGGAAATTTTGTGCATTCGGCAGGATTCCTCCACTGGAAGTTACCTCTAAATACCTGTATAGAGTTCACGTTGGGGTAATTAAGTCGCGGGGTTGCTTGAGATCCGTTTGCTACATGGTTCGGATACTGACTCGGGCCGGATGTGGTCTTCATTTCAATTAATTTCGACAGTTCATAAGATCAAAGCTATAAAGTATTGGATACAATTGAACGACTATGCCGAGAGGACCCAGAGGCTAGCTACTCTACAGATGTTTTAAGCGTCGCAATGGTTTGTCGGTAGCGGTTAGCGAGTGATGTTATATTACTATAGCATAAAATTGGTCGCGGTAACCTAAAACTTTAGGTACGCGAGGATAGAAAATGGGTTGCGGGGAATGCGGGTTGCGGGTTATGCGGCGGGTCTGTGGGTAAATGTGGGGTAGGCATGGGCCGAGCGGCGATGCAGGGATATCTTGATATCGGTTTAGGGCTTGACATTCCATTTCGCGCATGTTAAGTCTCACAGAGTTTAAGGCAGGTTCCAGTCGTAACAGCATTTCCGAAGGTATACATGCTCTAGGTGATCTCCAGCTCCACTTTTTGATGGCGAATGCAATTCCGACTACGTGTGTATGTTGTTGTTAGACTGTCTTACAGGCAGCATTCATGACAACCGTTTCGCCCATTGGGGAAGGTGGACGGTTTTAATTGAACACAGCAACGATACAGCTCGGTTGTACTAGGCTACTAAGAGGCAACGTTACGATAAGCGGAACAAAGTATAGTGCCAGAGATACCGACGCTAGGAGTGTTAACGGTCGCAGCACAACGGGCTATCACACTTTGCAGCTACTTCTGAGTTGGAGTTACACTCTAGAGATAGGAACATGCTAAACTAGCAAATCGATCACTATCAAGCAGCAGCAGCAAATGGTTGACGTGAATACCATGAATCAGAGCTCTTACCGGACCGACACGTACATAGTGAGTGCATTTGCGGGAGTCTCTAATCGAGCACGTCGAAAAACAGAACTTTACGTTAAGATCTTGGATGCAGTTCTTTAGGTTTGTTAAAAAAAAATTGATGCAAGACAGTCGGTAGACAGTAAGACAGCAAGCTGGTAATATGGCTCGGTGCGAAATACGGTGGGTCGCGGCGCACACTACCCTACAAGCTGCATATTTCTGAACAAAACGGCTGCCCCTTTGTGTAACCTTCTTTCATTTTGGCAGTCTAGACGTGTGCTCGCATTTGAATATTCGATTGACGCATATACACATTCCGGTCTCGCAAATTTTATTCATGTCTTTGATTCATGCATTTGATGCTACCATTGCGAATTACAAGTCAACCCAAAGAGGGACGACACCATAGTTGTCCGGCTGCAGAGGCGTGTAGACATGTCTTTGCGGCGTAGAGTGCGGGTATAGCACTCAGCCCCACTTCCTTGTATGTCGTGCACATACCCTTTCAATTTCCACACATATTGCGCATATATCCTTTAAGTGTTTGGGCAATTTTCAATGTAGTCATTGATATTCGTATGCGCTTCACTGAGGCAAAAATCTTAGATAGTGGGATTGATAGTCCCTACGTAGCTACAGCTCCCCGTCAACACCGAGTAATATATAGTGATGCTGCACCGAAGCTCTCTCTGAAGCCACATACGGCCTGTACCACCTCTGTAAATCCCGTCAAAGTGAGAGACAGATATATCAGCTCGTATGAACTTCGACGTCTCTTGTTTGCTATTATTTGTTGACTAGGAATTTGCCCGGTGGCTTCCTTGGCATCTGCAGCTGGAGGGTTGGAGCCGAAGGATCTCGGAAACGAGGCCGGAGGCTAGCGGCCCACATCGGCCGAAGGCTTGCGGGTATGAAGCCGGTGGCTTATAGCCCAACCTCCATGCCGAGGAAGAGGCCTAGCCTCAGTTAGTGATACTCAGCATCGTCGAATATGGTATTTCTTTCTTTATAAGCCTATCTATTTCTCTCTCGTTGTACAGTAGACAGTTTAGCTCTTTGTGCTGGATTGATCTCAACAATATTATCACTCGCAAAACTATTTGTTCTGATCTAATCAGTGTTCCGAAAGGGCCAGACTGTACCAAGGGTAGCCGACAAAATTTTGACTACAGATCCGATCAACTTTGGCCTGAACGGTCTGTAGGTATCTGGCGGATGATGATGCACGGGTTGGAGCTTCCCAGTAGACCTTGAGTGGTGTTATTAAAAAGTTGAGTAAGAGTGGAGTTTGGGCTCCTACACGCAACGTATTGTACTAGTGGCTGTTACGAATATTCAGATATATGCCGATACACATGGGTGGATGCCGATTAACATGTATTTACAGACATAAGCTGCCAAAGGCAAGTCGCTGGAGGCCAAAGTATGACCCTGCAAAATCTTCAGATATCTGAAGCTGACCCAGGCTTGATGGCGGCTTCCGTTAGAGTGGACTATATCTGGCCAGTCTGTTGATCTGTAGTCCGGTCGGCAGCCGGCCTGGCCGCTTCGGAAAACTGGGTTTAGTTGTGGAAGCCAGTGTTCCCAAACGGTCAGTCCGGTCAGATATGGCCTTTGACCGGGCCGGTCTACGCCAGGGCGGCTTTGAAACCTTCATCTGACTGGTCTACAGATTTGTGAATTATCATCTGGCCGGACTATAGATATTTACAGATGACAAATAAGAAATTCGTTCAATTGCATCTAAAGCTACAAACGCAGAGAGAAAGTAAAGCCCTTCTCCTACAATTTCTCCTGCTCTGCACCACCTATTCTACCGCTCTCCCGAGTTGCTTCATATCGAATGAAGGGTTGTTGAAGATTCATTGCCACTCAGCACAAAAATCTTAGGACTTATATACTGCTGTATTTCCGCTCTTTCTTCCTAGATACCGGTAGATAGTCATGGATATCCACCGTACACACTCTACACGCCAGTATCTGCGGATATCCACCACCTATCACCTAAGCGCTAGGCATCTTTTAATATCTACAGATATCTATGCCTAGATATTTACAGATATCGGTAGATACCCAGGCTTTATCAAACATTGACCGGGCCGGTCTATACCAAGGGCGGCTTTCTCAGAGGCAACCGGGCCTGACCAGTCTACGAATCTATAGATCACCGGGCGGCCGATCTGACCGCTTAGGAACACTGGTGGAAGCAGGCCATCGGTAGACGGTCTAGGTAAGCCACAAATGAACCAATATCCTCACAGCCCTACCTGAATGTAGATCCACGAATGGCTCACTCTCCCTCCAACCACTCTCCAGCCTGCCCTCCAACCACACAAGTACCTATGACCTAGAATGCTAGGAGATGGTAGCTGGGAAACACCACTGAAGGAGGCCGTTGACATCCAGACTTAAACTATATGATCAGGGCCAGAGTGTCCTGGATTTAGAAACAGAGTATTGACAGTAGGTAGCAAGCGGCGAAAGAAGTCCGGTATTCATGCCATCTATCTACCGATCATCTATAAACACGAATAAGAACAAATAGACGGCTCTGCGGCCCTGGCTATCCGGTGCAGCATTAAGCAGATTGTCAGTACCGGACAGCGCTGTAAGATGAACCGGTGAAGAATTAGAGAACCTACCTCAGCACTTCGATATCTTCATTTGATTGGAGATTTTCTCACGTGTGGTAGGAATGGGAGTTCTTACAAACAATGGGCTTTTGCAAACTTTCAAATGAAGCAGTGACAGTTGAATGCAAGATATGAAAAGCTTCGAACTCCAGACGTTCAAAGGTGTGCGATACAGATGAAGTTTGTTGATCTATCTTACGGCAAAGTCTATGTCTTATACAGTGAAAATCAAAACGATCATCGGAAAGCCCATCGAGTGACGATCGAAATGATATCGTGTAGGGGTGTATCGGCCGCTCTGAGAGTCCCCTAGACAGACCTCATTCTGGATCTCGACAAATAGCTAATAGTAATACCACTTGTTGAATTCGAGTGGCGTGGCATTGGCATACCTGAAGTTATACCGAAGTTCTCTATATATATGCCGAGTCTATCTCCTTCTCTCTTCTCTCTGTACTCTACCATAGTCTAGGTACACGATTCTCCTTTCCCATATTGCAATCCACTTGTTGCATATCCGGTGGTGCCAAGTGGCAAGTGACTCAGAGTGGCGAAGTATCAAAGTTTTCTCTGATGATTCTCTGTATATAAGTTAAGTCTTTCTACTTCTCTCTTCACCCTGTACCATAGAATCTATACACAGGATTCTTCCCTACGTATGGTCTTAAGCTTGCTTAAGACTATGCCCGACAGTAGTAGAACTTGGTTACCCTGACACGTGACCAAACGAGTGATACTTCGTGGTTTGTAGTTAGCAGAGGAGTTATGAGACCCAGAGGTGGTCACGGGAAGAGTAGGAATTCAGCATATGGCCTCACAGACTTGCAGTCTATTGAGTGGGGGTGGTCTACCGCCAATAACCATAACAACCCACATAAGCATAAGATAGTGTTCATGGGAGGAATTCCTAGGTGTCTATAAAATGAGAACAGGGTTTGGGGGCGAAGCCCCCAGTCGATAGGTACTCTCCTCACAACTGCAAATATGCCTATGAGCCTCCGCGGCTTCTTCCGCCGATGTATATCCGCCGCTTAAGACAATAGTCTTCGCGTACCAGAGCGGCCAGTGTACTCTAGCAACACCACTAACTGCTACACACACCTTCGACAACCACCCTCATCGCCTGGTATGCCAAGAATTTCGTACGTGGCACCAATCATGTCGATATCTTCGGTTTTACTTTGTCTTCCTCCGCATACCTGTGTGTGTCCGCTCGCCGGTTGGTGAGTGTAACGTAGAAACAGCGAAAGGTACTAAGATGTGCTAGAATCTGAAGAATAATATTCGAAGAATGAAAAAAATGTAGAGAATACAATATAATGTGTATCAAAATATTGTCATATAATGTTCAAGATATATTGATTGTATTTGTATTGATGTCTGAGCTGATGTCTGTATTGATGTCTGAGCTGATGTCTAAAGATCTCTTTTCTCACCAGAGAGATATACAATTATATACAAGTGATTGTCTGTGACCACAGTTGCAGATCAATAACCCAATAAGGTAGAGTAAAACTCTTCCATGATATGTAACGACAACATCATAATGGAACCAATACCAAAACAAGTAACAAAAAACTCTGCTAAGGTACATTATTACAAATAAAAACTGTGTAGAACATAATAGAAACATCTAGATGTGTTTCAAAGATAAGTGCTAAAAACTCCATACAATAACACAGAACATAATAGAAACTTCTAGACAAGTTCTAACCGGAACTTCTAGACAGTTATTAAAGAATGATAAGAAAGTATTAACACACCACATTATTCTTATCAGTTGATAGTTACTTATCGTAGGAGAAAATACGAAAATAACTTCAATACTTAGAAAAAGTAGATACCTCCATATTTCCAACAGAGTGTACCTCGTCAATTACACTGTTCAATACCACCCAGCATTGACACCGACCAGTAGTCCCCCTACAGGGGCAACTCGCCTTCTTTCGAATGTTTTACACCAGATATACGACGCTTTTGACATGCCAGTGAGGATACTGCTTTAGGGTATGAATACGCAGTGAGTTCAATGAAGAGAGTTTCTGAGGACAACACACTCTACCTAAATACTTCGAATGGCTACGATGGAGAAGACCCACTTCTTGAGCACTGCGAGCACCAGTACAAGTGGGACCTAGCACTATCCGCCCATCTGGAGTGAGCCTGATAATGGTCAGCGCGCCGTGTATGACCTAGGGAGATACCATTCAGCCCCAGACTTACGAATCCTGTTGCCTGCCTGCTGGTAAAGGCTGAGGCTTCAACGGTTGGGGTTTTCCACTGCGATAACATCATATGAAACCCTGGAGGGTGATAGCGAAGGATGTCAATAATACGTAAAGGGTATAGCAGACGATAATGGGGGTCAATTGATTCGATCATTTCTTTGGAGGGGAACTGGGAATTGGTCAGGAGTGGTAAGGTTGTTTCGGGGGAGCCGGGTAGAGACGGGGTCTTTATTCCAGAGGGATGGGAAAGCACCTGGAGGATACAAAGGGTGCGGCTTTCGCGACTTTGCCAAGGGGTTGAAAACCCTGGGGAAGCGATTGGGATTTTAAGGGGGGGCGGCGGAAGAAATATTTGTATGTCATGGCCGCTCGCGGCCGAATACATCATGCTTACAAACAAAGAAACCACAAACTGCTAGTTGTCGAGTGATATTGCATGAAGAGAGCACATGTGCAATACGATTATAACATGCACTAGAGTTAGCAGCGCAGAGTTCAATGTTACTGACTCCGAAGGGGATGAAATTCGCATGATATGAGAATTTCCATCGTCCGAGTTGCTGATTCGAGTAGTATTTAGCCGCCCTACTGGCAGTATTTGGTTAGATTAGTTGAGATGTATAATACGTGCCATAGTCAGTGATATCGTTCTTAATTGCATCATAGTTGCACACAGCAGTGAGCACAACCCCGCTCTGGAGCCTGGGCGCACATTATATGCAGTTAAGCCCCGATTCTCCATTGCGAACCGACTGACCTTGTCGTATCATGTCGCTTTTTTAAGTGCAAGTTATCGCTTCTTTCGTCGGCACTGCATAGCTGGGGCCGAGCAGTGGTTGTGCGCAAAGGCCGACCTCGTGAGTTAGATATTTTGTATCGTCCAAGCAGCATCAGTGAGGCTGATAGATGTGCAAAAGGTGGAAAGAATATAGTTGAGTAGGTTCCATCTTCACCGCTTGTACTTGATGCTGATATTCTAAGTATTGTTGCTGTGCACTGTCTAGGTTCTAAGCAGAATACGCTTTGGTACATAAAACAAACGGGCGCAACTGGTTGAGAGAGTTCCTTCCCAGCGACTTGGAGCAGTCTGTGCTAGAATTATGACGTATCACTACGATTCAAAATGGCAATCATATTCACTTCAGAAATCTTTCGACGGTTATGCGCAGTATCTTTTGAGAGCGCTTGAAACGCAGAGAACTTCACCAAGTGTAAGGCTCAATGCCAATTTGATTGAATTGAACCTTACAGCCTGTTCCTGGATGTAGGAGCGAGACCGAGCAATTGTTTTTATAGGATATAGTTTTGGCGGTCGTCGCATCAAGAAGGCTTTAATCATAACAGCCGAGGGGGGCAGCACGCATACAAACATCGCGGATTCCACAATCGCTACCGTTTTCTTGGGCGTGCCGCATGAAGGATCTAATGCACTATTGCATCGTATCGGGTCGTCTGTTATTTTCCCATTCAAACCATTTGGATCCAGAACCGACCTGCTAGATCTTGTCGAGGGTTCAAGCGATTTCGATGCATATTGCATGATCGCTTCCTCCGGAGATACGGATCAATCGACTTGCCTTGTTTCTACGAATGTGTGCCCGAATATTTTCTGGGTATCTTCGATATAGGAGTGGTAAATTCCTCAACCCGCGAGGTAATACATATGCACTATGTTTAACCACCGTCCAGGTTGTTACTAAAAAGTCGGCTACGTTGCCTATACACAGGATTGCGATCGGTTTAGAAGCCAATCACCGGGGTATCAATAAGTACGAATCCAAGGGTGACATCAACTATGGCAAAATGTTACGCGAAGTTAAACCACTTGTCGTTAGTGCACTAGCCGTTTGGGAGAGGTACTCGATTTATGTGTGCTATTAGACGAACATGCACTAATGATTACACAGCAAAAGTTCACTCCAACCAAGAGCACTTATTCCCAGAACAGCGATTTTACTGGCCGCAAAGACCTGACAGAAGATCTGGTAAGCCTATTGACATTACCGAGAACTGTCCATCATCGTGTAGCCCTCACTGGTTTGGGAAGCTCCGGGTATGTGTTCACTTTCCTGCGGAAGTTGTATGCATCATAATAAGGTTATGAGCGAGTTTCACGATATCCGCAGAGATCTTCAAACAATTGCAGTCGAGAATGCAGAAAGCGATGAAATAATGACGCTGAGCGTCCTCTCCACGCATTACATTACTTTTCAACGAATCCAAGAGTTATGCCCTTTGGCCGCAGACCTACTTAAATTGATTACCTATCTTGACTACCAAGCAATACCTGAGCAGTTCCTGATTGGGAGCAATGTACCCGGGACCACAGACCAACTATTATTTAGAGAAGCTGTTGGGCATCTACTCGATTTTTCGCTGATAACAAGAGGGGCGGATCCAAAAACATATGATGTCCATCCTTTGGTACACTTGTCTATGGAAACACACATATCGCAAAATACAGACGAAGCAATTCACTGGAAAGGAAGAGCATTAAATGTTGTTTCACGATTGTTTCACCGTGGAGATTACGAAGACAAGGATATATGTGCAGCGTACCTGTCCCATGTTATGGCAGTCATCCGTTACGACGAGGTCTCAGTGCCAAACTCCGCAAAGCTTCTTGAGAACCTTGGCAGGTACTTCTTGACAGTGGGTCAATACAGTGCTGCGGAAGATAAAGTAAAGCATTGTCTTGAGCTTCGGATAAAACCTCAGAGTAATATCCATATTGCAACCGCTCTGCTCACTGCAGTATTAAGTGCAGTGTCAGTATGGCCCAGCCTTAGAGTTATTTCACTCCGCCTTTGCTAGACTGGAAAAGTCATTGGGTAAAGAACACCCCTCAACCCTCAATACTGTTCACGGCATAGCCTATGTGCTGTGAGGCCAAGCTGACTACGACAAAGCCATGGAGTGGTATGGTCGATCTTTGGCTTGGCAAGAAAAATCACTCGGGAAAGAGCACCGTGACACCCTTGCTACCCTCAGGAGCATGGGCAATGTATTTCTCGCCGTTGAGGACTATACCAGCGCAATCCAATGCTATGAGTGGGTCTATGCTGGACTGGAAAAGTCGCTCGGGAAAGAGCATCCCGACACTCTTGCTGCTCCCGCTCGGATGGCCATCGGATGCGACTGGCAAGGGTACTTTGACAAGGCAACAGAGTACTTTAACCGTGCCTTAACTGGACTAGAAAGCTCACTTGGGCAAGAATACCCTCACACCCTGGCTGTTCTCAACAACATGGCAGCTGTATTTATCGAGCAACAGGACTACGACAAATCAATGGAGCGCCTACCTGAGCTAAAAAGGTCGTTTAGAAAAGACCACCCCGAAACCCTCGCGGTTCTCAGTAACATGGCAATTGTATATACCAACCAACGGAAGTACGACAAAGCAATGGAGTGCGTCGGCCGTTCCTTGCTGGAATGGAACGATCTCCCGGGGAAGAACATCTTAAAACTCTCACTATAATTGGCAACATTCCACAACCTTAGGAACTACGGCACAGCAATATATTTGTATGACCAAGCCTTACGTAAACCTAAAAGGTTGGTCAGGAAAGATCACTCAATAACCCTTCTGACAACAAAACGCAGGACAAGGACATTGGAAGAATGGGGAATTTTTATTTTTTGACTATTTGTAATCATACGTTATTTACCACCTGCGGTAATAAAGTGTGTGTGCTCTGTTCTATGATCTTCCACGTAACTGCTCATGCTCGACATAAAACATTACGATCATGATATAGCACTCTATCCCAAATTCGGAGACCATGTTTAAAGTAGAGATAATAGAGAAGCTTAATTATATTATCTAAGAGGGCCACAAGACTATATAAATATGCTCATACAACTGTGGATGCGTGCGTACGCATCTATGTATAAACCCGGCTGAATGCCATCAGTCTGACAGCAATCTCCAGCCATACGAGTCCATACGAAGGCTGAGATCTATCTATGCAATAGACCACATGATGCCTCGTACCTACTGTGTCTCTTCGGAGAATCTATCTAGCTATCAATTCAGGCCCTTTAGCACACATGTGAAGGGTACCAACCATATAATAAGGCCTCTACATGAACTATTCTCTTCCCAAACATAGTTCATTCAGAATTATTTATTAAAAAGGCTAACAGTTCATTTTATTAACATCTAGAACAAGTTCAATGGCGCAACCCTAAGCATCACTGAAGCCTTAATTCAGAATCTTATCTCTAAACAAATCCGGAATTACCGATGGATAGCTCTTTGCCCTTCATTGATGCACCTTTAATCGATTCTAACACCACACCACTGCGCAAGGTCTTGTAGTTGCGGGAGTAGAGGAACTGGTTACTATGGATCTTTATGGCTTGACTACTTAGGAGCGAGTGTGGGTAGATTTCTCAGGAAGACGGCAGGTTAATGTTCTCTGCAGCCTGCGGAAAACGAGAATGTCTAGAGGAGAAGGAGTGGAGAGGAGGGTTTCAGCTACTCTGGCATCATTTGGCAGCGTTCCTTTGTAAATAATTAGGTGGCGTGTTGGGATTTATAATTTCCCTCTCAAACCAAACCCGTGCTTGCCTGCACGGTAAAGTCTTAGACGGATCAGTGTTCTCAGAAAGTCAGATCGACTGGCCGGTCACCTGCAAATTCGCAGACCAGTAAAACTCAATCATGATTTCTGAGACCGCTCTTAGCAATCTGCAGAGCCAATATCCTCCTAACCTTAAACCAGCCATGTAGGGTGAACGTTGATTAGGGTTGTACATACAGTCTCATGTGCGGCTCAATGCTCTATATATAGACCTGTTAAGAATAGACTTCACATGTTTTTTCACCTACATCCCACATTGCACTAACTATCACCACACTCTCATGCCACAACCTATACCGCCACTGATCACCTTAGCACCCGAAGGCGACGTTCTTCTTGACATTTGCGATTCGTCCCCTGCCAATGAAAACATCAACCACCGGTCCGCCCAGTACCTCGTTGCCTCGCAAGTACTGTGTGCAGCGTCCCCTGTATTCAGCAAAATGTTCTCCAAAGCTTCGCCCTTCGCAGAAGCTGTCTCTCTACGCGACCAGTCCCGCCAGCAGCCAGTCACAGTGGAACTAGACGATAATCCAGGAGCATTCCAGGTGGTACTGAACACGCTCCACTTCCGAAATCGCCACGTCACAAAAGAGGCGCCTCTTCGGACAATGCTCGCGATAGCGAAAATCATCGACAAGTATCATCTACACGAGGCGCTGATGCTTTTGACGAACTCATGGCAAACAGCTGCGAAGAACATGGATGTGCCATTACCGGAGAAATTGATCATGGCGTGGGCATTCCGTTATGAAGAACTATTTACTGAGGCTACTAGTTGGATATTGCAACGTGGTTCTTGGGTACCTGGACTTGGCCTAGTGTTTCAGGAGGAAGGGGTGCAAATCGTGTTATCGGAATGTCTTCCAGAATGCTTAATTGGTATGTGTTACCATGGTCTATGTAAATCTTTCTTTTCCTAACAGCTGGACTAGAAACCCTTATCCAGAAGCGAGATATGTTTCTTGACTCTGTAAAGGCTAAGCTGGAGTTTTTCCGAACGGAACGCTGGGCTTGGGGAAACGTGCACTCGGTCTGCTGCGACAGGTGTGACGCTCTCCAGTTAGGACACTTTTTCCGCATGAGTGCTAAGCACCGGCTTGAAGATATGAGCACCTGGTACCAGAGCGTCAGCACGCTAGCATCGATGTTTACTGGGATTCCGTCAGAGGCGTGTACGGACCAAAAGAAACTTGGAGCGCCTGGGTTTGAAAATCATTCGTGGAATGCTGACCTGCAACTTATCATCAATCTGCGGCTTAAGGAGCTGGAGAAAGGACTGTCGTTGTCTCAGTTTCCATCGCGCGAAATGGAAGGAGAATAAATAAGTACGTACGGAGAATCTGGGCGCAACTTTAGTCAATTATTATCACCAAACTGAGCAGTCTATTGTCTAACTTTTGGGACTGACTTGTGGAAAGTGAATTCTTTGTCATGCATGTACCAAAACAATAACAATGGTAGCCTACAAAATTCTTGAGTGGCGGCTTCGCCGCCCTTTGGAGGCGCCCAGATAGATCTCCAGCCCAGCCAACCCAGAGTTGTCATTTTAGCAGCTCCTATGCTTCCAGATATATATGGCTCTAACATACTCCTAGAATTCAAATTTGTTAGATCATCTCTTGGCCAGCTCCCAGTGATCTAAGTCCAGGTGAGTCTCTATTGTTTCTGTGGCTAGAGCAAGCATATTGGCAACTGGGAAGATGCCTTCAACTGGGTAACTCCAATCAATTCAAGTTCATTTAAGTCCATGAGTTTTGCTCTGATCACAAAGTGTTCTATACATGAACTATTTATAAACAGATCCTCTTTCACTTCCTGGTCTCCAATTTACTATATCACTAATATTCAT
>Ga0307515_10006958_pt1 | contig 22457 bp, 23 predicted proteins | sample 17_EM_MG_FD_194513 | JGI IMG/M metagenome (GOLD analysis project Ga0307515, IMG submission 194513) | Populus trichocarpa ectomycorrhiza microbial communities from riparian zone in the Pacific Northwest, United States - 17_EM | ecosystem: Host-associated > Plants > Roots > Unclassified | place...
CACAGCCGGAACTGCGCATATTCACGGAAGGACGTCTCTCGTCGCACTTCAATGGACCCCCCGATACGAGAAGTCAAGGATTGTATAAACCCCCGCAGACCAGTCTAACTGTCCCACTACCACATTCAACCACGAGCCATACGGCGAGCAACACCTCGGCTGTAATGGGGTCAAGCCTATCCGGGGCATCTCTCACAGGGATGGATGTCATGGCCCCCCCGTCCACCTCACTTTTTTCTTCTACAATCCCTCCGAATTCGTCCGCGACGACAATCTTTAGCAGCATGCCCCCTGTTTCTGAGGCCCATCGAAGCTCCCGGGTCAGCCATAGCCACAGACCTCCAGCTGGGCTACCCCCGTATTCCTTGCGGGACCCTACCACGGGTGGCGCACCTCCGAGAAGCCCGGCCCAGATACCGGATGAGCCAGTCGAGGAGGGCTTGATGTCGTGGCGGGCGTCGATGGTAACCACCCTTCCGCCTTATAGTCCTACAGGGTTTTTGCACGACGATCGTGCACTTCCTCTACCCGAACGATAGACTTTGGGTTTGCACGTTCATTTATCCCATGCTGTATCATCCGATTCTATGCTGCTCATTGAAGACGAGTTTGTAGCATTCCATTATCCTAACTCTGTATAGTTAGGTGGGAACTATTCATTGCACCATATTACTCACGCAAAATTAGAATACCCGTTTTTGTCCAATCAAAGGTGAAGAGTTATATACACTTTGTGATATCATAGCTGGTAATAAATGGCCAGTTGCACATCGCCGTCCGATTAAAGCGCAGTACAACGTGCCTTCTTGACGTCATTCATTCCCCAATTCTACTGTCGTCCTCTTTTCGACTTGAGACTAGGTCAAGTCTCCTGACCTGTACCGTCCGTTCCCTTTACTTTCCAGTCGGAATCTTATTCTATTCATCTGTCCCTTCTCGACCTTCAGTTTTCGCACGTGATTCAAAAAGAAATTCTATTCTTTTCAGCAGAATACAATTCGTAGCGTCCCATTAGTGAACCTTTCGGGACTTTCCCCTGCTCATTCGTTCCTCTGCCATAATAATTGCTTTTTTCCGGCCAGCCATGTTCCCAAAACCGGAATGGTACTAATCTCATCTGGGAGTTCCTGACGGGGGTCTTTCCCCAAAAGTACAAAATCGGCACTCTTCCCAACCTCCAAGGATCCAGTTATATCATCCAACATGCACTGCCTCGCAGCGTTGATCGTCACTCCCTTAAGCGCTGTTTCCAGATCAACGCATTGTGCTAGACCCAGCACCTCCGTGCTCTTGTACAACTTCCGAGTGACAGCCGTCTGGACATAGAGAAGCGGATTGACGTCTGTGACTGGCGAATCACTGTGGAACGAGAAGACCAGGTCATGTGCTGCGTCGTCAGCGACAGGATCGATCCTTTCGGCACGAGGGTTCCCCAAGATGTAGTCACGGAACGCTGCTCCCCAGTAGTAGACGTGTCCCATCAGGTGGGTAACGCCCAGATTGAGTCGTTTAGCCTGCTGGATCTGTTCGGGCACTGTGATGGTAAAGTGCTCGATGCGGTGGAGCATTTTGGGGTTCTTGTCTGGCTGGTGATTGAGGATAGCATCGTAGGCACCCAACACCTGATCGGTGGCACGGTCGCCATTGGAATGAACGAGAAGCTGCCAGCCATCCTAATGAATATGTAAGCGAGATGGAGTAAAGCAGAAAACACTGCCTGACCTTCTGCCAGGGCGCCATCGCGCTACGGAGCTCGACTATGGAGGCGATATTAGACAGCAACATAGATAATTTGTAAAATTTCTCACAATCGGACCAATTTAGTAACCCCCAACCTTGGTTGTTGAGATAAGGCCCACGCACAGCACCAGTGAAGCCTTGATCGGATCCATCCGCCCAGAACTTGATCGAAGACGTGCTAAATTTGCCATTCGTGTACGGCGGGGGCTTGTCTTTGAACCCGAGGAGTCCAGCAAGACCAGGAGTAAGGGCGCCAGTAAGTCGTATCGGGCAGTACGGCTGGTTGGCCAGAGTCACCATTGCATTGGCGTCACCCGTGTTGTTCTCGTTGATTATTCCGATCCCAGCATCGAATACCGTGGTGCAACCCATACGCGACCACGCATCTAGGGTCGCATTGCAATACCGCAGGAAGTCCGTGTTGGACGGTCGCGTCAATTTATGCGTGAACGGCGTAATGGCCTGTTCGAAAATGACACCTGTCAGGTCCCCGTTCGAGTAGTGTTGATACTCGCCGCCTGCTGGATCCTTGGTGTCCTTCGTGATGCCGAGGCATTTGAAAGCCGCGTTGTTTACGTAGCCGATGTGCCCGGAATCATTAAGGACGAGGATTGGAACGACCGTCGAGACACCGTCGAGCAGGTCGACGGTAAGGTCGACGTGCACTTTGCACCTGGAGGGATCATAGCCATAGCCAGCGAGCCAGTCGCCAGGCTTGGTCTTAGAAACGTGATGTTTCAATGCCCCGATGGCCTCGTCGACTGTCGAGATGCCCGGTGGGGTAAGGTTGACGAAAGCGTGGCCAATGAGAGCGGTGAGGCCGAGATGCAGGTGGGGCTCAACAAACCCCGGAAGCAAACACTTCCCCTCGAGGTCCACCACGCCGGCGGAAGGGCCAGCAACTTGCCGCACATGCGCGATGCTACCAACGGCGCTGATCCGGCCCGTAACGTCATCCACCGCGAGTGCCTCGACCGGAGAGAAGGACCCATGTGCCATCGTGATGATAGTACCCCCAGAGAAGATGGTAGTTTTCTCATTCTTTGGAGTAGTAGTGGGCGGTGGTGTAGCGGTGGGCGGTGGACAAGGCAAATCGTCAAAAGACAGGTTGGCGGCGACGGCACGAGCCAGACGGAGTTGCCCAGGAAAGCAACCGCTGCACATCGAGAACCTGGCATTGGGACGATTAGATGGCGAGCAATCCAGGTGAAGAAAGACGAACCAGGGTTGAGGAGACAAGAACACTTGGGTATATTTTCCTCCGCAGAACGAGATCGAGGTACTATAAATACATCCAAGTTCTAGTACCCTCGATCTCATTCTGCGGAGGAGAGGAACCACCGGTCTCCGATTGAATTCTGTGGCTGTCTAGAAGAGCTCTGTCGGAATTTGGCATTTGGATATTCGAGGGCTCAGTGCGTTGTTGTTCGGTAGTTGTTCGGGTGGCCGGTGTACATCAGCCCGAACAAACACGGTGATTTTCGTCCCAGTTCACGACCTAGCGGGTCCTTCATGATTATTTGCGTCCGAGTTATCGACCTAGCAAGAAATTCAACAAGCTTGGGCGTAATAGCTTCCTGGAAAACCCTCATTCTTTGTTACCCACCACCACCACCCACAGGAGGTCCCCTTCTGGATTAAATTCTGTGGCAGAGGCGAAGAGCATGTGTGCAAAAGTTCCTGGAGTGCAAATATAAACGCATTCAACATTTACGATCAGCCCTCATTCTTTGTTACCCCACCACCACCAGCCACAGGAAGATTGAATTCTGTGGCTGAGGCGAGCGATTCAGAAGAGCGCGGGTGTAACAGGTTCCTGGAATGTACATATAGACACATTCAACCTATAATACAAGCCCCTCATTCCTTGTTACCCACTTAGGAAAGTGGATGGAAAGGGGATTTTAGCTGGTAGTATCATTGCCGGGCGTTAGTCCTACACAAACCGATAGATAGATAAAAAAATGGGACGTTTGGAAGGCAATTGGAAAAGGATTCAGCGCGATGAGGTCTAAGCGGATGAAAGGATCGGAAATGAAGAGCGGGTGAGCCCTGGTCGATAATCAGACTAATTAATTTACTAGTAACGTGTACAGTTTAGTTAGAAACTATATGAGAAGCGGGAAAGCTCGCTCTACCTAATCTATGACAAATGCGGAGAGGATGGATGGGAAGGGAGACTAGACTACCAACAGGGAGACGATGGGAGACATACAAAAAGTATAGATACGATGCAATGCTTGTAACTAACCGTCTGACGGTGAAGAAGGAGGAGGATGGGGGAGAATTGTGCGGCAGAATTGTGCCGGAGAAGGTAAATACAATCAGAGCGACGTTCTACATAGACGTACATGTAGATATCATACTAATGAGACATCGGAAACCAAATGGGCCGAGTCCTGTGCTAATAGCCTACCGCGCATACCCAGCCTGACACAGCCTGGCCGGCCTAACGAGATGACCGACAGCTGCTCTGGCCAGCTTTTAGCTTCCGAAGCTAGATACCAGGATAAAGAGACCGGATTTAACGTGGTGCCGTCACGCTCACCCTCTCAATCCCCTCTCCCCCTCGGTGTGCCTGTGGCACCGGGCTTGTTTTTTGCTGGAACAGGTTTGCGTAAATGACGCAGGTACAAGCAAGATTACTTATTCGTCTGGATGGGATATTGGCAATCATTGTACGAACTGCTTCAATCCGCCCAGCCATGCAGACGGAACTGTAAGGATTTAGTTTAGTAATCTACTCCGACCCTATTTAGTTGTCACGGCTTTTTGCTTGTTTGGCTTTCATTACTTAATCCTCGACCACCACCTTCAGTACCCTTCACACCTGTATACTCTGTCTCTGTTTTATATAAAGGGATTCGATAGAATTCGGGTGACTAGCTGAGGACATCGAGGAAACAAGTACGACAAATTTACAGGAACACAGGCGTCGGGTGGATGGAACGTGGCACGAGGGCGTCTGGTAGCGGCTTTATGCCGACCTCACACTGACCCACTGTGTTTAGTGGAACGGTTAGCGGTGTTGCCAATTCATTCCTCACATTTATGTTCACAGGTTCCTCAGCCTCTCCACCATGCTTCGCTCCTTCTGACTCTCTGAATCACAGGGGTATCAGTGGAGGCCATGTATATCACAGTAGATACCACTGCACCAGAATATGTCTCTACCGCGGGCACGAACGTCAGTTACTCGATGGTGTCCAACTTGGGGCGACTATTCGAAACCCCGCTAACCGCAATTCCTACATTTGCAATCAATCGCTCATCAGCATCACCGCGCCCACAAATCGCAAGCATACGCTTGGGTAGATTTGTTGCAGCCCTCCGTCTTACTGGTTCGATGCCACTGTCCTCAATAATAACCGGGCGTGAGCTACTTACTTGATATGACCAGCTTTATTACATCGCATATGATGACGGAAGCACGGTAACAAGTCCTCTCGCAACCAGTCTCGCGAGTAGCACATTGTAAAGTACCTTCCGCTCCTCTGGTCCCTCTGTATTGATATGCTCAAAGGTCATCAATATCCTCACCCGCGAATAACACAAGTTCAGCGTACGGTCAAACTACCACGAGTGACCCTGGACCTACTCAAAATCTTGGGGCGACCATTGGTGGGGTTGTGGGTGCCGTCTTTGTCCTCGTTCTTGGGGCGGTCCTCGTCTGGTACTTCCTCGAAGAGCGGCCAAACAGCGTTGAGGACCAATGACCCGTCGCGGCCGCAGTCTCTTCCTCCGAGTGCGCAGCCTGAACTGCGCATATTCACGGAAGGACCTCTCTCATTGGACCCCCCGATACGAGGAGTCAAGGACTTTACAAACGCCCACAGACGAGTCAACCGTTACACTACGAGCCATACTGCGACCAACATCTCGACTGTAATGAGGTTAGACCTATCTAGGACACCCCTCACAGGGATGAATGAAATGGGTCCCCTGCCACCTCACTCTCTTCTTCTACTATCCCTCCGAATTCGCCCGCGACGGCAAAATTTAGCAGCATGCTCCCTGTTTCCGAGGCCCATCGAAGCTCCCGCGTCAGCGATAAACCTCTAGCTGGATTACTCTCATATTCCTTGCTGGGCCCTACCACGGGTGGCGCACCTCCGAGAAGCCTGGCTCAGATACCGGATGACCCAGTCGAACAGGGCCTGATGTCGTGGCGGGCGTCGATGGTAAACACCCTTCCACCCTATAGTTCTGCAGGGTTGCGGCACGACAATCGTGCACTTCCTCTACCTGAACGGTAGACCTTGGGGTTTGTACCTTCATTTATCCCATGCTGTACCATCCGACGGTATTCTATGCTGCGCTGCTCATTGGAAACGAGTTTTGTAGCATTCACTCTGTATAGCTAGGTGGGGACTGTTCGTTATTCATAAAGCACCATATTACTAAACTATTCGTTATTCATAAAGTATTATATTACTCACCAGATCTCACGCAAAATTAGAATACCCGTTTTGTCCAATCAAACGTGAAGAGTCATATGAACTTCGTGATATCATAGCTGGTAGCCGCCTCAGCTGTCGTTCTGGATAAATGGCCAGTTGCAAATGGCTGTCCGATTGAAGCGCAGTACTGACTGCCTGAGAACGCCCTAAAAGCATCGGGTTTACCTTTTTGCCGTGTAGCATCCCCGCCAAGTCTTCACTTCCCCTTCACCTGCCGAACACTTGCAAGAATCAGGACCAATAATTCACATCGAAATAGTTTCCGGGGCTAACGTTATGGCACCGATGATACTCTTGCGGACATTTCTATGGATACAATTTATGTTGATTGTTTGGGTGCATGCAGCGACGAGGTCAACTGTTGTGGATGACTCTGACAAAAGCAGAATCGTATATTTTCCGCTGGGCACATGGAATCCCGGGAACGAGTGCACTACGTGTTTCGCCAACCCGGATAAGGCGCGAGCCCTGGATGGGACATGGCGCGAGTAAGCTCTTGGCCTTGTTCACATCGACTTGGAGCTGATAGCCTGGGTCCAGTAATACGGCAAGTAATGACCAACCAAACGTGTACTTCAATTTTACCTTTACCGGTTAGCCCTTTGCCACCCTCAGAGTACCGATCATTCACCTGTACGCAGGCACTGCCGTCGAGGTTCGGTGTATCTTCTATAATAAGATAGTAACCTGGATCGGAAACACGAACGTTGCATACTCGATCGATGGTGTTTACCAGGGCACAGCATCCCATAACCCCACCAATGCAACCGAGTTCCTATATAACCAAACTCTATTCCGGGTTGGCGATTTGGCCAACAAAGAACATACTCTACAAGTTAATCTGTTAAAACCCTCAATGCTGTTAGTACGTCTACTCCACTCTTTGAGCAATTACCGTAAACTGATGCGCGAGAATCAGTTCGATTATCTTGTTTATGACGAGGATGACCTGGAAGGGACTTCATCCACAGGCATAAATGGTCCCAATGAAACGACGTGAGTATATACACTCGGGGTCTCCACTTTAATTATATTCCAATACACGGTTAGGCCAATGTCACCAACGTCATCACCGATCGCAGACACCTCCGGGTATAGTGCATTCATATCCTGAAATTCGGCGCTCACAATTAGTATTTTCATAGTCGAAAAGGGATTAATATCGTGCCTATCATTGGTGGAATAGTTGCTGGCGTCTCTGTTGTTGGATGTGCAATTCTGTGGTTTCGCTACAAACGGTACAAGGGGCGAAGGAAGCGGTTACAGCGAATCGCAGAACCTTCTCCGCTGATGTTGGAGAATTCTGACACCGCCCATATACCTTTCCAAGGCAAAAGGGCCGCACACTTCACTTTACCACAACCGAAACCCGACATCAAATCTACCGCAACGTCTGGGGCGTCACCCGAAAGCACTACACCACTCAATATATCACCGTATAGTAATCCTCAAGACAGCAGGTCTGGTGTACCCCCTCCTGGCCATGGTGCCTTCCGTGCCTCCACGACTGTACCTTCGTTCGTTTCCACAAGAACGACAGTGGTGGCTCCCACCGCCCCAGATACGATACACGATGATCTTCGGACAAGCTGGGATGGTATACCTGGGATGGCCTCTCACTTGCATGACCACATCGGCCCTCCTAGCGGCTTTCACCCGCCAGCCGTGGTAGGTGGTGTACATGAAGCGTCTCTGGAAGAACCTGTGGAAGCAGGGCAGATGTCCAGACACGCCAGTACTCCTCTTAGCAGTTCTAGTATGCCTCCTCCTTACAGCAATGGGTAAATCTGGCAGGGTCCAACGTTTCTTAGGTAGCACTTGATGTCATGAATTGCGGGTATACTACCGTTGAGACTAATGGGATTGGTCTTACCGTTTCCTCCCCTAGTTTTCGTTTCCTGTTGGCGATTGCGTGATCTGTGCGCTGTTGGTCGAGTATCACATGCAACGCTTCGGGTCTATAAGGTCTCGATACTAGATCTTGTACCTTTACGTGTTTGTAGCGGGCCTCAACAAACCGGAAATCGCATCACTCCTGATCTTACTTGACAACTTTCCGTTCCGTCTTGTGGCTCGCCTAAGTTTGGCAGGCTGCTTGGGTGGCCAAGCAAGGCACTGCGGTGGGTCGGTCGCTGTCTTGTTTGAACTGGCACAGGTTTTACCCATGCAGCCTAATGACCTTCAATTACAATTAGGGTTCCCGGTTCTGCGGGTTGCTGCTCGGGTATTGCGGATTTACCAGCCCAACCCATTTTGGAACCCAATATTCCCACCGACATGAACGGGCCATCCTGCGTCGTGCTCGGCGCTTGTGATAGAGAGACAACTTTGCAGGACCTCTCTTTTGAAACATCGGCGAGAACGAATCCAAGCGATATTACGGCTCGCTCGAACGGTGTCGCTCACAGGAGCGTGTGGAAGAACACGACAGATATCCAAACACAGTTGAGAGAAACACACATCTATATCACTTAGTGGGAGATTCGTAATTCATCAACGCGTCGCTGGTTCAAACTCTCACGTCGGATTGAGTTGTGGATTGAGTTGCTCCGATACCGGGGTGTCAGCTAAGCGATGGAACAGTCCCAATGTCTTCTCTGAAGCACAATTGAGAAGCACGGCTTGGTAAGGGACTCGTTGCTTGCCTGTTTCTTGCGCCTGTTTCCTTCTCCCGAACCGAACCCACCGCGTTCTCGCGTTGCAGAGTCTCGGAACCTATCAGCCCAACACACTGATGAGCTTCTTTCGATGCCAATACTCTCACTCCGATCTCAGTTGTGGGCGTTACTAGCGTGCATCGCTGGAGTGCAAGCCAGCACGAGAACTATTATAGTGGACAACGCTGATACAAATCAAATAAGTTATTCAAATGGGTGGAATCCTGGAGATCAGTGTGTAGGATGTGCCGCCCAACCAGACAAGAGAAGGGCACGAAATGGGACTTGGCATGAGTGAGCAGACCTGACCATATCGGAGCATCGTTTGCTGATTACTGCAATGTAGTGGGACGGAGAGCGCCGATAGACTGGACGAGGTCTATTTCACTTTCGTTTTCACTGGTCTGTCTTCCTCAGATTTCACTCCCTGTTCACCCTTCCCAATTTTTCCAATGCAGGAACTGCCGTCGAAGTTTGGTATACAGCAATTGACCTTATAGGTCCTTGGACCACAAATACCAACGTCACCTATTCCATCGACGGTATCCCGCGTGGCGAGCAGCAACGCCCGTCCACGAACCGAACGGACTACCTCTATAACCAATCACTGTTTCGGGTTGGTGAACTACCCAACGTAGAACACGTACTCCGGGTGGACATCCAACGGCCCGGTGTCTTACTGGTGCGTTTGTTTCGCAATCGGGTGGGAGTATCTAAAACGAGCATTCTGTTCAGTTCGACTACCTTATTTATACCGAAGAGACTATCGACCTGGAAACGACCACAAGCCAAAGCAGATTCTCGTGAGCACCTTTCGTGAACCGTCCTTCACTTGCTGATGGCACATTAGGTCAACATCCTCTCCACCACCTAGTAGCTCTCCTATAATTTCTTCTGAAGTCAAAGAGTGTGTCCCCAAGTCCCCTCGTTCTTTTCTGTAGGGAGAATTGACGTTAACGTGGGTAGTGTGAACATTGGGGCAATAGTCGGTGGTGTGGTCTCTGGTGTCCTCGTCCTTGTTATCGTCTCCGCGTCTTATTACTGCCTCAAAAACCGGCGAAAGAGAGAGCGGGCACATCGATTGCCAATACCAGTAGTCATTCAAGATCCACCTTTGCATCAGCCGTACATTCCAGAAAAGCTTTCACGTGGAGCACCGCACGCTCGCCCACAAGACGAATCTGCTGGTGCTATTCTACCAGTCTCATCCCAGCACCATCTACCATTCCACCACAACTTCCACTCTAGATCAGCCGTGCCACCAAAAGTCACGTTAACCACCGCTCTTGGTACTTCACAGGACCCCTTAATGTCGGGGTCGGTGTCCCACCCCCTTGTGCCCCCCTGGCAGGGCGGCCTTGCCTCCTCAAGCAATATGAATCGGGCTATGTTGTCCTCAGAAGACGAACGTGCCGGTCGTGAAATGTCGTCTAGGCCTTACTCGCCACAGAGTTTGCCTCCGCCCTACACCCCCAACGGAGTTTGACAGAATAATTTTTGGCGCTCAAGACGCCCCGTTCCTGTGGTGTGTATAGCCGCACCGATCATATCATCTTGTTTGAGCGCATGGATTTAGACCGTATCGTGCGACATCCGCATGCATCAAGTTTCTAACATCACAGTAGGCGAGACTATTATATTTGATCGCGTGTACCTTTCACGTACCCGATATCGGAATTTGGGATGCAGTGGGTGAGGGTCAGCGCTCAGGTGATTAAAGGACCTTGAGTCAGGGGCCGCCACAGCAACCCCTCGGCTCTTCCTGTATCTGTACATATTTTACCCTTACGTGTTTGTATCGAGCCCCAACAAACGCCACTCTTTCCTTGTACCCTCAACTGTGCAGAAATTCCGGCACTAGATTGTCTTGTATATGACGAATGGATGGTGAAAGATACGACTCCTCGTTGGAAAAAGGGTCTACGCTGTGTCTATCCATTGTGGCTGGGCATTGCACAACACCTCAATTGGGGAGGATTTAGTTAATTCCCAGTCAAAGTGTGGGTTGAGGCCGCGAGCCAGCGGTCGGGTACTGAGTTGGAACAATAATAGGCAGCCGCGTTAATCGTAAAGCGTTGATTGTGAACACAGAAGACTAGGACGGCACGTGGATATTACTTCCCAATCCCCTGAGGAGCTTGACCTTTCATATAAACCACCTTCTGCTGGAAGAAAAGTCCGGAGAATGGTAGCAGAATGATTTAATACATGTTTAATGTGAGAACCTGGCTCGACTTTTGTTACTGGCCAAATTCTTTCAGGCCAAGCATGGTGCACTAGCATGACCCCTGTACTTTCAGTGGAAATGCTACGTTACAGGCTCCTATCAAATGAAACCTTCAGAACGGTAGGTAGGTTTTAGGGCCTGGTGGTCTCGGTGCATTCCGAACTGGTGTGTATGGTTTGTTGCCAAGGTCCCAGACTGGACGCATGCACCCCTCAGTTGCCTTCCTGTTGGCTAACGTGTATCCCGCGTTTTCCAAGCCAGCAAATGATTGTAATATATATAGTAGGATTGAGTAGATAGGCGCTTTCCTGAGCAGGCATATAACGAGCCCTGATGTTAGGTTGTGTTCTTCCCCCTGGCTCTCGATGACGCGTTCCAACACTCTGAGGCGATCAGAAGTACGATTGCAGCAACAATCAAACAGACTTTTAACAAGGCGTTCCCCCATAAATAAATGTATGTGCAACTTCATGGAATCCAACTTCAAGCATGCATGGAACCAACTCCCAAGGCCAAGAGGATTGTTAATGACTAGTCCTTGTACGTATTAAAAAGTGTGCTCCTATCAGAGAAGAGAACAGCAGTCGCGGATCAGAGCGTCAAACGCCTGGGGCGTTCGTGAATTTAATGTAGGAAATGGTCCGCAATATTACTCAGCGAAATCTAAGATGCACGTAATTGGGTTGGTTTCATATCACGGGAGGGAACGCAGAAAGAGAACGCATACCATTGGGAGGGGAATCTTCTGTCGAAGTGACCGCGCAAGACGTTTCTGCCAAGGAAATTAAATGCATGCGAGTGGTGTAAGTATGAGCAAGAGTTGATCAGAATGGAGTATATAGAACAGATGTTTTGTAGGATCGGGAGAGAGGAATAACCGAACCCAGAGACATCAACATTTGAACTGGCCCACAAGAGCTCTTGCCAGGAAGAGCTGGAATTGATGGAGAAGGAGGGCTCACCTCATGGTGAGTTGAATTCTAACTACCGAGAGGCCCGAGACTACGCTCCCCATATATATTATGCCTTCGCAACTGGTGTGCGGGGCTTGGCCTGGAGCAGCGTCCTTCGCGGTCGAAAACTGTCTCCGGTGATCCTAATTGTATAGGATTATCCGTCATGACCATTCTAAAATCTCAAAGCGCGAGTAAGAACCCTTCACATACGGGTCGTTCTCCGTGTATTCAGTAATTGACATCATTGACACGGAGCTTGATCGGTGACGCTTAGTGTAGGACGGCTGTCTAGATCCCACCATTCGTGGGAACTGCAATACCGACAACCAATATTAATGACGATGGAATGCGACTGGGTGAGCCAACGCGACGCAAACATCGAACGCCGACTTTCCCTACTGCTCCATGGTTGGACTTCAAAGAGATATCGTAATAATTTCGCTCGACTTGACAAGTGTCTTGGGGCTTATTCCCCAATTTGCGCCGACTACCGGTTCTATCGCGGATACCAACCCGGACATGGAGACATGTTGTAGTGTTGTCCCAAGTACCAATGGTGCGACCACCAGTGGTGCTACTACGAGTGGTGTTGCTTCCAGTGGTGGTTCTGCTAGCAGGAGCAGTTCAGGCATTAATATAGACTTGACAACAACTGTTGGAGGTGGGAAACACATCTCAACAAGTAGTACATTGTGAGCCCTATAGTCGCTGATCTGCTTATGCTTACCTACTTACCGATGCAAAATTTATCAGAACCCCTGCTCCTACAGTTACTGCCGCAGTCGCCGATCAGCGGTACGTACACACCGTACACACGCCGTGTGCCTGGAACTTTGAGCTCACAAGTTTCAAGAAGCCATGATAATCTAGGGCCAATAATTGGTGGCGTTGTGTCGGGCCTGGCTGTTCTGGTCCTTATTGCAGTCTTTTTCTGCTTCCTCAAATGCCGAAGGGGTTCGAAGCTGCACCGGATGGCATCTCCATATATGAGAGAGAAAGCCTTACCAGCAATTCGAAACTCCACGGGGTTCCCAGAGAGCCACAACGTCAATCTTGTGGCAGATCGGGTTCAAGAGCCATCGCTGGATGAGCCTGTGGAAGCGGGTCTAATGTCAAGGTGGAGGCATCCCACCACTGTACAGTCTTAAATTAATCGGACGTTGTCTGGCATGATCAGAAGGCACCCCGCTTACCGTGGAATAAATGCCACGGATTGAGGGTCCAACATACTGTCTTTCTGACTACGTACATGACAAGGTGGTTCTTCCCATCACTTGAGCAAGGGACGATCTTTCGATTGGACTACGGGACTATTTTTTTCGTTAGCATTGTCTTGCACATATATATTACGGTCCCTTTTGAAGGCGTTCACGGTTTACGGGCCACTAAGCCCAACGCCAGTGTTGCTCAGATCAGATGAGTGGTACTGAATCTCCAGCAGTTGACTGCATCGAAAACGATCGCCAGCCAGTGTCAGTATGAACTCATGGGGTATTATGAAACAATGAAAATCCCATGCTTCAGAGTTATCCAGGCAATATTCAACATGGTATTACCAACTGGAGGTTGTCCGAAAATAGAGTGGTATTGGTTATATATCGGTCGTTGGAATTCACGCCGCGCCACTTGTACTCATTATCCGAGTGCACATTACAGGCCGAGTCACGTGCACGGTGCCGGTGCTAATTTTCTGCAAAGGACGAAATGTGGAAATTATCTGGTTATGGAGTTTTTCCAAAAAGCAGGCCGGACGGCCGATGGAATGTGCCCTGAGTAATAACCCATGCCTCGCTGTGTACCTTCGACTGAAGAATATATGCTGTAGAACAGAGACTAAACGTCGATATGATGGACTGTACTGTATTCCTCGCTAAGATTTACTGTCTGCAGTAATTCTTTTCGATCTTATATGGTAGACCAAAGATGTGGAATGTTATAAACAGGGTGTATGCGGGATGGTGAGGTGGAACGATGTACGAATACTGGAGGCCGCTCAGTGGGGGAAATAACCGTGAGGTTCCTCCCACTGAGCAGCGCACCATATATATACATGATAAATACCCCTGTCCCCCTTCTCCTGTCTACGTCACAACCCAACGTCATAGCCAAGCGTCATCACCAGCTAACAAACGAGTGGCACTAAGCGGTACGAGAGGAGGATTGCATCTCTGAGATTGGAAATTCTGGATGCCTCAGGTTTTGAGCTCCAGTGCCTGGATACCGGATAAACCGTTATATATAGAGCTTAGTATTCATCTTGTACACTTGCGTGGTTTAGCGGGCCCCAACAAACACGATTGTTCTGGTCGTACACGGCTGCGGGGAATTCTGACAGCTCCGTGATATAGTGTTGCTGAACTGTCATCTTACACGGTATATGCCAGTCCCCGTGCCTGGCTTATGTTATGGGACGAGATTTCGCGTAGGAATATGATATGACGCACACGTGCGTCAGCAGATAAACAGATTTGTAGTGCTGGTAATTGATGTTCATTATCCTCCGATAGGATAATAGTTAGTGATCATTCTCGGTCAGTATCGCGACTGCAGTCAACTTGCTAGCTTTGTAAACCGCAGTGGTGGACAAAGAAATCACGATGCGCAAAAACCAATATAAAGCGGAAACTTCCGTACACTGCTATACGAGCCATCTGGAATGACTACGCCGCAGTGGTAGCTATGTAGATCCGGACACCGCAGCAGCTTCGTGCACCTATATAATGGACCCTGAAGAGAGGACTTTGATATCATTACTTCTATTACCGCATGTCTATCATCCTAAGAACATAGGAACTCACTAGAAAGCAGAGATACTGAGTGCAAGGGACAATAGGCAAAGGATAAGATCTGTGCTGAAGTCACCACTGCACTATTACTCGCGCGCCGCTCCACTTCCACACTCCACATTCTATTACTACTCGTATACAGTATTCTGATTTATATCTGAGGTATCAAAACCTAAAGAATACTTGTACGGTTGCAGAGTTTTATACTCCTGTATTCCATACCTCCGTCGCAAGGCCAGTGCCGGGCTCTTACTCTATACTATCGAACGCGTGTATATTTAACTAGTTAAAGCTAGTTTTCGTATATACGCTGAAGTCATAGTCTCCAGGTTTAGACCCAGGCTATTAGACGTTACCTTCTACTACAAGAGATCTACGAAACGTAACAGCCTGCCTGGTACCCAGGTCCGGGACACACAATTCCTTCTCACAGAGGGGGTGCTGCACGGCAACATGTTAAACCCAAAGACCTTGTTACATTCTCGGGCACGTCAGTGCTGGGGTTCTATCACATAGCCACGACCAGTGGCTATTTATTCAGAACGACGGCTGCGGCGTCTACCAGTCATGAAGTCACAAAGTTCATACAACTCGTCACATTTGATTGGACATAACCGACATTCTAATTTTGCGTGAGATTTGGTGAGCAATATTGGGCTCCATGAATAGCAAATAGTTCCCATCTAACTATACCCAGTTAGGATAGCGGAATGCCACAAACTCGTTTTCAATAAGCAGCATAGCATAGAATACCGTCGGGTGATACAACATGGGATAAATAAAAGTGCAAACCAATGTCTATCGTTCGGGTAGAGGAGGTGCGCGTTCGTCGTACAGCAATCCTCCAGGACTATAGGGCGGAAGCGTGGTTACCATCGACGCCCGCCACGACATCAGGTCCTCCACGACTGGCTCACCCGGTATCTGGGCCGGGCTTATCGGATGTATGCCACCTGTGGTAGTATCTTGCGAGGAATACGGGATTGATCCAACTGGCGGTCTATCGGTGACGCGGGGGCTTCGATGGGCCTCGGAAACGGGGGGCCCTGGTTGGCTACCAAGAACGCCTATGCGACGCTTGGTGCTCTGCTCTCCCGTTCCTTTCGGCAACACGCTAAAGGCCTCCACGTGCGGCAGGTCTATGTTCACAAAACCAGCAAAGGACGCGCGGCTGTCGCTGACGCTTTTTGCGGTACCACAAGAAGAGAGCCACTGAGACAAGCACTAGCATCGCCAAACCCCCCAAAACGATACCCGCAATCGCAGATCCGGAGATTCTTGCGTCGAAAGGTGAACTTGATAGAAGTATAGTTTGGACGCCTGCGTCGGTCAGTGAAGCACCCCCGCCGTTGATGGAGCTTGGTGATGTCAGTAGGTTGGTAATTATTTCTGGGAGAAGATCGTACTGTGAGCTTTCCCGGTACTTCACGACGCGCACGAAGTCAAATTCAAAACGCTTGTTTTCTAATATTTCGACATTTACAGTGTGCTGATCAACGTCTTGAAGGAATTCCGTTTGAAACTAGGAGGAATAAGCACCTTCAGGAATTGCGGGTGGGGAAGGCACGTACAAGTAAGACCAGTGATTGGAAGTCGCGTACGTTTGGCGTAAAATTTCTTCGAAACCCGTCAACGGTTACAGAAAAACTAAGGTGGGTATCAGGTTGTGCCAGCGGGCTCAATGGTGCACCTCTCTACCTTGAGGAGCCCGTATCTTGACTCCCATAAATCTCGACACTGTCCCTAGGGATGAAGGTGAGACACATAACACCAAAACAATTACTAATGGCCTACCATCAGTCGTGAATCCCAAGGATGTTCTACTCATGTTAGCAACACTTCAATGTACATGAGTGGTCTGACTTCGCTTCTGGCTTCTGAAAGGGCTCACTGAAATGTTCCATTATGATACACACTCCGATCCCCAGTCTGTTTCAACCACGGTTGCTTCTTAATGATAGAATAATGAACGTGGGTGTCTGAGTCATCGATGGTGGCCGTCTTGATATTGTCACCTCCATCGGTTCCCGAATCAACTACAAACCTGTCGATGCGCAGCCACGGTCTTTGTGGTTCCAGCGGGCCGTTGGCAATTTGTAGAGTGTGAAGCTAGCAAGCCAGGAGCCAGACCAAGGACACTGTAAAGGAGCGCCGATTCGTTGTAAACTGTACCGAAATCGCCTGTGCTCACAAGACGGTCGTCGAGGCGGACTTCGTACTGGCTCGAGTCGGGGCGACTGGGACCCCAAACCGAGATAGCATGTCCTACAAACTGTAACTTTGCCGATCCCGCCTGGACTATTGCGTTAGTCAAGCAAAGGAGGATACGGGTGTGTGTTCGCACTGAGTTCAGAACGTGTAGAGTTTTGTCATGAAACGTTTGAATGGCGGCGGTAGCTTCGTTGCCCGGGTTGTTCATCGTTAAGGATTCCCAATTGCCCTCATACGATATCATGGGGCTGGTATCATCGACTATTAAAAGACGTACGCGACGCGAGGTTAGTGAAGGTAACAATGGTGGCCGGGGCAGCGGCTCACTGGTCAGATTGTACCAGACCATTTCCTGGGGAGTGCACAAGGCCAGAAGGAAAGAAAAGGAGGTGTTCTACACTGAAATCCCCAAAATTCAAATAAAGAATGAACCAGGAAACGAGTGGAGGGGAAATATTGAGGTTTTCGCAAGAGCGATAAGACGAGCACCGCATCTAATGTCATGTTTCATTACAAAATTGCAAAGGACCTGTTTACCCTCCCAACTCTTGTCTCTTATATGAGATGTGACAATGCGGCTTCTAATAGTATAGCCGAATGACCTGTATTCCCCATCACAACGGCCCTTTCTTCGGCTGTGGACACTCTCATCACTCCATGCCTGGTTCCTGAGCGCTACTAGATGACGCCCTCTAATTCTGAGGGTCGTCCTGTGGAGGTAGGTGCCAGTAGAAGTGTATCACTGAATCGCCTTGACGATTCCTTTCGGAGCATGGTTTCCCTGAGCTGGCTTGTGAAGGGCCCATCACGACGGGGAAGCTGTCTCATCACTCACCCGGAACGGAGCTTCCCTATTATAGTTCTGGCAGCGTGGAGATGGATCGCCGTTACCAACATTGATACGACAGGTTGCTTTATATTGACCCTGATTGCTGTAAGATTCCTTGTACTTAAAATTTTGAATCGGCTGTCCGGTATACAACGTGGCTTCTTTTCTCACTTCCCTCCTCTTGCTACCGTTTCGAGAATTTGGGTGTAAAATTAAACTAACGAGAGCACAGCATGAGGTACCCTCTGAAATACTCAATATAAGACTATTATTGGAGGCCGCCCAAGAACGAGTTGGTCAGAGGTTGTCCGAAGCACCGAGCACAGGGAGACGGCAGACGTTGAGGGCTCCACCAAAGACATGCGATGCAGTATCACTGAGGACAAAATCGACATAGCATCACACATCATCCTGATTGTCTTCTCCCCTCCCAATCTCCTCAGCTCGTCGTCCTTGATTATTCACCGGCCACCGACAGGGCCCATTGGAGGCAAACACCGACCTTAGAACCGCTCAAATACCCAAATACCTACCTAATCGCTCATGTTGCAGGTATTACTTTTGAAGCCTGCCATATCGTTCGTGTGTGTTCTGTTCTTGGCTGAGGTTCAAGTCATGGCAATTGCTGCGGGCTGCTTCGTCAATGATATGGAGGCGGATGAGAATACTCCCTTGGGTATATTCTTTCAGTCTGTCAAATACTCCCGGTGCATACCAGAGGATGTCCCTCGGAATACGTACGGTCCGTAAATCAACCACTACTGGCGAGTATTGACCACTCTAAGGTAGTGGAATAAAGACGTGGGACTACGACAGAAATCCGAACATTAATTTCACATTCAATGGTCAGTACCTTGTATTCTTTCACAAAAACCATCATATAACCCCACATAGGGAATTATGTCGACGTTCAACTGTTCGCATTCTGTATGGACTCGAATCACGACTGGCCGACGCATGCGAATGTCAGTTATTTGATCGACCAACGGCCCGACCAAGTAATGCACAAACCTATGGAAAAAAACTATTGCCCTGAGGTCAAATACACATACACTGTACTCAAATTTAGAGTTCAAAGGCTACGAAATGAGAAACATACACTAGTACTGAGGCCAGATCCGTTCACCCAACTGAATGCTACAGTACGCAAACGATTCCCGGCCGGTATCAATTCACGAGACTTACTAGCAGACACTAATTAGATCGTTTGCCTGGTTTATCAGGAGGGTCACGATGTACCAAGCACCAGTACTGCTACACCTTCGGGAATCAATGTAAATCAAACATTCTCCACTTCTGGAGCGTCACCAAATACAGGTAATGTCACCAACCTCTCCCGATCACCGCATTCTGGCATTTCGCAAGCTGAGACCGCCCTAATAGGAAGTACTCCTAGGCAGGTATACATCTAGCTCTGTATATTCTCTGCTAATCCCTTTCCAGTACAACTCTGGGACCAATCATTGGTGGGATCGTATCAGGTATCATGGTTCTCGCTATCGCGATAGTCGGTGTCTGGTGGTATCGCCGCAAGAACTCCAAAAACAAAAATTCACAACCTACTGCACCCCTTGTGGAGAAATTACCTTCCTCACTCCCGTCGCCAGACCCCACAAAAACCGTCTCAATGACCTATAATGTCGACCCTCCCGGGTATACGGAGAAAAATGCCTACTTTGGCATAAAGTCTCCCTTGGCTAGTTATATCACATTAGGTCCTAGCGCCTCAGAGAAAGGACCACTTCCGCCAGCATGAAATTCCCTTCGAAGTATTTGAACAAGAGCTCTTATCCCTTAAATTGTTGTCTTGGGCCATGCTTTGCTTGATATCGCCCTGTATTGAACAATTACTATATGAATAATCTAGCTGGTGGCTTTGTATCCTAACAACCAACTTTCTTGCTAGCTTTCTTCCCAACTCTTAATGTCGGTAGCAAAGGAAAGAATTTTATCGCAAGTGATATGCACTATTACAACCAACGTGTAGTTTAAATGTGTGTCAATGTGATTCTTTGCATGCCCAAGCTTGAAACATATGTAACTGCAATGAGGTCAAAAAATGCAATGATTTGGAGACAAATTTCTGTATTTAGTAATATGTGTCAGTGTCCAAGTTGGACCCAACCATGTCTAACTCGAATCCAGTAATTCTCTGACAGTCGCCGTCCCCTCCTATTCGTATAGTTGGGACGATGACCGTTGTATTTAGAACGGAACAGCCTCCGAGCTGGTCATATACCTTTCCTTGTGCTAGCGTGCGTCCCACAAGCCGAAAAGCACAGGTTGACCATGAAGGGATTAATCGTTTGAACGCATATGGCCCGAGACGGCGCGGACTACCTCAAAGAACGGAAAAGGACTGCACTAATTAAATCAAAGCGAGCGCGAAAGATGCATACAGGTGTCGTGTTGTAACACGCAACCATTGATATGACAGCGACAGTCTTGAGTCCATTATAACAAATGATTTGAGATTGTGCATTCCCCACACACTGTTATCTGGTCTCTATCCTATTATTCTATCTTTCAGAGTCGCAATTAGATGAGGTATGAGAGACTGATGTGTTGGTGCGTTACAAGCGAATAAATAATATGAAACCAAACCAAGCAAAATTCCAAATAATGCCACTGCTCGTGCCAGTAAGCTAAATATTCCACGGCGATTACGACCTGTGCTCCTCAAACGCACCAACAAATGAGTTTCTAACGTGTGCCCGTTGCTTCTTCTTCAGTGCCTCGAACCCAGCACCAGGTCGGTCATCCACCCCTGCTCCATTTCCGTTGTCTCCCTCGGTTCCAAGCGCAGGAGCAAAGAACCCGGTCGCAGTCACGCCAACGGCGGTCACGGTCGCACCTGCACTCTTCCGGACAGTACCAGTGCTATTCTGACCACCTGCACGCCCAATAGTAGGCACCGGCTTTCCCAGCGTGATGCTTCCCGTGCCTGGCTTCCCCCCAGGAGCCTTTTCTATGGAGAGTAAGGAACGACGGGATCTGGGCATCGACCAAGTACCGTTACTGCCGTCGGAGCGAGTGGAGGGATTGTCGTCATTAACATTAGGGACCTTGAGGGAAGGGTGAGGTCGCAGCCTGGTCCGTCCACCAGTTGCGGCGGCGGTCTTGTTCCAGGCGCTGGGGGGGCGCGAAGAGTTGGCTACCGATCGAGCTTGTTGAGGGGAAATTGCACCGGAGGTGGAAGGGCCAGCCATGGATGGTAAGGGATCGACTTCGTCAATTGAGTGTTGAGTGACATCCTTGAACATGGGTTCCACCGCTTCGCTGACATCTCGAACTTCGTCGAAGATCTCGTAATATCGTTGAATACAAAGCTTTACTACCATACCAAGGGTGGTAGTGGTGTCCTGGCTCGAAGTCTTTTTACCACCCAGGGGCGAAGGGCCCCCTGGAAGTGAACACATTTGCATATCACGGAGGGGGTTGGCATTGGATACGAGGTTGGGGGTGAAGACTACGGCAAGGTTGTGGGCGTCCATGAGGTTCTTGTGAGAATTTCTTGAGACTTCGTGAAGGAGTTCTGGAAGCAGTGAAATGAATGCGTGGGGCGGTGTGGGGAAAGGGTGTCCACATACGTATGACAACATTCAGAAGAATCTGGGCATTCCCAGGCAGCCCGCCGATGACCTCCTCCCGGACATACTCGATGGAAGTGGCCCTCGTCCCTTCATCGTCGGGCACAGGACACTTCCGAATGACACCATACATGTCCTCGCTAAAGATGGATTGTGGAAGCATCCTAAAAAACTTCTTGATAAGCACCGCTGCTAAATGCGGGTCATCGTAATGCGCGATATCCACTCGCTGTCCACGGTCATAGGCTTCCTCTAGCTGGCGAAGAATCGTGGTGCTGGGAGACCTGCGGAAGAGACCCTGTTTACTAAGGCCTTGTAAACGTAGGTACGCGACGCAGTCGCGAATAACTGGCGGGACGGTGGAGAATTCGCCATCGGGACCCATCAGTTCATCCAATGTGACACCAAACATCCGATGTGAATCTTGTTGGCCTTTGGGCACTACAATTTCTCGCTCGTAGTTGAGGTTTTCTCTGTGATTCTTTAGAATGTAATCAACCGAAGGCAGAGGAGCAAGACCCACGTATAAACGGCCGCGGGTATTTGAATCTGTGTGATTGGTACAGATGAGGCTAATTGGGAGAGTGTGTCTATGTATTCGATTTTGCGGAAAAATTTTGGGCTGATGATCGTTCCAGCAAGAGAGAACAACACTGGAAGGAGGTCAGAGAAAGTGAGGAAATCGGGCGAATGGCGTACTCTTGGTGAACCAGCTGGAGTGGACGATATACTGATGAACGTGTCAGCGGGGTGAACGGAACTGTTGGGATATAGGCAGAGCGACCGAAGGACCCGTGGTTGTGCTATTACGAAGCCGGAATACGCTATCACAGGGCAATGTTTTTACGCTGTGGTAGAGTACTACGTATGGCCTCACCAACGGCCACGAGGGATCAACAACCCCGGACGACTTCCCAGAGCGGAGGCACAACAATTTCGATCAAACTTACTCACCAATTTCTTGAGATTCTTGCGATACTTCCGACTGAGGCTTCTATATG
>Ga0307515_10006959_pt1 | contig 22457 bp, 18 predicted proteins | sample 17_EM_MG_FD_194513 | JGI IMG/M metagenome (GOLD analysis project Ga0307515, IMG submission 194513) | Populus trichocarpa ectomycorrhiza microbial communities from riparian zone in the Pacific Northwest, United States - 17_EM | ecosystem: Host-associated > Plants > Roots > Unclassified | place...
CCCCCCCCTCAAGCCTTCCCTTCCATTTCGCCCTTCCCAGCCTTCCCCTTCCAGTTTCACAATCCAGATGCGAGGGAGCCATTATTCAAGAAATCCATACAATATAACTTATACTAGTTCCATCCTTGTGCTGGGCGAAGGCAAGATTTGAGATTCTCTACATACCCCAAAAGAAAAGGCTTTGCTAAAGCCAACATGGCATTCACAGCTGGTGAAAGAGCCAAAGACCCAAGAAAATTTATGGTCAATCAGCTCTCTCGGGACCTCCCTTCCCCTTCCCCTTCCCCTTCCCAGCCCATCCCTTCCCCTTCTCAACCCCTATGTGGAAAACTTTGATGCTGGTTGCTTTTCTTGAATTTCTAAGTGGTTGCTGTGATTAATAGCTTAGATTGATATTTGATGTAAGATTTTTCCTTTGATTTAGCTCAGTGATGAAGATGAGTCCGGTTTTTCTGGTTTTTATGCTAAAAAACCAACCCGAACCAAACAAAACCGGTTCGGTTTGAACCGGTTCTCGGTTCGGTTCAGGTTATATTAATAAGAAATACTATTTTCCGGTTCGGTTGAATTTTTAGGTTAAAACCGGACCGAACCGGACCGTGAACACCCCTAGCAGTGATAATGGAACCGTTTTCAATCAGGAGGCGCATCTCGCGGCTGATGTTCCTCACCGTCGTGATGCATGCGACTGTTACTAAAAGAACACTTGCGTCCTCTGGCTATAAAAGCCAGAGGAAGAACTAAACACAAGGGAGGGGGAAAGAAATGAGAGAGGAGAGGTGACAGTGAGGAACACAGGAGGAGAGACAGATAGAAGAGGGGAGAGATAGACGAACAAAAAAAAACAGAGGGGGAGACGATAGAGACAGGAGGCAGAAGGGAAAGGAAAACACAAAAAAAAAAACAGAGGAAGAATGAACAAGAGAAAGTAGGAACAGGGGCAACAAGAGGGAATAAAGTTTGGAAAATCACACATGATCAGACCAAACAAGAAGAACCCGGCGTGAGAACGTCCACCCAGCAGAGAAAAATAAGAAAAAAAACATCACCATCAGCTTCATCTTCCTACAACACCATCCACAAGAACCAGAGGCAGCAGAACGAGGAATCGGTAACAAGAAAAGAGACGAAGAGAAGGTCAAGGAAGCAAGAAACCAGCAAACGAAACTCAGCATCACCATCGGCATCTCCTTCCCCAGCACCAGAGGAGAGAAAGGAAAGAAACTAGAGGAGCAGTAGAATAAGCGAAAAGCCAAAGGAAGAAGAAGCAGAGGAGAAAAAGAAAAACAGCCACTGCAACGCCAACGCCTGTCGCCACCCAGCGCCACCGTGAGAAATCACCGGAGACAGCAACCACAATCACTCATTCCAGTTACCTCTCCCCTTCTTTGTCCCCTCTTCCCTGTTGTTTTCCTTTGCATGCAGAACATGAGCAATTCACGTTCTGCAGCAAAAGAAATATAATTTAGCTAGTTATTGTGCTCAGCACAGTAACCAGCTAATTATAATTACCTGGTTACTGTGCTCAGCACAGTAACCAGCCAATTGTTCCTTCGGGCTGGACAACCCAGCCCACATGGTTGGGCTGAGTCCAGCCCTGTAGAAAGTAGGTCTGATTTCATTTTTGGCTAATTTCGGCCTAGTTTCCTTTTGGGCCGGGTCTAGCACAACCATAAAAAAAAATCTTCAAAAATTATTTTAAAAAATTTGTGATTTTCTGCAAAAAATTTTAATCAATACTGGTTTGTATTTTTATACTGTAAAGATACAAATCTGATATTAAAATACTTGGTTTTTGTCAAGACATTTAAAAATAAAAAAAAATATTTTGTTTTCATGCATACGGCCTAGTCTTTCAAAAATAAAATAAAAAAATCATATCATATTTTCATACAACAAAGATTCAAAAATTTGTATTAGCATGCATTTTGGCTTTAATAACCAGTTTATTAAAGTTACGAGAACTAGACCAATATTTCAAAAATTCCAAAAAAAAATTATTTTATTTTCTTTTAATATCTGGGGTTACGACCTTATACGTAATACGTATTTCGAATATTAAATTCTTTTGTTGACATCAGAACAGTTAGGTTTTACCCGATAAGATAAGGATCTCTTTATCGAGGAGGACTTTTCTTAAACCATAGACGGACCAACAACTAGAAAACACGACAAGACCTTAGATTTTATCAGACAATAAAACAATGCAGCTTACCTTAGGTAGGGCGTATTTAGGATGCTAATACCTTCTCTTTACGCAACCAGTCCCCGTACCCGATCTCTGAGACCAGTTAAGGTTCCTAGTGACCAAAATACTAGGTGGCGACTCCCATTCTATTTTTCCACTAATAAAAGACAAGAATTCCTTGTCTCCACATAATTTCTTTTAGATAATACAAAATTTTGAGGGTGGATGTTTTCGCTGCGGCGCCGCAAACGTGTGACAATGACTGTGCGCAAAATAGAATCAACAACCCTGGCTTCTAGACGTGGACAAGGTTCTCCTTTTTGTTTCATCTCTGCTCATCGTAAACCCTTGCATTGTTCATACTATGATCATGATCATCATATGTGATAAACTTGTTGGAAATTGAACGGTTATCCACCAGAACATCCTGAGCACCCATCCAACAACAAATATCACTCTTAGTCTACCACAGGCAATGCTCAATCCAAACGCAATAATGGCCTTTAGTTTTCCGTCAACAACGTTGAGGAGGATCGGCTAATACATGAGGCATCTTTACTTATGACTAGACTTTCAAACTTACAAATTCAGTAAATAATTTCCATCATGCAGAGGAAGGGCACAATACAACCAAACAATACTATGGCCAATCCAAAAGCTAACAATATTGACACCTTTGCAAGCTTGTTGCCAATGACATCCATGTTACGCCAGATGATTATTGATAATGGTGCAACATAACACATATTTCCTCCTCAAATTTACTTGTTAACAACAACAATGGTGTTCTGTCATCAATCATTATACCAAATAGAAAACATGTTTATATTGCTTCCATTGACTCTTTACCTTTAAATTTTGGTATTGTTTTAACCAATGTGCTTGGAGTATCATCTTTTAAGGTGGACTTAATGTCTGTTAGCAGACTTACCAAAGATTTAAATTGCTCAATAACTTTCTTTTTTTATTGGTGTATTTTATAGGACTTGATGATGAAGATAATGATTGGTTTGGGTAAACAATGATATGGTCTTTATTACTTAGTTGTTTTGACAGCAAACCAACAACGACATCCATCTAGCCCTCAAGTCTCCTATTTTACAACTTTATGGTATTGTTGTTTAGAGAATTTGTCCTCCTTTAGATTAGGATTTATTGCAAAACATCTATTACATTTTTCTTTCCAGTCTAATAATACTTGTGGTGTTTGTGCACTAGCAAAGCAACATCGACTATCATTTCCTATTAGTTCAATTTTGTCTATTAGACCTTTTGAATTAATACATTGTGATATTTGGGGGCTTTATAAAGTTGCATTCTTTTCTAGTTCAAAATATTTTTTGACTATAGTGATGATTATTCTCAATTTACATGGATATTCTTTATGAATCACAAAAGTAAAATACAAAATTTATATCATGATTTTTTTTTCTCATTTGTCTAAACACAATTCCATGTTTCTATAGCTAATATTCGGGTCGATAATGAAGGAGAAATCTCTTTATGCATGATTTTTTAAAACACAAAGGGACCACTTATCAACATACTCGTATTTATACTCCCCAACAAAACAGGGTTGTAGAAAGCAAACATCGTCATATTCTTAAGTCTACACGAGCCCTTCATTTTCAAGCCCATCTTCCTTTATATTTTTTAGCAGATTGTGTTTCTACAACTGTTCACTTAATTAATCATTTAACCACATCACTCTTTAGCATCAAAACTCCTTTCAAACGCCTTTATAACAAACCACCCTCCTGCCATCATTTTTGAGTTTTTAGGTGTCTTGTATATGCTATCAACATGCATGTTACTCATAAATTTGCTCGTCGTGCTAAATGTTGTGTTTTTCTCGGCTATCTTGTTGGTCAAAAAGCTTACAAGCTTTATGACCTTTATGCTTATAAAATATTCACTAATCACGATGTTGTTTTTCATGAAAACATTTTTCCTTATAAGTCTAGCCATCTTGCTTCCATAAACAATAATTATGTACTACCTCATATTATCACTACTCCCTTGACTAAACCAGTTACACAAACTCTAGACCAACATTCTAAACATCCATATTTAATTCATGATGCTCATTTACCAACACCTTTGTGCAATTCAAAACGTCATTATCACCCTTCAACTGTCTTACGTGATTATGTATATAACCAAGTTACATCTCCCAACCATTCGTCTTCTCCATCATACAGTTCTCACAAAGGTATATGTTTCCCCCGTGTCAATTTTGTTTCTTATCATTGTTACTCGCCGTAGCATTAATCTTTCACCGTTATCATCCATCGAGATCCATTACAGGCTATTGTATTTTATTGGGTTCTACCCTTATTTCTTGGTGGACAAAGAGGCAAAAAATTATGTCTCTCTCTTCAACAAAAGCTGAATATAGAACCATAACAGATATATACTATGAATTATCTTGGTTACGCTCATTGTTATTGGACTTGTGAATATTGCATCTGAAGCCATTGTTGTTTTGTGATAACACAACAACTTTGCACATAGCTTTCAATACTGTTTTTCATAAAAGAACTAGACACATAGAAATGGACTGTCATTTTATTTGTGACAAGATACAAGATGACTCAGTTAAAACACAATACGTTTCTTCAGTAGATCAAGTCACATATGTTTTTACAAAGCCATTGGGAAAGGAAGCATTCTCGACCATGATGTGCAAGTTCAACGTTCTTGACATCCACTCTCCAACTTGAGAGGAAGTGTTAAGAAATATATGGTCATTCAAAGGGAATATATTTTATTTAATATAATTTTCCTGTAATGGCTTTTAGTTTCTTTTTACATTTAAACTACTTAGAATAGAATAGCGTAATTATAGCAACTTTCTTGTATAAAATAGATGTTTCCTATTGCAATAATAACATGCAAATAAATCTTAATTTTGTTTTCTTTACATCTTTCCCTTCAGAGAATGACATAATGATTAAAAAGAAGAACAAGAGAATGAGTTTAGATGCTCCTAGTATTATACTCATTTTGTTTATTAATAAAATTGAAAGTATCAAACTTTTTCTATTTATTAATTTTAGAATGAAAATTTAATTTTAGTGAAATTTTGAAAATAAAGGGTTGTTTTATTTTATTTTTATAATATAAATGAGAATCATGATTGTTAAACTCAATCAGATATCTTGATTTAAGAAATATAAAAATTGATTAAGGTTGGGTTTTTAATTGAATTGAATCGAAAATTGACTCAAATAATTCAATTAAAATCAAAGTGTAATAATTAAAAAAATCAAATAAAACACTATGCTTTTAATAAAAATAATTAATTTAATAATTTACGAATTGACAAAGTAACCAAGTTTTTTGAGGTTAATTTCTATGTGGAGTGCCCATATATTAGGTGCAGTGAAGAAATTGAATAAAAATAATAATTAAACATTTACTCCATTGTTGTTGTTATTATTATTATTATTATTATTATTAAAAATATTGGGTAAGGAGGAGAGGAGATAGTCGGAGAGAAATACATAGCCATAAGGATCGAGGACAAAAAATAAATAAAACAATATCTGACTGACTGAATGTGGTAGAAACCAGAAACTACATTAGTCGTTTGGACCCATAAGAAAGAAAAAAAAAGTGCGAGAGCGCGATGAGTACGAGCTTGGCGTTATCGTCGGCTGCCACCGCTGCAGTCAGTTCGGCGTTCCTTGCCACAGATACCAACAAATTCAAATTCAATGCCTTAATTTCACCAAATCCAAGGCTTAATTGCCGCTACTCAATTATTACTCCTACAGCTACTAGTATAGCAACAAGTAGTAGTAGCAGACGAAGAAGAAAAACTGCTGTTTCGTGCTCGGTGGCTTTGGGATCCAACAATTCAGATGATGATGATGATGAAGAAGAAGAAGAAGCGAAGAAGAAGATTGGAGCAAGGGTTAGGGTGAAGGCCCCGGTGAAGGTTTACCACGTGCCTCGCGTGGCGGAGGAAGTGGATCTGTGTGGATTGGAAGGTGAGGTGAAGCAGTACGTGAGCCAGTGGAAGGGGAGGCGAGTTTCCGCTAATCTTCCTTACAAGACTCAGTTTGTCCACTCAGGAGGAGTCAAATTCTTTGCTCATCTCAGAGAGGACGAATTGCAATTTATTGATTGATCGACTCACTCACTTATCCTATCATCTCTCTCTCTCTCTTTGTTTGCTCTTCCTTTTAATTTCATAACAATAATAACAATCATATATGTGTGTATGTTGTTGTTGTTATAACATGAATGATGTGTATATACAAATATTCTTCTTCAATCCAATTCAAATGCAGTTTTGCTTATTCACTTGCTATTTCGATGAGACATTTCTTCACTGCTACATTACATTTGATCTATGCTTCCTCATTATATACCATCTTATATGAACATCCATAAGCATTAAACAACATAAACAATCACACTGTTCTGATTCTTTTAGTGCATTTAATTAAATTTGATGTTTTGCCTTTTCTAGTATACATGACAGTATTAAATGAAAAGCCGGTTCCTATTGTACAGCTCTGATCAGATTAAAGATCAATGGTATGGCTATGATTGAATGGAAGATTAACTGAATATTTGTACTAGTCTTTGTGTACCTCTTCCCTGCCGTTCCTGCCAGCTTCATGAATTGCATTTTACTTTGAATTGAAAAGCTTTGGCTAGGACATAGTTTTCTCAATGAAATGAGCTGTTGACTCATCTTCTTAGCATTCTTATGGAGGCTGTTCATATTTTCTAGATTTGTCTTCAAAGCTGCATAGCTCTGTCGCCAGTTTGTTATTAGTGATATTACTTCAACTCTTGGTTGGTTGAAAATTTCTAGTTACCTCGTATAATATTAATCTCATTAGTTATTATGCCAGGCAATTTGTCTCCCTTCAAAAATTACTTGTGATACTTCTAGCTTATCGTTTTAGTTCTTCTATTCAGTTGCTTGGTTGGTTATGACATTGCATCATTATCGATTGCTGATCATGCTGCTTTCTTTGAAGCCTGTACTGTTCAATTGCCAGTTTGTTCAAGTCCAAAATAGCTTTTTACCCAAAACAGAAAAAGCTGGTCAGTTTTGGGGGGGGGGACCGAAAGGAAGCGGAAAAAATGAGGTAACCTAGTGGGCGAATAGCAGCAAGAATCGTACACTCTTAAGCCAAGTTTCTCTATTTCCACTTATGATAGGTATTCAAAAAAGAATGAAATTGATACATGCCAACGTTACAATCTGTCTCCTACATACTGGGTGGGTAAATCCTTTTCCACCAATTACCACATTGATGAGTGCCAAGACTCCGCAGCAAGCACTCGATGAAGATACACCCCTGTTAGCTTTCAAGTCTTTTTCAGTAAACTAGATAGAATCAGTGGTTAATGCCTCCATTTATCATGAATGTACACGGAGGTCTGGGGCCAAGCAGGCAGAAAACTCAGAATGCAGATCCATGGCAAGCAGTTTTAACTCCTACAAGTGCACAAGCTCTGCTCCTCCCACAAAGAACTTATAATTCAAACCATGTATGGCTAAAACAATCAGCAGTCGCCACTCGGAAGAATTTGGAGTTTGGTCATGATACTTCTTGAAGAGCTAGATTTAGCTCGTGCGCAAACTTTGCAACCGATCCCCCTTTCCTATTGAACAAAACAGATTAAAGAAAAGAATCCAGACACAATACATTGGAATATAAATGCCACAGCTCTCAACGCCACTAAGAGAATTAAAGTTACCTTGTAAGGGTAAGCAGGCAGCGTTTGACTTTTTCAAGCTCTACAAAGCAGATATTGCAACGTTCCAGCCTATGAACCAAATAAGATGTGTACCCGTCTTAAAGCAATTTTTGTAGTATGCATAGGAAATCAATCGCAAACATCACAAAAAGGTGCACACCTTTGCTCTGCTTCGATATCCACACCAACAGATGTTGACGCTGATAGTGTTGAATATATCATTGAACCAAACATTCTGACCAGCTTCAGCAGCATGTCCAGGGAAATGCTCAAATGCCTAAATACAACAGGCAATTTAGCTATGGATCCTCAGACCACAGAATTATGAAAGCAACTAAAGAGAAACATAATCAAGTAATTGTAAGAAAAAAGTTTAAAGGGCAGAGGGGTGCATTGTGTATCGGGATGGTGCTTTGGTCTTGAGCTGAGCTGCGATTAGCTCATGCTGACCATAAAGCTCCTGGGAAATCCCTGTTATCACCAACAAGTTGTGCCACATCACTAATGCATGTTGACCAGCAGAGGTCAGTTTGTAATGCAGATGACGTGTATGCTGTAAAGTAGAAAATAACATATGGAAAACCACCCAAGTAAAAATGGACTCCACACATAACTAATTCATTCCATATGCTCCAAGCTAAGGAAATGCAGTTCAAAGGCATTTCTATCATCACTTCAAGCACTACGCTGTGAAGGACCTTGACACCAAGTACACTGCTATTGAAGTGGTTGCCTTTCATCCCCCTAATAGTCAAAGCATGTAATTTGAATTGTTTAAATATTATGAGTATAGGTGGAATATGATTTCTTTCAAATGTTTACCCACCTGCCTTTAAAAGGGAAACAAAAGAGGCATCATCCGCAATGACAATGACTTAAAAAGCAAAGGAGTTGCTTGTTTTGACAACATCCAGTGTCTTTGACCAAATATTCAGTTGGTTGAATGGCCAAATGTTACCCGTCTTTTACCATCATTCAGCCAGAACGGAGGCAGTGCCTCCACCAAAGAGAGCCAATGGCAAATAGTTAGTTGATTCATTAATCTATAATTATCTGTCGTGTCAGATAAGAAGAGCAATTATCTGCCGTCTCTCTCTTAACAACTTTATAGGAATAGTTGCTGAAACATAAACAATAAATAGGGAATACACAGTAGCATCCTTCACTACTGGCACTCCCTTTTGTAGAGATAAAGAAAGAGATGTGGAGTGACATCAACACTTGGTGGAATGCTTATAATAAAAAACACATAAACCAATAGCAGTAAGCTGGTTAAATGAAAAGTATTACAAAGTACAAAATATCTCAAACTTCTTACCTATCCATGTCACTTTCAAGCATGTTAGTAAGAAGTGGCAGGAGACATGTGCATATATCCAAAGTGACAATGTCAATTTTATCAGCCACGATACTGATAACATCAGAAAGGACCTGAAAGTAAGCATATGAAGAAGAAACAAAAGGTTAGGAATGAAAGTTAAAATAAATTGTAGTATCCAGTATACTTGTCAAATACTGTGAGAAAATAGGTCCTTACAGCATGGTCAGCCATCTTCTCCATTGCACCAATGGCCCCCTTAACATCATTTCTCTCCCAATATCTGTAGACAACCTACAGGAAATCATTGACAAGTTTCACCAACCTTTCAATGGCATATAACTGGATGCAGAAATATTAAAGCACTTCCAATGGCCTAAACTAACTGGATTCACCAACCTTTAAGCAAATATATACAAACACAAAATTTGAACAATAGTAGGTTCATGTAAAAGATAATGATAGATTATGTTGAGCAATAGAGATAAAAAAAAAAAGAAAAAAAAAGGAGTTTCTCAATAGTAAGTTATCTGAGGGGCAAACAGATATCAGCATATTGATGGCTAATAGAAAAGGCCTGCTCCTCCTTGAGAGGTGGCAAATCAATTCATGTAAGGCCAAAGCAAATAACTCTTCCCCTCAGCACTTAATCGAGACATGAACTTCATAGAGAGCTAGATTAGCTGCTGGGAGTAGAAAAACTTGCTGAATTCAAATGTTAAGCAAATGTAAGGACTAAAATAAACTTTATAATGAATGTTGTGCACAGTTTGGCAATAAGTCCTCCCATCAATTGAGAGCCATTTGTAGGAGAAGAAACTAAAATCCGAGAGCAAAACTGTAATGGATTTATATGAATGATAATAAGGACTCTTGTTAACCCAGTCACGGAACTATAGAATTTGCTCTGGTAAATGCTGTGTGTTTCTTGCTGAAAGCAGGTGTGTACCATTGCATGTGTTCATTTCCAACATATCAGTAAGGAAGTAATAACTAGATTATGACAGCTAACTTACAGTTGGAAGGCATTAAGCAGGAAGTACAGATAGAAGGTAATAACCAGCTATTAGGGAGGGGGTTCTGATTGAATATGAGCATTATGAAGAATTATAAATTTATGGACATACTAAAAGGCAGCTTATCAGTTAGGGACAGCAAAAAATTACAGTTGCAGTTTGAGGTACTTATATGCATAAACATACAAAAGAATCACTTCTGGAAAATTGCAAGATAGTTTCCATAATTATTCATCTATGGGCTGTGAGTTGAGAAGAATTTAGACTGTTTGTTTATTGGTAATGAATTTATCTCCATCTCTTACATGGAACAATGTGGGAAAAATGCAAGGAAAAAAAAAACTGGTGCAGTCTGTTATCAACTCTCCCCTGCCCTTGCAGGAGCAAAAGAACGTGTTATGTCTACAACTGTCACACATGCACACACCCGCTTATCCTGCTAAGTCACCTGTAACTTGGCAGAACGAGACTGCATAGAGCTGACAAATTGGTCATGCTGTTCCATTAAGTCTGCAATAACATCCTCGTCAAAAGCAGAAACCGTTTCCTTTTCAATGGATGGGGTGCGTCCTCTCTGTTTAAACTTCAACATAATAAGAATTGAAACGGTGTACAAATCAGCATATTAATGTCAATGAAATGTAAAGATTTAAACAAGCACATTAAAAAATATTGAAAAACATGAGCTGGAATAGAAATTTTCATCTCAACAAAAAATCATTGAAGATATGCATACAACTTGCAAGCTGTTAAGGGAGAGAAGGTGAGAAATTTTTCTTCCATTACAAATTTCATGCCATCTCCAGTCATTTGATTTTGAGTCTAAGAAGTGCCTATAATTACCAATGAGAAACCCACAACTTCATAGACCAGCTGCATTACACTTCTATGAAAGCACAATTTGCTTCTCTGACTAAATAGCCCTTTCAAATAGTTTTCTTGGAAGGACCTGGACCTAGAAACATATCTAGAATGTTGAAACCAAGATCAAGTTTCGGTAATATCTCCAACAATTGCAACACTGATCCACTAAATACTCTGGAGAATGTCATGTAAGATCCCTCTTGACCAAAGCAAAAATGAGAAACAAAATATCCCTCTTCAAAGAAAGCTATGAAACCTATCTTAAGCTAGTGATAGTCCTGTTCCTCAGAAAATTACAATCTAATCTTGCTGTTATCTAAACCACAACCTAAGAACACAGTTTGATTTCTCATTGCAGTACTGATGAATAATAAAATATTTTATGTATCATAAAAAGCTCATATATATATATCATCCATAACAGAGCAAGGAGAGTCAAGTGCAATTTCCGTTTAATAATTGTTTCATTCATACAAGCAAGACAAAATGATAGATCATTATTGTACAGAAGACATAAGACCCTAAAAGCGAACATATATGGTTAACATGTCCTCTTTTTGTTTTTTTGCACATGATACATTGTGTAAAGCTTTGAAAACATGTCATACAGTCCTGAATCCCAAATAATATTGCAGGTCTTCACTCTTCAGATGATCAGAAAGTTAAGAAAGAGAACAGAGCACACACAAAAGTTGAAATCTATTCCTACCATATTAAGAGGGAGCACATTCACCACAGATCCTGTCCCAGTGGAAGTGCCGGAAGTAGGTCCCTCATAGCTAGAAGATCTTCCCCTTTTCTCCCAGTTTATCATAAGTGAACGCATTCTTCCTATATATTTAACATGAAATTGATCAGGCATTTTGAATTCTTGAAAAACCTCGAGTAGAAATCAGGAACAGATGTACCTCCTTTCTGACTCTCGATGGTGGGTGCATCTCTGTTTATTTTATGTCCACGAGTCTCACCTGGAAAAAACATTACTATTTTCAGCATAGGAGCCTTGCATTCCATCTCATCTGACAAAAGAGTGAAAATATGCCAATCCGAAGCCACAAGTGTACTAAACAAATCAAAGTCCAACTCAAAACGTCAATGAAACATAGAGAAAAGCTGAGAACCATGCTCCATTCAATGGGTAGACAGCCCTATGACTTATTCTACCAACAATGCACAAACATCCACTTTTCATTCTTCATTATCATCATCATCCCTGCCCTTTTCACAAAACGCCTTCCACCAGCCAAAAACAGGGGACACTTTACTAGATTTTTTTTATGCTGTTCCAAGCTATATAAGCCATGTTTATTCTTAAATCTGATACTCAATATTTACATAATCATGAGCAAGGGTAATGTATTGAAGTGATTATCAGCCTTTTTAAGGAAGGTGATGAGTTTTAAATAGCTTAGGCTGCCATATAAAAGTTGCAAGAGCTGATTAGATCAGCTGAACCAACCTTAGTGCCTTTTTCACAAAACTAAGAAATTCCCTACACTGTCATTCCAAGCATCTCAGTAAAAAGTCAGATACATTTTGTTACTCTTTCACTTGTAATTTCACATAAAATAAAAATAACTAAGCTAGTTACTTAAAGACATATAAGAAAGATGGAGGAAAAGGTATAAGCATAGTTAATCTTTGAAAATAAGCTAAGCAACATTGAAAAACCTCTGTGGAGTACCAACAAAGCATAAATTTACTTACAACACACCAATTGCACCTAGAAATTCCTTGAACAAGTTTCTCAGTTATAGCAACCTAGATACTATCAAAAGGAAGCCTCACCTATCCCACTCTCAACTGCACTGTATCAAAACATTATCTGCAAACCTTACAATTGCAGTTGTTTATAAATCATTGTCTGTGGTTAAGCAAGTCACTTTGCTAGCAATAGATAATTTGTGTCACTGCCATCCTACAGCAAGCAAATCAGAAGGTTTAAGTGCGCACTGTAATGCTCTTACCATCAATTTCATCATGGAAGCTGATCCCAGTCCATTAGAATCCAACTATTCTCCACACAAGTACACCTTGAATACATAGATTTCTAAGCAAAGAGGAAGGTTTCGAAAGCATTCCCAAAGAATGCAGAAATCCTAGACTCTCAATGAAACAGCCTACCAACTTGGGAAACACATATAGCAGGTTAAAAACTCAGTAAAGGACGGCCATCAGCAGCTTTAGGAGCACAACTCGGAGCTAGATATCAGAGAGATCTGCTCATGGAATCTCCCTCAAACCCATTAACTTCTAAAAAAGCAAAAACACTACTTTTATCTTTTGAAACCTATAATTTCTAAAGAAGCAATAAATCATCCCCTTTAATCCTCTACTTAAAATGTCATCATCTCTAGGAGAGGCTGGTTGACAATGTTGGACTGAACGACTTAAAATGTATGGTGTGCATTTATGATGATCGAATATGTGAAGGAATTTTTTTTTTTTATATATTGAAATATAATGATCTTATGTAAGATTTTAGTAGAAAAATCTTGACTTCTGATCTATTGGATTTTTAAAAGCTACTTGTACACAGATAATAAGATAAAGGATTCAATGGCAACTATGAAGCAGCCATGAAATGTCAGCATCATACACTTACACATGCATACTGACAATCAATGGCAAAGAGTTTTTCTTGAATGGGTAACACTTACAGTTTTCTTCCTGGTAACTAGTGGGTGGCTCTGTTGTCGAATCTGACTCATAGTTTCCAGATCCCATAGATCTATCATCCCCAATATTTCGTTCAGCAGTTGATATTCCATGAATAGAGGCTTTAACTGCAGGAGTAATATTCCTATCCACGACACTTATCGGTTCTGTAGCCTTGCAACCTGTTGTCTCAGACTGGGTAGAGGTGGTTGGCTGGTCCATGTCCTCTCTACTATTTGAAAATTTCCGGAAATCAGTTGTCTTTGACTGCAAAGAAAATGGCATTGTCCTAGCAGCAATACCAATTTCTTTTCTGGAGTCAGCTACTTGCTCTGATCTGGAGTTAGTTCTGGGGACAATTACAGGTATGACATCTGCCTTGTTCAAGACTGGAACATTAGCAGCTGAAAGGATCTTTGTAGAACTCCTCTTTGGGGCTGCGCTGCTAGAAACTGTTAGAGGTCCGGTCATAGTTGTCTTCAACCCAGTGTTTAAGTTCACTCTTTGAGGAGTACCAGGTACACTTCCTGCAGCTTCAATTAGTATGTTGAAGCAATGAGGAACATATGTCACAATCTGGCTGAAGAATTGAGTTTAAACCAATTTTTATAAAAGACAAAAAGGAAGGAGAAAAATAAAATAGAACGCCAAAACCAACAGTGAACCAAGAATTGAAGATTCAGAGGTCATTTACATGGCAAAATCTTTGCTTCATTCCCAGAAACTGAATTTTGAGAAACTGCCAACCTTCCAAGAGATTTTGTTTCCTTTACTAAAACATCAGAATTTTGTGAAACAGATAACCTTCCCATGCTAGTCTTTGCGTTGTTCTCAAGCAGGACTGATTGGTTCCCAATTGCACCAGATTTAGATTCTGAATGACTGTTGAATCGGTTGGCATTTCCAATTGCATACGGTTCAATACGCTGAGCAAGGGACACAAGAGACACATCAGGTTTAGGTTCAAATTTAAAATATCAGCACCAGAAAGTAAATGACATCTATACACCAACAGAAATTAATAAACAGTGTGTATTACCGATATATCTACAACCCACACTCCTACACAACTCTGATTGTATGAGCATCCAAGAAGCTTTCCTTCATGAACATTGAGATCTGACAACCTAGACCATCCCACATCCACGGCGTCATGGCATCTTATTGGTTCCCATGAGAAAACCTAAGAAGTTGGATCAAAAGTTAGTAAAAAACAGTAGACCTGGAGCACTAACTATTGAGAGACAGAGAGAGCTTTACTTTCAAACTTTCATGCAATCCACACAGTAGAGTCCTCCCATCAGGATTAAAGGTCAAACAACGCACTCCAGTTGTCTGAAGGCAGAGAGGTTCCAGAAAAACTCTTTGGTAAGGAAAGAAAAAAAAACTAGAAAAGATTTACAATTCCAAGTTGAAGGTGTCCCTTGAGGAATAAAATTACCTCTGTCCCAGCAGAACCTATTAGCTCAAAGGTTTCAAGGTCCCAAAATTTTACAGTCCTGTCAGCAGAACCTATACAAGGGCAACAAATTAGATGTGAATTTTCCAGGAAAATGCAACTTTCTATTCACAGATACAGATTCCTAGTACCAACAAACACGATCACCCACCTATAATTTTCTATAAAAATAGGTGCACTTACCTAAGCATACACCTAATTCTTTCATTCATTGGAATAACAAAATTTCAGTTTCAGTTGGACACGGGATCAACATATACTGCAGGTGGCAATCCTTAAGTGGAAGACATAGAACAAGTTAAACTTAATGATTTTCTTGCCATTTTGTTTAAACATTCTTTATGGGATATGGAATAAAAGATAAAATCATCAATTCGAGACTAAAATATTATTTGACTTATTAAAAGCAAAAGTGTCAAAATGCATGCTATCGTGAAAAGAATTACAATGTAAGATAAATAACAAGTCAACACCAATGAAAAAACACACAATGAAGAATAAAGCATGTCCTGAACTGTAGTTTAAAAATAAAATGAAACCACAGTAGACAAGTAGCTTTCCACAGTACCATAAACTGACCTGTTGCAAGAAGAAACTCATGGGGATGAAAATCTATGCACTGAATCTGGCCCTCATGGTACTTGAAATCGTGCAATAGCTTTCCAGCAGTCAAATCCCACAGCTGTCAAAATACATGCACATTAAAGAGTTCGTTAAATAAAGAATCAAGAATCAAACAAAAGAAACCTGTATGTGCAGTCATCTTAAGTAAAAAAGAACTCACAAGTTGTAGACACACTAAAAATTATCCTAATGCATTCACCAGTTGTGTTGACTTGAGAAAGAATAGTCTGAACTTACTGTCAGTCCCTTGGCACAAGACAGCGTGCTAGGGCAATATATTTGCAACTAACTCTGCTTTCTTAAATTCAAGTCACAAGGATGGAGACATAAAGAAAAGAACTGAGCAACAGAAAATGCATGCCAGAATGCGTGTGATTTAAGGTCCCTTAATATGAGGTCCTTATCATGCATATCAGCAGACACAGGACCTTTGAGATATTATTTCTTACAAACAAGCAACGGTATTTGCTGGCATGACGTGTATTGAGTGTAGACATGATGCACACCAAGAGAAAGAAAGCAGTTATAACCTTTACTGTATTGTCCTCTCCACCAGATACAACCCAACGACCATCTGGGGTAAATCTGATTGCACTCACTCCTCGAGTGTGGCCCTTGTAAGTGTGAATACAGCCCTTCTTTCTGATATCCCATATCTTAAGATTTGTGTCCAGGGAACCAGATGCAAAGAACTCTCCAAAAGGGTGAAAGTCTACAGATATGCAATTGGATCTGTGGCCAGTGAGTGTGCGAACAACTACACACAGAAAAGATAATGAGTAAGAAACGATAGAAATATGCAAAATTCCAGTGTTTATACAGGTGAAAGAATATATCACAAGCATACTTTTTGCCTCCTCTAAATCCCAAAGCTTGATTGTGCCACTCGCAGCTCCTGCAGCTACAAGGACTTCTGAAGAATCAAAGCTTACCGAATCAATCCCACTTGTATGTCCGGACAAACTCTGCATGAAATATTGGGTTAGACAGAATGAGAATCATCAGACACGAGAGAGCAGAAAGAAAATGGTAAAAAGAAATGATGAACGGAATTGAGAACTGACCAGTATAGCATTGGGCTTACCAATAGCCCAAAGATTGACTTTGTGATCTTCTCCTCCGGTCACAAGAACCCTGGATGATTTATTGCCAATCTTAAGGCAATTGACACTCGAAGAATGTGCCACAAATTCCTCTTTTCACAAAATTTCAAAGAATTGTGGTCAAGGCCAACAACAACGATTACAACTATTACCAATTAAGTAACATTTCATTCAACGGGATGCCTTTATTTAAAAAAAAAAAAAGAGGACAGATCTGAAATGAATAGTACAAGAAGCAGATGAACCAAGAAAAAGAGTGGCATGAGCATTGTAATGAGCAAATGAAACCCTAAAAAGAAAAGAAAAACAAAATTATGGAGGATACGCAGCTTGTAGGCGCGTTTAGTAGTCATGGCATTAAGAGTTAAGAAGAGAAAGATGGAAACCCTAATAACCGAGCAAATGCAGCAATACTTCTTTCTCTTTACACATTCAACAGCAGAATGTTTAGTTTCATCATCGTCTACAAGCTAACAGAAAGAGATAACAAAAAAAAAATAGGCATAGATCTCGTTTAGACAATTACAAATTACAAGAAAAAAAAAGCAGGGGTCAGTCATAAGTGCGTTAGCTAAAAATTTAAAACAGTCGGCGGATCAAGGAGATGGAAACACATACAGTGCGTGTTGGAGTAGTTGAAAGCCACCGCAGCGCCTCACCTTTTTTTTTGGGTCTTTGTCTTTGTCTTTGCTTCTTTCTTCGAACTCAAAATTAAAATGAGTCACACTTGTACTAAATTTATCTACTGACTAATGGCGGAGGATGTTACATCATAAGACAGACAGACTAGTAGCAGTATACTAACAGTGGTAATGCAATGAAATTAAGAAAGAGATTAAATAATTAAGGACTGGAGTTTATTTATGGGAGAATATGGTAATGCTGATGGTGCAGATTCAGTAGTTTCCCAAACGGAATTTAAGAAACACAACACACGGACAGAGAAGGGATGTAACAGATGGAGGGGAGGATGCCTAAGCCTAGAGTAACAACCAGGGGCAAGGAAGGGGGAAAGGAGAAGGGGCGCTTTCACAAGAGAGATGTATACCTCTCCTCTCTCTCTCTCGCTCTCTCTCTCTCAACATTAATATTAATAATAATAATAATAATAATAATAATAATTGCTCTAATATTTTAAACAGTGGTGAATCAGTACTATCTAAGCGTAATAAGAGTAATAGTTCAAATTAATCGCAAAAGGGTGGGAATTGGGAAATAGGTGATACGACGAAATATCAAAGAAAAAATAATTAATGGCATATGAATTACGTGAAGGGGGGGTAGAAAATAGGTATGTGAAAATTACCCCTCCATCGTCTTTAAGGATTTGGGACCCACAAAACTAATAAGAATTAAGAAATACAAAAACCCACCTGGCATTGGCAAGTGTACAAGGCCTGATTGAGTTCAACCGAAGGCGGGCCAGGGTCCATCGTAAACTTTACTGTTCAGCTCAGGCCTCCCTCTTTACCTGAATCAAAATCAAAAAAATTAAAAGGCACTTCACATCATGCCCCACCATCACTTAAAATGTGTTTGGTATTGCAGTAACAGTTGTGGTTATTGTTTGAAAAAAATTGTTTTATAAAAAGTATTTTTAGTTGAGGTTAGTTTGAAAAAATAAGTGTTTGGTTAAAACTGTGGTTGAAATTGAGGTTGAAAAAAAAATAATTTAATGTGTTTGGTTAAGAATGTTTTTGAAATTGAGGTTATAAAATAATTTTAAATATATATTAATATTAATAATTTTTAATTTAAATATTATATATTTAACTATTGCTATTACATTATGAAATGAATAATACTTAATATAAAATATTTTTTATTATTCTATTAAACTATCTACAATTCCATCACGTATGAAACACATCCGACAACATCACGTATGAAAGACTACAGTTGCATTGGTTTCGTAAGTACGCAACAACATCAGGTAAAATATTATCAGAAATAAAATTGGGATTGCGATCAAATTCTATAAATATTACATCATCAAGCGATTTCCTTCTAATTTATATAGTGTTATTGAATAATGTGAAACACTAGTTTTTCGAATAAAACACAATTAAAAATAAAATATTTTTTTTACTGGATCGGACCTGGTTCAATGTATTTTTATAGCTTTGAACCGGGTCCGATCTCCACTGTTCACGTGAACAGTGGAGAGTGAATTAAAATTCAGTCTCCACTATTCACTTAAGTGAACAATGGAGAGTTTACTCTCCACAGGAGAAGAACGCAGGAGAAAAATGCGGGAGAAGCAGATAAAACTTGCTTCTCATAAACTGAGTTTCGACCTCAGTTTTTAGGTGGAATCCATGTGAAAAAAAGTGTGGTTTATAATAACCAAACATTGATTTTTAATATTTACTTTCAATCGTTGCCGCTGCCGCATTACCAAACGGGATCTTAACCTTCTCGTTAATCTCCCTCGTACCTTTCTCGTTTTAAAAAATAAATTAAATGCCCCTGTACATAAACGTTATTTCTGGTAGACCTTTCTATGACACACACACACACAAAGAGGCTTTTCTTCTAGTTATTCCCTGTGACCATACTTTTCTTTCTTTCTTTCTTTCGAACAACCAAGACCCATACTCATGTTTACCATGGATCTAGCCTAGCCATATGTCAACCAGGCCCATCATGCGATGGCGGCGTGGGAACTTCCGCTGGATCCTCAAGTACTTTATAGATTCCAGGCCGCCTCACATCCGGTGACGCGTTCTAGAGTGGAATGGATGGGTTGGGTAAGAGCAGGGTCCGTCCGAGGCGGATTAGACCTTCTATTTACAACCTCCTTATTCTTTAAACTCTCATCTAATCCCACAATGCATCTCGTATTATATCATTTATCTTATTGGCACAATCTACATATACTTCATAAAGCTAAATAATGGCACATGAATACTTGTTGTATACTTGCTTTATAGCCTATAAGCAAGGGATGGATGGGCCATGTAAGACTAAAATATGAACGAGATCCATCCCATCCCACTTCTCAAGTCGATCAAAGGTTCCCTGTTGAAGTTGTAGTGGAGATTGGAGATTGGAGAGGTCTTCTACAAGCAATGAAATGGTAACGACACCGACAAGCTGAAAATCAATATCAAGCAAAAAACTTATGCTCACAATTCTATACCTTCAATCGACAACTTGAATCTGGATTCCACTGTCATGCTTCATATCTTCTTGTGCCATGCTTAAGATGAATTTCCATTTAAAAAAAAGGGAGAAGAAGAAAACAACATGTGTGAGGGGAATTGGAAAGACTTGAACAAGGTTTGCTTTGGATCTTGAAGTACTTGGATCCCCGAAAACTGCATGCTGAATACCTGAATATCTGTCACTAGGGGGGGGAAGTCAATCAGGAGTTTTAATGGGTAAGTCAATCAGGAGTTTGAATGACTGAACAATGAAAATTCAAGGAAACTTGACATTATGCTCAGTCTCACTCTGAATTCAATACAGTCAGACTATCGAGCAGCACATCAAAGACACTCTAGTTATCAACGAATCCTACTGTGGTCTGTGGGTTGGCACTTGGCACCATGCTGAAAGCAATATTGCAAGTCGAGACCATTTGGATTGCAGGCCAGGCAGGCCCAAATTAATCATTGAGCGTGAGGCACGCTTTCCATTCACTGGAAGAAGGACGACGTGTCTTTCAGTTCTAGATCGACGACATGTCTTGTCTTCTTCCTGGCTCTTGCCGCTGCTGTTTTTTTTACCCCCATCCTCTTGACCACACACACAACACATTAGAGAAGCAGAGGAGGGAAGAGAATGGGAAGTGCAGCCGCGCAAATTCCGACGAGCTTTGGACATGAGCTCAGAGCCTGTCTTCGTTGCCGCCTTGTCAAAACTTATGATCAGGTTTTCTTCTTTGTTTCCGCACTTCTTTCCCTCCTCCCCCTCCTCTTCTTTTTCTCTGTTGTTGCACTTAAGGTTTTTGGGCCTATTATTTGTCGGTAAAAAAATAATAATAATTGTGCAGTTCAGAGAGTCGGGATGCGAGAATTGTTCCTTTTTTAAGATGGACGAGGATCATGAGCGTGTAGTTGATTGCACAACTCCTAACTTTACCGGGTAGGCTAGACACCCTCTTTTCTTCTCCTTTTCTATTAATCTCAACAACACTTCCCTTTTCTAATAATTATTTTTCTTCTGTTTTGTAATTCCTACCCCCTTTTCCTTCCCTGTCTTACTTTTTCTGACGTTGTTGTAGGATTATTTCTGTCATGGATCCGAGTAGAAGCTGGGCTGCTCGCTGGTTGAGAATCGGTACGTGGAACTATAATTTCTGACCGTTCTGCTCTTTTCTCTCTTTTTTTTCTTTTCAGATGCTTAAAACCGTTAATCATCCAATCTTCTGTTCTTTTTTCCGCGAAAGAATACATGGATTCATAAGAGTTCCTCCCGTGTTTTGTTTTTTTTCCCCTTACTTCTTTGTGGTGTTAGCTCATGTGATTTTTTGGAGCTGTTTCCAACCTTCCAAACATATAATTTTGAATAATTACAGGATTGAGGCTAAGAAGTATCCTTCCAATTTGCCCAGCACATGAATTCTTGAACGTGAGAAAGTTTAGGATATTTGAGGGTGATTTTCTCTTTAGCCACTATCTGTTCCAATAACTCCAATCGTTAATTATCACAAGAAATGTTTTCTTTAGGCACAAGTGGTCTTGATGGTCTGTATACTCGTTAAATCGAGAATCATGTGCCCTGCTTTGGTACTTGGTGAATTTCATACTCCATTAGAAACCAAAACAAAAAGATTCCATGGTTGTAAGTATTTTTCCTTCCTATCTACTTGATTTAGATACTTGAGCACTAAATTGGACATTGAGTGGCAAGAGCCACAATGCCTGATCTGTACCTGGCATTCACATGTTGATTCCAACACATATTGAGGGTGGAGGGAAGCTTTTTTATATAATGAAAGTCATTTTTGTTGGTGTGGATTAAGAGTTGTTAGGATGGTTATAGCTCCTAATCAACACAGCATGTGTAAATGTGCAACACAAATAAGCTACTAGCTGAAGCATCTTTATTTGTGTAGCAGGTTCCACATACTAGTACAAGTGGAGGATTCGGGAATCTTGATATTCTGTACATTGTTCTGTTAAGACTACCATAATTCCATTCATTTCTTTTGCTTAGAATATTTCCCCAAATTAATCTTCTATAAAACTGTCATTACCATGGACGATTTTGGGGGTTCCATCTCTAGGCTTAGATCGACTGGATGTCTAGATGTAGCAAGCATGGCTACACACACAATTCCTGTTCCTTCCAAGCCATCATTTGATACCCAAAATGGTTATCGATACTTTAGCACCTCAATATATTGCTCCTCCAATTCTTCAGGCTGTTTTTTTTTTTTTTTGCCCATTTCAATTTTTTATCTGAATATGTTACTGGAAAAGCAGTTCTTTTTGCTTAATTCTTCTTTTAAATCTGTTCCAGGAAGATTTGTACCTGGTTGTTACACACTTGC
>Ga0307515_10006960_pt1 | contig 22457 bp, 4 predicted proteins | sample 17_EM_MG_FD_194513 | JGI IMG/M metagenome (GOLD analysis project Ga0307515, IMG submission 194513) | Populus trichocarpa ectomycorrhiza microbial communities from riparian zone in the Pacific Northwest, United States - 17_EM | ecosystem: Host-associated > Plants > Roots > Unclassified | place...
GTCTAATAAACTACGCCTTAAATATAGGAGAATTAATATACTATTAGAGGTAGTGCTTAGTTAATTTTCTAGCAAACGAATTTAGGATCCAGTTTAGCAATGCCGGATTGGAAAAATTAAAATCTAGATTTAAGAAACTGAATTCCGGGATCCTTAAACTAAATCTTTTATACTTTTAGATATACGCGGTTTTTAGGGTAGCGGACGACGTTTTGCCCTCTTCCGATCTTTTATAAACTAGGCTTATATTATAACTACTTTTAAGATTTTTTACAGCTTATACTATACTTGGAAGAAGAGGTAATGGTAATAGACACGCTAGATAAAGACTTCACAGCTATTAAAGCGCAGTGTTTTAGAGGGGTTATAAAGATTAACCTTAGAGCACTTAATTTCGGGCATCCTTTAGCGCGTAAATATTATCGTGGGCTATCTAAAAAAAAAGTTATAGTTTTAAAAAATATTTTTAAGAGAACTAGTTGCGACTAATTAACTAAGGAATATTTTATTAAGGCTGTTATGGATAATAACGTATTTATAGATGCCCTTAGGGTCTCCAGTATTAATAAGAATACACTTTATTAGAAGGAAGACACTATAAAGATTCCCTACCTTCCTATAACCTAAGTTAATTGCCTTAATAGATTATACCGCATCTATGCTACTAAGCAAGTTCTGGATCTAAATAATTAATGGTAAACTGTTAAGCTTTACTCTAAGCGTAAGTTTTAATATTTATACCCCCTATAAGTGTCTAACGCGATTTCTAAAACTCTCTTTAAACGCTTTAATAAATATTATAGAGGCCTTTAGAAACGAGCAGCCCTGTTTAGACGGAGAAATATTTTATAAGATCTTATATTATTGTTAGGGAAACAATAATAAATTGGAGAACTAATGGCGGAGTCAGCTTATAGCCACGAAAGAGAAAGATTTACGGCAGCTGTTAAAGAACAAGCGCTTTTAAGATGTATTTTACGCACTTAATAATATACCGGAACTCTTTTACCTAATTTAGCTAGGCACTCTATATCGTTTTCTAGGTTTAAAGTGTGACGAGGTATGTTTCTAAACTATATATATGCTCTTACTTATATATATTTAGGAGATCCTTAATTCTCTTAAGCATATTTTAATTATCTGGAATTAAATTCTAGGCCGTAAAACTATTCTAGGCCGTAAAACTATTCTACCCTATAAAACTTTAAACATCTTATTTTCTGCTGTTAATACCCTTATGTTATAGAAACTGGAGCTTTATATACCTACTATCTCTAAAAGAGACCAGATTTCTATTAAAAGTTAGATATAATTAAAAATAATATTTCCTACTATTATAGACTTTTATAAGAGAGATGCGCTTCTTAAGAATATTTTATTAGTTCCTTATTTAATTCCTACTCTATATAGTTGTTTTAAAAATTTAAAGTATCTTAAACCTTACTATACTATCCTTAAACAACTCCTAGGCTCTAATTAAAAACATACTATCTAGCGTAGCTTTTTAGCTATCTATTTTCGTCTCGAAAATCTTAATATTAAATATCTAGAGAACTAGATAACACCGCTATTCCTAATAATATTTAAGGGGGATAGATGGTTGGGTTATATTATACTATAGGCGTTTTATATACGTTATTTTCCTAAGATAATATTTATAGCCCCTAAAAAGGAGTAGGGTAAATAAAAACCCGTTATTAAAGAGCTAAATCCAGCTCTTTAGTATAAACTAGGAAATCTTACCGTTATTCTAGGTTTTTATATAAATTAGGCCCTTAAACTGCAGAAATAGGATCCTAATAAGGAACTTATTATCTATTTTCTTAAGTAAGTAAAGCCTGGTTGCGGGGATAATATTAGTAAACCTATGTCTTAGGTTACGCAAGTGCTAAAGTTAATAAAGCATTCCTATAGAGAACAATAGCTTCCTTAGTTTACCTCCAAGGTAAAGTTACTTAGCGATTATTGCTATAGCTAACCTTTTAAGGATAACTATATTAAGAATTAGTCCTCCTTATTTATTCTATTAATCTTCTTTATAAACTATATTTAAGGTACTAAAATAACTTTATTTTATGTTAAGCGTAACTTATATTATAGCTTTCTTAAAAGTAGTACCTAATAGGTAAGACGTTGGATATTAAAATCTAAATACTTATTAATAATTTAAAGTTCGATTTTTTGGAAACGTTAACTTCTTTCTATAGGCATACTAACGCCAACTATGTCCCTAAAGCTCCTCTAGCTATATTATAAAGAGACTTATTAGCCCAAAAGGTGGAATAGCTTAAGGATATTAAGCGTTAGTTATATACTAAGATTAAAAGCCTAAAAGGAGAGTTGTAGGAAGAGAGAGATTCTAAGGGAGATATAAGAAGATAGTATAAATAGGACTTAACTATAGAAAGAGATAAGAATTGGTAGCTATAAAACAAGGTTAGAGATCTTAAAAGACTTTATTAAGACGCAGTATAAGATATCTAACGAGAAAAGGCTAAATTGGGGGAAGCGGAAATAAAAATCCAAAATTAGCAAATTCGGATTAGCGAACTTAAAAATTCTAACAATATTAATAATTTTATAAGTTATTACTCTAATGAAGATATTAGTGCGCCAAACCTGTAAAAGACTATTTTCCTACTAGAGAAAAAGATAGAGTTAATAATAAGATATAAAGAAGCTTTAAATATAGAATTAGCGAAGTAAAGGTAATTAATAAAGGGATATATTAAGCAGACCGCATTCTTTAAAGTAGAAAATTCTAAGCTGTAGGTCTAGCTAGTAACCTAAAAAATAGAAAAAGACGAATTAACCTCTAAGCTTTAAAAAAATAAAGTAAGTATTTAAACTATTATTTAATCCCAGGATATAGAAGTTTAAGTTAATTTATTAACTGTATGGGACCGTACTAAAGATAAATATATTACTTAATTAAGGAACACGTAAGCCTAGCTAGAGGCTAAAATAAATTAACTTAAAGCAAGCTTTAAAGTAGAAAATGGCGGACTATAAGCCTAACTTATAGCCTAGAAAAGAGAGAAAGATAAACTAATATCTAAGCTTTAAATAAGAAGAGTATAAATGCAGGATTTTAGTATCTAAATTATTATTTAATCCCTAGATAGAGAAGTTTAGGCTAATTTAATAACTATATGGGACCGTGCTAAAGATAAATAGATTACTTAATTAATAAATAGGCTAGCCTAGCTGCAGACTAAAGTATAGCAACTTTATAATTAAATGGTTTAACTACTAAATCCTAACCTTAAGGCGGAGGCAAATGCTAATAAAGTAAAAATGTTGTAATATAAAATCGTTAACCTTAAATCTAAACTTAAGAAAACCTAAGCCTAGCTAAAGAGTAGAGAACTTATAGGCTCCTAGTAGGCCTAAATAATTAATAATCTTATATACCAGATAAAAGAACTTTGGGCTACTATATATTAGGAAACTCTTAAAGCTATAGGCCGCGCTTTAGGAGTATAAGCTAGTTAGGAAAAAACCTAGTAATATTACACCGTTACTAAAGAGACTAATAATAATGTTATTATATGTAAATCTGGTTTACTATAGAGAGAGAGCGCTACTGCCTAGCTTATAAACATTAGAGAGATTAGGTAGATAAAGTCTAGGGGTAGTAAGTATATCTTAGTTTTCTTAATTTGACTTATTTACGGTTTTAAGTACTATTAGATAGACGTTCTAAAGGATAAGGAATATATAGCTAAATTTATGCAATAGTGTATAGAATATATAGGAGATATATATACTAGCCGCTTTAGTATTCTTTAGCTAGTTATACCTAAGACCTAAACTATAAATCTTAAGGATCTCTGCCTTAAGAATAGTGGTTACTATTTTGGGGAATCGGCGGATATAGGGACGTTTGTAAATAGTGTTACTAAAATAGTAAAGAGATGTCGCTTAGCGCTTATAAGAAATATAGATAAGGATATAGAGGAGGTCGTTAATAAGTAGGACTGTTACTTAATTGTATATAGGAAATAATGGAAGCTGATATTCCTAAATTAGGAGCTTAAGCCTGTACTAGGATAGATAGAGTAGGAATTAGGCCTAAAGAACTTAGTAAAGGACTTAGATTTTTAGGTTAGTAAGGCGTTTCCTATAGCATCTACTACTACTAGTAACAAAAGCGCTATTTAAAAAAGCTAGACTAATATTAATATTAATAAAAAGCAGAATAAGGCTTAAGAAGATAGGGCTATAATTAAAACTAGAAAGCCGTAAGGGTCGCTATTACCACCACTGCCGCTATTACCTAAGGGCAATATTATATACAATACTTTAGGAAATACTTTAGGACCGTTAATAGAGCTTAATAACCTAAATAGTAATGTTAGTATTACTTAACACCGAAGATGACGATAAATTGTAAATAGGAAAAAAAATGTAAAATAGTATTAAAATAAAAGACTGTAGAGCATAAAAGCAGATTGCCAACCTAGTAATAATAATTACATCATCTAAAATAAAATAAAAGAGCCGCCTAGTTCTTAGCCATCCCTAAGATAATATAGAATTCTAATACTAAAATATTATAATAGTTACCTGGAACCTAATAGTCCTTTACTGGTCGCGGACATCTAATCTTAAATTATAACGGTTTAACTTTAACAAATTAGCATAATATAAATGTACTAAAGACCCTACTTAATTATATATAACTATCTATTATTTAAAATGAAACTACTAGGTATAAAAGCTAGGTTTAAAGGTTAGAGGTAGCGGTATTATTTAAAGTAAGTTAAATAACCGGGTTCTGTTCAATCTATTATTTATATACTATATTAATAATGCGGACTTAGCGTAAACCCTATTCTAATAGCTAGGAGAGCGACTACTACGCTACGCGTTTTTAATAAATCTATTAATGGGATATAACCTAGCAAAGAAAGACCCGTTTGGGTTAGGCGGACTTACCCTTTATTATATAGCTATACCTTAAGCTACCCTAGCTATCTAAGCCTAGGTTATATTCTAAGGTTAGTTTTAACCGGCTACAGCAGCGTAAGGCCTCTTTTTAACTCTATGGCTTAACTATCTAGTACTAGGTTAAAGGGCGTAGATAGATAGTAGCTAGCTAGATATATCTTAGAATTGCTTATTCTCTTCTTTAATAGGCGCAAGATAGGGGAAGTTTTTATTATTATCATTATCTTCTAAGAAGTCTTTGTTTAGTTCTTAGTTAGGATCCTAGTTATCTCTTATAACGTTATTGCCCCTATTATAAGAACTAATAGGAAAGCTATTAAGGGATTAGTTAAGTATGTTCTTGGTAAACCTAGAAGTCTATATACCTCTACTAAGCCCATTAAAGCTAATATAACTACCGTTAAAGCTTAGATTAAAGAAGGTTTAGGTTTATAATATTGTTATTACTAGGTAGGCTACTATTATATCTCTAGTAAGGAGCCCTCCAGCTTTTTAAAACTCGTTAACAGTTTAGTAGTTAGCTAGGTAGTAGTTCCGTAAATTACAGCGTTACTATGCACTTTAGTTAGCAAGATATATTCTAGTAAAAACTTAAAGAAAACTAACTATTTCTTCTATAGATTTAGGCTAGTTCTTATTAGGGTAGGAATAGAAAATATACTTAACTCTATTTCTTTTAATAATGAGGGCGAGTTTAGTGTTAGGGACTCTTCTCATAAGCTTGTAATATTTCCTATTAATTCCTTCTTTACGGCGTTTAAAAATTTTTTACACTATAGACATTATAGCGGGAATAGCTGAGGGTAGAGAGGAAAAAATACGTAAAGCTTAAATCTTAGTAGTGGTTAAATGTTAATAAGTTAATATAAAGTTAGCGGATAAGCTTATAAGGAGAATGGTAGACATTTATATACTACTAAATTTAGATTTTACTACTAATATAGAGCTTTTTAAGACTATATATTCTAGTTTTATAGATCTGGCTATAGAGTTAGGGGATGTATTATAGCTTACGCGCGTAAAGACCAGTTAAAGGGTCTACGGAGAGTGTCCTATAGTTAATTATTCTTTTACAAAAGCCGTGTCTAATAAATACTAGTTTTATAGCTTTCGAACTTTTACTCTAATTAGCTGCGGCACTTAGTTGGGATTTTAATAATACTCTCGCTGTCTATTAGCTTATGCTAACTGTTAAATACAAGCTTTTAATACGCATACTACAAATTCACCTATCTAAAGGCTTATGTACGCTAGTAATACTTTCCCGCTTAACTACGCCTTATTCTCCTCTAATACTAATAAAAAGGGAGTAAGATAATAGATGTCTGTTAGATACACCTAAGTGGCGTACTCTAAACGTGGCCCCCTTATTTACGCGCGTTAAAAGGAATTAACGCTAGGGCTTTAGTGGTAAACTAGTAAGCGGCTAGTTAGAAGGTATGCATACTAAGAAAAAAAGGCGAAGCCGGATACTAAGTAAGTTAAGTATCAGATTTTAAGGATTAGGGATTAGTAATCTTAGATACTAAATTTAAGATTAATTATAAAATTGTAAATCGCCGATTTATAAACCCCGCCTTCCCTAAAAACGGTTTTTGGATTTTGAAATCCGTCTTTATATATTTTGAAACTATCTGCGTAGGCTAAATTACGTAAGTAAAGTATATATCTAGGTACTAGTATATAATATACATTTTGCCTAGGAAATTTAGCATTATAGAACACTATATAAATAATTACAATCTTCCTTATCTCCCTTAGAGCCGCATTTAGAGCATTTACTCTATAGAAGCTCTTATAGCTAATTAATGCACCTACTTACAAGTTAATCTTCTCTTTTCTTTATAAAAGACTTAATTATATGTTAGTTATTAAGCGCCAAAAAGGAAGCTCTAATATAAGCGTACTTGCAGCAATTCTTATTCTTCTCTATATTATAGTGAATATTATTATCTATACTCTTAGAATTTCAGGCCGCGCTAAGTTGGCGAAACGTTGTGGCTCTCTTTTCGTCATTAATATGGTCTTGCTATATCTTAGTAGTAGGACTAGTCTAATTAGTAATAAAGTCTATTTAAATCTAAGCCAATACGGCCTGCTTCACCACTAGGTAGGCCGCGTTTGCGTAATTTAAGGCCTTATATATAGTTTTATTAACTTCTTAGCAGTTCCTAGTCCTACTTAAGAAATATTAGTTCATCACTCCGTACTATACTTACTCTCGTACTAAAAGAATACTAGCTTATTTTTATTATTGCATTACTTAGTAAACTATCCATATTATATCTCCGGCGCTATATATATAAAGTATTCCTTAAATTATACTTAGTCTTCGCGATTGCACTTATAGGTATACTATAGGTTTACGTTAGGTTAAAGAAAACTCTACTAGTAATTTATCTCTTAATTAGCTCTATATTATAGCTTATTCATTATATAATCTAGTTTATCCGTTTATACTTTTAAAACTATGGCTCCGGTCTAGCTAATAAAGTTATTATAAAAAGTTTTCTATATTAGTTAGACTCTATATAGGCCACGTAGGTATTAATTACTCTAAAAAAACCGTAGAAAGTTACGCTTGGGGAATATATATATCTTATATTACTAGGCATTGCTTACCACTCTAGTGGTTTTTTTTAAGCTTATTTATACTTAATTGCATAGTATTTGCAAGACTCTAGTAAGGCCAGTACTACTATTACCCTCTTAATACAAAGGTGTAAAGGTTTTAGTAATGCACTAATAATAATGCCAAGCTAGTTATCTGCAATTATTAATAGCCTATATAGTTAAATATAGAGTTTAGATAAGTTTAATAAAGTTCTTTTCGTTATAAGTAGAGTTAGGATCGCCGCTTATTTGCTCTTAATTAAGTACCTCCTTAAAGCTTATAAAGATCGTAGCGCTTACGTACGCAGACTTTTATTAGTATAGTTCTTAGAGATATTAGGTAAAACTTTAATACCTTACCTAGGTTACTTCTAACCTTCCTTAATAGATTAAGAGGCCTAGGCTAGCCAGTTTTTACGTCTCTTGCTTAAAATAAATAGCTAGGGGATTTTTACCATTGCTTTTTTTATTCTAAATGTAACGTAAGAGTTAACGGCTAACCTTTAGATAGTATCGCCGCTAGCGCGTAATCGCTTATATAAAACGGATAGATTGTTAAATCTACCCTAGTACGTTAAAAATAAATAGTTAGTAGAGGCTAGTAATATAGCAATCTCTAGTAAGTATACCTATTTGCGGGGGTTTCTCCTCTACTAACATTGCTATAGTTTATAGGACTCCTACTTTTAAAAGCGCGGTAAGAAAGGCAGTACGCTTATACTAGCAAGATATACGTATTTTTAATGTTAGATTCTAGCTAGAAAAGACAGCTGTAAGTAAATTAGTATTAATAAGATATATTCCTAAGAAACAGTAAGCTAAATAGGCCTAAAACGTATTATATATAGGAAATAATTAAATTGCCTAACAGTAACTAGAAATACTTAGTAATTATTTAAAAAATATTAAAGTACTATAGGAGAAAGTTTTATTCCTAAACTATTTAGGCCTAAGCCTACTATACGCTATATACTTAGGGGTAAATTCTACTTCTCTTTCGTTTTTAAAGATTCGCCGTTAATATCCTTTTACCTACTTTTATTAAGGCGTTTCATATAGTTAATCTAAGTCTCTTTTATATTTTACTCTTATCTACTAAAGCCACGAGTATTTTTCTATCATTATTTTTAAGCGCCTCTTTAAGCTCTCGGAACCTTATAATATGCCTAATAAACTTACTAAGATTCCTTTTATAATAAGATCAAAGTTTACTAGACATTAGGTTAGTTATAGGCTCTTTAATAGGCTTCTAGCATAAAACTACTACTCTATCTATAATATAAACTAAGTAATACCTTAAATTTTTATTTCTCTCTGTGGCTCTAATGCTCGTCAGCCTAGGCTTTCACTTTACCTAGTATTTAAGTGCACCGTTTTCGGTTACGCCTTTTAAAAATTGGTTTAGTCTTCTTAAGAATCTAATAGGCTGTTCGTCTTCGCTTTTATAATCTAAGCTATTATTAAAAACATCCGTAAAGTAGGCCTTATCGTCACCTACTTAGCTATTAGTGTAATTAAAAGATCTATAATTATCCGGCTATCCTACTAGGAGGCATTAAAGAAACGTCCTTAACACTAGCGACTATATTCGCGGGGTTAGACGAGCCTATTATTAGGTAAGAAGATTAATAATTTAAACTTAACATATAGGGCTGGCCTTACTATAGCTTTCCGTATAGTCTATTCCCAAGATATACACATCCTTATACTCTTAGGTGTCGTAGGGATACAAAATTTCCGTTTTAGATATTTGGGTAGGCGAAGATAGTATTCCCACCTATCTAGAATTAAACGGCTGCGAGTAGTCCTTAACTAGAGAAAGTATAGCTAGTAAGAGCTTAGGGCCAGTATAAAAGAATTAAGAATTATAAGTGCTATAGAGCAAAAAAAAACTGCGCGATAGCGCCCTTTATACCCTCGTAGGACTAACGCTATAAGTATAGTTCTAATCTAAAAATATTAAACTATGTAAGCTACTTCGCCGTAACACTAAGTCATATTAACAGTTGCAGAATAATCTCTTTACCGCTTATAGCTTCTGGGTATTTAGGGGGCTAATACCTCTACCAGTATTTAGTGTCTAAGCCCCTTCTTATAATATCGAATAAATCCCCTATTTAATTCTAGGTGTAAAACTTAGCTTAGCCAGATTATTAACTTTAAACAATAATTAACTGTTAGGGCTATCCCTAAATACTAGTATATAGAAGCCCTTATCCGGTTCCAGATAGAGTAAGAACTATATTCCTAAACTTCTTCTTAGTTACGCCAGAGGTAGCTAAATACGCGGCAGCTTTATCTCCTAACTCCTTACTTACACTATATGTCTTAGAAACCGTAGCATAGCGCTTAAAAAGTAGCATTACTTTTACCTACGTTATATAGATTTAGGCAGAAACATCAATCTTAGAGTAACTTATATAATTCCGGCTAATAAATTTATGTAAACTTCTCTAGCCACTAAAGTATGCAGTATTTATATAAGCTTCTTTATGTTAATACTAACGAGAGCTAGAGTACCGAGACTACTTATAATCTAATAAGCAATAATAGCTAAGCACTGCTTATAAAGCTAGAGACTGGTACGTTAGTTCTTCCGCACTAATATAATATATTTTAGTTAGGTATTTATATTTAGTAACAGCTTAGCCAATTATTACCCCTAGCAATACCTCCTCTAACCTAAACAGCTACCGTTAAATTTAGTTTAGTAGCTTATACTTTTAGGTATAGAGCGTATACTAAGTAAGGAGTAATTATAGCCAACGGATATTATGCGCCAGCTAAAGGGTAAAGGGGCCGCTGATATACTTCGCCTTATTTAGGCAATATTAATCTCCCTTTTTAAACTTAGTCTTAGCTTAGCTAAGCAGTAAAGGAAATATTATAAAGGTGGCATTCGCCTTACCTCCAAATATCCTTAGATTAAGCTACCTTTTCCCTAAATACTAAGCCTTACTAAAATATAGTTCTTTTCTGTACTTATTAAATAAGTCCTATTATATATATACCTCAGATAAACCTAAATTAGATTACTAATAATTCTCGTAGGTCTATAGGAAGAGCTTAGGAGACAATCTGTGTATACTACCCTAGCGTTATATATTTTACACCTTATAATTAAGGATAGAAAGAGGATAGTGATAAAGATAGTAATAAAGAGACGGTAGTTTTAAACAATAGTAATAAGCTATAGACTTTTGGCCACCCTATTAACAGATTACGCTAGAGTAACCCAGTAGAAGGGCGAATTAATACTACTAATATTAATAAACCGAGCCAGAGTGACGCTAATGGATTATTAAGTAATAATGGAGAACTTAGGATTTAGCGTAATTTAGTAGGCAAGACTTTGTAAGTATAATGCTATACAGAAGAATAAAGTAAAAATTTAATAAGAAACTGTAGAACGCTTATAAAATGCCTAGTGGTCTATTTGCGTTCTAAAACCCGCGCTTTTATCTTTTTTAGCTTAACCTCTTCCGAGCTCTATATAATTTACAATAATCTCTTAAGTCCCTTAATACAGGCAGAAGATTTTATTCACCGTATTACCGATAAAGGACAACTAATATATAATAATAACCCTAAACTCTATAAGTTTCTTTCTAAGCTTAAATACTTATATCCTAAGCAAGTACCAGTAGTGTTTAAGGTTAGTAGGCTTATAGATTTATATATTAAAGAGTTAAAGAATAATATCTAGTATATACTCTTTAGCGCTTATTCCATCTATTACAATCTACTAAGTAGGATTGTGTACCTCTACCGGTGTAGTGGGAAAGGGTTAAAAGGAAGTGTAATAGAACTTCTACTTGTCGCCAAATTCGTTAGGCTTCTTTTATGGGAATTTCTCTAGTTCTTTAAGCCTATAGGATCCATTATATAGGAACTTATCCGGCATACTAGGTCTATAGGGCTCTTTATACAGAAATAGCTTCTTCTTTATAGTATTGAAGTTATTTTCATTTTTATATATTTACTATTAGTACTTTCTTAGGACCTGCTTTATACCTATACTTACTAGAATAGTTTTCTAATTACTACCCTTTTCTTTTAAAGAAGCTTCTTAAATTAGGGCCTAAAAAATATATCTACTAATCCCTTTTGCAAGTAACTTAAAAATCATCTTGCCCTTTATTAAGGGTTTTAATACTATATAATTGGTTAAATATAGAAGACTATTGGAGGTATAACTGTTACCATTAATAAAAGTACTTTCTCCGTTACCTCTATTTTCTAGTTCTCGGCTAAAATATAGCTGTCTTTTAATTGCATCTAAGCTTTTTGTAACATAATCGTAATGCTATTACTCTATGCTACGAAGCTTCCGGATTTCTATGCGCAAAGAGCGTATAACTATAGTTTATTTAGTAAGCATATTAACCTCACTTTCCTATAGTATTTGCCTTCGCTATTAAGACTATCTTTATACTGTAGTAAGTTAGTTATATCTATTTTAAACCGTATATAGTAGACCCTATAGCTATAGTACTGTTTATATAAACGTAGAAAGCGACAAGTTTTATACGTCGTTTTTTTAAAAAAAATGAAAAGTAATAGCGTTTTATTTACCTAAAATATAATTTTAGGTTTCCGATTTCTGCTTTACTAATCCTTACCTAGTTTTAAACTTTAGCTAAAGTTAGTTTTCCATTTTAAGTTTCTAGTTAGGATCCAGGTTTTTAGTTATCGGTTAAGCAAATTAATAGGCAGTTTCCCGTAGGGGCTCTTATTATATATAGCTTTTTTTTTAGCGCGTGGGCTTATTCCCTTACGGGCTTATTTCCTATATTAGCAATTACGCTAACGTATTCGCGCCCCTTATAGGCTTAGAGCCCGCGTAGTCTACTTGCCCGTATAGGAATTTATTATATATAGCTTGTTTTAGCGCATAGACTTCCTTCCCCTACTAGTGTATACCCCGCATTAACTTAGAGCCCGCGTAGTCCACTTACCTATATAGGAATTTATTGCGCACGGCTTGTTTTAGCGTATAGACTTCTTTCCCCTACTAGCATATACCCTATATTAACTAATAATTACGCGATTACGTAACCTATGCGGGCTATAAGCCTATAGACGCCACTTTCCTAGGCGGGATAGTTAGGCTTAGGGGCTAGGCTTAGTGTTCGCAACCTACTATAAAGCTACCGTAAGGGCTTTTTGCCCCTATAGGAGCAGAATCAAATTATTTAGGGACTACTCCTCTATTTCTACAATACTAGGGAAATTATCTATTCCCTATTTTGCCTTAACCCCTTAATTTAAAAACTAAGTCTATTAAGATAACTTATATTATAATATTTAAATAAGTCTTCTAGTAGTTTAAAGCCCCGACTAATATATAGTTTAGGGTAAACCTTCTAGCACCTCTCTATAGTAATGCCGCTAAATCCTACTAATGGAGGGTATAAGGTTTAACTCTAGTAAATTACCTAGCGTTAAATACTAGCGGGTCTAAAGTATATTAAAAATACTTAAGCTATAGCTTAAGTAACGAAAATAGAAAGTTAGTAAGGAATAAGTAGCGCTACTAGCGCTTTAAGTAAAGACTAATAATGTTATTATTTGTAACTAGTTATATAGTTCGGTTAAAATATATCTTATTAGCAAGTTTAAAGGTCGCTTTAGCCGGCAAGTAGAATTGGAAAAGAACGCCATTTAATATAATATTAGCGGCTATCTTAGCGTGCCTTATAGTCTACGCTATAGCTAAATAAGGAGGTTGTATGCTACTTATATATTATTATATATTTTAAGCGCCTAAGACTATAAAGTAGGGAAGGGATATAGAGACCCCAGATTCTGGCGCTAAAGAGGCATAATCTAAGCATTTAAAACGCTAGGGGTAATTAAGCTGTATCGTTATAAGGGTTCTAGCCTAGTGGAAGCTATAGTCGTATATACTAATTAAGTGATATATTTTTTAATTTAAGCCTATAAATAAATACAATATTATTAGAAATCGGTTACTATTAGCTACTGCTTATAGCACAGTTCTATTTAAAATCAATTAAAAGCTAGAATTTCTTTACCTTAGAACCTCCCTATACTTAAGAGTAACTCGTATAGATTAGCTACATTCGTCTTAAATAAGCGAGGATTTTACAAATTCTCCCATTAACACTGTTTACCTTACTTAAGTTGTAGCCGATATAGATTATACCTAAAGCCTTTTTAAACCTATTATCGAACTTAACGTATATCGCTGTTAGATATATCTCTATACTTATACGCTTAAAGAAGAGCTTATTAGAGATTGTATTACTATTATATCTCTATAAAATAAGCAGTTAAGAACTAAGTTATAGTTTTAGAACTTTTAGCTGCAAACTTAGTATAAACTTGAAATAATTAAGATAAAGCTTAATAAAAATGATAAAGTCGTTAAATATACGAAACTTGCCATAAAAAGACTAGGATAAGTAATAGAGCGAATTACTATAGAATAGGAGTAGAAGAAAGAGGACAATATTTTAAGAGCCCTTATAAGCCTCGGATTAGCTCTACTAGAGTATTCTTTAGTACTAAAGTTAATAGGAGCAGACGGTTAGACTCTCTTATGTCTTTACTAGTTATAAACTAACCTTATATTAGAGTACGATTTTATAATAAAAGAGGGAGATGCTAAAACACTCCCTAGTTATCCACTCTATAATAATATTATCCTTAATTCTGAAACCACTATATACGCCATTAATAATTAATCGAGATTCGTTAATAAGCTCTGGCTAAGCAATAACTTTATATACGCCGGAATGGGCCTAGATTTAATTAAGGACTTTAAAACTGCTAAGATTATAATTTAGATACTAGACGGAATTAGGAGAATCTAGTTTAAAAATATAGCGTATATACCGAACTTTTATATAAGCCTAGTCTGTCTTTAAAAGTTTAATAAATATAGAGTCTTTTAGGACAATAAAAACAACTTACTATACTATAGCAATTAATAGACGTACGCCTATTGCGGTTAGTATAGTAATTAGTTAACCCTTAAATATTATAAGCTTAAGCTAAGGGCCCTTAAGGAAAAGCTAATAAAAAGCTTAAAAAAGGAAGTGTCGACCTAAATTAGGTTTACTTACCACCGTCTTACTACTATTGTAATGTGGCCCGCCTCCACGTCGCCATACGGCCAAAAAGACTGAGAGTGCTTGCGAACTTATCGCAAGCGCGGCGGGACCTAATATATATACTCTTACAATTATCTTTATTATCTACTACCCTATAACCTACTACCCTACTACTTACTACCTATAACTTACCACCTGTTTCTGTTCCTTATACCTTCCTTATATATATATAGAGGCCCTAGAGCCACGTTTAATAGATAGAGTTATTAATTTTTTATCTCTTAATCTCACGATCAATAGGAAGAATTAAGGTCAATTAGACGCCTATATTTAGCATAGCTGCGGACGATTTAATAAAGGCTTTACTATATTAAAAGAATAAGGCGTTCGTTCGTAAATTAAATCTAGTTAATATTGAAAAAAGGATCAAATTTGAGGGACGTTTAATTAAGAGCTCTTAGGGGTATATTTAACTCAACACCAAATTAATATCGCGACTTTTTGTACCTTTTTACAGCTTAGAAGGCTCTATATAGCTAGGGGGTATCGACCTACAAAACTTTAGACGTCGTATTAGTCCTTAATTAAACGACTAATATGTAAAGCTCCAACTAATTAACTAAATACGTTGTAGATTATATAAAGCTAATAATAACTTCTTAGTATATATATAGAGGCTCTAGAGCTATGTTTAATATAGTAGAGTTCTTATTCTTAATCTGACCGTTCGATAAATTAGATTAACGGCCTTAACTATTTTAAATATTAGCTTAAGTATTACTAGCTATTACTCCTAATAGACATTAATTAACAATAAAGCGTATATTCTAAAGGAGATTTAAAAGGATCTAACTCTTAGAAGTACTACTTATGTTTTAAATAGAATTTGCGAATAAACGTTTAACCTATAGCTTAGGATACAGATTTAAAACAATTTCTAGATAACTGAATTCTAAAGTTAACGCAGTAAATACATAATGAATGCTTAAATAAGACGGTAACAATCTATTAGCGTATTTAATCTTAATTCCTCCTTATACTTTTAGCAGCCACTATAAATAAACTAGCATCTAAGACGTATTATATTATCTAAATATCTACGCAAGTTATATATATCTCCTGCTTTCCGTTCGGCAAAACTAGTGGATTTAGTAACGTAGGCTAATCCCAAACCCAGTATAGTATATATATACTACTATAAACAAGGTCCTAGGGCAGCTTAACTTAGATGCTACACTACAAACTATTACCCTTAAAGTCCTTATATTGTCGCTACAGCAGGTTCTAACGGTAAAGAGACTTAGAACTGCTATTTATCTAATAGCAGCTGCCATTATTAAAAGGTGCTTGTATAAGAAGGCGCCTATAACCATCTTCCCCGGTTCCGTCACTATTCCACACCTAATAAATTACTAGTAGTGAGTTAGAAGGAGAAGGAACTGCTATTTTATAAACAGAAACTTCTCCAGAGGAGGCCTTACCTAGGGTTTAATTTAGTAGGGTAACGTAGCCATTTTCTTAATACATTAGCAGTATAGTATCTTCTGTTAGTGTAGATAACATAGGACTCCCCAATATTTGGTTATAATTTATTTAAGTTTATTTATATATAGGGTCTATAGGTAGGAGAGCATTACCATTATAGCTATTAGGAGGTAGGAGATAGGCTATATAGGCGTCTCTATTGCTAATAAAGAAAGGCAAGGTGCGGAGAACTTAATATTAGTATTAGTAAGGCTAATACTTCTAGCGTATAGTATAGTTTACTATTTCCTTAAGGGAAACCAAGAGATCCTTCTAGGACGCTATAATTATCTAAAATTAATGTCCGTTCTACCTAAGTATAAGCAAAACACCAGCGTAAAAGACAAAAAAGATAGATTAAAGGAGAAACTTAGAGATAGAACATTTTTGCGTTTTATTTTTAGTATAAAGGTAAAAGAATATAATTTTATATTCTTAAATGCTATAAAATAATGTTTTTAGTAGCGATTTGTTCTAGTTTCTTATTAAAGACATCTAGTATTACTAATCTTAAAAACATAAAACGGGAAACGGGAAATAGGAAACGGGAAGTAAGAAATAGGAAGCGAGAAACAAAAAGAAATTATAAATAAGAAACATAAAACTTAAATTATAAAATAGGAAATTAAAAAGACTAAATAGAAATATTAAAATAATTTTCTAATTTTAAGTTTTAACTTTAACGGTCTGTTAGGGACGGCGTATAGTTAAAAGGTGTAATTACTGGCTGCCAGGGATTGTAATACATATTATACTAACCGTAACCTTAATCTTTCTTATAAAAACTTATAAAGGCTATACTACGCCTTAAAAAAACTCTATAAGACTCTAAAAGCTCTTATTTTAGTAAGTAACCCTATAATAAAGTTAGCGATATAAGCTAATATAGTAGATATAGGCAAGAAAAGCCCTAGTGGTATAAGCGGTATAGTCGTTGTGGGGATTACTATAATCACTACTATCATTTTAATAGCACTAGTCCTGTTTCTAATTATGCGCTATTAACAAAAGCATAGGCTTTGGGATGCGGTTTAAGATGCGGTTAAGGATGTAGGGCTTAGAGAAAAACGGGGGAGGATAGATAGGGTAACTAGATTACTTTAACGCATATTATTTTCTAAAGAAGAGCGCTTCCAGGTATTCTAGTCCTAAGCCTATAGCTATAAAATTAAATCAATATTTTTTAATATTATAGTTTAGGATATCTTAGATACAACTAATAGTAAATATTGTGCAAAACCGTTTATATAGCCACTGTGGTATGCCTGACTTGCAAGTCTATATACGTACTTATATATATAATAGGTGTCGTTTCTTAGAAAAGTAAGGATAAAGCGCTCCTCCTTCTTTACCACTACTAAAAAAGAAAGAAATAGAAAAGATTATAATTAATAAACCCTAATTAAGTTATCCTAATTGCGAAGTCCTAAGCTAATAAGAATCCCTAGCTTAGTTATACTATTGCTTTCTATAGCTAGCGCTTTATCGCCTTATTAATGCCAAACTCGCCTTTACTAACCCCCGCCCTTTATCTTTCCGCTAAGTAAAAATTACTAAAAATAGACCCCTAAGCTAAAAAGGCGGCAGTGCCTAAAATAAGAATATATAAACACTCGGATACCGCTTAGCGCCTAACGGGCCCTTATTTCCAATCGCTGCTTAAAAGGTACTATAGTGTTACGTTAAACGTACAGCCGCTTATAGTTATACTCTTTGCTATATATCTAACAGCGACTATATAGAGTTCCTATCACATTTTGTCTTTATAACCCAGTAATTAGAACACGGTAATTAATACTTAACTTTAGGACCTTTTAGAGTAGGTTCGGTATAAATTAAAGTTTCTCCGTTATAAGTAGTCCTAGTAGCCGTTAATAGGGCAAGCTAGTTTAACTAAAATTGCTCTTTTATATCCCAAAACTATATGCCTAATAGAGTTTAACTTTGGGTAACCTGCCCAGCCTTTATAAAGCTTAAAGTGGTATTACCACAACAATTATTAGAAGTCGTTAAGGTATATTACTATATAGATAATTAAGACTCCAGATGCGTTATAAGAAAGTGCCTATAATTTATCTCTATCTCTAGAATAACTATTAACGTCTCTTTATTGGACTAGTATAGATATTATAAACAAAAGGTCTTTATCTAGTCCTTAGAGACGCTATTAATTGCTAGTAAGGCCCGGAGTTACTCGTTCTCTTATTATATAGTACTTTGCATTTCCTAGAAGGCTTTTACATTCTAAGCTATAATATTAACCTACTTTTACAGCTTAGCGCAGTTTTAGCACTCTTTTGCCTGCTATAGTATTATAGTAAAAGCTCTACTGTATGGGTTGTTTCTAGCGGCTAAAGGCAAGAGTTTTAGTAATAAGTTAAATAAGTAAGTAATGGTAGAAATGGAGGAGTAAAGATACTAATAAGCCTATAGAAAGGGATATTAAACCTTAAATATAAGAAGACGCCACTTGCTATAATACGTTTTATACTTATATACTAGGTTCCCGCTATACTATAGGTAGTAAAGGTTAGTAAAGGTTAAGGCCTAATTTAGGGTCGCTAAACGGGGCCGCTATAAGATATGCGGCTACTAGGGGATATAAACTCACCACAAATATATATAGAGATACGAAAACAGTATATAATAGCTTACTTTGGCGGTAAATTCTAAGCATTAGAGGTAGCCGTAGTTAGTATTAATGCAAATCTTTCGCTATACTATTTACGGACTTAAAAATAGTTCTATTATAGGGATCCCTACTTAGGTCACGTTTTTAGGGCTTTAGTAATAAAAATATCTTAGTACTTAGAGTAATTCCTTCTATTAGCTACGGAGGTAGCTTTACTACTAAGGTGTTAGACTTTAAACAACTACGGACACTAAAGGTCGAACTAGGGTTATTTCCTTATATATATTAGGGCTCTTAGAGCCACCTTAAATAAAAGAGATTACTTATTTAATTCTATGTCTCTACCTATTAGCTAGCTTATATTATTTGTTATAATACCTACCTAGCTAAAACCTTCTATTATTAACTAAAAGTATCCTTTAACCTTACTGGAGATAGCACTGGGAACACTAATTATATTAATACTTGCAAGACCCAATAAAAGGACTTTGTACGTTTTAATATTTATACTATCCCGTTATTAGCAGTGCTATAAAACTATAAGTAGGTACGCTTATATAGGTCCAACTTATTATATTCTGTATTATATTCCGTTTTATTCCCCCCTTATAAGTTATATAGGCTTTATATTTGCAATTTGGACATTTTTCTTTTATCTCTATATATGGACTATCTCCGTAATTACACTGGCTCCGCAATTAGAATAAGCTTAGCAATTAGAATAGCCGAACTTATATAATACTATTCTCTATTCTCTATATTTAAACAATATACGTATATAGTATGGCCGCACATATAACAATCATTTATAGGTTAATCCGCGCTTTTATACTAACACTATCTTCTTTATTAGGAAAGACTATATTTGGCGTAAAATTTCTTATATAGGACTAAGTTTGTACAGGTGCTAATTAAGCTAGTATTAATTATGCTGGTATTAATTATGCTAGTGCTGATTATACTAGTGCTGATTATACTGGCGCCGGTTGTGCTAGCGCTGGTTATACTAGTGCTAGTTGTGCTAACGCTATTTCTGTAGATGTATTACGGGTGTGATTGCTCTAATACGGATTTAACCTATCTCCGTATTTATACTAATCCATTAATTATTACGGCGTAAGAATATAGTGGGCAGACTTACATTATAGTACGTTTTATTTATCTTGTATACGGCTAAGATAGCTTAGGTATAAAGAATAATAATAAATAGTATGGGGTATAAAGATTAATAGTAAGGAGTGCGGTTAAAGTTATATTCTATTTTAGCTAAGATCCTAGGCGTAACTACTAGTCCGACAACGCCTTATATAACGCCTTATACGATATCCTAGCTTAGCCCTAAAGCCTCTTACATAAACAACACAAAGCGCCTTACGTATTTGGATTAAAATTCCAAAATTAATTAAAAATCCTTAATATAATTACGCTTGCTGTCTTATGCTATAATAGAATAGGGAACACTAAAAATGCTTATAGTTTGTTAGACGGACAAGTTACTTATAAGAACTCTGTCTTATTATAAGAGGCTCTAGAGCCTTACTATATACACTAGATAGGTAGTAAAAGGCTAACAACGATTTTTAACTATTACTTAATTGCTACTAGGTCGATATTGCTACTTAGTCGGTAATAGGTAATAAATAGGTAATAGAATTAGGTAGTAAAATATACAATAGCAAGAAACAGGGTAGTAAGTTATAAGGTAGTACCTTTAAGGTCAGTACCTAACAGGGTAGTGCCTTTAAGGTTAGTACCTAATAGTAATATTAGCGGTCGAAGCGGATCCTATTTTATTCCTCTCAGATTCTAAATAGGTCGGCATATTACGTAATTTAGATATTAACAACAGTAACAGTTCTCCCTCTTTGCGTAATAGTTATATTTATATTATACTTGCTATTAGACTATACAATACCATTATAAAGGGTACCCATACGCATTCCTATGCCCGTTCCTCTATATATTCCTATTCCTCTACATATTCCCATTCCTATTTCTCTATAAATTCCTATAACTATTCCTCTACTCTACTATCTAATTCGTCTTTAGTGGATTTAAAACTCGCGTTATTTATTACTTTCTTAGCGGATCCAGAACCAAGATTAGGCTTTTCTTTAATTTGGTTATATATATAGGATCTTTCCCCCGCCTAATAAGCATATCTTTAATATAGCTAAGTTACGTTAAGACCTTCTCTATACCGAAAAATTCTTTACTAAATACGAAAAGCTAAAAGCCTGAAATTTATATAGTAGGTAAGGCAGGAAATAGAAGTCTCGGCATATACTATAAGTTTAGCGCGCCTATGCCACCAGCCTACTAATATAGAATTGTTACTATTTATAAGGTATATATGCTAGCTTTCTATTTTGTTTGGCTCCTATCCCTACCTCCGTCCGTTACTTTTTATCGCTAGTCTATATTATATGGTACAGCCCACGTTAACTAAGTAACTCGGTATAGCTTCCCCTTTCCGTTATCTCTCCTTTTTCTAAGATAATAATATTATTGGCGTGCTTAATTATGTTAAGACGATAAGTAATAATTAAAGTTATTCGGCATTCTACTTGACTTTTAAGTAATTTACAAATTAGCACCTCTATTAGATTATCTATAGTAAATAAGGCTTTATTAAGAAGCAGAATCTTTAGATTTTTAAAAATGGCCCTCGCGATAGCAATGCGTTAACGCTTACTACCCAATAATTTAACACCTTCTTCCCTAATATTAGTATTGTATTGGGTTTTAAGACCTATTATCCGGTTATATATATAAGCAGCTTTATAGGCTTCCTTAATCTTATTAGCCTTAGCGTTAAGCCCATACGCAACAATTTCCTTAATTAACTTATTTAGTAAGTTAAGGCTTTAGGGGATAATTATAATATTATCTTATAGGCTACTTAACGTAATATTATGGGTATTCTAGCCATTAATTTTAATGTCCCCTTTATTAGGGTCGATAAACCGTTATAAGAGCTTAAAGACTATAGACTTACCGCTTCTGCTTCGTCTAATAAGCGTAATAGTCTTCCCGCCCTTAACTGTAAAACTAATCTTATTTACCGCCAGCCGGTCACCATCCGCGTAGGAAAATAAGATGTTGGTGAATTTAATACGCCTAGCGGTAACCTTAAGGCTTATTACTCCTTCTTTATTAATAATAGATGGCCTAGCTTAAAGAAGTTTGGAAAAGCGCTTTCCTAAACTAAGGCAATCTATAAGAATATTATATAATCTTATATTAAAGTTTATAAATTTAAATATACTTAGCTAGGATTAAATTAGAATAAATAAGCTGCCTAAAGGTACGAGACCCTTTATAATATAAAGAGCCAAGAGCTACACTATAATTACTAAGCCGATTATTTTCATTATATGCGCCGCCAAATTAGTAAATAAGCGCAGCTAAGATATTCGCCGCATTAGTATAATGAAATCCGATAATATAGAGGAAAGTTAGCAGTTCTTGTAATCTTAATAGTTAGCTAAAATTACTAGCTCCTAATGTTTTATTGCTTCGTATTTAATCCGGCTTTCCCTATATCGCATTATAATATAATCTTAACGCATCTAAAAAAGCTTAGGATTCTTAGCGAGTTTGGCCTAGATTTATAAGACGACTATAGCTATTGCGATAAGTCTAATATATCTATT
>Ga0307515_10006961_pt1 | contig 22456 bp, 19 predicted proteins | sample 17_EM_MG_FD_194513 | JGI IMG/M metagenome (GOLD analysis project Ga0307515, IMG submission 194513) | Populus trichocarpa ectomycorrhiza microbial communities from riparian zone in the Pacific Northwest, United States - 17_EM | ecosystem: Host-associated > Plants > Roots > Unclassified | place...
GCTGCCACTTGAGGTGTTGCCACCTATATTCAAAAGGCCTGAGGCTGGGTAACTGCAGGCCACTTCAAGACAATGACCTTGATCTATTGGAACCATTTTGAAGCCTTCTGAAAGGTGTCTTTAGGGTTATTATCCTATTGAAAGGTGAACCAAGCCATGTCCAGCCCATAAAACTCCACAATAGCCAGGAATTTAACTTGATGAATGCTAGTGTGCAGCTCAGCATCCATTCTCCTATCTATCATGCACATATGATCCACTCCTTGGGCAGGTGTGCAGCCCCAAACCATCAAGAATCTGCCCCCAAACTTGAGAATCCACTGGTGTGATTGTGCTTCAGGCCAGACCCAGGTTTTTTCTATACCCAGGCCCTCCCATTTGACCCCATCCTATTAATATTAGTCTCATGTGACCAATTCACCATGCCCCAGTCCTTCAGAGTCCAGTGCTGGTGCTCCAAGGCTCCCCTGCCAATGAGCCCTTGAAAGAAGTGGCCTTTTCTTCTCTATGACAGTCCTGAGACCTGCCTTTCTCAAGGTATTAATAACAGTTTGGAGGGTGGCAATGAGGTCTGAAAGTCTCTTGAATTGTGGGCCAGTATCAGCTGTTCCAGAGGTGACTCTTTGGCAAGGAGGAATTGATCATTGGCTATGAGCTGCCTTGGGTGCCCACCAGGGTGCTTGGGCAGGCTGTCATTGACATAGGAGTAAAGTCTTTGAACTGTAAAGTAGCTGACATGCATCTGGGCAGCCACCTGGTGACAGGATTTGCCATTTTGGAGTAAAGTCCCAATAGTTGCTGGGTGTTGGAGGACATGTTTGCAAGGGGGTAGTTGATGCCCATGGGTGGTATATATACTCTTGAAGGCAGGTTACATAATATCTTAGGTTTAGCCATGTGATATCATATGACTAGGCCCATTTTAATGCAGGCAAAAAAACTGATTCATTGAGTATGGCCCCTTCTAAAGTCAATAACAAATCAACAAAGGGGGCCAAATATTTGGTGTTTGGCACAGTAAAGGACATGATACCTAGCTTTGTTACCACAAGTTCCCACGGATTTACCTTTGTTCCCTGGGCCATAATTTGACTCACAAGCAAAATTTGACCTTCTGTGAATCAGTTTTTTTGCTCACTGTAACCCTTCCACTGCCCTCTGGAAGTGGGTCTCACTCCCGCTGTACGGCAGGGATAGTGACTCCTGTATGAGCCTGCTTGCAGGCATAAGACGGGGGTCCAGGGAGGGACGCTAAAACACTTTCTGGGCGGTCCGGTATGGCGTGCCCTGTCAGCCGCAGGCAGGGGTCACCGTCGCCAATGTCGGACAGGAGGCCCCCCGCAGGTTTAGTGGGTATTCCACGACCACTCCGGTCGTTGGCGACCCCCACACTCCCGACCTCTGAAGCCGAAGGCGGAACTCCGCTTCACCTTGGGTGCCGGGAGACCATCTCACCCATGGGATTCGGAGCGGCTGTATTGGTGCCTCCAACAGGCGACGGGGTCTTAAACCAGATTCCTGCGGGTGACAGTAGGGAGAGTTCTAGAGAACAGGCGGTGCCAGACGACGGGGCGCCACTCCATAGAATCGTCAGCCGGGGGGCCGGGAGACCACATCCCTCCTCTGACCCTTCGTGGTTTAGGCGGCAGAGCCGCCTCCCTGACCCACCAAAAAAAAAAAAAAAAAAAAAAAGTGGAACGAAGTGGAGGTGGGGGTGATGTGTAAGTGGAATCTACACAGAGGCGGTGAGGTGGAGGCTATGCGAACGCGGTGGTACGGGAGTGGAAGCGAAGAGGAATTAGTGGAGTGCGCAGGGCGGAGGCGGGTCTACACTATAGGAATAAGTCCAGCAGCGTGCGGGAATGGTACAAGCAATCGGAGACATAGTACATGAGCGGTCACCACAGGGAAAGAGTCCATAATACGAAGCACGGGTCAAGGGGAGTGGGGAAAGGAGTCGAAGGGATCGGAGGGCGGTCGGAAGAGGGATCGGAGTGATTGGGGAGAGCGGAGATCGTCGGAATAAAGGGAAAAAGGGAGGAAAAAGGCGATATTATCGCAGTACCCCCCACCAAGGGTCAGCGTTCTCGCTGCCTATCGACGAACCCTCCGTCGTCTGGCAGGTCGTGTTCGAGCAGCAGGAGGGTCAGTTCGCTTGGGAGCATCTGGATGTCTGTGGTAGAAATCCTCTTCGAGGTCGAAATCGTCGTCTCTGTCCTGTAGGAGGCGAGGTCTGGTGTCGGAGTCGATATCTTCGGCGTTTTCCCAAGTGTCATGTTCCTCAGTGAAGCCCTCCCATTGGATCTTGAACTGGAATCAGTTTCGGAACCATCACGAATCCAGGTATTTCTCTATAACCCAGAATTCCTCATTGTTGACCTTAACCGGAGGAGGAGCCGGATTTACACGGTTTGGAATAGTGTCGGGAGTCGCCTCGGATAGGACATTAACATGGAATACGTCGTGAATCTTCCATTGAGCGGGAAGTTCCAGTTGGTAGGTCAAATCTGAGAGTTTATCCTTGATTCGGAACGGACCGTGGCGTTTACTAGCGAGTTTCGGAGACGGTTCATCAGTCGTGAGGTTAGTGGCTTCGAGCCAGACTGAATCTCTGACTTGGAAACTGGGGTTGTCACGTTTCCACTTGTCGTAGGCTCGTTTCGAGATCTCCTGTGACTGTTCGATGGCGCGTTTACATTCCTCTTGGGCTTCGTGAATCTGCCGGATCCGCACGTCAGGCTCATCGGATTGGGCCGCTGTCAGGACGTTCGAGAGAGTCGGGTGGTAACCATAATTCGTGAAGAACGGAGTTGTGTCGATGGATGGATGGTGGTGGTTGTTATATGAAAATTCCGCCATCAGAAGGAGGTTGGCCCAATCGTCCTGACGGTGAGAACAGAACATGCAGAGATAGGTTTCCATCCACTTGTTATTGTTTTCAACTTGTCCTTGCGTCTGCAGATGATAGGCGGTCGAGAAGCGGGGTTTGATTCCAAGTCCCTTATAGAGGCTCTTCGTAAACGCGGCAGTGAAGGTCAATCCTCGGTCCGTTCCATGTACCAGCGGGATTCCATGCAGTTTCCAGATGTGTTGGATGTGCAGCTTCATCAAGTTGGGAGCGGAGATGTCAGTCGTCGTAGGAATAAAGTGGGCCATTTTCGTCAGTCGGTCGGAGATGACGTAGATGGTGTTGAAACCACTCGATTTGGGGAGTTCACCTACGAAATCCGACTGAATCCATTGCCAAGGTCTGTCAGGAGCGGGGATCGGCTGGAGCTTTCCAAATTCCCGCTGGTTCCGATGTTTCGCACGTCTGCAGGTATGACACCCTTGGACATATCATTTCACCCAAGCTGCTAAGTCGCGTCGCCAGTAGCTGCGACTGACGAGCTCAAGGGTTCCCGAAGTTCCTAAGTGGCCAGTGACCAGAGAATCGTGGTAGAGTCCCATAACCTTCCTCCAGAGGTCGTCCGACTCAGGGATCCAAATCCGTCCGTCCTTCTGTCCTAATCCGTCATCCCAAACCAGTCCTTCCGGTTTATCCTCCCAGTCTGCAACGATCCTGCGGGTTTCCACCAGAATATCCGAGTCCGAAACGGCGAGGGCAGCCACGAAGACCTCTCCAAGACCTTCCCAGTCCGAAGGGGTCATCTCGGCTTCACAAGCGGCCAGCTCTGTGAAGTTCTCGGCAGGAATTAGAGACTGCGGGACCTCATCCTCACCGTCCGCGTGTCGGGACAGTGCATTGGCAGCGGAATTCTTGTCACCAGGTCGGTAGTGGATCTCGTAGTTGTAATGGGTGAGCAATTCCAGCCAACGCATCTGTCGACGGTTCAGGATTCGAGGTTTCGCGAAGTACTCCAAATTCTTATGATCGGTGAGGATTTGGACTGGAAGACGAGTCTGTTCGAGCCAGTGGCACCAGTTCTGAAGGCCTTTTATGATCGCGAGAGCTTCCTTGTCGGGGATCCTGTAATTCCACTCTGCCGGATTCATGGACTTCGACATAAAACCAATCGGGTGGTGTCGGCTGTCAGTCTGTTTCTGGGAGAGGACAGCACTGTAGGCATAATTCGAGGCATTGGTCTCCAGGCGGAATTGAACATCGGGATCGGCGTGAACAAGGACGGGGGCTTGAGAAATGTGCCACTTCAGGAGTTCGAAGGCATTCTGTTTGTTCTCAGTCCATTGCCAAGTCTGGTTCTTCTGGAATAGATCGTGGAGTGGTCGCGCAACATTGGAGAAACCAGGGATCCATCGCCAGTAGAAGTTCACAAATCCGATGAATTCCTGAACGCCTCGGACCGACGTCGGATTTTGCCATTCTGCGATTATGGAAGTCTTCTTTTTGTCCATTTCGAAACCATGACGGCTGATGTCTACTCCAAGGAACTCGATTTTCGGCTTGTGGAACTTGCACTTCTTTGGGTTGCAGAACAGGTTGGCTTCCCGAAGACATTGGAGTGTTTGGCGGACTCCTGCAATGTGTTCCTCTAAAGTCCAATGATGATTGAGCTCATCATCGAGGTAGTTCTCGAGGTTCTTGTAGAGCAGAGGAGCGAAGACCTTGTCCATCAGGCGTTGGAAGCATGGCAGTGCGTTCGTAAATCCGAAAGTCATTACACGGAGTTGGAAAGGACCGAATGGAGTCATGAATGTGGTCTTCCATTCATCACTGGGTCGGATGCGGACCTGGTTGTACCCGGATTTCAGATCAAACTTTGTGAAGATCTCTGATCCATGGATGCAGTCCATCATTTCATCAATGCGCGGGAGCGGATAACTGTCCTTGATTGTGATGTCATTGAGTTTGCGGTAATCGATGACAGGTTGGCGGGTTCCATCCTTTTTCCAAATGAAGAACATCGGGGCGGCGATCAGACAGTTAGAGTTGGCAGGTTCAGCCCAACCGGCATTGAGCATCTCATCGAGGACTTTTCGGCATTCAGCGTGTTCTTCCTGGTTCATATGATATGGTCGACTTGGCTTCGGCAATGGTTTCGAAGGATCGAGGTCGATCGTAAAATCGGAGTCGGGTCAGAAATCGGGGAGAGTAGTGGCGGCTTTCTCTCCATCGAACCTGTCCATGTAGTCATGGTAGTACTCAGGAATATCCGTAGCTATCGACTGAAGGCATTCCGGAATGTCGATTGCGTAGAGCTCAATCTCCTCGGTGGTGAGCGGGTCTAGCTCGGCATCAGGAATATTGTCGACGGTTTCCGATGTTCGAATGAGCGGACGCTGACTGAAGAACGTGCTTGCGGGTTGTGCAAGACAGTGCTTTTCGCAATAATCCGATGCGAAGGTAACCTTACTGCTCAACCAATGTATCTGCGGATTGTGCTGCTGAAGCCACGGTAATCCGAGTACGATGTTATGCCCTCCCAGCGGTGCGACGTCAAAGGTGAGGGTCTCGGAATGGTTGCCAACGGCCATCCGGATCTCGACCTGTCAGTCTACGTGCGAAAGGAGATGGCCATTTACATCATTTACAGTGAGCAGGTTTCGGCTTTTAGTGACCAGTTCGTGTAATTCAACAAATCTTGGGTGGATAAAATTCCCCATGGCGCCCGAGTCCACCATGGCTGTCGTCTTGATCATATCTGCGAGTGTGATCAGTGCAGTTAAGTGTCTTACAAGTTGGTACGGAGTGACAGCCGAAACCAATACTGTATTTTCAAAAGACAATTCCAAACTACATTCAGAGGCAGAGTCCGATACATTAAAGTCTGCGGGCACGACAGGCTCCATTGGACTATCTAGTTTTTTGACTCGTTGTGAGTCGGGGTAGCTTCCGAAGGGCAGTCGTCAGCGGTTGGCTCCACCGCTGCGATCTGCGCCTTGGGCTTTTTCGGGCAATTTGGGCAGATGTGGCCCTTTTCTCCGCATCCGAAGCACCTGCCTTCGGAGCGGAATTGCTGTCGATCGGACTCTGAAAGACGGGTGCCAATCCACGCCGACTCGGCCTTGATTTCGGGGGTTGATTGTCGGGAGGCGGAGTTGGGTTGTGGTGTCGGGGTCGAAGACTCAAAAGTGCGGGTGGCGGACCTGGGTTTTGGGTCGTGCTGGTCGGGGTCCTGGGCGGCCATACGTTCCTCGTCAAGAGTGATGGCGAGGGTTTTGAGGTCATTGAGTAGTGCCGGTTTCCGTCTGACCAAATCGTGTTTTACCTCATACTTGAGGCCATTGTAGAATGCGGAGGTTAGGATCTCCTCATCCCGGAATTCCGTTTCGAGGACAAGCTCCTCGAAGGCTTTGACATACTGGTGGACAGAACCGGTTTGTTTCAGGCCTGTGTGGAAGCAGTTACGGGCTTTCTGCTTGGCATTGAGATCCACCCACTTGTTGATGAAATTCTGCTGGAACAGTTTCCAGCTAACGAGATAGGTGGGCGGGTTGTATTCATCCTGAGCAAGTTCTAACTGGACGCGCTTCCAGTTGGCGGCTTTATCGGTGCAGAGCTGGAGTGCCCACTGGACGCGGATTTCGTCAGAGGCGAAGCGTGACAAGTTGAGTGCCATAAAGTTGTTGCACTTGGCGAGGAAGACATGGGCTTTAGAAGAAGACCCATTGAAGTGTGAAGGGAGCGCCACCTTCAGGGCTCCGCCATGCTCCGTAGGAGCGGGCCCTGAAGAAGTCGACCTAGTTGACAGCGTGGCCTCCAAACGCATTCGTTGGGCTTCTTCGTAAAGTACCTGGACGTCAGAAAGGAAAATGACAAGTTCTGTAACATGAGAGAGGTTCTGCGGCTTGTCGGTATAGCCGTCAAGAGGTTCAGGAGTGTCAGTGAGCTTGTTAGCGAGGTTGGGGAATTCCTGGAGGACTCCTTCAATGCGGTCGTGGAATCGGGAGACTTCCTGATGGAAGGCAACAATCTCCTCCTTCAACGGGACGTTCTTATCTTTCGGGGCCCATTTCGGGGCAGGAAATGGGGCCATGGTTTGGTTCGGGTTTGTGGGGTCGGGTTCAGGGTCGGTTTCTGGTTCTGCGATTTACGTTCGCAAACGTTCGTGCAAGTGCACGGCGCCTTGTAGGGTACTCAACATACTGCAATGGATTCGGTAATTCCGCTAATCTCTGACAGAGATTAATGCAACGGAAGCCGAGAGAATGGAAGGGGGAAAGGTCTTGAGGCTTATCTGTTCACCGACAGAATTCAGTTCTCCTCTCGTCCATGCGTGCTGGCGGGAATATAATCTCCGGAGGGAAGGGGAAGGAATGGGTACGATGACTTATGGGCTTGTCGGACCTAATTCCCAAGCGACTGCCCAAAAGCACAATGGGTGCCCAATCTGTCTCGGCGTAAACACTCTGACTAGGTGTGACACTGAAGGGGCTGACTGAAGCAGGGTTTCAGTCCGGCTGGCTAGCCTGGCGGTGCTACGGGTGGGAGTTAGCACACGAGGGCGGGGAAATGATCCACATGGTCTTGAGGTCCGAGGTCCGATGAGCTGAGGCAAGTGAGTGAGCGAGAGCGGGGCGTTGGGATTCTTATCGAGCGAAGCGGGGCACAATAACGTATGTCTATAATCGAGACGTTGAGTGAGGGACATTCCCCATCGAGTCCGAGCTTAAATACAATGTGTAATTTACAGACATGCAGCTACTGGACTGCAGGAGGCGGTGGAGTGGAAAGCGGTGAGGTGGGTGGCATTGCATAGTGTAGGTGGAACGAAGTGGAGCTTGGACCCGACCACAACCTCCAAGTTGGTTCCGAGCGGTAAGTACCTTCGAGTACGCTGATGGTGGTCACGGATACCAGGCCCGGGAGTGCAGACGACCTCTGGCTCTGCTCCTGGGCCATCGCGCTTGCCGCCGCTGCCCCCAGCGGGGGCTATCTCCTCCTTTCAGGATTCGGCTCACTTTCCCCCACCTTCTCGGCCGTGGGACGGGACGACATAGACCCCAATACTGTACGGACAACCCAGTCTGTTCCGCTTACTCGGTAGGTATTTCTACGTTTTTTTGCGAGCTCACGCCTCCTTGGATCCCTCCCCATGCACATGCAGTGCCCCCTCCTCGTGGCCTCCCTTTTGTTCCCCTGGGGCTATGGCTTGGCCGCACCCTTTGTCCTTCCCCTTCACACATCACACCCATTTCACCTCGTCACATTTCTGTGATACCCCCAAGGGTGCTGCCCTATGGTACGTCCCCCCCCCCCCTCTGGCTTACCCGGTGCATGTACGCGGCGATCTGCCCCTCGGGGTTGCGCCCTGTGTGCTAGGACGCTAACACCCTCACGGGTATTCCCCACAAGTCGAGCATGGGTACCCGGCTGGCTGGAGAAGCCCTCCCGCTTAGAGTGCGGGGGCCCGGTGCCCCACTCCTTGACCGCTGTGGATTCACTAGCACCGCAGCTGTAGCCAGCCGCCCCCAAACACCCGGGCCTCGGCCTAGCCCCCATTAGTCACGCGCCCCAGCCCTGCTGGGTAGGACGGACTGGTGGTCAGGCATAAGGCAGCCCGGGCAAAGGCAGGTCTTGGGCGTCACCACAAGTGCGCGCCCACACCCACCTGGCCTGGAGTAGGGGCGACAACAGCATAAGACGTCCGTCTGGACGCCGTAACTATCTCCTGGGACGACATCCCTGGTTCCCTTCGTGATGTCTGTTGGACATCTACGGCTACGCGGACGCTCCACTACGGTGGCCCGTCAGATCTGCCCCTTGCGATCTGGGGTAGACACCTCCCCTTAACTGGTCAGTGGGTTGCGCCACTTGAAACGACGCTCCTCGGCACCGAGCGGGTCGAGATAATGAAAAGGCATTTACCTCTGCACGTCCCGGGGGACAGTGTGTGCTGTATCCGTTGGGGCCGATACCCTGACATGGCGGCCACTGTGCCTTAACCCGGGTAAATCAAAAGCGGTGCGCCAGCACCATAATAGGATAGCAGTGCCCCATGTGGTCGCCTATTGGGGATTCATTACTCTTGGGAGCCTTTCCCTCCTGCTGCCCAGGTGGGCGCAGGCTACCACCCCATACCCGGAAGGTACGGGGAACCCACCCTCGCGGAGTCCCTCCGCAACTGCGTGCCGGCATACACGACAGTATAAACATTTAAACGCTGGTGGCCTGCCCCACTTGAAAAAGTAGTCAGGTGTCTCTGGATGCTGTGCTTGTCTCAACACAAGCACCCTCCAGGTCCGCTTGCTTGCGCCTACTACACCTTGCGCGTAGACGTCCTACCCACTAAGCCTTCGTCTCCCGCCCAGACTAGGTTGGGCCTGCACTGGTTGGTCCTCGGACGCCCCAGTTCACATATCCAACACCTTGGCGAGCCTCATCATGCTGTTGACCCATGACTGGCAGACCCAAGGGAGCGCATTGTAGTTCCGACGTAAGCAGAGGGGCCCACGGGCCCTCCGCCCCGGACCAGTTCCGAGTGACGGCATACACTTTAAACGCCGGTGGACGCTTCCCCACTTGAAATAACAGCCACCCTTGATGACAGGCAGCCTGATACGAGTGCCTTTCGCTGGTATCACGGACCCTAGCCAGGTCTTAGCGGAGGCGGCGCGAGAGGAACCGGAAACCTCCCGTGCTTGACTAATTTTTTCTACGGGCACAAACTTACCCACCCTATCTTTTTTTTAGATACAGCACAGACCCACGCCTGTAAGGAGATAACCACAGTATGAAAACCGTGTCGTTGCTGGGGGCAGTCATAGTAGATGAGGCGAAGGCGGTGGCCATCATCAACTACTGCCTCTTCGGTAGCCAACCCCGGAAACCCACAACATTACCCCGCCCAAAGCCGCAGAGGCGAGCGAAGAAGGCCCGCACGCCCCGACCCCCCCTGGCTCCCAAGCCAACGAAATGCCCACTGGATGGTTTTGTGTTCCGGAAACACGAATACCCCAGAGCACCCGCTCCCCAGGTCACACAGCCCCGCCCCACAGTCGCAAAACCTCTTTGGCAGCCGCGCCGAGGCCTCTCTTTCCCCCGCAGCCTCTGCTACTTGCTCGCAGTCCAGGAACATAACTGGCCATCCGCCACTGTCGAACTCGGGTATTATCCTACGGTCACTGAACTCTTAAACAGCCCCCTAGTTGAGAAATTCAGCACATATCTGGTGGAACAAGAACCCGGGCTCTACCATATGAAAGAGCGGTACGTGCGGGGTGCTATTACCCTTTTCAGCGCCAAGTCCTCCTGGAAAGTCGGTGCGTCTCTCCCCGGCCGCCCACATCCAGGTCACAATGCAGGATACCCCCAGCGCCCACTCCCGCCCACCCGTTTCCAACCGCCGACGGGCCCTCGCCCACCACTGCCGCCCCAGTCTGCTCTAGCGCCGTCGGTCCCTCTAGGTGTCCCAGCCCCGAAGCCTTGGAAGAAAGGAAAACCTAAAAGGAAGCAGGGCCCTTTCTACCCGTACGCAGCCCCCTCCGCGCAACGGCGACCCAGCTCCCCGGCCGCGCAGTGGAAAAGAGCCCTGGCTGATCCTCTGGACGAGGCCATGGACTCTCTGAAGGCGGAATTAGATATCTTCCCCTCCACTCTAGCCGTCCCGGCATGGAAAGATATGTTAGCCTGGCTGAAAGATGCGAAAAAGCAGGCGGACTTTGACCGAAAGGAAAGTATTCCAGCTGTCAGGGCATTTTTCTCTACCATCTTGGCGAAAGTAAAGTCCGAGTATGGCGCGATCCAGGAGGACGAGCGGATGCGCGAAGAAACTCTGACCGCCGAGTCAGGGAAGTTGGTGGCATTGCTGGAGCGGTTCAAACAGGTTGAAATGACCCTGGAAAACCCTACCCCCGGCTTCGACGTAGACCAAGCGCGCGCCGCATCCAAGGAATTGATGCATATGGTACAGGACCAGGAAAAGGTAGTGGATATGCTGGACGGGGGCGCGAACCCGGCAGATACAGAGATGGGTGATGACATCGCGGACAATGCCTCTTTCATCGAGGTCCCTGATGACGCCCCTCCAGAGAAGCCACACCGCCCTTCTGCGAAGGAATTGTGGCCTGAAACTAACTACCAGAATTACACCGAGCGAGTTGCCCCCCTGTTCCCGACGGCAGAGGGTAAAATTCCTCTCGATAGCCTCTTTGTTAAGATGGAGGAGCCAGTAGACTCCAAACTATACCTCCCGCGACCGCTGGAACTGTACACAGTCGACGAGCTGGCCAAAGTCGTGCCGAAGGGAATGTCCAGGTGGAATAATAGGTATGAGGACCCTATGGAGCCCGCGAAGAGTTGGACTTGGGAAGAATTCTCGGAGGTTTACAACAAGCCCGGATTCCACTTCATGTTGGCTAGGGTGGCGCAGCTCGGTCCGCAGTTTAAGGACCCTAAGTTGTCCACCCTCAGGTCTAAGCTTGCCACGAGGTGGAACTGTGCAGTCGCTCTACAGAAGATGGATCCCAGGCAGGACTGGATGCTCTGCACGGTCCCTAGTGACTCGGACGGGGAGAAAGACGCCCTCAAGTATGACCTCATTTGGTTGACAGAGGGGAACGCAGTCTACGTCATCCGAAGATTCGCACCCGCTGGAAGAGCTAGAGATCTGGAATGGGTAGTGAAGGGCTCCCTGGCAGACGAAGAAGCGATATATACGCAGATGCGTAAAAGACTCCTGGAGTTTGAGATGGACGATACTAGGCTAGGATGGCGCGTTTTGGGCGTTAGGAAAGCAGGAGCTACCTCTAAGTTCAGAGGGACGTTCGTGTTAGATTCCACAGCGGTATACTGGCCTTGGTCTATGACATGGGGGCACAAACACGGCTCAGTCCCAGAGTCCTCCCCTCTCCTCAACTTCGAACCCACCTGGAGCGCTAGGCGCCCTTATGCGTGCCAATGCTGCTACTCGACTGACCACTTTACGGAGGAGTGCCCTCTTCCCTTCATGAAGGTTGGGGGCAACAGCCTGATTAGCCACCCCGCCAGAACCTTGGTCATCAAGAAAAAGGCTGCTGAGCGAATCATACACCTGGAGAAGTCATCTTGGGAACTCCCCGTACCGAAAATCCCTGATACGCCTCTCCGCATCCCGGCCTCGCCCTCTGGGCTGATGACGAGACCCCAAAGGCCGACAGGACCCCCCCCCCTGACGGTGGTGAACGAGGAAAGCGAGAGAGCAGCGACAGACGACGCCATCTCTGTGGATGAGGACGCGAGAATGTCCGTCGCCGCGTTCCCCCCCCACGATGACCCGCCTTATGGCGTGGTGGACAACCTGATCAAGTTCCTCATGCTGCAACTCCATGGGAACATCACAGAAGGAATGGGGCTAACGGAAGCGAAAATACAGCTCCTCTGCAAATCCCACAAAGGTTCCCTACCCGCTGTGTTGTCGTCACTCCGGCGTGAAGGATGGCTGCCAGCGTCCGTGTCGGACCAGGTTATGTCTTTCGAGTACGACAGGTACCTGATGGGCACCCCCTCCCCGCGGCCTAGCGGTGGGTACTAGCATGCCTTCGGACGAAAAGGCTCTGTACTGACCCACCGTCTTTGACACATTATTGCCAGGCTCCAAGCCTATTCCTACACAAGGTGCTGCGCACCAAGTGGACAATGCAGGCTTAGCCTCCGCTACCTGTACGAAAATTTATGCCTACGTGTCGTTCGAGGAGCTGACTTCCTGGGTCGACGCCTAGACGTCGCGCCTACAATGCTACAGGTGTTCCAAGCCAAACCGGACACTCCAGAGGATGGTTCGCGCTCCCATGGAAGTGTATCACATGTTAGCGATACACCGCCCCCCAGAGAGCCAGCACGGACACAGGGCTCGCTCGAGGACGCTCCCCTGGCCGTGCAGACACTCCCACCCCAACTCCTATCGCAGGAAGTTCTGATGAGTCCTGCCAAAGTCGTCAACATCGCCGCGCCGTCACAGCTGGATGATAAGCAAACAACGGCGTATACCTGGCCTGACAGCCTCTTGGACGCTGAGATGTCGAGTGGAAGCGAGCCTGAGCACACCACCCTCCTGCCCGACAAAGACATGAGCAAACACCCAGCGGTCCAAGCTGCCTTGACTTCTCTGGCGCTAGGACGAACAGTCGAACAAGACGGGACCGACATCATGATGGGCGTCCCCCTGCCAATCATTTCGGCCCCTTTCTTGCCGTCCCTGGTGCCCGAAAACGAGGAAGAATCCATACTCTTCTCGAATATTAGGCCACTACAAGGCGCAGCGCTGGTTAGAGCTGCGGGAATCACTGCGGAAGATGTGAAGGTATCGCCGAAGCGTAAAGGAAAACAGAAGTCGAACGCCTGGACCATCGCAGCGGCTGCAGAGCCGGCCTCTGGCCAGATTACCCCCCACACCCAGGAGCCCCAGTACGACACTAAATCGACGTCAGACACCTATGAGGACCTGCCCTTCTCGCAGAACCTACAGCGAATGGTGTCCGTGTTCCCCAACGTGACAGAAGAGCACCTGTCTGTGACCTTGGAGAAACATGACAACGACCTCCCAACCGCGCTAGCCTGGATGCAAACGATAGCTGAAATGAAGCACATCCGCCGGACGCTGTTGTCGGCATACCCTACCGCGAGCATAGAAGAGGTGGAGTCGGCCGTTAGGTTGTACAAGGGCGACTTTATGTTGTCTTTCAACGTCCTGGGTTTGGATCATGACCCCGCGAGCGAATGGACGGACTTCTCTTTCGTAAGGCGAAGAGGTGTAATGGACATAGAGGAAGAGGCCCCGGAAGTCATCTATGACGATGCAGCAGCAAGGTCCTTCGAGAACCAATGGTGGAGGACGTGCATCCACATACGACGGCACAGAGTCTCCCATTCTCCGGAGACGGACGCCCTTTGGTCGAAGCTAGCGCCCATCGCAGTCGCGCCTCGACCAATCTCCCACAGGTTCCTCCAATACGTCAACAACCTCGGGAACTACCATGCAGACAGGCCGAAGTTCAGCAAGGCCGTTGGTGTCCTGCGGGCGCAGGATGAGTTTAACGGGCTGGTGGCCCTCTTGGGGGAACCCGTGCCATGTTTCGACGGACAGGAGGCGGACGTCCCGGCAGTAGCTATCCTACACATTCTGGTTGGGGATGGCCTGGCCTCCCCAGCGGCAGCTGCGTGGCTGGCACTGAGTATATTCAAAGAGCGCGAGTCGTATGACAAGTACGTCCCACTGTTCTACGGCTTCCCTGCGATCAGGCGAAAGTTGTGGAACGATAGGAACCTCTACATGGCCGCCAGCGTGAAAACAATAAGCCGACAGGATAGCGCGGCCGGTTCGAAAGTGGATACTGCCGCGGCACGAGACACCTACATGAGCGCGGTCCCAGGTACCATCAAATACGCTCTGGAGAAACAGCGGGAAAAAGCTTCCGGCTCCTCACCAAAGAAAAAGAAAGATAACTTGTCCGCGGGATCGAAAGGCTCCAAGAAGAGCAAAAGGATTAGAGGTATATCCCCCAGCGGGACCATCCCTGAAGCTGAGGAGGAACAAGGAGACCCGGTGAGCGATGCATTGGGGGAGGATGAGCAGGCCTGCTAAGCCCGAGGACATGCGATCTTATGTTCTGAATGATTGACTGTTCTCTTATGAAGACTCCGTTTCGGTTTTTATAGTTCTCTGCGGAACTGTGCACTATGCGTGGAGATACGCTGCCTGATGCTATGTTATGGGATGTCCTGGCGGTTACTGTGCTACGCGCGAATACCTGTCTCCCCGCCTCCTTCTGTTTCTTTCCCTCTTCTTTTTTGTCGTGACTAATGCTGCCCGATTAATGCTGATACCATTCCTGACCCACGATGACTCCCGTCCCACAAATAACTTAGAGAGGAATTAGCCATGGCCCTCCGGCGTTCCTCTACTACTGATCAGGTCACTTCTGGGGCAATCCCCCTCCACAGCTCCATGGACATCAAACTCGCAACATCAAGACGTCCCGCACGGGCTGTTGGCTACCCGGCTCAGAGCCGAGGGGCTGATGGTGACGGCGGAGGGACAGCGGGTACCTCCCTGGCTGGTGTGGTGGCTGCCAGTGTCTCAAACAGCCAGAAGCGCGAAAACCCCCACCCTGAGGCTCCCCCGCGGAGGGCCGCGGGCTCCAACCGCGATCCGCCCCCCCCAAGCTCCGGGTCAGGCCAGACCTCAGCCCCTAAAAGGGTTAGAGGGAAAACCCCGGATGGGGCCGAGGCCGAGCCAAAAGACCCCCCCCTAGTGCTGACTAAGAAACCCTTTAGATTGGCCACTTGGAATATGTGCGGACAGGGCTCCCGAGCCGCACCCAGAGAGAAGGTTAAGATGCGTTTAGTGGAACACCTGCTGACCTTGGAAGACATTGACATATTGGTGTTGACTGAGACACACACAGTCTCACTTCCGGTCAGCCGACGGGTACATGTTTTAGAACAGTCTGGCCTAGCGCACAGGGCTGGGGTGGCGATCATGGTCAAGGCCGGATCAGGATGGGAGGTCCTGCACAAAGAAGTTATAATCCCCGGATACGCAATAATAGTCAATGCGGCCCACAGGACTAGCAGGGAGTCGCTCTGGATCCTCGGCGTATACGGAGACATATCGGGCGGACAAGCATCCTTGCTCGGATTCTATGAGAGGCTGGGCGAAAGGCTGGAGGCCCTTGTAAGGCGGCAAGCTAGGACGCATTGGGGAGGCTGCTTTGCGGCTGGGGACTGGAATTTTGTGGAGTATGCTGGGGACAGGTTCCCCACAGCCCACCCAGACAGAGCGCCAGAGAGATTACTAATGGCGTTTAACGCCATAAAAGCGCTATGCAGTCTTACTGATACTGCGGGGACGGACCCTGCCCCCTCTCTGTGGTCGTATAGTAAGACGAATGCGCACGGCCGTGCATACTCCAGGCTGGATAGGATATACCGCCCGACACGGGGGTGGTCTTCCGGTGAGGTCACACCCCTGGACACAGGAGCCTCGGACCACAGGCTAGTGATGGTACCTGTATACCCTAGGCAACCGAGAATTGAGAAAGCCATACCAGCACCCAGGCTACCAAGCCTTGAGGTCCTCGACAAAACACAGAAGTTCTGGCCGGCGGTTCTGCTAGCATGGGACGTCCTGACCGGTCACGGTCTGATCACGTTAGAAAGATGGGCGACGTTTAAGAAGTTTGTTCTTGACACAGGGCTGACAGAGGTGCGTGCCATGAAGAGGTCTGGCAAAAAGGATTGGGTGGCAGCCTTGAAGAGAGAAACGGTGCCACCAGATAAAATAATGAGCGCTGTCACAAACGCTAACAGGCAGTTGTGGGCCGCGCGGCGCCCCCCCGCTAGGGTTGCGCCGAGATGGCCTTGTGCCTTACCAGCATATGAAGTGCCCCCACAGGCAAGCAAACACTTCGTCGCAAGCCAGGCCTCGCCCTGGCAGGTGGCGACAAAGACGCGGCCCCCCGTCACTCTGCAACCCGGGAGTACTGGAGCGACTCCCTTCTTGAAGCCCAAGAAAAACAAAGGAGTTGCTGACCTGTTGAAGGAGCGAGCGTCTAAGCTAGACGCTTGTACCAAAGCTAAGTGGGAGGCTATGACCAGGACCCACTCATCCGAGTGGTTCAAGCAGTCTTCTAACAAAGAGCTGGACGAGAGAGGCAGCCGAGCGTCCGTGTCCGTGGAAGGACTGAGACGCCCTGAGGATAATATCGCCTGCACGGACCTGGCTGGTATGACCGACGTCGCCAGGGAGTATTTCGTTAGCTTGCACACCCCTGAGCACATGGATAGGGGCAGACTCGCAGCACAACAGGCGCTGCTAGAGGAAGTCAAGTTCCAGAGCCTCCGACGCCCTGACCCGAAGCCGGAGGACACCACGGAAGGGCCATTCACTGAGGAGGAGATGAAAGCTCTCCTTTCGAAAATGCCAAGCACCACCCCAGGACCAGACGGCATTCACTATAGCTTCTGGAAGCGGCTTATAAAGACGCTCACTGCGCTGCAGAGCGGCGAGCCACCGCCCCGGACTTTTTGGTCGGCATTCGCTGACCTGACTAAGGATATTGCAGAGAGGGGCTCGTCCCGGGCGGGTTTCAAGAACGCTAACATTAGCCTCTTCTACAAGAAGGGAGACCCCACCCTGGTCTCGAACTACAGGCCGATCTCGTCCATGAATACAGACTGCAAAATGTACACCAACCTGCTGAACATGAGACTCGCCCCCTGGGCAGTAGCCAAGCTTCACCCGGACCAAAAAGGCTTCGTGCCGGGTCGGCTAATGAATGAGCACACTAGGCTGGCTTCTGAGGTCGCACACCTCTGTGATGCGACGGGCACCCCGGGCTTTGTAGTCGGGTTGGACCAAGCGAAGGCTTATGATAGAGTGGACCAGCCCTGGCTCTTACAGGTCTTGGCTGCGTCAGGACTCCCCCTGGACCTTATCCTGCTGATCAGTGACCTTACCAGCGACTGCAAGTCCAGAGTCCGCATCAATAGCGGCTATAGCCCCTACTTTGTGCTTAAGCGAGGGGTCCGACAGGGCGATCCACTGTCCTGCTTGCTATTCAACTTCTCCATTGAACCTCTGGCCATCAAGCTGAGACAGATAGTCAAAGGCCTCTCGGTGCCAGGCCTCAAACCAGTAAAGGTCATGCTGTACGCTGACGACATAAACTTATTCCTCGGGCAAGAGGATTCTGTGCAGGAAATCTCCGATTGCCTGACCTCGGTGTCCAGAGCCATTGGCTCCAAATTTAACATGGACAAGACAGACGTTAAGCCTGTCGGTCCACATAACTTCCAACTTGACTGTTACACTCAGCAGAACATGAACGGCCTGACGATACCGGGCGCGCATATCCTGCCGCCCGCAGACCCCCTGCGCATACTTGGGGTCTGGGTCGGCAGTAGAGACTTTGCCACTGACCGGTGGGTGCAGATAGATAAACACGTGAAGAAGATCATCTCGCAGTGGCGTGCTATCGGCGCATCTGCGAGAAATAGGTCAATTCTGGCCAAAGCCCTCATGCTCTCCAGGTGCCACTTTCTGATGGATGGCAACGGTATCCCGCCGCGCATGCTCAGCAGGATAGGGAACAAGATAGCTAACTTTGTCAGAGGGAAATTCTCTGCGATGGCTTACAAAACCCTGGAGGCCCCGTTGGCAGAAGGAGGTCTTAACACGCCATCCCTTACGACCCGGAAGATGGCCGCTGACCTGAAATTCCTGAGCGATCTAGTTACGGGGGACCAGAAGGTGCCCTGGAAACAGTGGACCTGGATGGACCTGAAAATGGCTTTGACCTCTAGCAGAGCCGGCACGCACAGCGGTCTTAACCCATTCACACAACAGGCCCACACCATGCCTTCTCTGCTCCAGAGTAGGGTGTCCCAGGCTTTCTCAACCGCTAGAAAATTCGGGCTGGACCTGGTCTGCGCGGCCCCCTCCACCGCGGCGCGGATGGGCGCGCCCATTCTTAACCACCCAGCCCTGCCCAGACCTGGTTCGCAGAGGTTTAGGAAGCTGCTGGGCCTCCGAGAGAGCGGTGTACATGAGGTCCTACACCTTTACGCCCCCCCCGCCCTTAGGGGAACAGGTCTGAAGAAGACGGTGACAGCCATGAAAGAGCTTGTGCACGCGTCGAGCTGGTCACCGCTGAGGAATTTGGGGGCTGCAGGCGCGCACCCTAGCGTTAACGTCTGGCCCGGTATGGATGGCCCCCTAGGATGTATAAGGATTTTTACAGCTCCCAAGTCGATCATAGCAGGGAGAGTCGTCAAGGATGCATACAAACAGACTAGAGTGCGGGATCGCATGGTTGATTATACGCCAGCCGCGCCTCCGCCCATCAGACGGGCGGATCCTATAGTCTACGAGAGGGATGTGCACGTCTGGACAGATGGGTCCGCAAAGGACAACGGTACGGACGTCTGCACCGCGGGCTCCGCCTGGGTCTCTGACCTTCAGCTCCGAGACACCGTGTCACTGACAGGGGCGACTCTTTCTAACAACGTGGCTGAAGTGGCGGTGGTGGTGCTTTGCCTAATGGCTTGGCGGGACGCCCACGTGGTCGTCCATACTGACTCCACTTTCGTTCTGGGACTGCTGGAAGGAGGCCTCCTGGCCATGGAAAGGGATGGGTGGGGTGATGCCCCACGACACCTCAGCAGGGTTCCGCCGATACCCCTCTTGCGAACCCTCCTGTACCTGCTACGGGATAGGACGGGCAGATTACGGTTCGAGAAGGCCAAAGCCCACGGGGATGATGTCATGAATAACCTCGCCGACAAGCTCGCCAATGAAGGACGTGAGAAGGGTAGGGTCCTGGACATTGGCTCGCTGGCCATGCCGGACGGATGGGTTGATGCCGCCCCTGTCCTTTGCCACCAGCCCCTGGACTACCTGACCAAGCTGGTTGTGCGCGCGCGTGTGACAGCCCCTGCGAAAACTCTGAAATTTGAAGCCTTCTCTGATTGATGGATGGTCACACTGGGCCATATGTTTGGGGTGGTGTTGGACCCCGGGAATTATATCAAAGAGGTGTGGCGCCTGACCATCCCTGAGGGGATGAAAGAGGTACTCTGGAAGGAGATGAACGGAGCTCAGGTTCTGGGCCATAGATATTATGGTAGGGGCCATGAGAGGTCAGATATGGGCAGGTTCTGCCCTTGCGGGCTGGAAATGACCCTTGGGCACATCCTCGTAGGGTGCGAAGCTTACGCGCTGCAGCCGCTGATGGAGATTCTGCTGGCATCCTTGGGTGCGCTGCACCCTGGTTCCTGCTTCAAGACGCTATCCCCTGACTCCTGGGGCGCCTCGCCGTGGTACCCCCTCCTGGCGCTGGGGAGTCTGGAGGAGCTTGCGTACCCTATAGTGAAGGGGCGGAAGAAGATACTCAAAGGACTCAAAAAGTCAAGGCAACGACGCGTGTGGTTGATAGGTAACTACTACTGGGCCTTATGGAAGTGGCACATGAAAGAAATCCACGACATGAGTTTCAGCTTCGTACCCGCGAACTGCGTGGCTTCACTGCGGGACTTGCTAGCCTTGCCGGTTCCCGAGCACCTGTTGGGACAGGAGGTTGTAGATGAGGGCGGCGAGATGCTGCCCGGCGCTGCACCTGACCGAGCGCCTGCCCCCTTATTAGGCGACCTCGCGAAGCTGCCACCCCCTATATCCCGCCTCATGGAACGAGACGCCGGACGGCGGCTATCTGACAGAGGTAAGTCAATTCTACGCGCTCTCCAGGCGCCAGGAGCACATGCATCCCGCCTCATAGGATGAGGTGCCGAGCAACGGCTATCTGACAAGGAGGGGGAGCGATCCCGCAAACCCTCTTGAGTGATTGTCTTCGCGTGATACAGACGCGGAGTCTTAATAACAGTACAACATCCTACGTCGTCCTCATCACCCTTCCCTTACCCTCTGGGGGCGGGTTCTACTCCTGCCGTAAGGTGGGGGATAGTGGATCACGCCTGAGCTCTCTTTGGGCAGACGGCTGGGTCCCAGGGAGGGACGTTAAACCATTTCTGGGCGGTCCGGTAAGGTGCGCCCTGCCAGCCGCAGGCAGGGGTCATCATCACCGATGTCGGACTGGAGGCCCCCCGCAGGTTTAGTGGGTATTCCACGGTCACTCCGGCTGCTGGCGACCCCCACACTCCTGGCCACTGAAGCTTTGGAGTCTCGGTCCGTTTGTGCATGGGTGCCGGGAGACCAGTTCACCCATGAACATGGTCGCAGGCGGAGCTGTATTGGTGCCTCCAACAGGCAACAGGGTCTTAAACCAGATTCCTGCGGGTGACGGTAGGGAGAGTTCTAGAGAACAGGCGGTGCCAGATGACAGGGCGCCACTCCACAGATCTGTCAGTAGCGGGGGCCGGGAGACCACTTCCCCCCTCTGGCTTGTCGTGTAGTCGGCGGCAGAGCCGCCTCCCTGACCCACAAAAAAAAAAAAAAAAAAAAAGTGGAACGAAGTGGAGGTTGGACCCGACCACTACTTCCGAGTAGTTCCAACCGGGCAACGTCCTCAACAGGGCGGCAGAAGGTGGTCGAGGTGAGTGGCTGGGGGTTGCAGATGACCCCAGGCTCTGGCCCCCAGTCGAGGTCGTCGCGGCAAGGGGCGGCGAGCGGTCTGTAGGCTCGGGCTCTGCGCCTGGGCTGGCTAACGCTGGTTGTGCTCTCGTCTAGGTACATAGTATAGCCTCTGCTTTTAGCAGAATTTTCCTGTACATAGTTTTTGCCCTGTGGCCGCCAGCTCATCGCGGCAGCGGGGCGCTTGTGAGCAACCAGGTAGGAAACCAGTGCGGGGGTCGTGCTCCCCCGTATCCGAGGCTTTCCTTGTTCCGTAGAATAGTGGTACCCAGGCTGGGCGGCCTTGGAAAAGCGTCGCCCCACCCCCTGGGGACTCAGAACATAGTCGGCGTTGCCACTCTGGCAACTCCTCTGGGTGCCTGCGGGCACGACCCCTTAGCCGATACGTCCGCTCTGGGGTCACCAGTGGTCACCAGAGTGCTCGCTGGATTTTCCAGGAATTTCTTGGTCGCCCACGAGGCTTCCTCGAGTTCCGCGCTGATACCATGCGGCCTCCATGGAGGTCCGCGGACACCCATTGCTGAAGAGAGGGCACGACAGAATGTGCCCTTGACGGCGTATTGCCCGGGTGGGGGCCTTGGATGCCCACAAGTGTCCATGGACCTCCACCCATGTAACCCATTATTGCCATGGTTGGGCGCCTTTGCGCCCAACCGATTCGCCTCTCCCTGGCTTCGGCCAGGTGATGCATTGTGCACGGCCCTAGGCGTGTGGATCTGTCGCCGGCCACTGGGCATGAGGGTGTGATCGTCTCGGTCAGTGCCGAGGGCACCAGCGCTGTTTAGCTTAGCCGTAATAGGGGTGGGATCCCCGCCGCTTTAGGCGTCCGGAGTCCATTAGGTCTTGTGCGTCTTAACCAAGGGGCTGTAGCATTTATGCGTAGGTTCCGCAGACTATACCATGTAAATTGCTCCTAATGGTTCGCGTGGTACACCACTTGGTAGGACCCCTTTGGGGATATCCGGTATAGGTGGGAGCCGATGGGAAAGGGCCACTGGAAGGCCGTTGCCATGGGGATTTGGGCACTGTGGGCCTCGTGGTTGTCCGGCGTTATAAAACCTGCATTAAAAGAACCCCCCTGGCCGTGCTATACCACGGAGTAGGACATTTGTATCCGAAAGGTGGAAGCCTTCGGCGCGTTCAGACACGGTCCGGCGAGGACGGCGTTGCGGCGTATGGACCCTTTGTGCCCCGGGATGTTTCGCCCAGTGATAGTTAAGTCCGGTATTTCGGTTCCTTTTCCTTGCCGTTAGGGACGTGACTCCCCCATCCTTTGAGAGTGCAGCTGGGCCGCATGGATGGTGAGGGGAGTTTTACCGTATAGTCGTCTCCATTATCCTTCTCTCGCCCTCTGGGAGTGGGTTCTACTCCCGCTGTAAGGCGGAGATAGTGACATTGGCTATATGATCTTCGGGTCTGATGCCGGTGCCCAGGTAGGGACGTTAAACAATTTAGGGGCGGTCCGGTACGGTTTGCCCTGTCAGTCGCAG
>Ga0307515_10006962_pt1 | contig 22453 bp, 4 predicted proteins | sample 17_EM_MG_FD_194513 | JGI IMG/M metagenome (GOLD analysis project Ga0307515, IMG submission 194513) | Populus trichocarpa ectomycorrhiza microbial communities from riparian zone in the Pacific Northwest, United States - 17_EM | ecosystem: Host-associated > Plants > Roots > Unclassified | place...
TGCGGTACATTGGCCTTTTCTCTCCGCATTTTGTTTTTTATACAACAGGGCTGAAGCGTTTGTTTGCAAACTTTGCGGCGATCCTGTTGCTGATCACTCCCCAAATAGCTATGCTGCGCACAGCGGCCTTGAGTCTGGCGGAGACTCCTGCCACCGAGCTTGAGGATGAAGCACTTCAACTTACATTCTGCATCCAGCAACAACGCCAAAAAGACGTGCGGTACTATTCTGACTTCGCGAGATGACTTGGCTAATGTATTCGTTCAGCATGACATGACTTCAATAATCCTAATCGGGCACAGTTTTGGCGGGCTGGTCGTGAAACGGGTATAATGATGCCTTGAGCTTCTCACACACTCTGTCCTGAGAAGATAGCCATGTTCGTCATAATTGACACATCACTAGGCCCTTGCTATGGGACAGCAAACCCTTGACACTGTCAGCTTTCTGCCCTCTGTGATCGGAGTGATCTTTGTTGGGACACCTCACCAAGGCTCCAAGCTAGCATCTTTTACGCTTCCTATGAGCCGTCTGTTCCGATTGCCAGGAGCCTTTCTTTCGAGACTCTCAGTGGGGTCAAAGTACTTGGTTCAACTTGATAAAGCTTTTCAGAAATTTTTGGAGACGTCTACTGTCAGTTTCGTCTCGTTCTACGAGCTAAAGCCCACAAAGTATGGACTTGTTTGGCTTTCCATTCCGATTTTTGTAAGTTCGAACATTGTTTTATTTGATCTCTTTAGGACCGCGGACTAATGACATGTGACACGCAGGCGGCCCATGAATCAACCACAAGCATAAGTAGGGGGAAATGTATGGGTATGAACTCCAACCACTCATATATGGTCAAGTATGCATCTCGGGATGATCCGAACTACCAACAGATGTTACAAGCTATCCGCGAGCTGGCTCAGCAACAACTAGGGACATCAACCGATTGATATTAGCTCCGAAGACTTTAACGATCAGTTCACAACACGCCAAGGGCAGGCCAGAATGGCCTCGGTCAGCTTGTACATTTTAGAAGAACAACGGATTACTAGTCATCGAAGGGGTTTAGACATGCACTCAGACCTTCTGGGATCTAAAGGGTCAACGCTTCGGTTGTTTGTACCATGATACCGCCATGACTTTACACACTATGTATAAGACTAATGGATAGACCTAATGAATATAAAGCAGAATGGCTCCAGGCCAGTACGAACTGAGTGAGATTTACCCTTTGACTCACCCTTCGTGGGGGGCAAACTCTCCAGGCATCCCTTCGGCGTAGATGTAATAAATTTAGCCATGCTCATCCTGGCGGCTCACCGTTCAGTGATTATCCTGATAAACCACCGTTGCGCCCTCCGTGGCCCCAGGCTGAGGGGCCCATGTGGGCCTAAGGAGCCTTCCCAAAAGCAGCGTCGCTGGAATTACATTTCTGACCTCTCTGATATCATTATCCAGCCGATTCTACCAGACTCTAACCTTGTATGCTTCAACGACTCTGCTCTTCGCAACATCCCGATCGTGCTCCTCCCGACTTTTTCGGCCACTAATCGTAATCTCACTTTTACCCAGTGCAACATCTCCGGATTTGTCGGATAACACTAGAAGTTCAACTTCACCCCAAGTATAGCCCAAGCTGGCGTCGGATTTTTCGATAACCGTATGGACAATCCAGTGTGTCCAAGAGTCAGCGTCGCTGCCAAGAGGCTGATAACATAAGCAGTTAGCGAGCTTATAGAGTTGTAACCGTTAATTAGCTATAAGACTGTAGCTAGCTAATAGCTCGCTGCCTTAGTAGTAAGATTTGGTATTTAGTTAAAGCTTTTAGTAGAAGTTGAGGATATTTAGATCCTTGGCTAATTGTATACTAAGTAATAAAAAACCTATAGGAATCTCTTGCTTAGCTATAGTAAATAAAGCATTTTCCCTAATATCTCTAATACGCGCCATAAACCCGTTCTCTTATACTAAAATTTACAATTTTATTACCTATATAAAATCTGTTATATATATTATATATTACGCATTAGCTAGATAGTAGAGCTTCTTCCTCTACTTCTTTCTTTACTTCTTCCTTATTAAAATTAATAATCTACGCGTTACTTAACTTCTTTAGTACCGCGTAGGATTTATAGATTAATTACTTCTTTTTTTAATTAATAATAATACCAAATCAAGCGATTAAGATAATTCTATATCGCGAGAGCCTTCTCTAGCTAATTAGAACTACGGCTATATCTTTCCTATTAATTAGGACAGGTCCTTAAAATCGGACTCTGCACCTGTACGTGGTAAGGCCTACAAACCTACTAGTCTTTGGACTTAGTAAAGCCAACGTAGAGACGTCGCACAGCTGCGGGTAGGAGGTCGTGGTGGTAGTTAAAATATTATAGGAGGTAGTAAAAAGTTTTTATATAGGATGGTAAGATCTCGAAAACCACTATTAATAGTAACCCCCTTTATAGTAGACAACTGCTATATTCTCTTATTTAACCCTATATAATTCTCACGGATATAATATAGAATCCAATATCCTTTAACCCGTAATTAAAAGCATTAATAACCTTATATTAACGAATAAATAAACGTAAATAAATAAATAAGCGAATAAGTAAATATACGGCCCCCTTTAACCCCTAGGGCAATTGCCCACAGAGTATACGGTTACTTACCGTTAACTACTAAATACCTAGCAGCCTAGATTGCGACCTACGGTTTTCCTCATCTCCTTTTAATAGAGTAGTAACCCTTAAAAAGGGCCTAGCTAGGGCCTAGGTATAAAGGATACCTAAAGCATATAATATATCCCGCTATTAGTACTACAGTACCTAGAATAGATAAATCCCCCTTACGCCTTTAATAGCTTAAGGGGAGGGGGGGGAGGTAAGGCGTATATAGTAATAGTTAATAAAAGATAGTATATAGGGGACGGTTAAGATATAGGAGAAATAATAAGCATACGGTAATTAATTGGTAAGACTTAGCTAGGACGTAGTAAACCCTAGCTTAAAATAAGCTAAAGAAGGAAGTAGTAGTTCCTAAGGAGTTTAAAATATCTAAGGAGGAGGACGTGCTATAGGCCTATAGGGCCACTGCTACGTATAAATATAGCAAATTAGGGTTTTTAATCTAACTAAGGTAGCTTATAGAGTTTTTCCTCCCCTAACTATAGGGGTTTTCTTCCTATAAATATATAAGTTTTCCCCCTATAACGGAGTAGTCTGCGTAGGCTAGCAGGATCTGTATTAGACGTTAATTAAAGAATTATTATTATTATTATTAATTAGGGCAATCTCTGCCTAATAATATATAGTAGGTTTATTAGTAAATATAGATACCAAGTTACTAATAAGCGGTTAATATTAAGTAAAGCTTCTATATTACTAATATAGAAGTATAAAGTAGACCTTTTTTAAGACAGTCCTTTAGGTAAAAAGATGCTCTAGCTATATAAGCTTTCTCTAGCTTAAAGACTAGGTACTTTACTTATAATTAACGGCAATTTAAAATTAAAGTATAATCTTACTATTAACCCTAAAAGTTATAGTAGTAGAATATAACTACTAAGGGTATATTAGGAAAATATCTATAGGCTAAATATTACGGACGCTTTAAGTATAATATTACAACTACTAAGAGAGGAGTTAGAAGAAGCTAGGTAGTTAATACGGGCACAGTTTAGGATAAAACTAGTAGAGCTATATAATGAGGAATAGTAGCTAAGGTTATATAACGTGCTATGTATTAAATAAAAGGAATAGAAGGAACTTACGTACCTTATATATAAGACGTACTTCACGTATAAGGAGGATTTCTTAGGAGTACGGTTGTGTATTTAATGTTACGGACGCTTTAAGTACAATGCTACAACTACTTAGAGAAGAGTCGGAAGGAGCTAGTTAGTTGATAAGAGCACGGTCTAGGATAGAGCCGGTAGAACCATATAACGAGGAATGGTAGTACAAGTCACATGATGTAATCTATGTAATCTATATAATCCGCGGGATCTGTGATAGAGCAGATAGAGCACGCGTATATTACGTATAAGAAGATTTCTTAGGAGTACGGTTGTGTATTTAAAGGACCACAGTCCCTACTCTAGATAATTCTTTCCTTGTAGTAATTCTTAGAATATAATTAAAGTTAATCTGTTAGGCAACTACTCTACCAGTTATTATTACGTTGTTAACTTTAATTTACATCACCTACACACCTAGCCTAATAATAAGCCTATCGTAGTACTTACTATAAGGTTCCGTTACACAATTACTACCTAGTTACGGTATTAAATATAAAAAGTTAAATAACATGCCACCAAAAGCAGCTACCACGACGCTATCGACGGCGGCAACTACCTTAAGGTTAGGAGGCGACACCAGTATAGTAGATACTGACTCGCAACAACCTATGACGGTCGGACAACTATAAGAGATAGTTAACTAGTTAATAGAAAATAATACAACGCTTAAATAAAGGATTAATGGGATAGGCGTAGTAAAGGTTAAGTTACTATTAATTAAAAGATTCTTAGGAGAAAGATTAAAACTTAAAGGATTCCTTATGTAAATACACTTTAAGGTTGCATAAGAGGGAGTAAAGCTAGTAATACCTATAGATCAAATAGCTTATGCAGGACTATTCCTATTAGGAAGAGTACTTAAATAGTTTAAGCCTTACCTTATAGAAATATAGGTAAATGGAATAATAACCACTAACTAAGACGTATGGTTTATATTCTTAAGTTAGGAAGGATTCGCAGAGCGACTTACGCAAATATTTAGAGACCCAGAGGCAGTAACTATGGCGGAAAGAAAACTCTAAGATATTACGTAACAAACCTTAGCAATTAAGTATATAATATAATTCTAAACACTAGCTATACAAGTTAAGTAGAATAATAGGGCGCTTATAGCACAGTATAAACAGGGACTTAAGGCTAAAGTCTAGGATATAATTATTCTAATAGAAGATGCGGACACCCTAAGGGAATTAATAGATTAAGCGATTAAGATTAATAATAGGATCTTCTAAAGGGAATAGACCAAGAGAGGTTAGGATAGAGTTCTATAGTTATATAAGACATAGAGTACATAACAACTAAAGCTAAGTTAGAAACTATAGTATGGCGCAGAGCTAATGGACCTAAGTAGTACTAAAGAAGCCTATAAGAGATAGAGTAAGAAACTATAAAAACCTAGAGGTTAAGGATCTAGTGATTATAGGACTAAGGAGCAGAGGCTAAACCAGGGATCTTAGTAGTAGAAGACGTTTAGGCGGACTCTATAGTAAAATTAGTGGTTTAGAAACGGAGCTTATATAAATTACGGGAAATAAGGTTATTTCGCGAGGGATTATAAAGATGGTTAAAGTTATTATATAATAAAGGGAACCTAACTAATAGCAGAAGGCACACACGTATAGAGGGATAATAGTATACTGCAAGGAATAAAAGAGTGTTTAATTAGAAGTTTCGCGTTTTATTATAATAACGCATACCAAATTTATAAAGACGCTAAGTATAGCGTAAGCTATTAGCTATAAGAGCTAGAATCTATAAAGTATAGAGGAACCAAAGAGTTAGATAAAGAATAAGATCAACTCTATAAGCTGGATTAAGATGTTATAGTAATATACGGATAAAGATTAGTAACAATAATAATAGAGTTAGAGTACTTATTAATTAACAGCGATAAGGATAGTAAAGGAACCAACTAGGGGTATCTAAACCTCGATAGCGCGACAAAGGTAGAGACTAAAACCGCCATAGAGCAAGGTTTAGTAACGGGCATTATAACACCATTAGATACGGTATCCATCGCTTTATAAGACGGAAGGAGTAATATCTAGAGACGATTAAGTAAGCAGACGACTGCTAGTGCTAGCTTACCACTTGATAAAGGTAAAAGGCCAAAGGCTTAAGATTCTTAAGATAAGATAAAAGAGATCTAAGATTCTAAAGCCAGGATAAGGACAGCTTAAGGACCTATAATAGACAAAAACCGATGGAACAGAGCAGCAGCTTAATTTAAAGATATACGAATAAGCTCGGGACAGAGTTTCCCATAGGTATTAGATTCTTAAGATGAGATAGATAAGATTTAAGACTCTTAAGATAAGATAAGAATACCACGGACGCCTAGTTAGACTAAGGTGGGAGCTAAACTTAAGTTAGAAGCAAGCTTAGGATTAAGAATCTTATAGAACTAAGATTTTAATAAACGAATAAGGACTACTGATAAGATTAGAGAATCCGTAATATAAACAGCAGTTAGACTGGGAGACAGATATATAGACCCAGAGGACTTACCAGGGGAATATAGTGTTTAGCCTAAAGATCGAAAAGTTAATACTAAGATTAAGAAGCAAGAGAACTTTAAGGATCTACTTGTAAGACGCGAAAGAAAAGAAACTATAGAGGAATTTAGAGTAAGAATTACCTTATAGTAAGAACAGAAACTAGATAAGAGATCTAGTATATTAGGACGTATAAGGGACAGAGTACCTATATAAAGAATTACTAATTAACCTAAGACAGGCACACTAAGAGCCAAGTGGCTTACTAAACTAGAATAAGAAGAGGATCTAGGGATTTTAACTAGGTTCGAGGAATGACACATAAAAAGCTGTCACGACATAGCAATAAGAAGATATTTCCTTATAGACAAGCCGTATACACTTAAAAGGCTATACTAAAAGTGGTATAGGCAACGATATAATAATAAGTAGGAAGATTTCTATATATAGTTAGATGAAAAAGTTATCCAAGACTACCCAATTACAGAAAAGGCTATAACTTATATTAAAGGAGCCTTAATTATAACGTTAAAAGATCTAAAGGAGTAATTAGAGGACTAGAGAAGCGAAAGGCGAATCTTAGTACCTGTAAACGAAGTTATAACGCTTAGATTAATAAGAGAGAGGTTTAAACTTAAGGACGAAGACGAGTTAAGAGTTGACCTAAAATACTAAGCATATTACACACTATTGTGGATAGTATGCGTGGATAATACGTGTAATATACATAGAGCACCTAAAGATAAAAATTGGAAGTATCTAATAAGAATATATTAGATGACGAACGAGGCGAAATATTAAAACGCTAAGTATATACATAGTTGGCACCTAGTAGAAGTTTAAGAATAAGGGGACTTAACACTTTAACCAGGAAGATTCCTTACGGAAGAATGCCTAGATGGATGATAATAGTAGGAATGTCTAGAGAATACCTGTCTATAGTATATTAAAAACAAAAAGCGAATTAAGTATTAGCCTAAGTTGGACTAAGTATAAACGGGATCTAATAGCTAGTAAATGGGAAAAGTAGAGGCCTACGGGACCAAAGGGAACTAGTGGTAGAGCCTTAGACCCTTAAAGGAATTTAAAGACAACACCTAAATTTACGAATTAAATGGCAAGATTAATAGTTTAAGGCATTAGTAGATAGTGGAGTAATAAGGAACTATATCTTGCTAGCAGCAGTTAAAAGAATAGGGTTACTATACGGGAAAAAGGAATATCCTTACCTATTAGTGACAATTTTAGGAGATCCGATAGCCTATGGAGGAGGCATTATTAGTCTTAAAATAGGACCTATTTAGTTAACCATTAAAGGGAGATAAATTGAGATGTCTTTCGATATATTACCATTAGGGAATGATGAGGTAATATTGGGAATGCCTTAGTTACAGGAATACAATCTAAAGATTGATTGGGTTATAGGTTAAGTTGATATTAGAGATACTTAACGCCACAAGATGTGATAATAAGCCAAGATAGTATAGTACTAAGTAGGAGCGACCTATAAGGAAACAGAAAAAGGGCTAAGCTATATACTAAAGAGATACCATAAGTACGGCAAAAGACTATAGTTACTAGAAAGTAAAAAGCTGTTAGAGTATATAGTATAGGACTATAAGATAGAATTGGAACTAGGAATAAGTCTAAGGTTCTTTTCAATCTATAAGCTTACTAAAGAAGAAGGTAGAGCATTAAAAGAGTTTATCTAAGAGAACTTATAAAAGGGATATATCAGACCATCGCAATTATTAGCAGGTTATCTAGTACTATTTGTACCAAAGAAAAATGGCAAGCTAAGGCTGTGTATTAACTACAAATAGTTAAATAGCGTTACTAGAAAGGATAGGTATCCTTTACCCTTAATTAGCGAAATCTAAGATAGAATAGGTAATGCGTAAATCTTTACAAAGATAGATCTAAGATAGGTGTACCATTAGATTAGAATTAAGGAAGGCAATAAATAGAAGGCAGCCTTTAGGTTAAAGGAAGGACTATATAAACCATTAGTTATACAATTTGGGCTTATAAACGCACTAGCAACGTTCTAGAAGCGTATTAACAATGTATTAGGAGAATACTTAGATGAATTTATTATGGTATATCTTAACGATATTATTATCTACTTAATAACTAAGGAAGAATATAGAGAATATATTAAATAGGTCTTAAAGAGATTATAAGAAGAACAGATACTAGTAGCAATTAAGAAATGCGAGTTCTTTACCAGGAAGACCGATTTTATTAGATTTATTATTAAACTAGGCTAACTTAGTATAGATCTAAAGAAGATCGAGGCTATAGTAAATTAGTAAGAACTAAAGAATGTTACGCAGTTAAGATTGTTTTTAGGGTTTTGTAATTATTGTAGAAGGTTTATAGCGCAATAGTTAAAGGATATTAAGCTATTTACGCGATTAATAAAGAAAGAAGAACTATAGGTATAGGGAAAGGAGTAATAAGAACTATTTAAGGAAGTTAAGAGGTTATTTACCTAAGAGCTAGTTCTTAAGATCTATTAACCAGGACTAGAGACGGTTATTAAGATAGATATATTAGACTTTACACTAGGGGTATACTTTATATAAAAGCATCTAGATAGATAGCACCTAGTGGTATATTATAGTTAAAAGATAATACTACTAGAGTTAAACTATAACATCTATAACAAGGAGTTGTTAGGTATAGTTACAGCACTAAAGAAATAGAGAGCATTCTTATAAGGTATAGAAAAACTATTTATAGTTAAGACAGATCATAAGAACCTAATAGGATTCCTAACGACAAAGGAACTTAACTAAAGACAGGTTAGATGGGTAGAGATACTTACAGAATACCATTTTAAGATTTAGTATACTAAGGGTATAGATAACATAAGGGCAGATGCTCTAAGTTAAAAAGCTGAACTATAAAACGATAAGAAGCCATTAGGGGCTTTACTGTAAAAAGATATAGATGGACTAATTAGGTATAATTATCCAAAAATCATAACAACTTAGGAAGAACTAGAGAAAATCTACAAGTTACCAAAAAGCTTTTAGGCGCAAAGAATTCTAGAAGTATAACTAGAAGATCTATAGATAGATATATACGAAAACCAAGAAGTAAAGTATATCCCAAGAAGCATAGCAAAGTAGTTTATAGAAGAATTCTATAAGGGACTAACTTAAGGACATAATAGAGCTATGGGCTTAGTATTAAGACTCTAAGAAGAATATATTATTGACGGAATCTAAAGGATAGCTAAAAGGGTTACTAGAGAATATTTAGATTGCTAGAGAAATAAACTAATAAGGCATAAGCTATATAGAGGGCTATAACCTATTAAAATACCAGAGAGACCATAGGAGGTTATATTATAGGACTTTATTATTAAGTTACTAAAATTAAGAGATCCTATCACCAGATAAGATCACGATATAATCTTAGTAATAGTAGACAAGCTTATAAAGTGGGGATACTTTATAGCCTGTACGGAAGAAATATCAGTAAAAGACGTCGCTAAAATCTACGTTAAAGAAGTATTTATAAGACATAGAGCACTAAGCAAGATCATATTAGATAGGGATCTAAGATTTATAGCAGTATTTTGGGAGATATTCTTAGCGGAATAAGAAGTGCGAGTAGCAACTTCTACCGTATATTATCCGCAGACAGACGGTTAAACAGAAAGATTAAATTAGACACTAGAGCAGTATCTAAGGCACTATATTAATTACGCATAGAATAATTGGGTATTACTATTACTAGTTATACAGTTTGTATACAACGCAACACCATAGGAAGAAATAGGTACTTTACTATTTAAGGCGAATTATGGATATAAGCTAAGAATATTATTATTGCCACGGCAAGTAAAGAAGATAAGTAGCACAGCTAAGTAGAGAATGGAGACCTTAATAAATCTTTATAAGAACCTCACAGAAACAGCTAAGGTAGTATAGTAAAGAATAAAGAAATACTACGACGCTAAGAGATCTGAGGGACCAGATCTTAAGGAGGGGGATAAAGTATGGCTACTATATAAAAACTTTAAGAGTCGACGACTAAGCAAGAAATTGGACCATATTAGACTAGGACCTTTTAAAATTATATAAAGGATTTCACCGGTTACGTTTAAGTTAAACCTACTAGCCAAAATAAAGATCTACCCTATATAGTATATCGTAATGCTAAAGCTAGCGTATAGAGATATTAAGCTACTAGTTTACGAAGTAGATACGTATAGAGGATAAAAAGAAGACGAATAGTAAGTTTTAAAGATCATTAATTATAAGGATGTTAATAATAAAATATAGTATAAGGTTAAGTAGATAGGCTATAATAAGACTACCTAGGAACTACTAGAAAATTTAAAAAATGTTATAGGAAAGGTATAGGAGTATCGGAAGAAAATAGGTTAGGTAATATTAATAAAGAAGAATTGCCAAAGAATAAGTTACCTAAGGGGGACCTAGGGAGAGCAACTGCCGAACTACTTAGAGTTGTTCCCTTTACAGGAAGAGAGTTAGTTCTCTTATTACTAAGTTCCTGTAGACCTTATTCCACAAGCTTCCACTTCTTAAAACGGACCTTTTTACGAACCTTTTTAAGACGAATTAGTTGAGCAGACGCAGTAAGACGGGAGTTAAGGGCACGCTGTTAAGCAGCAGTAGTCTCCTCCTTAGTATTATAAGAACGACGGAGTTCCGCCAAGGCTACTAAGAGCTTATTATTGAGCTTCACAGCAGTAGATTAAACACGAGACCCTACGACAAATTACTTAGGGAACTCAACGGCTATTAAGAGTCATAGGACGCGCATACTTAGCGTTAGAGATGGAGCAAACGTCGCAGGACAAATAAATATTCGCTTTAGTGCACTCTAAGTAAGAAAAGGGTTGCTAAGAGGAAGGACTCGCCAACGCAACGTAAACTAACCCCTCTTTTGCATAACGAGAACACGGAGATAGTATTATCTTACCTAGCGATAATATAATATCAATAGTACGAGACCGACAAGCTGTAGAGGAAGAAGGAGTTGCTTTAGGTATAATGAGCAACGATATTAACTAAATTAATTAAACGGACATTATACCTCTAGTGAACGACCTGGAGATGCTAGGAATCTTTAAGGACGAAGATAGAGAAAAGGGAGATAGTATTACGGACGCTTTAAGTATAATACTATAACTACTTAAAGAAGAGTTGGAAGGAGCTAGTTAGTTAATAAGAGCACAGTCTAAGATAGAGCCGGTAGAACTATGTAATGAGGAATAGTAGTATAAGTTATATAATGTAATCTGTGTAATTTATGTAATCTATGGGATCTATAATAGAGCAGATAAAGTACGCGTATATTACGTACAAGAAGGTTTCTTAGGAGTACGGTTATATATTTAAAGGACCACAGTCCCTACTCTAGATAGTTCTTTCCTTATAGTGATTCTTAGAATACAATTGGAGTTAATCTATTAGGCAACCACTCCACCAGTTATTATTACGTTGTTGACTTTAATTTGTATCACCTATACACCTAGCCCAATAACGAGCCTATTGTAGTACTTGCTATAAGGTTCCGTTACATTTAAAGGACTATAGTCCCTACCCAGATAGTTCTTCTCTCCTTATAGTAAATCTTAGAATATAATTAGAGTTAATCTATTAGGTAACTACTCCACCAGTTATATTTATATTATTAACTATTCTATACCTATATACCTAGCCTATTAATAAGTCCACCGTAGTATTTCCTACAAAGCTTCGTTATATATTTACTACCAAGGTTATAATAAAAAAAGTTAAATAATATGCCACTAAAAGCAGTAGCCATAACGGTGTCAACAGCGGCAACTACCTTAGGATTAGGTAATAACACTAGTATAATAGATATTAACTTACAACTAGTTACTGTTAGATAGCTATAGGAAATAGTTAATTAATTAATAGACAACAATAGGATATTTAAAGAAAGGATTAATGGGATTAGAGTAGCTAAGGTTAAGTTACCCTTAATTAAGCGATTCTTAGGAAAAAAGTTAAAGCTTAAGGGATTCCTTATATAAATGCACTTTAAGGTCATATAGGAAGGAGTTAAACTAGGAACGCTTATAGATTAAGTCGCTTACGCAGGATTATTCTTAACAGAAAGGGTACTTAAGTAGTTTAAGCCTTACCTTACGGAGGTATAGGAGTATAGTATAACGACTACTAACTAGGAGGTATGGTATATATTCTTAAGTTAAAATGGGTTTATAGAATAGTTAACGTAAATATTTAGAGACCTAGAGGCAACTACTATAGTAAAAAGAAAACTTTAAAACCTAATATAAAGGACTTTAGCAATTAAATATATAATATAGTTTTAAATATTAGCAATATAGGTCAAATAGAATAATAAAGTACTTATAGCATAATATAAATAGGGACTTAAGGCAAAAGTCTAAGACGTAATTATCTTAATAGAAGATACGGATACTCTTAGGGATTTAATTAACTAAGTAATTAAGATTAATAATAGGATCTACTAAAGAGAGTAGACTAAGAAGGGTTAGGATAGAGTTCTATAGTTATATAAGGCGTAGGGTATATAATAATAAAGTTAAAGTTAGAAACTATAGTATAGCGTAGAGCTAATAGACCTAAGCGGTACTAAAGAATTTAAGAAATAGAATAAGAAATTATAGAAACCTAGAGGGTAAGAATTAAGTAATTAAAGATCTAAGGAGTAGAGGCTAAACTAGGGATCTTAATAGTAGAAGACGTTTAGGCGGACTCTATAACAAAAAAAATAGTTTAAAAAAGGGGCTTATATAAATTACGGAAAATAGGGTTATTACGTTAAAGACTATAGAAGTAGTTAGAGTTACTATATAGTAAAAGGAATAAGATTAGTAGAAGATATATATATATAAAGGGATAATAGTATATTATAAGGAACAAAAATGTTACGGAACCCCACCGCAGGGGCCTCTATAGGAAAGCCCCGTGCTCTTACGTATACCTCGCGTACAGCTTATATCAGCTACGCGTAGGTATATCACCTCCTTACGCCCTCGACCCTTACGATCGATCGCGCAACGTCTTATAGACTCCTCAAATACATACGCTTTGTAGCCACTGCCCCCGTCCTATAACATTACGTTGCGCCTTTTTTACCACTAACGCTTAGCCTATAACCAATTCTACGTCTTTATAATACTACAGGCGCTGCTAAAAGCAGCGTATCTATAAATTACTTTACTTTATACTTCTAAGGAACCCATAATAGTAAGACAATATCCCTTACTAGCTACTATATTAAACCTAAAGAATAATCTAATATCTATACCTAACCTACAACGCCAATCAATCCCAGGAGAATTTAATTTATTAGCCCTAGCCTTAACCCCTAAGGAGACGGACACTAATAATATCTTATTTTTTATTAACTATATAACTACGGATAAGTAAACGGAAGGGCTACTACCTATTAAAATCGAAATATAAAACACCAAGACGTTTGTAAAAATGGTAGTATAAAACCCTAATAAATACTACCGCCTTCTATAGAACTATTACCTAAAGCTTATATAAGCTAAGATACATACTGCTTAAGATTATAATATTATCTAAGACCTATAAGCTTATAAGGCGCTCGCTGATAATATATATTAAGAAACTAAAGATAACCTCCGCGTGTCTAAACACGACGTCTAATAATTAAAGAAAGCTAAGATTATACTAATTACTATAGTTACTAAAAGAGAAGGCATAATTAAATACCTATAATCTTAGCTTAATAAGCACATTTGTAATAACGCTAGATACCTTTTTACTATATATAATGCCACCTAAGTCTTTACGCCCCTAGTAACTTTACTTACTTAACGCTTAATAGAGGGCTAGCGCTAAGCAGCTTCACCTAATAGGAACCCCTACTAAAGCAGTAATAATAAAAGCCATAATAATCAGACCTAAACTACTACTATAGGGTTTAATATACGTTACCTTAATCCCCTAGTCTTTTAGGAAGACCGTAAGGAATATAGCCACTAGAAGATATAAATCTGTAAAAAACTAACTTAGAGCGCCTACCTTTTTCCTATAGAAGATACTAAGATTGGCTATATTGTTAGGCAAACAAAGAGTATATTATTTAATAGACTCTTTGCCTAATAGGAGACTAGGAGCCCCTAGAAGTGGCAGTCCTACTAAAAAGTCCTTAATAATCTTAACCTAATATACCGTAACTACAACCTATTAGCTACTAACTAAGCTAAACTATATACCCTAAAGATAAGCCCTACTAAATTATTTAATAAATTTTATATTAAATTCCAGGAATATACTAGAGCTCTTACCTAAGATAATACTAAAGACTAGGAGGACCTCCTTAAAAAAGTTACTTATTACCTTAATCACGCAGCCGCTAGCTATAACTATAATAATATTTATAATATGGTAGTAGCTCTACGGAAGATCGAACAATAACTAAATTAGATTGCTACTGCTAACCTTTACCTAAAGACCTCTCTATAGAAGCCCCCTAGGCCTACTAAACCCATATATACTAAGCCACCGATACCTACTACTTTAAGTACTACTGGAACTAATATTAATTTCTCTATACTAACCTTTCTATAGAAACTCCTAGATAAAGAGCGCGAGCTACTCTAGAAACTAGGACGCTACTATAAATACCATTAAGAAGGCTGTTATTATAATAACCTAAACTACCTAATAGCTAGGTTTAGTAGCTACCGCCTAATACTTAACCTAATACCCTAAACACTAAATACGTTGCTATACGCCACTACTATATAAGATAAAGACGTAGTAATAGTAGTAGAGTTAGATACGGAAACGGAAAACGCTAAATCCTAGCCCTAAGTTATAGGTTAAGACGCCCTAATAACGGAGGGATCTATATATTGGCTTACTTAATAGATAACTCTATAAAGATAAATAAATGGAAATAGATAGTTTTACCTATAATAGGAACTACTGCTAAAAAATAATATAAAAGCCGTTCTATAATTAATTGCGGAGCTACTAATAAATTTATAAACACTTAATTTATGCGTACTTATAACCTACCTACCTTACCCCTTACTAAAGCCCGCGCCCTATAACTCGTTAACGGTAATTATACCGCATAGAAAATTACCTATATAGTATAACTCTACTTAGATATAAATAGGCACCAGGAAGAACTCTAGGCCTATATAATACCACTTACTAACTACCCTATTATCCTTAAAATAAACTAGCTTAAATAATATAACCCCACCATTAACTGGAAAAAGAGAGAAGTAACCTTTAACTCTAAATACTACAGAGAGACTTGCCTAGGGCATAGCCTAGCCGCCTTTATTTACTCCCCAGGATATTAACCTAAGGAACCCCTTATTATCCTACCTATAACCAACTACCACTATATAAGTGCCCTAGCCTTTTACCGCATAGCACGTAAGAAAGGCTAGACTGTTACTATAGCTTCCTAATTATAACTATATAAGCTTAATAAAGAATAGGACTACGTCCTCTATAGTAATAGAATAGACATAGTCGACCTTTTAGAAGACAACGCCCCTATAGAACTCTACAGACTTTTACCTTTAGACTTTAAGAAGTTTATAAAGCTTAAAAAAGGACTTACTAATAAAGAACTCCGTAAGCTCCTCCCTAAAAGGTATTATAACTTTACTAACATATGCTTATAAAAGAGCGTAGATATACTCCCCCTATATTAACCTAATAACTATGCTATTAATATTAAATAAGGAAAAATACTACCTTATAAGAGACCCTACCTAATATTAAAAAACGAGCTTTTAGTTATAAAAAAGTATATTAACAATCACCTTAATAAAGGATTTATTTATCCTAGCATATTACTAGCAGCCGCCCCTATTCTTCTCGCTAAGAAGCTAGGAGAAGGTATCTAATTCTATATTAACTATAAAGGACTTAACGCTATTACAATTAAAAACTAATACCTAGTACCGCTTATACGTAAAACCCTTAAGCGGCTTAATTAAGCTAAAATCTATACTAAGCTTAATATTATTGCCGCCTTTAACTATCTTTAAATACGGGAAGATAATAAATGGAAAACCGCATTCGTATCACGCTTTAGCCAATTTAAATATACTATTATGCCCTTTAGCGTATATAACGGCCCAGGCACCTTTTAAAGCTATATTAATAACGCCTTATAGGACTACCTTAACGACTTCTACTCTGCGTACCTAGACGATATACTTATTTATAGTAATAACCCCTTTAAATATACTAAATATATTTAAAAGGTCCTATAGCGCCTTAGGGACGTAGGACTTTATATTAATTTAAAGAAATGCGAATTCTTAGTTATAGAAGTAAAATACCTTAGACTAATTATTACTACTAAGGGTATCTATATGGACCCTAAGAAGGTATATATAATTACTAAATAGTAAGCCCCTAACTGCATTAAGGACGTATAAGCCTTCCTCGGTTTCGCTAACTTCTATTAGAAATTTATATACAACTTCTTAAGCGTAGTAGCACTACTTACAGTAATAATGTAAATAAAGGGCCTTTCTGCAAAAGGAAGAAAAACGCACCTATGCTTTACCTAGACGCCTAAATGCGAGAAGGCGTTTTAAGACCTTAAAAATGCCTTTACTAAAGCACCTATCCTAGCTTACTTTACACTAGGACAACAACTCTACCTTAAAACCAACTCCTTAAACCACGTTAACGCAGGCGTTCTCTCCTAGATGGGTAATAACGGTCTCCTTCACCCAATCGCATTCTACTCGTCTAAGCTTATACTATAAGAGTATAACTACGAGATCTATAATAAAGAACTCCTTATAATTATATAAGCGTTTAAAGAATTCTAATTAAAACTCTCCTTAGCAGAGCCTAACTAGCTAATTAAAGTCCTTACGGACCATCGTAACCTTAAGTACTTTATAACTATAAAGTAGCTAAACTAACGCCAAGTACATTAAAACGAGTTCCTCTCTAGTTTTAACTTTAAAATTATATATAGATTAGGAGTATAAGGTACTAAACCTAATAGCCTAATACGCCGCTTATAAGACCTTCCTTAGTCTAAAGATAACCCCTATAATTAGTTCCAATAATAGACAATCCTAAAAGCATAAAATTTAGCCTTAGGTATACTACCTATAATAGAGCTAATTATACCCCAGCTTTATACTATAGAACTAGAGTTACCTCCCAAAATTAATAAGCTTATTACTATAGTATATAACGCCTCTGTCAACCTATTACTATATTAACTTATTACCGCAAAGACCGCTAGCGCCTATATACTACCTACTAACCTCTAAAGCTTAGGCCAGATTAATATAGTAGCCTTAAAAGTAAAAGAGAATAGGCTCTATTATAGAGGCCGCCTATTTATCCCCAACTTAAAAAATTTATAACGGCAACTAATTTAAATAGCCTACGACCTCTAATTAAGCGGCCACCTAGGTAGAAAAGGAACCTACGAGCTTCTTAGCCAATACTACTTCTAGCTAAAAATAATAGACTTAGTTAAACGCTTTATAGGCGCCTACTACAGTTATAAGTGCGCTAAGGCCTTTAATATAAAGTACTAAGGACTACTGCACCCTCTATTAGTACCTATATAATAATAGGCAGATATCGCTATAGATTTCGTTATTAACCTACTACCCTATAAACGACATAGCCGTACCTATAAGAATATCCTTATAATAATATGCCAACTTATAAAAGAGCGCCACTACGTCCTAACTAAAGGCGTAGCCGTTAGCGACGTTACTAACGCCTTCTTTTATAAAGTCTACTGACTATATAGGTTATCTAACTCAATTACGTCCGACTAAGGTATATAATTTAACTCTGATATATAGAGACGAATCTACTAACGCCTTAGCATCTCCGTTAAGATATCTACATCCTTCTACTATAAAACTGCTGGGTAACCAGAAAACGCTAATGCCAGTATAAAAGCGTACCTATAATAGGTAGTCGCCTATAGTTAAGATAACTAGGTAAATTACCTCCTACTAGGTAAATTTACAGTAAATAACTACGTCTTAACCACTATAGGACTTACCCCGTTCTTCGCGAATAAGGGTTATTACCTTTAATCTAGTATAGAGCCACCAGAACCTATTAATAAGAAACTGCTATATAGAAAACGCCTTAAGATACTACTTGCTAACCAGTATACAAACCATATAAAAAATCTACTTAACTACTATAAGGGAGAAATGGCCTAGGCTTAAGCAAAGTAGGCCTACTTCGCTAACCGTTATAAAACGCCACCACCGGAGATGCGTATTGGCGACTAGGTATAGCTAAATATATATAATATCTCTACACAGAGGCCTATAAAGTCACTTAATTATAAGAACCTTAGCCCCTATCTAATTAAACGAGTTATTAATAGGGGAGCCGTATATAAGCTAGAACTCCCGCCTACCCTATATTACAGACGCTTTAAGTATAATACTACGACTACTTAGAGAGGAGTCGGAGGAAGCTAGTTAGTTAATACAGGCACGGTCTAGGATGGATCCGGTAGAACTATGTAACGAGGAATAGTAACTAAGTCACGTAATATAATCTGTATAATCTATATAATCTATAGGATCCGCGACAGAGTAGATAGAGCACACATACATTATATATAAGAAGGATTTCATAGGAGTACAGTTGTGTATTTAAGGACCCTTAGTCCCTACCTAAATAGTTCTTTCCTTATAGTAATTCTTAGAATATAATTAGAGTTAATCTGTTAGGCAACTACTCCACTAGTTATTATTACGTTATTAACTTACTTACAATACCTATACACCTAGCCTAATAATAAGCCTATTGTAGTACTTACTACAAGGTTCCGTTATACAATTACTACCTAGTTACGGTTTTAATAAGTTAAATAACATGCCACCAAAAGTAGCCACCACAACGCCATTGACGGCGGCAACTACTTTAAGGTTAGGAAATGATACCAGTATAGCAGATACTAACTTATAGCAACCTATAACGGTCAGATAACTATAAGAGATAGTTGACTAGTTAATAGAGAATAATGCAACACTTAAATAAAGGATTAATGGGATAGGCGCAGTAAAGGTTAAGTTACTATTAATTAAGAGATTTTCAGGAGAGAGATTAAAGCTTAAAGGATTCCTTACGTAAATGCATTTTAAGGTTATATAAGAGGGAGTAAAGCTGGCAACACCTATAGATCGGATAGCGTATATAGGGCTATTCCTGTTAGGAAGGGCACTTAAATAGTTTAAACCTTACCTTATAGAAATACAGACCAATAGAATAACAACTACTAATTAAGATATGCGATTTATATTCTTAAGTTAGGAAGGGTTTACGGAGCGACTTATATAAATATTTAGAGACCTAGAGGCGACGACTACGGCGGAAAGAAAACTTTAAGACATTACGTAATAAACCTTAGCAATTAAGTATATAACGCAGTTCTAAACGCTAGTAATATAAGTTAAGTGGAATAATAGGGCGCTTATGGCACAGTATAAACAGGGACTTAAGGCTAAAGTCTAGGACGTAATCATTCTAATAGAAAATACGAACACCTTAAGGGAATTAATAGATTAAGTAATAAAGATCGACAATAGGATCTACCAAAGGGAACAGACCAAAAGAGGTCAGGATAGAGTTCTACAGTTATATAAGGCGCAGAGTACGCAACGATAAAAGCTAAGTTAGAAACTATGGTATGGCGCAGAGCTAATAGACCTAAGTAGTACTAAAGAAGCCTATAAGAGATAGAGTAAGAAACTATAAAAACCTAAAGGTTAAGGATTTAGTAATTATAAGACCAAGGAGCAGAGGCTAAACTAGGGATCTTAGCAGTAGAAGACGTTTAGGCGGACTCTATAGCAAAGTTAATAGTTTAGAGATGGAGCTTATATAAATTGCGGAAAATAAGGTTATTTTGTAAGGGATTATAAAGATAGTTAGAGTTACTATATAATAAAGGGAACCAGACTAGCAGAAAACACACATATATAGAGGGATAATAGTGTACTACGAGGAACAAAAGAATGTTTAATTAGAAGTTTCGCGTTTTGTTATAATAACGCATACCAAATTTATAAAGACGCTAAGTATGGCGCAAGCTATTAGCTATAGGAGCTAAAATCTACAGAGTATAGAGGAACTAATAAACTATTACGTAGATCGGATATTAAAGACGACAAGTTTAACACAGGTAAGATATTTGCAGATAATAAGGAAATAAAGGCAGTTTACTAGGAATATATAAACCTTAGAGAAGTTATAATAGAAGCAGAAACTAAGACCGCTATAGAGTAAGGTTTAGTAACGGGTATTATAACACTATTAGATACGGCATCTATCGCTTTATAAGAAGGAAGGAGTAATATCTAAAGAAGATTAAGTAAGCAGACGACTGCTAGTGCTAGCTTACCCCTTAATAAAGGTAAAAGGCCAAAGGCTTAAGATTCTTAAGACGAGATAAAAGAGATCTAAGATTCTAAAGACCGGATAAGGATAGCTTAAAGACCTATAACGGACGACAACCGATGGAGCAGAGTAGCAGCTTAGTTTAAAGATATACGAATAAGCTTAAGATAGAGTTTCCTATAGGCATTAGATTCTTAAGACAAGATAGATAAGATTTAAGACTCTTAAGATAAGATGAGAACACTATAGACGCCTAATTAGACTAAGGCGGGAGCTAAGCTTAAGTTAGAAGCGAGCTCAAAATTAAAAAATCTAAGGGACTAAGAATTCGGAGTATAAATAAGAACACCTACAGGTAAGAGGTAAGGAGCTTCTTTATAGATTAAAGAATCTACGATATAAATAGTAGTTAGATTAGGAGATAAATATATAGACCTAGAAGACTTACTAGGGGAACGTAGTGTTTAGCCTAAAGATTAAAAGTTTAATACCGAGATTAAGAAGTATAATGACTTTAAGGATCCACTTATAAGACGCGAAAGAAAAGAAACTATAGAGGAATTTAGAGCAAGAATTACCTTATAGCAAGAACAGAAACTAGATAAAAGATCTAGTATATTAGGATATATAAGGGATAGAGCACCCGTACAAAAGGTTACTAATAGGCCTAGAGCAGGCACACTAAGAGCTAAGTAGCTTACTAAACTGGAATAAGAAGAGGATCTAGGGATTCTAACTAGGTTTAAAGAACGACATACTAAAGGCTATTATAACGTAGTAATAAGAAGATACTTCCTTACGGACGAGCTGTATATACTTAAAGGGTTATACTAAAAATGGTATAGATAACGACATAATGACAAGTAGGAAGATTTCTATATATAGTTAGATGAAAAAGTTATCCAAAACCACCCGATTATAGAAAAGGCTATAACTTATATTAAAGGAGCCTTAATTATAATATTAAAAGATCTAAAGGAGTAATTAGAGGACTAGAGAAGCAAAAGGCAAATCTTAGTACTAGCGAATAAAGTTACAACGCTTAGATTAATATAAGAAAGGTTTAAACTTAAGGACGAAGATAAGCCAAAAGTTAACCTAAGACACTAAGCACATTATACACTATCGTGGATAGCATACGTGGATAATACATATAATATATATAGGGCACCAAAAGATAAGAATTAAAAATATCTAGTAAGGATATATTAGTTAATAGATAAGGCGAAATATTAAAACGTTAAGTATATATATAGTTAGCACCTAGTAAAAGTTTAAGAATAAAGGGACTTAATACTTTAGCCAGGAAGATTCCTTACGGAAGAATGCCTAGATAGATAATAATAGTGGGAATGTTTAGAGAACACCTGTTTATAATATATTAAAGATAAAAAGCGAACTAAGTATTGGCTTAAGTTAGACTAAGTATAAATAGAATCAAGCAGCTAATAGTTAGGAAAAGTAGAGACCTATAGGACTAAAGGGAACCAGTAGTAGAGCCTTAAACCCTTAAAGGAATTTAAGAATAATATCTAAATTTACGAGTTAAGTAGCAAGATTAATAGTTTAAGGTATTAATAGATAGTAAAGCAATAAGGAACTATATCTTGCTAGCAGCAGTTAAAGAAATAGGGTTACTATATAGGAAAAAGGAATATCCTTACCTATTAGTAATAATTTTAGGAGATCCGATAGCCTATAGAGGAGGCATTATTAATCTTAAAATAGGACCTATTTAGATAACTATTAAAGGG
>Ga0307515_10006963_pt1 | contig 22450 bp, 10 predicted proteins | sample 17_EM_MG_FD_194513 | JGI IMG/M metagenome (GOLD analysis project Ga0307515, IMG submission 194513) | Populus trichocarpa ectomycorrhiza microbial communities from riparian zone in the Pacific Northwest, United States - 17_EM | ecosystem: Host-associated > Plants > Roots > Unclassified | place...
TGTGCTGCCGCCTGTAGTGCTGTTCTTCCACTTTCTACTGCTGCTGCTGCTGCATCGACATCCGCCTTCTCTTGAAGCAGGCGCTCGACGACTGCGAGGTGGCCTCCTTGTGCTGCCGCCTGCAGTGCTGTTCTTCCATTATATTTTGCTGCTGTATTAACATCGGCCTTCTCCTGAAGCAGCCGCTCGACGACTGCGAGGTGGCCTCCCTCTGCTGCCGCCTGCAGTGCTGTTCTTCCGTTGTGTTCTGCTGCTGCTGCGTTAACATCGGCCTTCTCTTGAAGCAGCCACTCGACGACTACGAGGTGGCCTCCTTGTGCTGCCGCCTGCAGTGCTGTTCTTCCATTACTTGCTGCTGCTGCTGCTGCATTAACATCGGCCCCCTCTTGAAGCAGCCGCTCGACGACTGCGAGGTGGCCTCCTTCTGCTGCCGCCTGCAGTGCCGTCCTTCCATTATATTCTACTGCTGCTGCGTTAACATCGGCCTTCTCTTGAAGCAGCCGCTCAACGACTGCGAGGTGGCCTCCTTGTGCTGCCGCCTGCAGTACTGTTCTTCCACTATATTCTGCTGCTGCTGCTGCATTAACATCGGCCTTCTCTTGGAGTAGCCGCTGGACGACTGCGAGGTGGCCTCCTTCTGCTGCCGCCTGTAGTGCCGTTCTTCCACTATGTTTAGCAGCGGCAGCATTGACATTAGCCTTTTCTTGAAGCAGCCACTTAACTACTGTAAGATGGCCTCCTTCTGCCGCTGCCTGTAGTGCTGTTCTTCCACTATAATTAGCAGCAGCATTAACATCGGCCTTCTCTTGAAGCAGCCGCTTAATTACTGCAAGATGGCCTCCTCCTGCCGCTGCCTGTAGTGCTGTTCTTCCACTATATTCTGCTGCTGCTGCTGCATTAACATCGGCCTTCTCTTGAAGCAGGCGCTCGACGACTGCGAGGTAGCCTCCTTCTGCCGCTGCCTGTAGTGCTGTTCTTCCACTATGTTTAGCAGCGGCAGCATTGGCATCGGCCTTTTCTTGAAGCAGCCACTCAACTACTGCAAGATAGCCTCCTTCTGCCGCTGCCTGTAGAGCTGTTCTTCCACTATAATTAGCAGCAGCGGCATTAATATCGGCCTTCTCTTGAAGCAGCCGCTTAATTACTGCAAGATGGCCTCCTCTTGCCGCTGCCTGTAGTGTTGTTCTTCCATTATATTTAGTAGCGGCAGCATTGACATTGGCCTTCTCTTGAAGCAGCCGCTCAATTACTGCAAGATGGCCTCCTCCTGCCGCTGCCTGTAGTGCTGTTCTTCCACTATATTCTGCTGCTGCTGCTGCATTAACATCGGCCTTCTCTTGAAGCAGCCGCTCGACTACTATGAGATGGCCTCCTTCTGCCGCTGCCTGTAGTGCTGTTCTTCCACTATAATTAGCAGCAGCAGCATTAACATCGGCCTTCTCTTGAAGCAGCCGCTCAACTACTGCAAGATGGCCTCCTCCTGCCGCCGCCTGTAGTGCTGTTCTTCCACTATAATTAGCAGCGGCAGCATTAATATCGGCCTTCTCCTGAAGCAGCCGCTCAACTACTGTAAGACAGCCTCCTCCTGCCGCTGCCTGCAGCGCTGTTCTTCCACTATAATTAGTAGCAGCAGCATTAACATCGGCCTTCTCTTGAAGCAGCCGCTTAACTACTGCAAGATGGCCTCCTTCTGCCGCTGCCTGTAGTGCTGTTCTTCCACTACAACCGGCGGCAGCATTGACATTGGCCTTCTCTTGAAGCAGCAGCTCCACCATGACAATATGGCCGCTCCGGGCGGCTCTTGACAGTGGCGTCAGGCTGTCCTTGTCTTTCACCTCAAGTTGGGCTCCTCTCCTAAGAAGCATTTTTACCACTTCATTTTGACCTTCTTTAGCCGCACAATGCAATGCGGTTTCGCCTCCTACCGTTGTGGAGTTCACAATTGCCCCTCCTTGCAACAGCAGTTGAACCATTCCTTCGCGTCCGAGAGTTGCCGCCGTGTGGAACACTGCTTTGCTGACCCCCTTTTTGTCACATTTACACTTCAGCAGTGACTGCATAGCATTCTGTGCGTCTGTTACAGGTATTTCCTGTGCATCATAACTCGACCGGGTGACGACGAAGATCTCAAAAGCCCTATCCATCCAAGACCCAGTCTCAGACGGAGAAGACACTGTTATTAAACCTTCTGAGCCATTATGAGAGAAAGCGCATAGTTTTGGTGATAGCGACATAGCCTCCTTGCCGAATTCTAGAGGGTGTGATAATTTAGAGGGGCAGCCTCGACATACACTTAGAAAGGCTAAATGATAGTTATCGTCTGGTTGGGATATTTCGAAATATAGCCTGCAGATCGAGGCCTGTATAACTCGTAATTTGATAGCTTTATCCATACCAGGGTTTGGAATCGAAAGTAGTGACCATTGGCGCAGAAATGGCGGTGGCTCCTCTGACTGATCTGATAGATTTCCTTCCTGGATTGTGCCTTTCGGAACGACTACAATGGTCTCTCGGGCGCTATAGGGAAATCTTCGGCCACAAAACTCCCCACACTGGATAGGTCCCCGGATTGACTTCGCAATTGCACTCTCAAGCCTTGAGATCCCTAATAGATATCCATAGGATTGGATGTTGCAAGAAAGTTTGTAGGCCGCGGCAATAACACCGGGCCGGCGAGTCTCTTGTACAAGCAACTTGTAAGAAGGGTGTGGTCCAAAGTCGCCTTTAGGAATTCTAGCGTCATCCACGGGATCACAGATTCTCCCGTACTTTATCCCTTCGAAGTCAATGTGGCCTGGAACAACTTTCACAGTTGATGCTTCTTCTGGTAACGAGTCAAGGTCTTCCAGTGCCCCAAAAAAAGCGCATACACCGTGACGAGAAACAGCAGAAGATTCCTCATCCTCTATAGGCTCAATATCTATCGATCCAGAGAAGATTATCAGCGCCGCTGTTAAAGTATCGATGCCATTTATGGCTAAACCTGCCGGTAGAGCACGCTTCCATCGTTCTTGCTTCTCTTGGGTGTCCCTTGCAGGGTGAGATTTCCCTTGGTGCCTCATGTAAAGTAACCGAAGCCCACAGGGAGATGGCTTAAGAGATGGGTCCACTTTGGTTGCTGATAACAGCCACAAGAACATAACTATTGTCTCTGCCATAAGCTCTAAGCAAAAATCCGGGGAATAGCAATTATCCGCTATTTTTTTGCCGCGACATCGCTGACACCCGCATTTTAGTGAGATACTGTTAATGCAGTCCTCCAAATTCGCGTTAATGTGGGGCCGAATCTCCAGCTGCTTCACTGTATCCACAATTTCAGCAAGCTCTGGTAGTCGTTGGGCTGCAAATCCTAAAAAGGCCTGGCCTCTGCTATCCGAATGGCTGAAGTGGAACCGACCGAATGGACCGCTACACTTGGTAAATCCTTGCTGTGGATTGCCCTGCATCAATCCATACCGGTAGCATGCTTCAGTAAGGCAAGACACGTTAAACAAGAGAAGAGCAAATTCCTGCCGTGTACTCCCTTGAATAAGAGTATTGAGACGTGGACCAAAGGTGTCCGCAAGTATGCTCGTCCATTCTGAGCGACCTCCTCTGAATGTGTGTTGTTCTAGAGAAGGGGTGTCCCAAAACTTATGGCCTTTTGGAACAATATGACATTTGCTCAGATAAATTGGCTGTTCGGTACCAGAGACGAAGATAATTGTGACCGCGGGAAATTCGCAACCATCGTTCCTTGGTGACTTGTATACCACAGGGCCTGGGCTATGACGAATCTCGACATCCAGTGATAGTAACCACTCTGAGATGGCAGCCAGCCATACACAATCGAGCCCGCCGGCGATAGTGACGTTTTCTAACTTTCCATTTGATACGTCCGCTAAAGCTCCGACCGCTCTTGCAAGCGCTTCTGTTGACGTAGGCTCGTGTAGCGATACTTCAGCGTTTGGGAGTACACAGCGGATTAATCCTTCAAGAAGGATCGGAAATTTCGAATTCGATACTGATCCGGCACAAATATCGACAAGTGCTTTCCACTGATGAACCGATGGAAGGAAGTCTGGAGGTGTTCCGCGGATCTTGCAAAGTTCTCGAAGGACTCCCGCGGCGTAGAATGAGTCATATGAGATAGACATGCATGCGCACAAGGCAACACATACCATTCCGTGTTCAGTATCCGCGAGATCTTTTATAACTGACTTTATTCCAAACCCAAACCATACAAGCTTTCCATAAGACGAGAAGGATTTTAGACTAGACAAAGCATCATAGATCCTCTTCTGAGCTTTAGTATTAATCACGAATTGATTACAGGCAATTAGGCCAACGGCGATAGTAGCTGGGTGGAGTTCCGCTTTAGAGAGTCGTACTAGTACGTCTAGCCCGGACGTGAATGTAGACTTCGACAGAGAGACCCAGTCAAGTTGACCCGACTGTTGGAAGTTTCCGCCGCCTGTTGGTGCAAGAGAGCCGGACATGGTTGCGGACAGGGGATTGCCGGGTTGGTTTCTGACTGGGTGATATTTCAAGCACGTTAGTTGGGATTGTAAACTTGGTATCCACAAACCATTACTGAATTACGACGCTACATTCAAGTTCGGGTATTGCATACAGTAGGCTCTGTAACGACGAGTTATCTCAGAATCTCAGCCGCTTCGCAGAGGAATTGTGGCTGTTGCATAACTCAGCACCTACCCCTTAATTCAATCACGTGAAATACTAACGTGGCATTTTTTTTTGTATGTAGCACTTTTATTTTTATTTCTATTTTATTTTTTACTACATTATCATACCCGCTCTAGCAGGGAGGGCGGCCGACCCGCTCCGGTCACACCCTTGTGAGGGTCTACTTTTTGAGGTTGATGAACTGTAGAGTAGGCTCACCCGACCTATAGAAAAGTTGAAGTTGCTACGCTTGGCAAGGTCAGCTTCCCTGGCGTCACGCCATGGCGGGATAATTTATGATAACATGATTGCCTAATTCGACATACAACTACCAAAACATGATGATTCCTAAAAAGTTTGAACAACCCCAGTCTATCAACCAAATCTTCCTCTCTACATTACTGGAACAGTGTACTCAACAATGAATACGGATTCAAACGAGAATGCGAGAGGAGACGTGGACGGGGATTGGGATGTCGTTGATTCAGTTTCAGATATGGGAATCACCAGCGACGAGCAGGAAAATGAAACATCAAAATTACCCACTTATGGCAAGAGAAAACCCATCACACTAGGCCATTCAGCCAAAGTCATCCCAATCCGAAACCTTCTTACCGACCTCAATCTGGGACCAGAGGACATGCAGATCTCACCAAGAGGTAATCCTGGCGAAGAAACATCCAAGGAGCAACAACTACACCCCGCGACCAACGCAAGCAAAGCAGTTTCCGCTCTTGAACAGGGGATCCGCCACATTGGCTTCCAATCCAACCCCGAATTTCTCCCCAAATCGATGCAAATAGCTCTGGGGAACCGCTTCACCCTCTCCCGAGTCCACCGTTTCCGCGAGGACTCGGAGCTGGCATTTAGTCACCCTCTCCCTTACTTTTTCTCCGGCTCATTCATGTTCCCGGCAACACTCCGAGCCGTTACCAAGGGACGGAGCCTTCGTGATATTGCCGAAAGCATGACTCCCTCCACTTTGCGAGGCTACAAGCTCTGTGCGGTCAAGGGACGTCCATGGCCCGCAATGCTTCCGTCCAGCAGCCCAAACGACGAGGTTAAAGGTATGGTGGTATTTGGTATGCTAGACTCACAGCGCAAAGCAATTCATGCGTTTGAGAATGGCATGTTTGACCTGAGGAGGGTAAATGTTGAAATCGAGTTGCAAGACGGGTCGAAGATGACTCACGAGGCCGGAATTTACGTGTGGAATCAATCCGAGTCTCTACTAGTCCCCCCTGAGCAAAAGCAATGGTCGCCATCTAGTTTAATGCAGAGCCAATGGTTTTTATCCAATATTACTTTAGCAAGGGCAGAAGAGGAGCAATTGTAACACTGCTGGGCGAATATTAAGTAACCGAACTAAGGGCGGCTGCTTAGCTGATGAGTGGATGATGTGTTAATGAAATATAATGATAGCTGAGGTATGATTTTGGAGTATCTGGGCGGAGGTAACATCGACAACTGAAGATGGTGTATTAAGTATGAGGCACCAAGCTTCTGAATGATTTATTAGGAGTTGAAAATTGATTATGCCTGAGGCGAAATGCGATGCTAGGGCATTAATGGATATTATTCTTGAATATCGCCTAGGCGGCGTTCAATCTACTGACATATCCATTGACATTTTACCGTTCACTGACCAAATCGAACTACATAATCACTGCCAACCCTAGCATGTCCCCTGGACCCGACACCGAATCCCGCCTCCTCATAACGCCCGCTCACCCAGTTCTATATACACAATGCGATCCAGAGCATTACAGTAAGGTTCCACTGCGGAGGTGGTGTTGGTAATAGAAAGTTGAGCCCAAGTATCCATATTCCTTCTCCCCGGCGCCCAGCAACCTTCGCCTCCCTCAAACACCAGTTAATGAAAGGGAAGCCCGTTTTCCAACTAGAAATTTTGCGAGCGGTACCTTGGCCCGGCCTTATTGCAAACAAAAATATGATAACCGCGAGAAACAGGGAATACAAATGAGCGCGCCATCACCCTTCACTTTTGCAAGAGCGATGCTGGGGCGGTTAAGCCTCCACTGCCTGCGTCTTCGGACCCTGTAAGCCAACATTCTCAGGCCCTGAGTCTTCATCATCACTAATCGAGTGTTTCAAGCTACTCTCATCGCGTACCGACATTCCTTGATCATCTTCGTCTCTTTCTTCTATATCGAATGTATGCCCGTTGATCATTGGATTGGATGTCTTAGGAACAATAGTCTGTGAGGAAACTTGTCTCTGTTCCCTATTCTCATTCGTCTTGTGTCTAGGTGTCGTGTCTTCATCACTTTGTGCCACCCTCAAGCTGCGCGCTGTAGTTGTACTCTCACTGGCGATGGAAGCAGCCTGCTCATCGGCACTGTATTCTTTCTCCTCCTCGCTAACTGCCGCTTCCTGTACCGCTTCCTGTGCCTGCTTACGAACCTTGAGGCGTTCTTCTGCAGGCATTTTTTGCCACTCGGATCCGAAAGTAATCACGGAGGCCTTCTTGCCGTGTACGGTGAAGCTGCCTTTTGCCCTCGAAAGCCCCTCGCTTTCGGGTATGTCATCACTGACAACAGTAGACGAAGACTCCTTGCCTTTACCGCTGCGCCGATGGGCTGACCCGCTATGAGGGTCACGTAATGTGCGGTGGAGGCCGCGGCGGACTTTAGAGCGGGACTCAGGGGAGCCGGTGAGCTGTGCATGAGCTCTATCGGGCTCGGATTCGGATGCTGTGTCAGAGCGAACGCCGTCGAGATTGGATGAGCCCACACCTTGAGCTTCTAACTGGCGGGGCTCTACATCTTCGGCGGGTGGTGGTGTGGTGTAATGGGATGCTGTATCGGAGATGCTTTCAGAGCCGGCTTTGTCACAATTGGTGGAAATAGAGGGTCGATGTTCTCGTGGAATAAGACTAGGTGACTGAGTCGAAGCGCTCACTAGAGAGGCACGGTGATTAGATGACACTGGGCTAAATGATAGAGGTGGCAGCTCCCACTGTCCAGGTGGGTGACTGGGGCTGGACTGGCGAGAAGTTTCTGGAGGAGTTTTGAAGATATCCTCTCCAAATTCCGTTTCTCTAGAGGATTTGGTTGCAGGTCTCACAGAAGCGCTGGGAGAATGCGGAACTTTCTGAGCGCTGGGAGAATGTGGAACTTTCTGCCCGCTGATGATAGTGCTGGCTTTAGAATTGAGTCGTGCAAGACCACCAATTTTCGAACCTTTCGCAGATTGAGCTTGTTGTTGAGGAGCTGAAGTTCCTCCTATTCGGTCGATCCTAGCTTGCCTTTCGTTGGCGATGTTCTTCTCTTCTTCTAGCTCCATAGCCAAAATATCTCGGTGACACTTCATCCGCCAAATCTCGATCCGGACCCACTTGAGCTTGGCGGACAGCCGACCAGCTGCATGAATCACCAAGTCCCTTGTCTTCGGCTGTATTGGAGCTAGAATCTGGAGATGTCTAGCATCTCTTAGCTGAGTATCGAGCTGTTTGATGGTAAGACCGAGCTTGTCCTCAGCCTCCGAGATTCTCAACTGCATCAGCTCCCTTCGGGCGGTGATCATTTGCTGAGCAAATTGATTATCGATTTTTCCACTTCGAATGGTCACGTCGCCGGTTGCCGTTGCGATGGATTTCGTTGAGTGTGATGATTCTAATCCGCGCATGCCACGACTCCTCTGCCCTTCATACAGACCACCCACCAGCCCTCTTGGCCTAACACCTAATGTCTCAAATGCAGCAGAATAGTTTAACTTTCCCAGCCAGTCATTCAAGTCGGTCTCGGTGTCGGCAAGGAAGGTTTCCTCTGCGCCATTTTTCGAAAAGACCACAAAGGCATGCTTGTGCTTTTTGTAAGTGGTGTCAACAAGGGCAACCGCGCCATCCGTGGGTATAACATGGTCGGCTTTGAACTCCTGAAGAGGAGGTTTGAAGGTAACTGGACCGGTGAAGCCATGCCTTTGGTACTGTTCATGCTGATGCATCAGATTTTTGGCCCATCCATGATTCTTAAAGAATGAAAGTCCGGATATAGTAAGAATGGCGCCCCATTCCTGCCACGGGGATCGTGCGGCTTTGCGTTTCGTATCCTTCCTCCAGAGTATTCCGACTTTTGTCACAGGCATTTCGACAATACCGACTTGTGTCTCTTCGGGATTCTCTTGCGCGGCCGCAGACATGAAAGCCTCAGGCCTAGATCGCGACGACACGATCTGGATAACACCATATTTCGAAAATGAGTTATACAAGGTTCTTGTATCGAGAGATGGCGCAGTACCAAGATAGCTATATGGATCATCCAGATTCATCACATCTTTGATTGTAGGGCGGAGAACATCTAGCTTTCCCTCGAATATTAACGTGTATGGATCAATGGGCTCCCTAGTCGCCTTTCTCGCTGGATCGTTCATTGGAGCTTTGAATACTGAAGTCTTTTTGCTCCGCCGCGATGCCGTCCCTTTAATGTCAATGTCATCCTCGAAGTGAATGAAAGGTGTATAGACAATATTGTCGTATATACAGCCAAGAACGTCAGCAGAAACGCCTTCACAAGATGAATTTTTTATGTAATCTGGCCTTTGCATTTTACGCTTATTGTTCTTGTTGAAAAAATCCGTATGGAGGATGACGATCGAGAACGAGATGAAGTATGCCTTGTCTAAATCAAAGTTAGGAACAACGGTTGCTACGGTGTTTGAAAATAACATGCCTGGGTTAATATAAATGCCTGGGTTACATTCATGATAGCGATCCGCGAAACCTTGCAGAACTCTGTCGATTTGTTGAGTTTCTTTCGGCAGTTCCACTTCCATCAGTAGTTTTCGTATGGCCATGTCGATTGGATCCCCAAAGAAAGCAAATTTCCGCATATAGCTCCGGAGTACAGCGAGAGAGAACTGGTCGCCAGTCTTCGACATTACGCTACCAATTATACTACGGTCCATGACCTCTTCCAGTTTTTCCAAATATCGGCCGGGTGCCTCCCCTTCCTCTCTTTTGGGTATTACTAACGCTTCCCGACTGATGTTCAAAGAGTTACTGTGCGATGATATCCTAGGGGTGCTAGAGAAGCCGTGAGCAGGAGATCCATGACGAGGAGAGTGTGGTTCAGAATTTTGCCGAAACCGGTTTCCCAGGCCAAATAGGTTGCTCAAACTGCTCCTTCCAGTAGTTGAAGTGGAATTTCTACCACTTGATGCAAATGGAGGAGTTGGGGGAGGAGCATCGTCAGAGCGTCCTCCTAAGGATCCTATTGTTGACGATCGCCCTCGACGGCCTAGACGCAAGGGAGGGCCTGCGTTGGGCGATGACCGGGAGGACCGCACGGATTTTGTTGAGTCGTTTCTTAGCAGAGCACCACCTGGAGCAGCGAAATTCATGGACGCTGCTGCAAGAGCAACATGCGATGGAGAAGGCAGCGGGGGTGGCGTCCCATTCTCTTGACTGCCATGAGGATTGGCTCGGTAAACAGTAGTTAAGGGAGGACTGTATTCGCCGGGAGAGTGGGTTGGTGAACTAGAGCTAATGGCGCTTGTAGATGCACGGGGAGTCGCAGGAGCTGTGTCCGGAAATTTGGGAGGAGATATTTTCATAGGAAGCGGGAATAAAGATGCTCGCTGTTTATTCCGTCGTGGGAATCTAAAGCGCGCATTGGCATTTGAGGATATCTGTGGTTTTGGCGCATTCGCAAAGGTGACGTGATCCCCAGAGCTTCCATCAGACCGGGAGGAATCTGACATCCGCGGAACTGGAAGGGACAGCGTAGACTGGGCTTCATGACTCGATTCAGGAAGTGCGCCTGGAAGCTGGGTCGTCGATAGCCTTCCGGGTTCATCAATCACGGGATATGGCCCCCTCAAGTATCCAAATGCACCGCGCTTATGATCCGAACTAATCTTTTTATCCATTGACTTTCGAAGATGGGGGCGGTCGGCCGACTCGGGGTCTAATGACAAACGTCGACGGGCGAACTGCTGAAGTATTCCCTTTTTCTTCGAAGACTGTTGCAGCTGCAGGTTGTCTAACGTCGGGGCAGTGGTGATGATGGCGGGAGCTGCATAGTGAAGTCGTTAGGGCATACTCTCACCACGCAGGCTGTCCACTTTGGTACTTACCTGTGGGTATAGCAGGGACAGGGGGCGCCGACCTAGCCGCGTGTTCCTTTGCTTTCGCTGACAGCTGCGAGTCTGAAGCATGTCTGAATCTCATGATGCTAAACCGGCGAGTGTTCGGTGTATGCTCCTGTATTGGCGGCGACGGAGGTGGGCCCTGGATGTCTGCGGACCACGACGCCCTTCCAAGCTCGGCAGGATTTGAGGGTTCACCATTGTGAGAAGCTGTAGCACGGTCCGGTGCGAGGAATTCGGCCGATGCATTGGCACTCAAGGTCCTGTCGCCGCGTTTAGAGAAGCCGCCGGGATCGAGAGTGCTATGCCGGTGGAGGTCCTTTTCGCTGCGGTTGGCTCGGGGGCCTCTCAAAGGCATTGCTGTCTCTTGCACTGGCCTCTCATTTAAGCAAGCATCGGTGGTACAGAGCGAACATGGCACGATGGGGTCGGCGGGCGTGGGGAGATCTGTTGTCAAGGATGACTCGGGGAATGCCTTGTAAGGCTGACCTGAAGCGCGAGATTGGGGTGGTCTAGGAGGGCTGCAGAAACGAGTGACAAAAGACGCAGCAGGCGATGAGGCGGCGGAGAGGTTGCAGGAGCGGGTTATTGGACGGCCTTTCGGACGCGCGCTGAGAGCTTGAAGATGAGTGTTAGTCGCATTTGGGCGTCCAAGTAGACTAGGGGACTGCAGGACTGCCTCTCGTTGGTGGTGTGTGGTGGTGGTCTGGGCGCGCTCTCGGAACACTGCCCAGGCGTACATTGCTTGCATATAATACATTAGGTAGGCCTCCCAGGCATCATTTTCGCCGTTATATATACAACAACACCATCCCATTGCCAGCGCGACATCCCGCATCTCCAGCGCCTGCTGGCGTGAGCCCGCCTACAGCCCTTATATCATACACCATTCGATTCCCCGACATGTGCCGACTTACCTTCCCACTCATTAGCCTTCTCTTCATCGCTCCATTGATAACAGCCGCCCCGCCAGCAACACAATGTGGGCATCCCTTCCACACCCCGTGTCATGAACACAACCCTCGACCATGGCGGAGGTTATCAGATGCTATTATTCGCAGGATATGGGGGCTTCCAGAAAGGCAGAAGTCTCTGGGGGCTCCATCTGGAGAAGCACCAATTGCTGGTGGAGTGCCGTCTGGGAAGCTGCTCGCAAGATACGGGGAGGATATTGTTATGAGATTCAACATCAGCTCTGCTGATGAAGCCTCTGCTCTAGCTGAAGCATCTGATATACTTTTCTTAGACGTCTGGGAGTTCAATGAGAACTGGGTCGACATTCGAATCGCGAAGGATGTGGTGAGTAAATACACACGAGATCATGTCAAATGGCTGTCACTCTAAATGCGCTTGACAACGACTGACACACCTCACACAGGTCCCATCTCTATTAGGACTCCTCCCGCCTTCCCTCCAAACATCCCACGTCGCCCTTATGCAGGACCTCGACCTCGCCCAAGCCATTTTTGACTCGTACCCTTCTCCCTCTTCCACTCAAACCCACGACGACCGCTCCTTCACACCAACTCTCCGCACCTCATCCTCAACCGAAAACCTCTTTTTCCAAGACTATCAACCACTCTCCGTCGTAATTCCTTGGATGAACCTGCTTGCATCCATGTTTCCGACCCACGTCCGCCGTATAAATGTGGGTATCAGCTTCGAAGGGCGTGACATACCAGCCCTTCGTGTCGGTGTACATCCTACAAACGGTGAACAGCCCTCGGACCCTCGAAAAACAGTCCTTGTAACGGCCGGCTCGCACGCGCGCGAGTGGATTAGCACTAGCACCGTCAACTATCTCGCCTGGAGTCTCATCACTTCGTATGGAAAATACAGCACTGCGACGCATCTGCTAGAATCTTTTGATTTTGTGTTTGTACCAACTCTCAACCCGGATGGATATGTATATTCTTGGGAAACAGACCGTCTGTGGCGCAAGAACCGGCAGCCCACCAGCCTCCGCTTTTGTCGCGGCGTGGATCTGGACCGCACATACCCATTCCAGTGGGATGGCGAATCCAGTCGCGGCAATCCGTGCAGTGAGTCTTTTGCCGGAGACTCGCCTTTTGCCGGGGTCGAAGCCCGCAGGTTCGCCGAATGGGCAAAGAATGAGACTGAAAACAACAACGTCAATTTTGTCGGGTTTCTAGACCTACATTCGTATTCGCAGCAAGTGCTGTATCCGTACTCGTTCTCCTGTTCTACGCAACCACCCACATTGGAGGATCTTGAGGAGCTGGCACTCGGACTCGCGAAGGCCATCAGAATATCTCGCAAGGGACGGTCGTATAGAGCTACCTCGGCGTGTGAGGGCAACGTTATCATCTCTAAAAACACACCAGATGGTAAAAAGGAGAAGATTCTTCTCCCACGCATTGAAACAGGTGGCGGCAGTGCGCTGGATTGGTTTTACCATGAGCTGAGGGTGAAACACGCCTATCAAATCAAACTCAGAGATACTGGAAGCTACGGATTCCTACTTCCAAAAGAAAATATTATCCCCACGGGCCAGGAAATGCTAGACGCAGTGCTGTATCTTGGAAGGTATATGCTTGGGACTGTAGGATTGGAAGACGAAGAAACCGAGAACTCAAAGCCCCTAGAAGGGCAAAAGCCGACCGAGCAGATTCCCAATGAGGATGATGATGCGGAGGGGTACGAAGAAGTAACTGGGGTGGAAGAAGATGCGGCAGATGAATACGACACCCTATGGGAGCTGCGGAGGCGAATAAAGCGTTAATTAGAGATAACTTGTATGATAAGCTGGTTTTACTTTGTTTTGTCATTCCAGGGAATATTGTTTTCAGAATTTGACTGAATATGTTCATCTACATTGGTGGGCATACTTAAAAAAGCATGCTAGTAGCTAATGGCGAAGCGTTCCATCTAAGTAATCGGGACTCGGAGTAAAACTCAAAATGTTCTCTTCTGTCATCTAGACTGACTCAGAAACACTGCGCAGGAAGAAGCGCTCGACTCACTTAAACGAGCCACTTCCCTTTTCGGGTCGTCAAAACTGCCACATGACAATTAGATAAACCTCCAATTCTCCCCTCACGCCATCCTCAACACCACCAACCAATTTCTAAGCTCCCCGCCATTCCCAACCTCCGCGGTATCTACTTCGCTCGTACCCAAACCAACCCACAAATGGACGACGCCCTCGCCGAGCTCAACCGCCTTGCCGCCAACGCGCCCCTCCTCCCCCCTCTCTTCCCTGCCGAAATCGCTCGCCAAAATCGCCCGCTGGCAATGCCTCTTCCACTACGGCGCCCACGAAGCCGCCTTGCTGATCCAGCAACACCGCGCCGACATCACCACGTGGCCCCCCTCCGCGCACCGGGCGCTCGGAGATGCCGAGGGTCGTGAGGGGGGTGGGAGAGCCGGGGGAGGTGGAGTGTGCTGTGCGGATGATCGGGCGAGGGTGGCTGTTGAGAGGTGGTTGGAGCAGGCGCAGGTGATGGAACGAGCTGGGGGCGGGGTGGGGAGTGATGGGGAGAAGGTTGAGGAGGAAAAATGAGATGAGGTTCAATAGAGGGTGAGTTCATTGCTGGGAGAGGGTTGCCAGGCAAGGCTGAAAGGAATTTAGCAAGTCAAGAATTGTTGAATCGATGAAATATTCCATACCCCCTGATTTCGGAGTATCTATTGAAAAGTATGGAAAGCAAATAAGAAATGAATGACCAGCGGTTGCTCTGGGCCGATGGGCAACCGAAGCGGTTATGAGTATCTTTCGCTCTGTCAAGTCACCTCTCGAATGACTATTGTAGCTGAGATAGAGTCTATTTGGATTGAATAATCCGAAGAGTGAAATTCTCTTTCATTCGTTAAGATAACGGTAGTATTTAGACTGCGTTGCTGTAGAGCAACCGTCCACTGACACAGTGGATTCGCGTAAGCTCCATTCATAAATTTCCAATAATGCAATGAAGGAATTAAAACACTGGTCCCATGGAGGAGTCGAAAAGAGAATTTCTCTTGAAAAATATAATTTGACTTAGTATAAACTCTTCAGGGGTATCAAAACTCGCTAAAACAAATATGCTATGGTCCCCGTAAGGACACTAGGATTTATGAAAGCCTCTGAATTGGGAAAGCGAAAAGCCACGAGCGTAAATCCGCCTGTCTTACGGAGCAGGCTTAGGCTTGCGATCCCGCTGATCGTTCCACATTCGATCTAAGACCTGGAAAACGGTAGTGACTGATTTCATGGTTTCAGCATCAATACCACGCTCACCAAATCGTTGTTGAATCTTGTCAGGGTGCCATTTGACACGCTCAGCTTTTAGGAGAGTGCCGGAGTCATTTTCGCTAGCAGGCGCATTGCAAAGGAAGTTTTCGATTTCTTCCTTCGATACATCTCTCCGTTTTCCGGATAGCACAGGCCATGGGATTGCATCCCGAATTGGAACCTCAGCGTTTGAGTTATGATCAGCAGTATTCTTGAGCTCATCCCAGCGCCTGTTGTAGCTTGCCCAAGCCTCCTTCCATTGCTTTGCTGCCTTCCTGGCTTCGCCCCTCTGAAGACTCTCTTGCACGCGTTTTTGGAACTCGTCTCTCTCGGCCTCCATGTGCCTTGTCCGATCCCTCCAGGCGTTCCGTCGCTGCCTCTCTTGCTCCCTGCACTGACGCTCTTCTATTATGTGCTCGTGAGACTTTTCATACATCCTTGCCCGGACATAGGCGGCATATTCCTCATCTGACATGCGTTCCAGCTCGCCTTCAGGTCCGGTTTTAGTATTTGGGTACGTGTGAATGGGCTGGCCATACACGCCTTCCCAGTATGCGGCCCCCTCATCATCAGCAAGCGCGTCGAACAGCGATTCTCGAAATGCTTGATCAGGGTCCATATACTGTTCCGATCTCGAGTTTGGTAGGTAGGTATCATCGTAAAGGCTTGGATCATCTTTAGGTCCAGATTGCTGCTCTCTGCGCCGCCTACTGCAGTGATGGTGTCGGCGATGCCGGTGAGAGCGGTGATCATCTTTTTCAGAGTGACGCCGCCGTTTCTCGCGGGAAGAGTGGAGGTCGTCGTCCCCTTCCTCAGCCCGTGGACGTCTTGACTTGAAGCGGAACCTCGTGCGCTTTGAGCTGCTGTACTGGTCGCTGGCTGGGCCATCCCCAGTGGCCTCCATGGCTTCGACCGTAACTGTTCCACCGTCGGTTCATCAAGAAATTGGCGAGCGGGTTGGTTGTGGCGGGGCCACCGGGAGAGTGAAGGTCGTCAGATTAAGTTGCGGGTTATCTCAGGTGCCTCAGCCGCTTCGTAGATGATTGGCAGGCCCGCCCCTTTGCATAACTTCTTACTAACCCTCAACTCCACGTGACCCAGCAATCCTCTGCGAAGCGTTTGTCTGAGACACTTTGGCAGACGTTTGTAAAGCACGTCGCGATATCCGCATGGCTGATATTACGGATATTCACTTATTATTCTTACGACAAGTTTAGGCAGCTTAAAAAATCCATCGATTATACACTAGGCTCCGGCGAATCAAATGGTCTATGTAAGAAGTCTCCCCGCCTTCCCATTCCTGACATTAATTTTAAAATAGCCGTGATGCGGTTTGCTAAAGTAAACAATTAGCAATATCCGTACTAACGACGCGTTAATCTTAACCACCTACTCTTTATCTATTATATCCATAATCTAATAATTAAAACCTATTAAGATCTATTTATTATAACGTGTTTAAGTCCTCCCTGCCTTTATCTAACCCTCTATTCTCCCTTTACTACTTTTAAGCGCTATTTACTAATACCTCTATTAAAGCGAATAAGGTAAAGAGGTTATAAACTATAAGCCAGTTAAGTAGATTAATAAGTTAGCAGTACGTAATAGGCTAGGGATTATATTAAAATGGATTCCTAGCGGTTTCTATAGCTATATAGCCTATGGAGGGAGCTACCCTAGCTTATAAGCAGCTCTTATAAACTTTAAATAAGTAAGCTAGATAAAGCTATTGCGGAGATATATTTATACCGCGGTTATACAGAGCAGCTTAAGGCCCTAAGTGTTACGGACGCTTTAAGTACGATGTTACAACTACTCGGAGAGGAGTTAAAGGAAGCTAGTTGGTTAATATAAGCACGGTCTAGAATAGATCCGGTAGAACCATGTGACGAGGAATAGTAACCAAGTCACGTGATAGGATCTGTGTGATCTGTGTGATCTATATAATCTGTATAACAAAGCAGACGGAGCACACGTACCTTATATATAAGAAGGATTTCATAGAAGTACGGTTATATATTTAAGGACCCTTAGTCCCTACCTAGATAGTTCCTTCCTTATAGTAATTCTTAGAATATAATTAGAGTTAATCTGTTGGGTAACTACTCTACCAGTTATTATTACGTTGTTAACTTTACACATTACCTACACACCTAGCCTAATAATAGGACCTATTGTAGTATTTGCTATAAGGTTCCGTTATATAATCACTACCTAGTTACGGTATTAAAAGTTAAATAATATGCCACTAAAAGCAGCCACCACAACGCTATTAACGGCGACAACTACTTTAAGGTTAGGAGGTGACACTAGTATAACAGATACTAACTTATAACAACCTGTAACGGTTAGACAACTATAGGAAATAGTTAACTAGTTAACAGAAAATAATATAGCACTTAAATAAAGAATTAATAGGATAGGAGCAGTAAAGGTTAAGTTACCATTAATTAAAAGATTCTTAGGAGAGAGATTAAAGCTTAAAGGATTCCTTACGCAAATACATTTTAAGGTTGCGTAAAAGGGAGCAAAGCTAGCAATACCTATGGATTAAATAGCGTATACAGGATTGTTCTTATTAGGAAAAGCACTTAAGTAGTTTAAGCCTTACCTTATAGAGATATAAGTAAATAGAATAATAATAACGAACTAAGAAGTATGGTTTATGTTCTTAAGCTAGAATGGATTTATAGAGCGACTTATATAGATATTTAAAGACCTAGAGGCAATAACTACGGCAGAAAGAAAGCTTTAAGACATTACGTAACGAACCTTAGCTATTAAGTATATAACGCAGTTCTAAACACTAGTAATATAAGTTAAGTGGAATAATAAGGCGCTTATGGTATAGTATAAATAGGGACTTAAGGCTAAAGTCTAGGACGTAATTATTCTGATAGAAGATGCGGATACCCTAAGGGAATTAATAGATTAAGCAATAAAGATTAATAATAGGATCTACTAAAGGGAATAGACTAAGAGAGGTTAGGATAGAGTTCTATAGTTATATAAGGCGTAGAGTACGCATTAACTAAAGCTAAGTTAGAAACTATAGTATGGCGCAGAGCTAATGGACCTAAGTGGTATTAAAGAAGCCTATAAGAGATGGAGTAAAACACTATAGAAACTAAGAGGATAAGGATTAAGTGATTAAAGGTCTAGGGAGTAAAGGCCGAATTAGGGATCTTAGTAGCAGAAGATATTTAGGCGGACTCTATAGCAAGAAAGATGGTTTAAAAAAGGAGCTTATATAAATTGCGGAAAATAGGGTTATTTCGCTAGAGATTATAAAGATAGTTAGAGTTACTATATAATAAAGGAAACCGGACTAGTAGACGGTATATACGTATAAAGGGATGATAATACACTATAAGGAATAAAAGATTATTTAATTAACTACTTTACATTTTACTATAATAACGCGTGCTAAATTTATAAAGACGCTAAGTATGGCGCAAGCTATTAGCTATAGGAACCTAGTTTAGAAAAACTAAGAGCCACCCAAGACTATAAAGAGTAAGATAGGCTCTATAAATATAACAAAGATCTAATAGCAACTTTTAGTATAGTGTTAATAAGGCAGTATTTGGAAAGGGACTTCAGGAAAAATCCATTCAGCAATATTAAGAAAGAAGATCTTAAGATATTAGCATTAGAAGTAGAGACTGAGACCGCTATAGAGCAAGGTTTAGTAACGGGTATTATAACACCGTTAGATACGGCATCTATCGCTTTATAAGACGGCAGAAAGAGCATCTTATAAAGACTAAGCAAGCAGACGACTGCTAGTGCTAATTCACCACTCGATAAAGGTAAAAGGCTAAAGACTTAAGATTTTTAAGACGAGATAAAAGATGACTAAGATTCTTAAGACGAGATAAGGTATACCTAAGGACCTATAACGAATAAAAACCAATAGAGTAGGGCAATAGCTTAGTTTAGGAATATACAAATAAGCTTAGGATAGAGTTTCCCACAGGTATTAAATTCTTAAGACGAGATAGATAAGATTTAAGACTCTTAAGATAAGATAAGAATACTATAGACGCCTAGTTAGACTAAGGCGGGAGCCAAGCTTAAGTTAGAAGTAAGCTTAGGATTAAAGAATCTAAGGGATTAAGAATTCGGAGTATAAATAAGGACACCTATAGGTAAGAGGCAAGGAGCTTCTTTATAGATTAGAGAATCTATAATCTAGGTAGTAGTTAGACTAGGAGACAGATATATAGACCTAGAAGACTTACCAGTTAAATACAGTATTTAGCCTAAAGATTAAAAAGTTAATACTAAGATTAAAAAGTATAAAGACTTTAAGGATCTACTTATAAGACGCGAAAGGAAAGAAACTATAGAGGAATTTAGAGTAAGAATTACCTTATAGCAAGAGCAGAAACTAGATAAGAGATCTAGTCTACTAGGTTATATAAGGGATAGAGCGCCAGTATAAAGAATTACTAATAGGCTAAGAGCAGGCATACTAAGAGCTAAGTGGCTTACTGAACTGGAATAAGAAGAGGATTTAGGAATCCTAACTAGATTTAAGGAATGACATATAAAGGGCTATTACAATGCAGTAATAAGAAGATACTTCCTTACGGATAGAGTGTATATACTTAAGCAGCTATACTAAAAGTGGTATAGACAGCGACACAACGACAAGTGGGAAGATTTCTATATATAGTTGGATAAAAAAGTTGTCTAAGACCACCCAATTACGGAAAAGGCTATAACTTATATTAAAGGAGCCTTAATTATAACGTTAAAAGATCTAAAGGAGCAATCAGAGGACTAGAGAAGTAAGAGATGAATCTTAGTACCTGCGAATAAAGTCGCAACGCTTAGATTAACACAAGAAAGGTTTAAACTTAAGGATAAAGACGAGCCAAGAGTTGACCTAAGACACTAAGCATATTATACACTATTATAAATAGTATACGTGGATAATATATGCAGTATATATAGAATACTAAAGGATAAGAATTGGAAGTATCTAATAAGAATATATTAGATAACGGATAAAGCAAAATACTGAAATACTAAATATATACATAGCTGGCACTTAGTAGAAGCTTAAGAATAAGGGGACTTAATATTTTAACTAGGAAGATTCCTTACGGAAGAATGCCTAGATAGATAATAATAGTGGGAATATTTAGAGAACACCTGTCTATAGTATATTAAGGATAAAAAGCGAACTAAGTATTAGCCTAAGTTAGACTAAGTATAAACAAGATCTAGTAGCTAATAGTTAGAAAAAGTAGAGGCCTATAGGACTAGAGGGAACTAGTAGTAAAGCCTTAAACCCTTAAAGGAATTTAAAGAAAACACCTAAATTTACGAGTTAAATAGTAAGATTAACAGTTTAAAGTACTAATAGATAGTAGAGCAATAAGGAACCATATCTTACTAATAGTAGTTAAAAGAATGGGACTACTATATAGGAGAAAGGAGCACCTATATTTATTAGTAACAATTTTAGGAGATCCAATAGCCTATAAAGACGGCATTATTAATCTTAAAATAGGACCTATTTAGTTAACTATTAAAGGAAGACAAATTTAGATATCTTTTAATATCCTACTATTAGGGAAGGACAAGGTAATATTAGGGATGCCTTAGTTACAGAAGTACAATCTAAAGATTAATTGGGTTATAGGTTAAGTCGATATTAAAGATACTTAACGCCGTAAGATATAATAATAAGCTAAGTTAGTATAGTACTAAGTAGGAGCGACCTATAAAGAAACGGAAAAAGGACTAAGCTATATACTAAAGAGATACCATAAGTATAGTAAGAAACTATGGTTACTAGAAAGTAAAAAGCTGTTAAAGTATATAGCATAGGACTATAAGATAGAATTAGAACTAGGAATAAGTCTAAGGTTCTTTCTAATCTATAAGCTTATTAAAGAAGAAGGTAGAGTATTAAAAGAGTTTATCTAGGAGAACTTATAAAAGGGATATATTAAACCATCACAATTATTAGCGGGTTATCCAGTATTGTTTATCCTAAAGAAGAATAGCAAGCTAAGGCTATGTATTAACTATAAACAGTTAAACAGCATTACTAGGAAAGATAGGTATCCTTTACCCTTAATTAGCGAGATTTAAGATAGGATAGGTAACGCGTAAATCTTTACGAAGATAGATCTAAGATAGGCGTACCATTAGATCAGAATTAAGGAAGGCAATAAATAGAAGGCAGCCTTTAGGTTAAAGAAAGGACTATATAAACCATTAGTTATATAATTTAGGCTTATAAACGCACTAGTAACGTTCTAGAAGCGAATTAACAATATATTAGAAGAACATTTGGATGAATTTGTTATGGCATACCTCGACGATATTATTATCTACTTAATAACTAAGAAAGAACACGGGGAACACGTTAAATAGGTCTTAAAGAGACTATAAGAAGAACAGATGCTAGTAGCAATTAAGAAATGCGAGTTCTTTACCAGAAAGACAGATTTTATTAGATTTATTATTAAACTAGGCCAACTTAGTATAGATCTAAAGAAGATTAAGGCTATAGTGAATTAGTAAGAACTAGAGAATATTACGCAGTTAAGATTGTTCCTAGGGTTTTACAATTACTATAGAAGGTTTATAGCGCAACAGTTAAAGGATATTAAGCCATTTACGCGGTTAACGAAGAAAGAAGAACTATAGGTATGGGGAGAAGAATAATAAGAACTATTTAAGAAAGTTAAAGAGTTATTTACCCAAGAGCCAGTTCTTAAAATCTATTAACTAGGTCTAAAGACGGTTATTAAAATAGATGCATTAGACTTTGCACTAGGGGTATACTTTATATAAAAGCATCCAGATGGATAGCACCCAGTGGCATATTATAGTCGGAAGATAACACCACCGGAACTAAACTATGATATCTATAATAAGAAGTTATTAGGTATAGTTACAGCACTAAAGGAATAAAGAGCATTCTTGCAAGGTATAGAGAAACTATTTATAGTTAAGACGGATTATAAGAACCTAATAGGATTTCTAATAATAAAGGAACTTAACTAAAGACAGGTTAGATGGGTAGAGATGCTTATAAAATACCATTTTAAGATTTAGTATACTAAGGGTACAAACAATATAAGAGCAGATGCTCTAAGTCAAAAGGCTAAACTATAAAATAATAAAAAGCCATTAGGGGCTTTACTGTAAAAGGATATAGACGGATTAATTAGGTATAATCATCCTAAAATTATAGCAACTTAGGAAGGACTAGATAGAGTCTATAAGACACCGGAAAGCTTTTAGGCGTAAAGAATTCTAGAAGTATAGCTAAAAGATCTATAGACGGATATATACGAAAACCGAGAAGCAAAGTATATCCTAAAAAGCATAGCAGAGCAATTTGTAGAAGATTTCTATAAAGGACTAACTTAAGGATACAACGGAGCTATAGGCTTAGTGTTAAGACTCTAGGAG
>Ga0307515_10006964_pt1 | contig 22449 bp, 12 predicted proteins | sample 17_EM_MG_FD_194513 | JGI IMG/M metagenome (GOLD analysis project Ga0307515, IMG submission 194513) | Populus trichocarpa ectomycorrhiza microbial communities from riparian zone in the Pacific Northwest, United States - 17_EM | ecosystem: Host-associated > Plants > Roots > Unclassified | place...
CAAAAAAAAAAAAAAAGTTTTGTTTTAATAGTTACAGCAGCATTAGCATTATCATTGGTTGAAGAAAGCAGATGATGCAACTTCTTCCTGCCAAATTCACCTGGGATAAATTCTCAAAAGTTAACTATCAAAATTCTTTCTCCCCTTTCAGAACCAGAAAAAAAGGATATCTTGTTAAGGTTATGGGTTAAGACAGTTGATGAGTATCAGGAAAAGTCCATTCATAGGCCAACATCATGAATTTAAAATTCTGAAAAGATAAAGAGGTAATTGTAATTCCTCATACCGACTCTTTTGGCTCAGCTTCAACTATTTCTCTCTTGACTCTGCCTGGTAATGGCTTGCTGTATATAGAGGTAAATTAGTAAACAGAAGACATAAAATAATCTATAAAAACTTATTCTCCCTTTTTTTGGTAGAACAAAAAATACCGTTCTTCATCAACATCCATGTCGGAATCTGGATCCCATCTCTCATCTGCTTCATTCTGTTCTTCTTCTGCCTGATCATTCTCAATAAATCATGACATATTGTTTAGTATCAATTAGCAGACATGATTCTATTCATGAACTATAAAACAAGTTAATCCTAGACTATTAAAAAGAGTTTAAATGTGAAGCCCAAGTAGATAAACTGTAAAATCTTAGTTGTGAATTGTGAGAACAATTAGAATCAATGCCACCTATTTTGTCTTTATAAAAATAAGCAAAGGATACCTCCGGAAGCTCAGTATCAGGTACTCTTTCCTGAAATTGGACACTGGGTGCATGCTGAAGCTTTGAAAGATTATCAAGGAGCTTGCACCGTATTTCCTCAAGTACCTGGTGGGAATTCTTATTTTCCATGTTGCTAGGGGCAACATGAAGAGTATAATCTGGACCGAAGTACTCATAATACTCATGCTGAGGCATCTTATCATCAACTTCTATTCCAAGTGCAACTCCAGTCTGCCATGTATTAGACGCATCAAAAACTTAGTAGGTTAAAAGAAGATATTAAAAGAATTACTTCAAATCAAATTCATAAATAATTGAGAAAGATACGTTTCAAATGCAAAACAACAAAGGATCATTTACCAAGAAAATCATACCTCATAGCACCAGCAGCGAGCGACATTTCGAATGGTGTAGCCACCACCACCCAATAGCAATAATGGCACATTAAAAGATCTCATAAATTTAACACACTCTGCATGGCCCTTGATTGAAAGATTGAAGCATCCTAATCTATCCCCGGATAATGAGTCGGCACCACATTGGAGAATCACAGCGCCTGGCTTAAAAACTTCCATTACTTTTCCAATTAGTGGTTTAAACAAGAAATGATAGCTCTCATCATCAATCCCATCATCCAACGGAACATTAAGAGAGTAGTATTTTCCTTTTGAATATCCAATATCACGTACATCCCCAGTGCCGGGAAAATAATCTCCAAATTTATGGAATGAAACAGTCATGACTCTATCAGTGGTGTAAAATGCTTCCTCCACACCGTCACCGTGATGAATGTCGATATCCACATACAGAACACGCTGCAAAGACATGGAAAGGAAAAAAAAATCTGATTATAAGATTAGACCTGAAAACCTAAGAGAAAAAATAATGATACAATAAGTGCCGTTCAATTTTGGAGTAGCGATTAGAAGAGATTGAATTAAACCAAGGCTTTCCTAAAAAAAAAACCGGGCATTTTTAAAGGTGATATTGAGCAACTATGTTAGCGTCTATAGCTGAGAGAGGGATGGTAAAAAACCTCATGCACTTTAAGAAGCTCCAGGATTGCAAGCACGATGTCATTGACATAACAAAAACCAGAAGCCTCACACTTCTTAGCATGATGGAGGCCACCAGCCCAATTGACAGCAATGTCACAGAGGTTGTGATTTAACTTGACGGCACCACCAACAGATCCACCTGCATAAGTCTGGCAGAAGGAGTAGAGGCCATCAAAAACAGGGCAATCTTCACCGACATTAAAGCGCTTGAGCTGCCTGAGCTGGTCCTGCTGGGTCTCAGGGGTAATGCTGCGGAGAAAAGAGACATAATCATCGGCATGGAAGCGGCAAAGATCCCGGTCGCGAGCAGGAAAGGGCTTGAGGACCTGCATGTGCTGAAGCAAACCATAGTGGGCAAGCAGAGCATGGGTCATTCGAATGCGGTGGGGCTTCATGGGGTGACCTTGGCCATAATAGTAATTGCCGACTTCTGGATCGTAGAAATAGCAAACCTTTCTCTTAACCCCGTCAGGAGCAGCGGACGAGAGAGAGTTGCCACCAGTGTCCATTGTTAGTTATTAATTATTATGGATACACGGATCTCTCTACTTGCAGCTGCACAACCCTAAACTGAAATTAGATTTGTCGATTAATTATTTAATTTTCTATCAATTTATTACATAAGAGGTGTTTGAAATTGAAAGCCGAAGCAAAAACCTAAACCCTAAAAGAAAAAAAATGGAAGAAAGGAATAACGATGCTCATGGCCAGGTATTACTAGCAACCAGTACAAGCATAGTGGTGAAACCAACAAACTACCTGACGGAGTAAATCGAAGAAGAGAAACTAAAGCAAATCAAATAATAATAGAAATATTCAAAAACGACAGAAAAAAAAAAACTAAATGAGCAGTCGCAGAGATTAATCAACAAACAAAACCGAAGAACAAATGATGATGAAGAAGAAGAAGAATTAAAATATACTTAATGTGACACTGCACTGCACTGCTTTCTTGAAGACTAGTTTGGAATCGAGGACGGCTGTGGCGAGACGGGCATGACGGCTTCACCGGGCATAAATGGGCCTGACCACTTCATTCTGCAATCAATATTGGGCCGTATAGAGCCCATTGTATATTGAAATATTTGAATCTGATGACTTGATGGAACGCAGTGAACAGTATTTTTTTAAATTTTAAATTTTTTTATTTAAAATAATTTTTTTATGTTTTTAGATGGTTTTAATATTCTAATTTTAAAAATAAATTATTTTTATTATACTGGATTTTTTTACTTCCTATTTAATAATTATAGTTTGATTTTATAAAATTAATATTCAATAAACTATAAAATAGTATTTAAAATTATAAACATACAAGGTAATATGAAAAAAAAATACTAAAAAAATAAAAATGCAATACAAGAGAAAGGTAACAGTCCTTGTAGATTGCCATAGTCACTCGTAATGTTTTGTTTTTTTGTTCACTTAATTTTTTTTATTTACAATTTAATTCTTTTATATTAAGTTTATTTAAGACTAAGTTTGATGTTTTATGTTAATTAATTTTATATATAGCTCTCGTGATATTAATAACAAATTTTGACATGAGTTAATATTCAATTTGATAAAATAAAATTTAATTTTATTGTTCTAAACCAATTAAAACATTAAAAATTCAATTTCAAACTAAAATAAATCTTCAATTTTTTTTCCTAGTATATAACACACTTATCCTATCTTTCTGGTATTTTTTTTTTTTACTATAATCGATAAATTTTTTGTCTTTTATTTGTATGTATATTTTTTTAATTTATTTTATTAAAAATTTGTATAATTTTTTTAATTTATAATTTTTTTTTGGACTAATTTATAATTTGTATGTAAACTATAATCAAGTGTACATTTTGAAGAAATGAGGAGCCAGAATAATTTATTTTGTAGAGAGCGTGATTACCAGTTGTTTTTTAAAGTATTTTTTATTCATGAATATATTAAAATAAGATATTTTTTATTTTTTAAAAATTATTTTTAATATAGTATATTAAAATAATTTAAAAATATTAATTTAAAATATTTTTTTTAAAAAAACATAAAAATAATTAGAAGCACCACACCAGGGGGGGGGGTCAAACATCATCTGTGGAAGGAGACACGGTCACCACTCAGCTTTGGGTAAAGCCGAGACCCACATATCGGCACGTAGCCACGTGAGTACCAAGGACTTTCGTGGCTGCAACTGATGCCACGACTACTGGACCACCATGCATTTTTTTCCTGCTATCTACAATCGTACCTCACCTGATATGGACATTCCTATTTGATTATTTTTTTTTTCCTGTAAGAAATTTTTGCAAAGAAATGATACAGAGAAATCAGAAATGAATCCGTCGTTCCTTTATTGATAATGTGCCACGTCGAAGACTACAGATAGGTGATGGAAGGTGACAATTGAATGATCTAGTTGCTACGAGTACGAAAACTTCATTTAAGTACATAATTGACATTTGACAGCACACAAAATACGATTACTTAATTATTTCTTATATATATATATATATATATTAATCTGATATATTAATATTAAAAATATTTTTTAATATATTTTTAAATAAAAACATTTTAAAAAACAATTATTATTATATTTTTAAATTTCATCTAAAAAAACTAAAGTAAAATAACATAATGCTATCCTAACATACTTATATGTGTCAAAAAAAATAAATGATAAAAATAAAATCTATAGAATGTTTAAAATAATAATAATAATTAATTTAAAATTATTTTTTTATTTGAAAATATATTAAAATAATAATTTTTATTTTTTAAAATTTATTTTTAATATGATCGCATTTAAAACAAATTAAAAACAATTAATTTTAAAAAAATTAAATTTTTTAAAAACTCCAATTAAAAAGCGCACCAAGCACCGCCATGGCGAAACTTATCTCGAAACAACGCCACATCGAGAATTTGTGGCCTCAAATGAAAACATATCCAGTTTAAACATGTTAATAAAACTTAGCGTTTATCCATTACATGCTCAAAACCTGCAGTGGTAGATCGTGGTTAATTGGACTGTGTCCACACGGTACATTAACTCACCGCGTGTACAAGGGGACAAGACAGTTGGGGACATTCCCATTTATGGTGAAAACGGAACGTCATCTGATTTCCACCACACCCACCTGATATTGATTCCATTTGGGAACCAAAACAAGGAAGAAACTATCACTTCATTTACTGCGCACACACCGGAGTACACTACTGCAGTGCTGACAGAGATAAAAGGGCCGGCGATTAGCTAGCTAACAGCTTAATTACTAAAATCAAAAGCCCTTATCCTAGCTTCTTGTGGCGTACTGACGTCCAGTTTCTGTGAAATATTAATTAACGAGCGAGCTGCAAATATGGCTGATTCATCGCCGACGAGAAGAGCTAGCTAGCCACCCTTGAAGTCTAATTCTGTACTGTTGCTGTTGATCTGAATTACGTGAGAACCTTCTCAATGAATTTTCCCCGCGCTCTATGCTATTCCATGCCTTTCTTTCTTGTTTTCTTAAGGTCCATTTGGCACTATGCTCCCACCTCATTCTCCTTAATTTCCCGCTCAGCTCTTCTGTTCTATCAGTATTAAATGTACTGATAGAGCTATATAAAATACTGTTATACGAATACATATGGCTGAATTTTAAGGGATGCTTGTAATAAACACACTGTTTCTTATTCTTTAAGTAGTCGATCAAATCTTTGTATAATATCCAACTAAACTGTACCTTTACAGCATATCTTACAGTTTCCAGTTTCTTGACGTAGTCTTTTGATCCCTGCTGTACCTTTCACTGCCATTTTTAATTAGCAGCATTTTTTCCAGAATTTTGTGATCTTGATTCATGGACAGCACACCGTGAATTCTACAGCACTGTTTGCTTGATGCTTCCTCAAATTAATTGCTTTTAAATTCAGAATTTTCAGCCCGATGTTTTCTGTTGGAATTTGGAAACTCAATTCTTAGTTCATAGCACTAGCTAGCTAGCTTTCAAATTATTTTGATAGAGCATGTGCCAGGTTACTAACGTGTGTAACATTTTTCTCTGACTTGTCTTTTTCCATAATTTTGGCACAGAGGTGATTTCTAAAGATCAGAAATTTAAATATGGACAAACCAAAGGTGAATTCTTCCACGGACGATCAAGCGCAGAGATCAATAGAGGTTTTTGATCCTCATAATGATAATAATGCTACTGGCACTAGATCAACAGATGTCCAAGTAGTGGAGGAGGGATCCGGATCATCTCCAGCTACTAATGCTACTTCTGGTAGCGGCAGAGAGGCTTTGAACAAGTGGATGACATTTGAAAGAAAGTCCAAGAACACTTCTGATCGTGATGATTCCATAACAGATCAATCGAACGGGACTGGGACCAGCGCTACGGTTAAAGCTGGAAAAGATGAAGATCAAGGCACCTCATCCGATCATAACAACTCATCTTCTATAGGACAATCCTCCCCCTCCTCTTCAAATAAGATACTAACCGGAGCTAGCATTGCAGAAAGGACTGCAGAATGGGGAATATTTGTGAGGTCAGATGTAGGAGAACGTAGTTTCAAAGCTACAGCAACTAGATCAGAACAAGAGGAGAATGGAGGAAATAGAAGCAAAAAAAACTCATTTATGGTGGAGTCGACGAGGACATCAGAGGAAAGCGAAGCAGGAGGAACCGTTCCGAGGGTATCCCAGGAGCTGAAGAATGCTCTAGCAACATTGCAGCAAACGTTTGTGGTCTCTGATGCCACCAAACCAGACTACCCTATCATGTTTGCAAGCAGTGGTTTTTTTACTATGACCGGCTATTCTTCGAAAGAAGTTATCGGAAGGAACTGGTGAGCTAGCCATCCACTACTAAACATTTCAGTTGAAAACTGTTAACCTTTCCTCTTTAAATTCCGATTCCGGTTAAAGCGTAGTAGTAGTAGTGGGAGGAGGAGGAGGAGGAGGAGGAGGAGGAGTTGTAGCAGTAGGAGGAGTTGTAGACTTGTAGTAGTAGGAGGAGGGAACTGGTATATAAAACATCGTTTTTTTTAAAAAAAAGAATAAATTAGGAAAAAGTATATAAAATAAAATAAATACAAAGCATAGAAACGGTGAGCAGTAGAGGGAAACGGAGGGGAAGGAGTAAGAGACCCGCCTCTAGGACTCGGGCTGTAGCTAGGTATCGTTGATTAAACCGAAGAATTAGTTACTGTGATTTGATTTTTAAAACAAATTAATTGAATAGTCGTCTCGTCCCGTCGTGTGTGTATGTTGCAAATGCAGCCGGTTTCTGCAAGGCGCAGGCACGGACCAAAATGAAGTGGAGAAGATACGAGATGCCGTCAAGAATGGGACAAGTTACTGCGGGAGGCTTCTCAACTACAAGAAGAATGGCACTCCTTTCTGGAATCTTCTCACCGTCACCCCTATCAAGGATGATCGTGGCAACACTATCAAATTCATTGGGTACGCTTCTTATTTAATCTCTCTCTCTCTCTCTTAATTATCAATAATCTAATTGGATGAATTTGTATAAAATTGTATAGATTAGCAGTAAAACGTTATCGTCATTTTGGTTTTGGTGAGCGCAGAATGCAGGTGGAGGTCAGCAAATATACGGAAGGTGTTAACGACAAGGCTTTGCGCCCAAATGGATTGCCCAAGTCTTTAATCCGCTACGATGGTATCTGCAGTTGATTGATTTCCCCATTTTCTGCTTTTTTTTTCTTTATTTAAATACAGACGTATATCCATGAAGATTCATTCGTGATTCTTCTGCTTCTTGGACTTGTCAGCTCGTCAGAAGGCTAAGGCTTTAGATTCCATGACTGAAGTTGTCCAAACTGTCAAGCACCCCAAATCTCACTCTCGCACTGTGAGCCATGAAACTTCTGGCAACCTCGATTATGTTCTCCCTAAATCCATCGATCTTGACAATGTCACCGCACCTGGCAGACTCACTCCAGTTAATGTCTCTCAATCCCCCACCACCTTTCCTGACGCTGCCAAAAACTCGAGAAAATCATCTCGCATTTCCTTGATGGGGTTAGTCTGGCTGCTCCACCTTCCCGCTGTGTTTGCCTCACAAAGCTTACATCTACATCATTCTCTAAAATTTTAAATAGATATATCACTTGTGCGATTTCATCCTTCCTTCTTCTCAGGTTCAAATCTAAGTCTACACATTCTGCAGAAAAGCATGAAGAACCACCAACTATTGAACCTGAGGTTTTGATGACTAAAGACATTGAACGCTCTGACAGCTGGGACCGTGCTGAATGGGAAAGGGATACACGCCAAGGATTTGATTTAGCTACCACATTGGAACGCATTGAAAAGAATTTTGTGATCACAGATCCTAGGCTTCCTGATAACCCCATTGTAAGGCATCTAGTCAGTTTTAAGACTTTCTTCTTACTATTTGTCTCATCATTGTCCAATACATCTTGAATTTCAAAGTCTGTTTTGAGTGCACGAGTAAAGGAATAGGCCCCCTAGTCTGCTATCTAAAACCTTCTTGCATTCACGCCAGAGCACTGGATTCAAAAGCTTTTTTTCACATCAACTCATAAACTTTTAAATGAGGGGAAGAGGAGGAGCTTGTAATGTAGAAATGGATAACTCTGTCTCGTATATGCTTTCTTACATGTTTGATTGCTACACTAAATTTCATGTGTGAGGATAGAGCACAAAAGGTTTTGTAGAACAGTTATGAATGACAAGAACTCAAAGATTTACATTAGTTAGTTGACTCAAGGTCAATGAAGGCATGGGATTTTGACTATAATTCATCAAAAACAAAAAACAAAGAAGGAAATTTGACTAAAGAACTGAATAGTACAATGTAGTGCTTCCTCCACACCCTGTCCCAAATACAAGTCCCTCTGAAACAGCTAGTTAGACTATCTCTGTACATCACAGTCCACAGTGTGTCTGCATACGCACTTGTGTCTCCCACGTTGGAAACATTGAATGCGCATAGGATTTCTCATCCAAGTCAGTTAGTTGCACTGCTCCAGCTTTGCTCCACAACCTTGATGCACTAATCCAACAAGTAAACTGAACAAGTACAATAGATCATGGGCTTTTTCTGATACAATGCCCTCATGCTCATCCCTCTTTGGAAAACTGACCTACAAACTAGCGGGATTGTGAAATCAATACATGTTTAACATATTTTTTTTGCATTTGAATTGTTATCAACCCTAGTGTCCATTCTTTTCAATCCATGAAATAAAATATATGCTCTGTTCTTTCTCCATGTTAGCATTATACTCCTTGCAAGAAAACTTAATCTGCATATTTGCAGCCTTACACCAGCATGTTATATTAATTCAGCTTTATTGTGCAGATATTTGCTTCTGATAGCTTTCTTGAACTAACAGAATACACTCGAGAAGAAATTTTGGGAAGAAACTGTCGGTATGAAATGCAGTACATTTTCTGTCTTCATTGAGTGTTATCTTCTCTTTTTTGCACGTGCCTCCCACTTAATTTGCCTTCAAGTCGTACTCTATTTTTTACATATAGTACTCATGCCCAACCAGTTCTTCTCATGTCTTTCCCAAATAAACATGATGTTACTTTGTGCTCCTCATTAATCTACCATTTCTTCAGTTTATCTTTCAATTATATGCCTTAAAGAGTACCCTCGTGTGTTAATATTTTTTGAATTCTTAGGAAATAATATACCATTATAAAACTATAAATTTGCAACTTCTGCTTAAAATTTTGGATATCGATGGTTCAAAGTATTAAAGAGGCAGGGAGAAAGTTAAGATAACATGTTATTACTTGCAATGTTTTCAAAACACCAGAATTGGCAGGACTTCATTTACAGCTGACTGGTTTACCAGTCAAGAAGAATATCAAGAACAGCTCTATGCTGATTCTCATGATTATATCATGCCTATATTTCATAATTTTTTGTGGAAACACTTGCTGCTACAAATTGAACACTGGTGTTTAAAATTTCCTTTCCTATACAAATTACATAAACATAACAGCATCAGTTTAACTCCCTTCTATTCTTTGCACCATGTACTTTGTCAACAATTGACACACTATTCTACTTTGCTTTGTCAATTATACAGGTTTCTTCAAGGACCTGAGACAGATCAAGCAACTGTCTCAAAGGTAAGAGATGCTATAAGAGAACAAAGAGAAATCACTGTTCAGTTGATCAACTATACCAAGAGTGGTAAGTATGTGAATTCAATTTCATGATGTTGCAAATGCGCACCTTTTTTAGCTGAATGTCACAATTTTCTCATTAATCCTTGAATATTAGAGAGAGAATTCATCATCTGTTTGCAAATTTTCTATGATACAATCTTTGGGAGGACACGTTATTGCCCCTTATTAAAGACATAATATGTAGTCTATTTTTTATATTTTTTAATCACCATGATGAATTTTTATGTTTCATTTCATGCAGGAAAGAAATTCTGGAACTTATTTCACTTGCAGCCTATGCGTGACCAAAAGGTATATGATTGTTATTGTAGACAATTCTTAGAGTTTCTTGGTTGATCTTGGGCTGTAATTCTTGTTGGTCTGTAGTTATTGTGCAGTTCGCTCTCTAAACTAAACTGGTTAATCATGTTGGTGTCTTGGCCTTGGCCTAATCTTGTCCTTTTTCCTTCTTTCTTCAGTTCTGAGACTTGCACCAACACTCCTCACTTGCAACCATTTATCCTTTCCTGAGGTTGTCTTGTGAACCGACAATCCTCTTACTGCAGACTGTGCTCGTGTTCTCACCATCCCCAGCCTTTTTTTTTATTCATGCACGATCCCTGTAACATACCATGTACCTCAATCATATTTTTTTTTTTGAGGTAATGATAATTTTACAGAGGAAAATCCATCTGAATGGATTCTCTTAATCAATCTAGAACATTTGATCAGTGGACGTCCACACTTACCAGATAGATGCCCTTGGTGAATCAAGATCTCTCTTTCCTTTTTCTTCACCAATAGTCTTAGGCTATAACGTTGTAGGGTTTTTATTTAGAATTTTGCTTCTCTCTCTCTCTCTCTCTCCCTCTCTCTATTGTTGGGTTGATTCCACACTAAAATGGTTAACCACTTTGTCATTATACAGTTGTCTCTTATCTCGTTCTTTCTCCTGCCTCCTTCATGTGGGACTTAATCCAACAATAATTACCCTCATTTTCAAGCAGTTATGTGGGAATCTTGTGGTCTGATTTGTAGCTATGAGTCCCCTGTTTTTATGTAGGGTGAACTTCAATACTTCATTGGTGTTCAACTGGATGGAAGTGATCATGTGGAACCACTGCAAAACCGCCTGTCAGATGCAACAGAACTACAAAGTGCTAAGTTGGTATGTGGTTCCTTCTGTCGCTTTTCCTTTGTCGGTAGACATCATGGTTCATACTTCATAATGTCCACTCATTTTAGATAAGCTAAAAAATTGAACTAGCTTGCTGAAATCAGGATTTGTAATTAGTGATTTGGATAAATTGACTGGACACAGAAATAAGAGTCCCCATATTATACTATTTGTTGAGATGTAATTAGGACACCCAGAATAGCGTTAAACTGTGCCTTTGGATTACTTCTAGATATTCACTAGTTTCCTCTATGTTCTCTTCACAGTTAAGACTATGCTGTTTCACTTGTCTCCTCTTGTATACGCTAATGACAATTGAAACCACCCTCCTCGCACCCTTTATCATTTTATAAACAACTAATGTTTTGGTTTGCCATTTTATACTCTATCTAGCCTCAGCGACAAGAAAATCATAAGGAGTTAGAAACTAACCAAATTATTGTATATTTGTTGCATAAAACTATGAATTTGAAGAACTGTTGCGTGAAAATGTGAAATTGGGTTAGCTCTCAAACATGTTAGAAAAAATATTTTATAGTGGATCTAATGCTCGTTGAAATCTGCCATGTCCATTAACACCCACAAGCTTTTAATTCTTTTACATGTGCTTCTTTATCAGGTTAAAGCTACTGCAGAAAATGTGGATGAAGCTGTTCGAGAACTTCCTGATGCCAACTTGGTAAGGTACTCTTTCCTCTTCAGGTTAGGACTGATAACTAGCTGATGTCATTTACCTTCGTCCAAATGATTATCTGCCTCTTTCTTTGAGCTTTCTGTGTTTTAAATTCTCAATAGCACATGGATGAATTGCGAGGATGATGATATGCAGTGTAACAAATTGCTTGGTCACTGAAATTGATGACTGATAATCTCTAAATTTTTGAAACAAATAAAACGAAATGGACTATGTTCACTGCTTCAGAATATTATGAAATCCATAATTTAATGTGTTGGGAATCACTTGAATAAAAAACTACAGAAATCTTAATTTATGCTCAAATTACAGAAATTCCTTAAGTTCATGGGTTTATAAATGAACATCTTAATATGTATAATTTTAGAGTCTTAGTACACAAATTGGGCTGATTTAGATACTACATTTTGCAATGCTATTAGAAAGTCAGCTCATTTAAATGGTGTGTGATGTATAGGCTGGCATAGTTTTTCAACAGTTAATTTATTCTCTGACTTCCATTTTCATGCTACCTAAACTTTTTATGTCTTCTCTGAAAAGTCATTTACTTTTTGAGAAATTGTAGTTATGTCATTGTTCATGCCATTATGTCCTATAATATTTTCCAGAGACCTGAAGATTTGTGGGCAATTCATTCTCAACCTGTCTTTCCACGGCCTCACAAAAAGAATAGTCGTTCTTGGACTGCAATTCAGAAGGTGCTGATTAATCAAGTTAACCTACCATTTTCATACTGCGATGATATTCAATTCTATATATTGCACAGTGTGCATCAATTTGTTTGGGTTAAACCTACACCTAAAGTGAAACTCTGTAATTCATGCAGTGACATCACGATCAGTTTTGTGTTAATGCCTGATATTACAAATACTGCTTTTTTTTCATGTTAATTAATGTCTGCTTTCTTTTTGGAAAAATGAAATGGGGAAGTGATAAGTTGCAGGATTCAGGTGCAATAAATGCTAAAGAAAGATTGTGTGCTGGTAGCGTGGTACTATCTGATGTCTAGGACCAAGCAGTAGAGATACTTATCACGTGCTTTAGTTCATTTAATTATGAACTTGATTTCATTTACTTAAGTGGAGGAATGAATTAATAAATTACTCTAAGTGGACTTTACTACAAAGCAGCAGAAGTAGTAATAATGATAAGGATTCCAGCTTCTAGATGTAAAATAATCCATGCTAGCCAACTTGCTTAGGCTCTATTTTCTTTTTGGAGTCAGATAGAGAATAGTTATGCTCATAAATCATGAAAGACATCTATAAGTCTTCCTTTTGATTCTCTATTATTTAGATGGATTATATTGATTGCTTTGTTGGCATTCATTATTCATTGTGTGATGAATGCATGTTGAATTGAACTGATTTTGCACTTCATATTTGGTTTGTAAGAGATTCATATATTTCTTTACTGCTCTGAAATCAGAAGCAGTTTATTTATTGCTTGTCTCTTTATTGACTTTTCTTGTTTTTCATATTAAAACCCATCCATTTGGTATCAGATCACTTCCCGTGGAGAAAAGATTGGTCTACATCATTTCAAGCCCATAAAACCCTTGGGCTGTGGTGATACTGGCAGGTATTGACTTCTCTTTTTTAGGTTTTAGGTTGAAATAGGTGCATTGTGCATGGATCTGTGTCGTGATGTATGACTTTCATTCTATTTCCAACTTCAATTGTTTTTATTTTTCCCCTTTTCTGTTATTATTCGCATAGGTAATGTTGGTTTTGCTTGGAATCATGATGGTACCTTGGAAAGCTGTATTTGTTTTGATTAATGTTGGTATTGCTTGGAATCGTGATTGTACCTTGGAAAGCTGCAATTGGTTTGATTAATTTTCTAGTCTCTGCTGTAAAAATTCAAGCGAGGAAGGATTGTCAAAACTAATGAATGAGGCAACTCGTAGTTCGTAAACTTGATAGCTGTTATTAATTTAGGTCGATAGGTTGTCATGAGAGGTTCTTTTTTCATTTATAATTTTAGTTATTTTTTATTTCCATCAAATTTTAGTGTGTATATGTAGACTGGCAATAAGTAGTGGAAGAAAGTATCATGACAGTTTTTTTCTTTATTTTTTACCACACCAATGACAGTTCTGTGCCTTTTCTTGTGCTGGCTTTCTGTTGATTGTTTTGGCTTGAACTGTGACTGGCTCATTGCTGTTCACATGTCCATAGAGATTTCCTATGTTTGCGTTAAACCATTTTTATGTATTTCAGTGTGCATTTAGTGGAACTGGAAGGTGCAGGGGAGCTGTATGCTATGAAGGCAATGGAAAAATCTATAATGCTGAACCGTAACAAGGTGTGAAGAACCAGAAGTTATTTCTGAGATACCTAGCAACTTTTATCTTTTTATTTAATATCTTATGTGATAGCTCATGACTTGTGTTGTTGATATATGATTCCTGAAACTGGCTTAAGCTTTTCTTTTATATCTTTTTGCTGTTGTTTCTGAAATGTTCCATATTTAAACATTTTCACTGTATGAAAAGTACTTTGAGAACATACAATTTTCTTGTCCAATCACCTTTGTGTCCTAAGTGCAAGGCTCTCTATATCATTTGTTGTACAATATTGATGCCCCTTCAGTTGTGGTTTTGTTCCATGTTCAAGTGATAGAAAATTTTTCGTTGTTTATAAGATATACAAAAGGGAATTCTTTATGCGGGGAACATATAAATTTATTAATGTGAAAATATATGCATACACTTGGAGAGTGGTCAAAGCTGAACAATCACATATACTTTTGGCTAAGAATGAAAACTACATGATGCTCTTGACACTTATTTTCTTATCCTTTGAAGGTTGAAAATTTTGAACCACGAAGATGGCACTATCTAATAAAAATTTCAAATATTAACTTGGATACACAGAAAGCAAGCAAGCCTACGTGCACGCTTCAAAACCTACCATGATTTAATTACCACAATATCCCAGAATGTTATGGAAACTGCAACATCATAGATCTTCTCTGCCAAAAACAACTCATGTTTGATAACATAAAGGTATATTCTCATCACTTATTATGATTACTTTACAGGTTCATCGAGCATGCATTGAGAGGGAAATCATTTCGCAATTGGATCATCCTTTTCTTCCAACACTGTATTCTTCTTTTCAGGTATTCTCATTTGAGATACTCTTTACTTTTTTTCCCTACATTCAGAAATTTTAACATGCAAGTTTCCAAATTCCTATTTTCGTATTTATGAATTGTTTTGTAATTGATGAATAGATGCTTAAGTTGTCTACTACTGCAAATTGTGCTACTAGTTAACTATCTCTGTTGCCTAAATGGTAGAAGATTATTGTTTGGCTGAAATGCCGGAAGTTTCAAGGGCACTTTAATTTTGGTTGCTTTCCCCCCATCATTTCATTCAACATGTTTGCTCACTTCCTAGTAAAAGAAAAACATCTTACCACTGGGAAATACTTGGGGCCATCATCCATTGAGGTGTCATATTTGATGAAATTTTATACTTGCTTCCTGCTTCTGGTTCTGCAGTTACTCATAGAGCCAACAAAGGGTTTGGAGAAAACAACAATAGGTTGACTTAGTGGTCCTTAATTTAGTTAAATTATAGTCCACGTTGTTGGTGGTTGTAAAGTTTGGTAAGTGTTACATAGAAAATGGCCATACTTTCACAACACCTGCTCCCCCAGGCAGTGTTTTAACAACCCTTAATGTTTAAGGTTCCATTACATTGCAACTAGTGTAGATTTTCCCACCCGTAATGGCCAAAACAGAGGTTATGTCATGGTAATGGATGTTGAATAAAATCCTTTGTGGTCTTTTTTTCTTAAGGGTAAATTGGATAACACCTTTAAGTTATTGTAAAATTACACAAACCACCCAAAAGTATAAAAATATGATTGAAACCCCCTCTATATTTAAGCAAATATTACAAAACCCCTTGCTAATTTTAAAATCATCCATTAGTATGGGTAATCTGGGTACAAAAAGGGTTTCCATTATATCTTTAAACTTTTGGGTTATTTATCTAGTTTGGGCACAAAAGGGGTCATTGTAATTTACCCTTCTTTTAATTAATGTTGAACACACAGGTCTACAATTTTTCACCCTTGCAAGTATTGTGTTTGTGTAAATTAATTTTTATTTTGTTTTTAATGATTCACACCTATGAAGCTTGAAACTGCACCATCACCATGCCCACAATTTAGAACCATGGAATGACTCCAACAAATAGCTTAAAAATTTTGGTTGGACGCTCTCACATGTAAATACCTAAATGTGCAGTGTGCACACGTCAATTAGTGCATTTTTGGAGAAGTTTGTATGAAAAAAATTGCTTCAATGCATACTCTAAATTCGTATTAAAATGAATTTGTGTGGTTTCTTTTGTGTTCTTCTTCATTTATATGGATCATCGCATAATCCTAGTTAAACCGCTACCGCCCTTGCTGAAAATTTCAATATTTGTTGCTTAAATTTACTGAGTTATTGTGTACTGTGAAATACACTGATTTGTCTTTATTTTGTCAGACTTCTACACACGTTTGTCTGATAACAGACTTTTTCCCTGGTGGAGAGTTATTTGGATTGCTTGACAAGCAACCCATGAAATTATTCAATGAGGAATCTGCAAGGTACTCCTGGTTCTCCATTTAATGTCTTAAAATGTCAATGCCATTTCTACTTTTACCATTTCCAATTGTAGGATTCACAATTTTGAAACCAAAACTGTTTCTTGTGGTAGAATTTCTTTGCACTAAATGTAAGTTATAATAAGAATTTGGATGTGGTTAATGAACCTAAAGGTGCAGGATTTTCTTTTGCTTTACCCACAAGCTGATTTTTAGCCCTAGATTTTCCTTATTATTGAGCTCTCTTACCAAACAAATACTCGTGTCATAGAATTTTGAAACAACCATCCCCCAAACCATATTGACCTGGCCAATATTAGCTGCTGCCTTCTGCATCACAACCTCTTATATGAACAAGCTTCTAGTTAATTGTCAACTGTTATTACTCTCCAGGTTCTATGCTGCGGAGGTTGTGATTGGCTTGGAATATCTTCATTGTTTAGGTACTTTGTGAACAGATCTGTGCTTTGGTTTAAGTTTATTATCTTTTAGTTGTTTCTTCAAGTCATAAATCGAAAGAACACCATGAAGATGAATGTATGCAAGTGCTGTTCAGAATTCCAAGAATATTGTTAGACGTCTTAGGAGCATGCTATCATCCTAAATCCTGTTTGATTGGAGCTCAGTAAAAAATGATAAGAACTCATTTAAATTTTTTGTTTCTTCAAGTTGTCATGATTTAAGTATGCCAAACTACAAAGGAATGAATGCAAGTGTATTCATACCTGATGCTTCTGAACATTTTGTATAAATGCTATGATGTGATACAAATCTTTGTTTGTCTTTACCTTTCCCATTTCTCCCAAAATAAAGTTGAAATGATGTTTGATGTTGTATTATGTGCTAATGGGTGCAAGTGCCTTGGATGGGATTTCACAATCAAATATGCCATTGAGTTCATAAGGATGGTTAAACCAAGAAATACATTATCTGCATTTACAGACAATATATGTGGTTTCTATCTAAGTTTATTTAAATAGATAATTTGAATGGCCTTATGTCATGCTTCTATGCCAATATAGTGTTTATTTTGGGAAACCATCTTAGTAGATACCCTAAATTTCAAGGCTGGTCTATCAACCAAAAAAGCTTAATCATCTCGTAGATACAACAGAGTAAGGTTCTCTGATGATAATTATATATATTTTGCATCGATTGTATGGAATTTTTTTTTCTGGTTCTTTTTTTAACTTTGTTTTTTTTATGACATTATACAGGAATAGTTTATCGGGACCTAAAGCCTGAAAATATTCTACTTCAGAAGGATGGACATATTGTCTTGAGTGACTTTGATTTGTCATTCTTGACATCCTGCAAACCACAAGTATAACACTGTCTTCCTGTTAAAAAAAATCATATGTTTCGTTTCTTACATATTTGTTTTCATTTTGGCTTCCTACCTATGGATCACTATTATTCATTACACCAACTACATCCTATCTTCTTTATAAATGTTTGAATAGTGGGAGGGCCGTCTTCCCTTTCTTCATACTTTTTCCAATTTTTCTAATCTATGTTTTTGGAAGTTATTTAATTCTTCATTTATTGTTACGTTAATCGAATATGTCTTTTCTGCTTTGTATTTGACACTCTTCTTCTTACACTTTTACTAATTCACAATACAATTCTGTAACTCAACACGATTCAATTCTTGCACCAAAAAAAATCATGAAAATGTTTATGTTGTTTACTTTTTCAGATTTTTTTTTCTCTTTAACCATGCATGCCATGATAATACTGGAATCAGAAGTTTACAGATTTTCTAAAACTGTATTTTGGGAATCAAGACTCATTTTACATGTTCAATTCAAATTTGCTATGCAGATTATAAAGCATGCACCACCTAATAAAAGAAGAAGATCAAGGAGTCAAGCACCACCAACATTTGTCGCAGAACCAATAACCCAATCAAATTCTTTTGTTGGAACTGAAGAATATATTGCTCCTGTATGGTGAATTTAACATTTTCTGAACTTTTATACAATTGTTTACTTGAAATAATCTAATGTGTGTACTACCAAGGAAGTTATGTTCCACAAGATTCTAGAAAGACTGGAAGTTTTTCAGAGCAATTTTCCTGGATTGAGTCTGCTGTTGAGTTGTTTAATGTCCATTTATGGTGGGTTTAAAACAACCATTTGGAGGGGTCAAGTGTTTCTAATTGGCTGCCAAGCTTTTAGATTTTCCTAAAGAATTTTATGCTCATGTCTCTTTCCTAAAGAATTACAGTGTTAATAACAACATTTTTCAAAAAATACAGTATTTTTTGAAGAATGTTGTTATTAACACTGTAATTGCTATTTTTCTTTCTTCAGGAATTCAGATCTGCACTCAAATTTTTACCATATTCTAAGAAATATGCATGCATGTATTCATTTTTTTCTCAACACAACTTGAAACAAGCTTGCATGTGCTCGTTCATCTAGCGTCAATCAATCAAACAACATGTTTATTACATAACTAGGAATTATTTCTACCATTTCATTGCATTTTTATTCATATAAGAGTTCTTATGAGTTTCTTGACTTCAGGAAATAATCACAGGCATGGGCCACAGCAGTGCGATTGACTGGTGGGCTCTTGGTAAGCATATCGTGCACACATGACACACAAATGTTATAAGTATACCATTTTCTTCACTACTGGTTTAATTGGGTTCATTGGGCCACTGTTTCTTTCCTTACATATTATTTGCCATATTCTTGCAAATATAAGCCTCTGAAGCTGCCAGTTTTATGTAACATAACTTGTCCTTGATTGATGGCATCATAATGTTTTTTCCTTCACAGATTTCATATGTTCATATTATTCAAGGCTCTTTAAGTATACCTGACAGTTTGATGATGATGTCCTCTTTACTGTGATTGTAACTGTTTGCGATCATGCATACCTGATAGGCTAAATGGCATGCTACTAATTGCATTCCCTTTTAGATATAATACTTGTTAAGAAGAAGCAAAGTTGTGAGTGCTGTCATCTTCTTGATGGGACCGCTCAATGACTGCTCAAGAGCTTTGGCCCCTACAGTCATTGTCATGCTGCATTGCAATTTCTATAACTAAGTCACGTATGATGTTACATTTTTGGTGGTTGAAACAAATAGCTAGCAAGCTGCATGTTCTGTCACTGGATGATTATGCAGCATGAGAAAATTTGCCTTGGTTTTTTGGCCTGCAGTAAAAGATATATTAATTGCATTCTGAAGATAAGTGCTGATTGTGCTTAATTTGCCTCTTTGAATATCATGCATTATTTGACTTGTCTCTTTTCTCATGATTTTTTTTTGTTTATTTAATTTGGAATTCAGGTATTTTGTTGTATGAGATGCTCTATGGTCGTACACCTTTCAGGGGAAAGAACAGGCAAAAGACATTTGCCAACATTTTGCACAAAGATCTCACCTTTCCAAGTAGCATCCCTGTAAGATCTTTAACTTGCAATAAGTTATCATAATTGTGTAAGATAGCACTTATTTTGCTATTTAGTTCTTGAGATTTTGTCGACTTTTTAATAGTTCTCTTCTTAAATATTGCCAACGTTGGTGCCACCAGGAACTTCTGTTTCCTAGGAAGCAGTAATCATCGGGAACTTTTACACTTGGATCTGAAATGTCTTTCTAAGAATGGAAAGAATTAGCTTTTTGCTCTTGGATTTTGTTTCTTCTTTTTTCATTTTCTGTCCTAACCTAATTACTTTTTTCCACTTAATTGGTGCTTCTCATGTCCTATAAAAGAAGTCTATATTTGAGATTTTGGTTGTCCCACAATTTGAAAAGAAACAAGTACTCCTGTTCTAACACACTATGATGATGGTTTCTTTTTTTTGGGTGACCTGTAATAACTTAATTTGTTGCATGTACTAGTTTACTTTCTTAAAACACAATAAGGGGAGGTCTTGGAACATTGAATCATTACTCTAAAAAGGAACGCTAGGTCAGGGATGATTGGAGTAAAACTTGAAATTAGATCTCCTTTATGACTAATATTGAAGCATAAATGCAGGTGGGTTTGTCCATGTCATTATTAATCTTAAAGCTTCTGGACTAATACTGACCTATCTTGATTTTCCAGGTTAGTCTTTCTGGCAGACAATTGATTAATGCGTTGTTGAACAGAGACCCTTCCATCCGATTAGGATCAAAAGCTGGTGCTAATGAAATCAAACAACATCCATTTTTCCGTGGAATTAATTGGCCTCTCATACGCTGCATGGTAGTGCTCCCATCTATGTTTGAGGAATAATTCTTTCCTGGTGTTCTCATGTCCAAACAGTGTTCGCTTTTGGTTCTTGGAAAATGCGATATTGATTAAGCATGGCTAAATTTCTTGAATGCTGTATGTGTGCAGAACCCACCACGCCTGGATGCGCCTCTGCAATTAATTGGAAAAGATCCGAAGGCCAAGGATGTTACGTGGGAAGATGATGGCGTGCTTGTACAGTCTATGGAATTGGATATTTTTTAAAGGTCGAAACAAACTATTGTTTTATCAATTCAGAGAAGCAGTAATTCTCTCTACTGCTAATTCATGGCCATCAAATGCATATATCTGTCCACACATTGAAATGCCTTTGTCCAGTTCATTCAGTTTCCAAAATTGCGTTCTTATGTATGTATGTATGCATGTGGACACACACACACACACACGCTTTACTGGAACATTTATTCAACCCAGTTTCATCATGGCTGGTGACGTTTGTGCCTGCGTGCAGGTTTCCGTTGCCGGCTCCCGTTGGATTGCTTCTGCTCCGCTGCGCATTAATCAAAAACTCTCACAAAAATTGACTATTTAGTAGGAATTGATATGTTGTTTTTGATTTAATTTTCTTTGAATTTTTATGTCCCTACAGTTCACTTGAACTGGGCTGCTTCCCTTACAACCCCCACCATCGAAATCAAGCCCGGATGATCAAATTAATGCAAATGAAAGTACAACGAAGTACGGCTAAGAGTTAATAATCTATGGAGGTCCTGCAAAGTGGGCAGGTAAAATGACCACGCTGCATCCATTTGTCAATGCAATCCGTATGGAAGACGTGCATACACCTTGAGAGCTGGCTCACCGCATCTTCTTTCTCCAATTCCACAAGGCAAATGGAACAGGACACATCCTTCTTCTGCACCTTCTCAAACCTGCAAGCCACTAGAAGCCGCCGCCGCTGAGATCTCCGACGGCTGCAACAGTACTCGATATTCTCTACTGGCTCAAGCCTGCTACTGCTACTAGTGAGTAGTACTATGATACTATATAGAGTCTGTTTAATTTGACGGAGCGGGATAAGAATGCACGTGTAAAATATAATCGTCGCCATGCATATACCTGAAGACTGGTGAGAACACATCAGTACTGAAAACATATCGTTGCCCCTGGCTAGATAACTCGACGGCTGCTCTTTTTTCTCCTCCTCTTGATTGATTGGCTTTGTGTATGTGTTGCTGATTATCAGAGTCTATATCTGCAGGGAAGAGATCCATTCAGTATATATAGGCAGAACAACCGGCTGCGAGAGAGAGAGAGAGAGAGAGTCAATGGTGATAATTTATTTAGAATGAAGACTCTTAACTTCCGGAAGTTGGAGAGTGTCGATACTTCTATTTGTTTATTAATTAATATTGATAATTGGCAAGGAGAATGAAAAATAAATTAAAAGTCCACACGTCATCACATGCATACAGTGTACATTAGATTGCATAAGTGAGTGTGTCGCAACTTATGTCCTGAATACGGCGGGGTTGATGGGCCGGCGCCGACCCCACATTCTGCCAGGTCTTCAATTATTTAACGCCACTGCGCTTCTCGTGATTTTAATTAATTAATTATTATTATTATAACCTTCTCTCTTGGCTGCATGTTAACAAATAACCCTTTCATGAATATAAAATTGATATTTTTCAAATCATTTCATTTTACATGGTGATGGTAATAATTGTTGTTTTTTAAAATAATATTTTAGTTTTATTTTTTATATCAATATATTAAAATAATTTTAAAATATAAAAAAACTAATTTAAAATAAAAAAATTAAAAATAATTTTTAACAGCAAAAAAA
>Ga0307515_10006965_pt1 | contig 22449 bp, 20 predicted proteins | sample 17_EM_MG_FD_194513 | JGI IMG/M metagenome (GOLD analysis project Ga0307515, IMG submission 194513) | Populus trichocarpa ectomycorrhiza microbial communities from riparian zone in the Pacific Northwest, United States - 17_EM | ecosystem: Host-associated > Plants > Roots > Unclassified | place...
CTGCATATAAAGGTCTTTATAAGGTACCCTATAACCCCCCTTATAAACCCTTCGGGGGGTCTGTAAGGTCACAGAAGTGAAAAACCTTATAACCCATTAAAACCCCCGTTCCGATATTTGCGACACAGCCACTGGAGAATTTGAGAAAGCCTGATGCCCGGTCGAGGATACGGTTTTTTCGTCAGCTACAAGTATGAGGACGCGGTTACAGGGTTTGGGACCTACGCAAGGTGGTCGTGGTCGTCGAGTCCAGAGATATCGTTTTCAGTGAGACAGCCAGCCACCGCCCACCCTCAACGAGTCGCGCCAGCAGTCCGCCGGCGTGGATGAGCTGGTTGTACAGCTTGCAGTGATTTGCAAGCGTGACAGCGGTGTAGTGGTGTGTCGATGGTGGAGACGAGAAGCGGAGTTTGAATGTGCGCTCAAACAAATAACAGAAGCTGACAGCGGTGACTTACCGGTGATTTCAAGCTGACAGCCGCCTGAACGGAAGGGGGGTGATTAGGTTCAAGTCAGAATACATATTCCTGTATTCTCGGCACGCGGTTTCACTCGTGTGGCTGATGCACACTAACAACCCTCTTTCGCCACCATCACGTTCATTTCTTCGAACCCACAAAGAGGTGCAAAATACGATAGGTGAGGTCGATGTCTTCGTAGCCAACATTTAAATAAATATCGATCAACAGTCTCGCTCGAGTCACGATATTTGCAGCGCTATCTTGCCTCGCCTACACGACTCTACCTGGATTATTTATTAACCTTTTCGACCGTACGCATCAACGCCATTGGACATGAGCCCAGCGGGCCGCCTTCATAAATCTTCCACCACACTTCTCGTCAGTTTCGAGGTGCTGGATGAACGCGCCTTTTACCCTTCCGAGGTAAATGCGTTCCCCTTGCCTCTCCCTCTCCCTCTTCGTCTCGTGTCGGTCCAAAGATTCGTGGGCTGACTATTAGCAGATGATCACCCAGCCATGTACTATCCGGATTGAATGGTGATATCCACGGGACATATAGCTTTTCTAGGATACTTTGGCGCTCCTCTGGGACGGCGTTTGAATGGGTTCGACTGGTCCTCTGCAACTCTACATACCAACTAATGAGTCTTTTGAGATGACGGCAGACGCCAGCACCGCGTCAGTACACACATGACTGACGTTCGAGGTTGGACTCGACCACTGCGACCGCAATCCTTCAACTCGCTCCCTTGGCCCTCCCTAGGCCGTCTTTATCCAAGACTTCGATCCTGATACTCAGGAAGATATAAGCATTGTTCTCCTTGCAGTGATCGGCAAGTCCCCAATTATTGTTGAAAAGTTTGTTAATTAAAGAGCCGCTGTGTCATATGTACATTCATCCTAGCATCATCAACGATAAATTCTACTGTATGGTCGGGCCCCTTTGGTGGGGGGGACCCTTGATTTCATGAGGGCGGGATGCAATTGAACTCCGACTCCGCCGTGACTTCCACCCCCGATGCAAACGCAGCTCGAAGACGTTGAACAGGTACATTTGAGCGCATAGATGGTGCGTCAGGCGCGTCGGTTTTACAGATGACACGCGTTCAATTGCTCATCACGATCCAGACCATTTTCTCTGCCAGCGTTGGTTGCGTCATGTACCTGAGGTGCGGCCCGGTTACCGGTTACCAGTACCTTACCCTTCGCCGTGCATCTTCCCTCAATCGCATCTTTGCCACAGAGCCTGCTACCTGAGGACCACTTTTGCAACGGCACGCTTTGTCTCACTGATTGTACTTGTGCCCTCCTGTGACCACCGCATTCTTAGCGCGTCTTGTCGTGGGCGATTCTGAGAGTGCCCCGGGTTCGGACTGCTCGTAGATCACCAATGACGGTGGTCGCGTATCCAATCACAAAATCATGGCCATCCGTCGTGGATCCTTGTCTGAGGGTGACCTACTCCTGGACTATCTGGAGGAGGGCATTTTCCACGCATTGGAGAAGCAATACCTGAAGAGACGTGGTAGTTGGTATGTTGTCGCTCGCTTCCAAGGCTTTACATCTACCTCCACCTCTGTCGACGCTCGTTTGACTGTTCCCATAGGACAGAGAGGACCCGAATAATATTGCCAAAGCATATACGGTTTCGATTCATTACCACAAACTCGTGGAGTCGTCCGTCCGAATCCCCATACTTTCCATAAATGGTCCATCACCAACGTCTGAGGGAGAATGAAAAGGATCTATTTGCTAAGGCGATTACTTCCAACCATGCACCAAAGCTCAGTGAGGTGAAGCCTAGCGTGCGTGCGCTACTTCTTGCGGTCTGCTGTCCTCTTTTGAACGCCACTTATCTGTCTTGCAGAACCTAATAGCTACCACCAGCAGTTGAAGACGCTCCCAGGTGCGTCCATAATGTTTTACAGAAGTAGCCTGTGCTGAACTGTTTTGCAGAACACAAGCTCATGACCTTCAAGTTGGCATATAATGTGGGTTATCCCAACGATTATGAACCGCCCATGTTCATCCAAGCTCCCTCAGAATGGCAGTGGGGATTCTAACTACCTCGTATCCACCACTCCCGACCTAAATAAACCACCTGAACATATATCTATTGGCAGTGTGGATAGTCGTCATCTTGGGTTGGTAGCTCTCTCCAACAGCACGAGTATGCCTACCAGGACTGATTCACTGCTGTAGCGTTGTGGTCCAAGTCGAAACTATTACTAGCTATCTTCCAGCTCAGAGCCGGAGAACGGTGTTATTCAAGGGATCTCCCATGGAGGCAACCCTAATGGTATCCGAAAAGACGACCTCACCGCACTCGATGAACAACACGAGATTCAAAGGGTGAGCAGACTGCTGGGAAAGGTTACGTGGGCTACTGAGGACTCTATTCAGGAGGATGCGAGTGACTCCTCACAGGAGGATCCACCTTGTTCAGCCCTTCGTGGGGCGCGCCAGCCGACTGGTATATTGGCAGGCTATACGAGGGTGGTCCGAACGTCGTACCGGACTATGGTCCCCTAATGAGAATGAGCCATCCTCCAACTGTCCCTTTCACTAATCTCTGCGGCTTCAACAGGCTCCTCCGGTGGCCCCAGCACAAGCAAGCAAGCAAAGGAACTCAGTTCGTCGACAAGGTCCAGTCCTCCATGTCTCCATCAGCACTCAAACCCGGAACCGAAAATCATCGACCCAGCGACGACTGGGAACTACAACTCTGGAGGAACGACCAGGTGTGGAATTGAGTGGTTCCGTTTGGTGTGTGTCGGAATCAATCCAAGGGCGAAACTTGAAGGCATCAATCGCGGACTGGCTGTGACCGACTTTGGAACCTTTGCTCGCCATCTGGATCTGTACATAGAGTTAGATCCTTCTTCAAATACTGATACAGTGTAGGAAAGCATCCTCCGTCCTCCTCAACAGAGTCATGTTCATGGTTCGGTACGTACTGTATTGAGGACAGTTTACCATCCCCTATAGTTTGCGAATCGACCCCGCTGAGTGTCGACGCAGACGACTCTGTCGTTCAGCTACCGAATGGTGCCCTTATTAAGCTAGTGGTGCTACCTGCGGCTCTATCGAATGCGCATGCGTCGTTGTCCGGTCGTTCCTGCACTCGAGCTCGCCATCATGCCTATACTCGAGCCCAAACCAATACCAAACACTATACACAACGGGACTCATTACCCCCCGTCTTACTATACCTCTTCCTGGATGATACATTAACCACCCACCGGGCGCCCCGCTTCCCCTCCTAGTGACCCAGCAGGAACCATCGAACAGGACTCAGGGGAACCCATCAGGTCTGATGACCCGCTCCCACCACATCCATACCACGACGTCTCGTTCACCCCTAATAGCCCTTTGAAATGAACACAATCGGCCTCGAACGCAATGGAGGGCGTGCTGATAGCGCAATGCTCGTCGTAGACTAGGCCCATTATCATCCTATCGCGCTCTCAATAGGTTTCTCCAATGGGTGTCAGCACTCACGGCTGCCTGATCCCCTCAATGCACGCGAGAAGATGAATGCGTGGAAGCAATGGACAAAGTGATACAGACTTTCAAGTCCCACGACATCCCTAAGCTAATACCACACGTGCTCAGCATGCACACTCTCAGAACCGGCTGGATACTCCGCTGGAAATTCAAGAATGGGATCTTCGAGAAGAGCAAGGCTAGACCCTTTACTCGTAGGAACCACCGGGAGCCCGGTATCGACTACAACAGGTCATTTTTACCTGTTATGAGCCTCGAGTATCCACGCACTTCTCGCCGTAGCTTGGATTCCTCCACTTACTGGTTGGGCAGTAGAATGAGAGAGTCCCGGGTTCGATCCCCGTTACTAACGTTTGAATACTCCAGTACCGATGCAACCTCAGCGACTTATCCAGAACCTCCGTTCAACCCCTCCCGGATTTCCATGGCCAAAATTCAGGTGGACCAGTCCCATCTCGTGAACCACCCACTGGTCCACAGTTCGTTGATAGGCGCATCATTGCCACCTGTTCATGCACGAAAGCCGCCAATTTCTTCAGCGCTCGGCAGCGTACAGCAATAAGGACTGAGCGGCCTTCCTCCGACCACGTCTCTTATCCAGAAAGGACCCAAGCACTCACATATCCCCTCGCCGCCTGGTCCTGGGAATGCCCACAGCCCAGGGTGCAAATTCCGGCGAATTTAGTAGGATTCCGGGAATTCCGGGTCTTCTGTGCTAGGAGAGACGGTACCCCTCACTCAAGCCTGGGACACCCGAGTCTGCCTCCCGTAGGTAGTTCGAACGCCCATCATTCGCTTCGACGATCACGCCGGCCCCCTCTGCGAGCAGTGCACCACTTGAGCACCCGCGCAGCACATTGCATACCAGCCAACGCTGGAGCTACCACCAGTCTGCCATTCCGGAAAGTGAGCACGCATTCGAAGCCATCTACACCCCCGCCGCCAGCACACGATGATCACAATTCGTCGCTCGCACTTACACTCAACGCCCCCCATCCACATTATCTAAAGTAGTAGCCGAAGACTCCTCGTCCACGAAAGCCTTACGACAACGAACGTCATCGACGACAAACTGTACTGCTTCTGTGATCGGCGTCGCGGAGAATGTGGTGAACAGGTGAGGTGGATTGAGCGAATAGACCAACCTCATATGTACAGTGCCCGTAAGATAACGGAGAACACGCTTCGCCGCCTGCCAATGCCCATACCCGGGTTTTCAAAGAAACGGCAAATGACATCTACAACCTACGCAATGTCCGGGCGCGCAGCGACGGCCAAATAGAGGAGCTCCCTAGTCAGCTCGTGATAAGGGTAGGACTTCATTGCCAACGCCCCCTGAGGAGTATTCGAGCGGAGAGCTTCATGTTTTCATTCACCAGCGTCCAGGCGGGATTGCAACCCACCATGCCAGTTCAAACTGCTCAACAATCGATTGGATATAGCCCGGTTGCGACAAGCTGACTGTCGATCTTCATCCGGAGAGCGACAAGGCGGGGCGCAGGCACCACATCCACAGGGACCGGTTCGGGGTCAGGAGGAGCAGGCAAATGCGGATCTCCAGGGATGGGGTGACGAGAGGCTCGTAGGGTGGGGGTGTGGGTGCAGCGGCGGGCTCACAACCAGAGAGAACGCGACGAAAGGAGTCGGCGGGGTGGTTGCACCAGCCAGACCCAGGCTTATGGAAAGAGAAAACAGATTCGAACCATCAGAGATGAGACAGGAGAGTCGTTGTCCCTCTAAAATGGAGGCAGTTGGGGCTAATAGTGTGTTCGCAGCGAATACCGGCACTGGCCAGAAACTTTCCAAAGGAAAGGTGCCCGTCGTCCGTCGTCCGTCGTGTATTCACTTCCCTTATCATGCGGAAGGACGCCGATGCAGCTGTAGCCTGGTAGCATTCTCGGCCCACCCTTTGTACTTCCGGATCGAAAAGTCAGATTTTATAGCAATAAAATACACGGCGGGGAAACGTGGGTAGGCGTCGATAAAGGTTACCTAGTAGAAACGACCACGCCGACAGTAAACAATGCCAGTCACTGGGCGAGGAGAAAAACAGCGCTCGGCGCGGGCGGCAAGCCTTGTGTGCGCCACTCGAGTGAGTTTACCGTCCACGCTTATAGAAGTCGTCCGCGGAGTGGCCAGAGACAGGGTCCAGAACACCGGTGAATGAGTCACCGGATGGCCGGATTAGCATGGAGACTCTGGCCGAAAAGGTCAGAACTCAATAGTTTGGTCATCCCCAATTCCCCACGCCGCGAGTGTGTAAACTATTCTGTATTTATAGTACGCGGCGAAAGGCATTAGGAACCCTCACGGTTCTTTCTCCACTGAGCTGCATCTAGTCTGTCAACAAAAACCGCACCCAGAGCCGACACACAGAGAGTATGAGTCCTTCCCATCTACCAGACGAATGGGGCACCGATCAGCTGGGCAAATTTTCTTTCGTAATAAGGGTGGGGACGTGCGCATAGCCGGAGTGTGAGTTTTCCGACAGGGTGCAGAGGTAGCAGACCGGGCAAGGAGAGTGACGGAGACGGAGGAGACAACAGGCGACAACGGCGACGAGATCGACGCACCGCCATCTAAGCTTAGAGCATAACCGGAAGGGTGCGTCGCCACATGCCACCCAGCCAGTCAGTGGAGGAACCACCAACTCTGGGTGAATGTTAGGGGCGAGGCGGCGTGGTTCAATTTTGTGTGCGTCGGCAACGCGAAACCTGAGGGGAGAACGTTTTGAGAAAGCAGTCGGTTGGGGAAAGATTCGGGTGTTGGGGAGGAGGTATGTGGGCGTTGTGCAAAGGATTTTCGACGTAATGACGATGATGGATGTGGTGAGAGTAAGCGTGCTGGTGAAGGGGTGGTATAGGTAGGGCCGGGTTGAGCAAGGAAGTCGTGTAGGATTTCCTTCTAGGTATCTTGAAACGATTGGGAATCGAGTATCCACTCTTCTCAACCTTCTTCATAATCTTATTTCGCGAAGCTTTGTCTGATCGCCTTTTTATCTTGCGGTCACTCCGCTTGCTGTAGCCAACGGCATTGTTTTGCTTGACCGTGAAACTCTTGAGATGAGAGCAAGCCTGGGAAGTGGATCTCTGCTCTCGGACAAAGCCACCCCGTGCCTACCATAGCGAGGACTAATGGTTCCCAGTTGGCGGTTCATTCAATTGAGCCTTAGAGACGTATTTGGGGATAAGGATGATGTCAGGAGCTGAGATGATAAGCACCTGATCCCTTTTCGGTTCCTCACTATACATGACAATTAACATTCAAATACTCAACGTACGGTCGCGTCCACTAGTACTATCTTGGCACCCGTCGCATCGCCCTACGTCATCCTTCTCAATCGGGCCCCCTTCCTTGCCCCTGGGCTTTCACAGTTTATTGCTTTAAGTGCTCTCGACGCTAGCCCCATTGCCTACGCACAAATATTCAACCTCCCTCCGTCAGCTCCCTCCATCTCTTGGACTGCACCTTTGTAAACGCTTTGATGGGCTACCCACGAGTTGCTTTACACTGCTGGCCCTCTGGGGGGTTTGTGTGTGAAATCAGTCCATTATGTGAACCATATCTCCTCTTACTTAGAGATCTTCAACGATTTCACGTTAGGTTACAGGTCTACACATTTGGTCCGTGAAGTCGTCCATGTCCTCCTGTCCAGGGAATGTCGCGGTGCGGTATGGTGGCGGTGCGGTTCGAAACCGCCAAAAAAAACCGCGGCGGTTGGCGGTTGCACCGCGGGGTTTCTCACGTTTAGAGTCAGGTAATTTTGTTCATATCTACATGCCATGTCTGAATACGTGTTGTCCTAAGTCTGTCGTTGGTGTATACAAGCTTCGGTGATGTTCCTGCGTGTGTCAGATGTCACAGGTCAAGATGCGAGAAAAACCGCGAACAAGATTTTGTGGGTGTAATGCTGTTTCTAGATGCCCTCGACTTCACCATCATGATATTCACACTTGATTCGTTTTTTATTTATACGATGGTTTAGGATTTACCTCGCGGTAGCGGTCTCAAACCGCTCCGCCGCGGTTTTTGTGGCGGTGCCCCAAACCGCGACATTCCCTGCTCCTGTCCTTGGGTACATCATATTGTACACTATCACGGAGGAGAAGAGAGCATGTAGTGAACCATATGCACGTGACATAATTATTAGAGGAGATTTTGTTATCTATCAATGTGAGAAGAAGAAGAGACCGCAAACTAGCACCACCAAGGAGCAATTGACAGAGCAAAATACAAGTACAGAGTCAAGAATAGGGAAAGTCTAGGGCGGTACAGCCCTAAAAATTTGAGTCCAAGACGTTCCAAATGCAAATTCATCAAATTGAAGCGAGGGTGACCGAGCAGGGGATGTGGGAGGGATTGTGAGCAGAGCGGTTGAATGGAGGCCTGCGCGATAGTCACGGGGTACCCAATAGAGCAACCCGCCCCCCGAGTCTGTGACCCAACCCTCTTTGTCTGGCCGTCCAGCCTCAATAGTCGAGATAGATCGGGGCAGAATTTGTGGAAATGAGTCCCGTAAGTGAATAGCCCCATCACTGGACCCAGAGGTGATACGCTGCAGATCGGGAGAGTATGCAACGGACGTTCCAGAGCGAGTGTGCCCCTCTAGAGGCTCGCCAACTGCAGAGTCAGACTCAAAATTCCAGATTCGAATTGTCTTGTCTTCAGATCCAGAGATTATGTGCGACCCATCGGGAGAGCAAGCAACTGACTGCACCCAGCCAGTGTGCCCCTCCAGAGGCTTGCCGACTGCAGAGCCAGTCTCAGCATTCCAAATTCGAATTGTCTTGTCAAGTGATCCAGAGATGATATGCCGCCCATCGGGAGAGTAAGCAACTGAGCACACCCGGCCAGTGTGCCCCTCCAGGGGCTTACCGACTGCAGAGCCAGTCTGAGCATTCCATATTCGTATTGTCTTGTCAACTGATCCAGAGAGGATGTGCAGCCCATCTGGAGAGTAAGCAACTGAGTCCACCCTGTTGGTGTGTCCCTCCAAAGGCTTGCCCACTGCAGACCCAGTCTCAGCATTCCAGATTCGAATTGTCTTGTCAGATGATCCAGAGATGATATGCCTCCCATCGGGAGAGTAAGCAACTGAGTTCACCCAGTCAGTGTGCCCCTCCAGAGGCTTGCCGACTGTAAAGCCAGTTTTAGCATTCCAGATTCGAATTGTGTCGTCACATGATCCAGAGATGATATGCCTCCCATCGGGAGAGCAAGCAACTGAGTTCACCCAGTCAGTGTGCCCCTCCAGAGGCTTGCCGACTGCAAAGCCAGTCTCAGCATTCCAGATTCGAATTTTGTCAAGTGATCCAGAGATGATGTGCCTCCCATCGGGAGAGTAAGCAACTGACGTCACCACGGCAGTGTGCCCTTTCAGAGGCTTGTCGACTGCAGAACCAGTTTCAGCATTCCAGATTCGAATTGTGTGATCACGTGATCCAGAGATGATGTGCCGCCCATCGGGAGAGTAAGTAACTGACATCACCCAACCAGTGTGCCCCTCCGGAGGCTTGTCGACTGCAGGGCCGGTCTCGGCATTCCAGATCCGAATCGTGTTGTCAAATGATCCAGAGATGATATGCCCATCGGGAGTGTTAGCAACTGACACCACCCCGCTAGTGTGCCCCTCCAGAGGCCCGCCAACTGCAGAGCCAGTCTCAGTATTCCAGATTCGAATTGTGTTGTCAAATGATCCAGAGATGATATGCCTCCCATCGGGAGAGTAAGCAACTGAGTTCACCCAGTCAGTGTGCCCCTCCAGAGGCTTGCCGACTGCAAAGCCAGTCTCAGCATTCCAGATTCGAATTGTTTGATCACGTGATCCAGAGATGATGTGCCGCCCATCGGAAGAGCAAGCAACTGACAACACCGCCTCAGTGTGCCCCCCCAGCGGCTTGCCAATTACAGAGCCAGTCTCAGTATTCCAGATTCGAATTGTCTTGTCAAGTGATCCAGAGATGATGTGCCTCCCATCGGGAGAGTAAGCAACCGAGTACACCGGGTCACTGTGCCCCTCCAAAGGCTTGCCGACTGCAGAGCCAGTCTCAGCATTCCATATTCGAATTGTCTTGTCAGATGATCCAGAGAGGATGTGCAGCCCATCGGGAGAGTAAGCAACTGACTCCACCCAGTCGGTGTGTCCCTCCAAAGGCTTGCCCACTGCAGACCCAGTCTCAGCATTCCAGATTCGAATTGTCTCGTCATCAGATCCAGAGATGATATGCCTCCCACCGGGAGAGTAAGCAACTGAGTTCACCCAGTCAGTGTGCCCCTCCAGAGGCTTTCCGACAGCAGTGCCAGTTTCGGCATCCCAGATCCGAATCGTCCTATCATCCGACCCAGTGACAATGTGGTATCCATTGGGGGAATAACTCATGCACATCGCATCACCACTCCCATGTCCAATCAATTCTAATCGTGGCTCTGGCCATGATAGCAAGTTTCCTCTTTGCACCTGGATGCCTTTAGTGAAATGTGTGCTAAAGATAGTCGATAAAGGTGACTTTGAGGGCAAGAATGGTCCTGTTGAAATATACGTGTGTGGCGTGCTCTTAGAGATGGGAATGCGGAAGATGATCATAAAACGATAAACATCCTGAACTTTCCCCAAAAGTGTCTCATCCGTATCCTAGAGCAAGTTAGAATCGCTTTGGAATCACCATCACAGCAAGCCGGAGCTGTACTCACCTTGACCAATTTGGATGTCAGTTCTCGAAGGCTTATAACGCCAATTCGCAGCATTCCCATAATGCTCAATACTTCAACCCAAAATAGTGCGTACGGTCCTTCAAAGAATTTCCTCATCTTGTCCAACACACACCTCTCGCCAAGGTCGGGAGAGAAGCAAAGATGATTTGACCAGTATAAAGAACTATACTGCAATGCGTCGGAAATATTCTCTTTGATCCGCAATGCGAGATCTTTCACATCCACATTCGCGAGCCTGGAGTCTTCGAGCCCGCAGATGTTGAAACGGAGCTGTTCAACCATCTTCTCGAGGCACGCGATACCAAGGAACATATTTGCGTCTCGGAGGTTGACCTGATAGTCGCCCTGACAGTCATCGCTGACAAAGAAGTCCGAAATGGACAAATGCCGGAAACGAATCCCTCCACTGGCTCCTTCATCTCGATAGAACATAGAGACAAGATCTTCCACCCATATTTTCACCAAGTCAGGTCTCACTCCTGCCAGCTCTGCAATCGTCTCCTCACATAATGGACGGTACGGCGCCGCCACAAGAAGCACTCCAATCATCCGTCGAAATTCGGCATTGCGTTGCACTCTCCGTGCTCTAACGATACTGGAATACAGTCCGTATAGAGCCGTCAAGCCGGGGCTGCTTGAGTCTTGCAAGGTCGCCCCCAACAGCTTAGTGGGTTCATAGCAATGCTCAAGGGCAAGTGCAAGAGTCTCGATGAAGATGAACAGACCTCCTGCTCGGGAGATAACTCCATCCAAGAGCAATGTTTCTGGCCAAGGAGATTGGGGACACCTGCTTGAAGCCACCCTATTGAATCGGTATTCCGCGAAAATTCGTAGGTCGGAGGTGGTCTCTTTATCTGTGGTCAAGTCATATCGCAAATGCGACAATTGGGTAGGTCCATCAAAAAAATGCTGAATATCGACTTCGGGCCTACTCGTGATGATAACCTTGAGCCACGGAGCGTATGCGGCAGCCTCCGTTAGGGCATTCAGGATGCCTGGACGACTCTGAATGCTGCCACACTCATCAAGTGCGTCAATGACAAATACGAGAGTCTTTTTTGGGAGGCGAGGAAGCTTGCGGATGAAGTCAAGGAGGAGAGTGAGTCGCATTGACTCCAGTGTTACACTTGGGTCGTTGCCGAGATATTCTGCGACAATACTCCGAAAGGGGGGGAATAGTATTGCGAGCTTGCGGATGAGAGTTGGAAGGACATTTCTAGGATCTCTCAGTTCCTGGTCACCCCTCTGGCAGAAAAATGCTCCAGCGAGCTGCTCTTTATCGTGAAGGCTCGCGCAGATCGAATGTGCTAACGACGTTTTTCCGATCCCAGGTAAGCCGTAGATCCAGTATGTATTTCTCCCATCTGTGTGCTCCAATCCGTTGGTCCCCCAATCTATGATTTGTCCGAGGAGGGATTTGCGGGTGCCTTCCATACAGCAGAGATCCCGGTCATAGCTGGTCTTGACATCCTTGAGACGACTAAGCAAAATTTGCTGCTCTACACGGAAATGTTGAGAATGACCTATCGAGAGAACAAGAGAACGAGTGCTTACCAGTCTCCTTGGTTTGGTGTAGAGCTTCAACATTCACCGCACGGTCGAAGTCTTCGACGACTCTCGTCAATACTATGTCCATTTCTCTGATCATCCCCCGATAGACCGACCCGCCCGCTGCGATTATCAGCACTAGCACTAGCCAAAGCCATCAGGTGACCACCTACCATATTCGACATATTTGACATAATCGCACGAAACGTTCGCGACCTTGTGCATTACCTCATACATTCGCGGGATGATATCTTCCAAGAGAGCTATCTCTTCGCAGACTGATTTGTCCGCGACTATTTTGTCAGCGACAATGTCTGCGAAAGGCAAAATGCGCTTCAACTGGTCCAGAAGCCCCAATGGTATCTGGTCGTACTCGTTTTGCACCGTCAAGAGCTAAATGGTCAAGCGTTACTTCCGCTGCTAATACACCAGTAGCGAGCACGAACCTCAAACGTAAGCTTGGCAACACCGAAGGCGGCCTTCGAGATTGGATTCAACTACGAGGTGTCAATGTCCTGCTAGTCTCTACGTGGAAAAACGGACCTCTGCGAATTTAACGCCATGTTGAATAGCCTTCTCCACAGCCCTCTCGCTCCACCCGCTCATCAGTGCGGGGTATCCTCTCAACAATCCTTCGAGTTCATGGAGCGAAGTGCGCACAGAGTCCGCCTATGCGAAGATTATTAGCTGGCGGGATGGGCAGCTGTAAAGAGACGAACGGTAGTGCTTGCAGAGAATTGTAATTCTATGGACCAACGATGCTGGTGATGCTTTCCAACCACAATAATGTTCTCTGCGCTTTGTGGTCAGATACAAGCCTATGAGTTGGTGATGATGGCTTACTCGGTACCATGAATTCGTGTTTGATAGAGCCCCAATAATCATTGAAAAGCGCTTGAACGTCAATCAGTGCGCTCGCCCGTCGGGTTTCGCCCCAAAGTAAATGACTGCTCCTCATATGGATCTCAACACGTATCTCTGATGTCGGGGAAACACCTCTACACATGCACGGTCATCCTAAAGTGTTCGTAGTGAAGAAACAAGGGACACACAGGCGTTGGGTTGGTGTCCAGGTTTGGTTGTCTTGCCTCTGCAATTCTAGCGCCTCATTTTCCAGATACAATCTAAGAGTATAGTCCCGATTTGGGATGGCTTGGAGTGCAATTTCTGTATGTTGCCCAAAGTCAGCGAGGTGGGCTAAAACTGGAGTGAACCGCCACACTTTCTAGGTGGAGGCTTAGATTGATTGATCGTCAGCCACCTTAATAATCCCGCACGGTACAGCCGTCACTCACATGTTCTCTATCCTGGGTCGTTGAGTCGCCATGTTTGATCACTTTGAGGAGGCAATTGGGAGGTCCGGGAGGAGAAGGAAAGAGGAGCGTGAGATCGGTGCGGACAGTGACACCTTGATGAGCGTCGCGGGGGACACGCCTATATGTTATATATCTCACAGAAGCCATGTAAGCTATATTAGTTGCAGTTATTATAACACTAGCCCATAAATTTTGCAATACGTTTCACGCCAAAATTCCCCACCCCGTGCATTGCACATCCCACATCCCTCATTGTTCACATCTTGAACCCGCTTCTCCTCCCCGTGCCACCCTCACACTTGTTGCCCTTGCTGTTGCTGCTGCTCCTCCCGTCATTGCATTCTGGACTTCCCCCGCCATCTGTCATGTTCGATGATTCGGAGTTCTGGCTAAGCCGGAGTACATCGCGCAACGGGCTGTCTGGGTTCGGGCAGGGTGTCAAGCAGGGTGTCAAGCAGAGCAGCGGCTGAGTTCCGATCCGGATATTTATACATAGACTAGAGTACATGTGTTACTATGAGCGAGACAGGAAATACATCATATATGATAATACGATATTCGATGCGGGACCGGCATCACCATCCATGTATAAGCCTGAAAACCGCCTTGTTAAAAGTCGTTTCGTATTCTTTCATGTACTGGTACATGTGTCGGCTCGATGCTAGTCATCGTTGCCTGGTGGTTAATAAAGACCTGCCGTTTGTCGCCGTCCACTTCGTTGCCTTCGTCGTGGTTCCTGTTGCTCGCATACATTGCACTGTCGTTGGCATACATCGCACCCGTCGTTCCGTCGTCCCGTCGTCCTGTCGTCCTGTCGTCTTCTCGCTCGCACTCGCTGTTCGCATACCTCGCACACGATTCTACTTTTAATAAGCCTGTCAGATCTGTCAGATTAGAAAGTCACCGGTTAGTCACCGATTAGTCAACGGTGCCAGATTACATGTTATGTCGAGGCTTGGAGTCGCATGCGCAGTCATCCAGCCACTGGAGAATTTGAGAAAGCCCGATGCCCGGTCGAGGATATGTTTTTTCGTCAGCTACAAGTATGAGGACGCGGTTACAGGGTTTGGGACCTACGCAAGGTGGTCGGCGTCGAGTCCAGAGATGTCGTTTTCAGTGAGACAGACAGCCACTGCCCACCCTCAACGAGTCGCGCCAGCAGTCCGCCGACGCGGATGAGCTGGTTGTACAGCCTGCAGTGATTTGCAAGCGTGACAGCGGTGTGGTGGTGTGTCCATGGTGGAGACGAGAAGCGGAATTTGAATGTGCGCTCAAACAAATAACAGCGGTGACTTACCGGTGATTTCAATCTGACGGCCGCCTCCACGGAAGGGGGGGTGATTAGGTTCTATGTATTCTCGGCACGCACTTTCACTCGTGTGGCAGATCCCTCGTTCGCCACCATCACGTTCATTTCTTCGAACCCACAAAGAGGTGCAAAATACGATAGGAGAGATCGATGTCTTCGTAGCCAACATTTCAATATCGTTCAACAGCCTCGCTCGAGTCACGATATTTGCAGCGCTGTCTTACCTCGCCTACACGACTCTACCCAGATTATTTATTAACCTTTCGACCGTACCCATTAACGCCATTGGACATGAGCCCAGCGGGCCGCCTTCATAAATCTTCCACTACACTTCTCGTCAGTTTCGGGGTGCTGGATGAATGCGCCTTTTACCCTTCCGAGGTAAATGGGTTCCCCTCGCCTCTCCCTCTTCCTCTTCGCCTCGTGTCGGTCCAAAGATTCGTGGGCTGACTACTCGCAAATAATCACCCAACCATGTACTATCCGGATCGAATGGTGATATCCACGGGACAAAGCTTTTCTACGATACTTCGGCGCTCCTCTGGGACGGGTTTGAGAGGGTTCGATTGGTCCTCTGCAACTCTACATACCAAATAATGAGTCTTTTGAGATGACAGCAGATGCCAGCACCGCGCCAGTACACACATAACTGACGCTCAAAGTTGGACTCGACCACTGCGACCGCAATCCTTCAACTCGCTCCCTTCGCCCTCCCTAGGCCGTCTTTATTCAAGACTTCGATCCTAATACTCAGGAAGATACAAGCAATGTTCTCCTTGCAGTGATCGGCAAGTTCCCAATTTTTGATAAGTTTTTTTAAATTAAAGAGTCGCTGTGTCATACGTACATTCATCCTAGCATCATTAACGATAAAAATTTACTGTACGGTCGGGCCTCTTTGGTTGGGGGGACCCTTGATTTCATGAGGGCGGGATCCAATTGAATCCGACTCCGCCGTGACGACACCCCCGATGTAAACGCAGCTCGAAGACGTTGAGCAGGTATATTTGAGCGCATAGATGGTGCGTCAGGCGCGTCGTTTTTACAGATGACACGTGCTCAATTGCCCATCACGATCCAGACTATTTTCTCTGCCAGGGTTGGTTGCATCATGTACATGAGGTGCGGCCTGGTTACCAGTTAGCAGTACTTACCAGTGACAGTACCTTACCCTTCGCCGTGCCTCTTCCCTTGATCGCATCTTTGCCGCAGAGCCTGCTACCTGAGGACAACTTTTGCAACGGCAAGCTTTGTCTCACCGATTGAACTTGTGCCCTCCTTTGACCACCGCGTCCTTAGCGCGTCTTGTTGTGGGCGATTCTGAGGGCGCCCCGGGTTCGGCCTGCCCGTAGGTCACCATCGACGGTGGTCGCGTATCCAATATCAAGATCACGGCCGTCCGTCGTGGATTCTCGTCTGAGGGCGACCTACTCCTATACTATTTGGAAGGGCGTTTTCCATGCGTTGGAGAAGCAATACCTGAAGAGACGTTGTAGTTGGGATGTGGTCGCTCGCTTCCAAGGCTTTACCTCCACCTCCACCTCTCTCGGTGCTCGTTTGACTGTTCCCATAGGATAGGGAGGACTCGAATAATATCACCGAAGCATATACGTTCTCGATTCACTACCACAAACTTGGGGGGTCAACCGTCCGAATCCCCATGCTTTCCATCAATGGTCCATCACCAACGTCTGAGGGAGAATGAAAAGGATCCATTTGCTAAGGCGATTACTTCCAACCGTGCACCAAAGCTCAGTAAGATGAAGCCTAGCGTGCAGGTGCCACTTCTTGTGGTCTATGTCCTCTTGTGAACGCCACTTATCTGTCTTGCAGAACCTAATAGCTATCACCAGCGGTTAAAGACGCTTCCAGGTGCGTCCATAATGTCTTACAGAAGTAGCCTGTGCTGAACTGTTTTGCAGAACACAAGCTCATGACCTTCAAGTTGGCATATAATGTGAGTTATCCCAACGATTATGAACTGTCGATGTTCATCCAAGCTCCCTCAGAACGCCAGCAGGGATTCCAACCGCCTCGTATCCACCACTCCCGACGTAAATAAACCACCTGAACATATACATATCTATTGGCACTGTGGATAGTCGTCATCTTGGGTTGGTAGCTCTCTCCAACTGCACGAGTATGGCTGCCAGGACTGATTCACTGCTGTAGCGTTGTGGTCCAAGTCGAAACTATTACTATCTATCTTCCCAGCTCAAGACCGGAGAACGGAGTTATTCAAGGGATCTCCCATAGAGGCAACCCTAACGGTATCCGAAAAGACGGCCTCACCGCACTCGATGAACAACATGAAATTCAACGGGTGAGCAGGCTGCTGAGAAAGGTTACGTGGGCTACTGAGGACTCTATCCAGGAGGATGCGAATGACTCCTCACAAGAGGATCCACCTTGTTCAGCCCTTCTTGGAGCGCGCCGGCCGGATGGTATATTGGCAAGCTATACGAGGGTCGTCCGAACGTCGTACTGGACGATGTTCCCCTAATGAGAATGACCCATCCTCCAACCGTTCCTTTCACTAATCTCTGCTGCTTCAACAGGCTCCTCCCGTGGCCCCAGCAAAGGAACTCAGTTCGTTGACAAGGTCCAGTCCTCCATGTCTCCATCAGCACCCAAACCCGGAACCGAGAATCATCGGCCCAGCGATGACTGGGACTACAACTCTGGAGGAACGATCAGGTGTGGAAACGAGTGGTTCCGTTTGGTGTGTGTCGGAATCGACCCAAGGGCGGAACTTGAAGGCATCAATCGCGAACTCGCTGTGACCGTCTTTGGAATCTTTGCTCGCCATCTGGATCTGTACATAGAGTTGGGACCTTCTTCAAATACTGATACAGTGTAGCAAAGCATCCTCCGTCCTCCTCAACAGAATCATGTTCATGGTTCAATACGTACTGTATTGGGGACAGCTTACCATCCCCCACAGTTTGCGAATCGAGCCCGCTGAGTGGCGACACAGACGACTCTGTCGTCCAGCTACCGAATAGTGCCCTTATCAAGCTAGTGGTGCTACCTGCGGCTCTATCGAATGCGCATGCGTCGCTGTCCGGTCGTTCCTGTACTCGAGCTCGCCATCATACCTATTCTCGAGCCCAAACCAACGACAAACACTATACACAACGGGATTCGTTATCCCCATCTTACCATACCGCTTCCTGGATGATACATTAACCACCCGCCAGGCTCCCCGCCTCCTCCCCAGGTGACCCAGCAGGAACCCTTGAACAAGACTCCGGGGAACCCATCAGGTCTGATGACCTGCTCCCACCACATCCACACCACGACGTCTCGTTCACCCCTAATAACCCTTTGAAATCAACACAACCCGCCTCGAGCGCAATGGAGGGGGTGCTCGTAGCATAATGTTCGTCGTATACCAGGCCCACTATCCTCCTATCGCGTTCTCAATAGGTTTCTGCAATAGGTTTCAGCTCTCACGGCTGCCTGATCCCTTCAATGCACGCGAGAAGATGGGCGGGTGGAAGCAATGGACAAAGTGATGCAGACAGACTTTCAAGTCCCACGACATCCCTAAGCAAATACCACATGTGCTCGGCATGCGCACCCTCAGAATCGGCTGGATACTCCGCTGGAAATTCAAGAATGGGATCTTCGAGAAGAACAAGGCTAGATCCTTTACTTGTAGCAACCACTGGGAGCCCAGTATCGACTATAACAGGTCGTTTTTGTTAGATTTCTTGTTCATTATGACGATTCCTTTTTCCTTTATTACGTATAATCCCCTATTTTTCTTTGTTGTATTTCTGTATTTCAAGCTTCCACACGATTTCACATGCCTCAGACGCTTGTCTTCTTACATCATCTGAGGTATGTGCTATCTGTTCGATCTACTGTCGCTCACCAACTCACCTATCCATAGTATATTCTTAATAGGTGATTCTAATATAAAGACACTTGTCTTCTTACATCGTCTGAGTATATTCTTAATAGTTTTTGCCTGTTATGGGCCTCGACTATCCACACACTTCTCGCCATAGCTTGGATTCCTCCGTAGTAGAATGAGAGAGTCCCGAGATCGATCCCCGGTCTGCCCTTTCTTTTCTTTTCCTACATAGCTGCTATCAGCGATCTTGATGTCACCCAGTTTGACATTACATCACCCCAACTTTACAATCAATTCAAGGAGGTCTATTGATGGCGCCTATCCTGGGAAGAGAACTGGATATCACACCTCAAGAAAGGACTTTGCGGGGTGGTGCAGGCTGAGAGTACATGGAACGAGGAGCTAAATCCTCACGTGGAGAGTGAGGGATTCCCCGCGGTGCTCAAGGACCCACAGTCTATGTCCAGAGCTCCCGGAACAACGAGGACTTCACTGCTGGGAGGCCTTATGGGAAGGAACTCGACATGCTTCAAAGATATCAACACGAAGTATGGTACCACCGATCGAGACATTCATTTCTTGCAACTGAAGGATGTACTCGCACTTCAATGCTAGATTGAGCGACCCGAATAGATCATCCGCTCGACGTGCACACGCCAATGGCCACGTCGGAGGCGCTCGCACGTTTACACCTGGCTCCAGCATCACCGTACCGCCCTTGACAAGAAAAAGGAGACGATACCGATGAAACTATGCTGTGCCGAGGTGGTATCATCTTGGTGGTCGCATTCCTCTTTGGTCTACCGTCCCCCAGACCGTAAGCATTTCCTATTGCGGTTCTCGCATAGTAGTTACTAACGTTTGAATACTCCAGTACTGATGCAACCTCAGCAACTTATCCAGAAACCTCCGTTCAACCCCACCCGGATTTCCGTGGCCGAAATTCAGGTGAACTAGTCCCATCTCGTGAACCACCCACTGGTCCACAGTTCGAGTTCGTTGATAGGCGCATCACTACCACCTGTTCATGCACGAAAACCGCCAATTTCTTCAGCGCTCGGCAGCGTACAGCAATAACGACTGAGCGAACTTCCTCCGACCATGTCTCTTATCCAAAAAGAACCCAAGCACTCACTCATCCCTTTGCCACCTGGTCCTGGGAATACCCACCGCTCAGGGTGCAAACTCCAGTGACTTTAGTAGAATTCCGGAAATTCCGGGTCTTCTGTACCAGGAGAGATGGTACCCCTCACTCAAGCCTGGGACACCCGAGTCTGCCTCCTGTAGGTAGTTCGCTTCGACGATCATACCGGCCTCCTCTGCAAGCAGTGCACCACTTGAGCACCCGCACAGCGCATTGCATACCATCCAATGCTGGAGCCACCACCAGTCCGCCATTCAGAGAAGTGAGCACACATTCGAAGCCATCTACACCTCCGCCTCCAGCACACCCATTCGTCACTCACACTTACACTCAACGCCCCCCATCCACATTATCTAAAAGTAGTAGTCGAAGACTCATCATCCACAAAAGCCTTATGACAACGGACATCATCGATAACAAACTGTACTGCTTCTGTGATCGGCGTCGCGGAGAATGTGGTGAACAGGTCAGGTAGATTGGCGAATAGACCGACCTCATATGTACAGTTCCCGTAAGATAATGGAGAACACACTTCACCGCCTTCCGATGGCCCATACCCGTGTTTTCAAAGCAACGGCAAATGACACCTACAACTTACGCAATGTCCGGGCGCGTAGCGAGGGCCAAATAGAGGAGCTTCCTAGTCAGCTCGTGGTAAGGGTAGGACTTCATTGCCAACGCCCCCTGAGGAGTATTCAAGCGGAGAGCTTCATGCTTTCATTCATCGGCGTCTGGGTGGGACTGCAATCCACCGTGCCAGTTCAGCCTGCTCGATAATCGACTGGATATAGCCAGGCTGCGACAAGCTGATTGTGGATCTTCATCCAGAGAGCGACAGGGCGGGGCACAGGCACCACATCCACAGGGACCGGTTCGGAGTCAGGAGGAGCAGGCAAAGGCAGATCTCCAGGTATCGGGGGACGAGAGGCTCGTAGGGCGGGGGTGTGGGTGCAGCGCGGGCTCACAACCGGAGAGAACTCGACGAAAGGAGTCGGCGGGGTGCCTGCACCAGCCAGACCCAGGCTTATGGAAAGAGAAAACAGATTCGCACTATCAGAGATGAGACAGGAGAGTCGTTTTCTCCTCTACAATGGAGTGGGTTGGGGCAAATAGTGTATTCGCAATGAATACCGGCATTGGCCAGAAACTTTCCAAAGGAAATGTGCACGTCGTCCGTCGCCCATTGTATATTCACTTCCCTTATCATCTGGAAGGGCGCCGATGCAGCTGTAGCTGTAGCCTGGTAGCATTCTTGGCCCACCCCTTGTACTTCCGGATCGAAAACGTCTGATTTACTAGCAATAAAATACACGGCGGGGAAACGCGGGCAGTCGTCGATAAAGGTTACCCAGTAGAAATGACCGCGCCGATTGCGAACAGTGACAGTCACTAGCTGGGCGAGGAGAAAACCAGCGCTTGGCGCGGGCGGCGAGCCTTGTGCGCGCCACTCGAGTGATTTACCATCCACGCTTATAGAAGTCGTCCGTGGCGGGCCGGAGACAGGGTCCAGAACACCAGTGAATGAGTCACCGGATGGCCGGATTAGGCATGCGTGTATGTCCGCCCTTGGAGACTCTGGCCGAAAAGGTCAGAACTCAATAGTTTGGTCATCCCCAATTCCCCACGCTGTGAGTCTGTAAACTATTCTGTATTTATTTATAGTACGTGGTGAAAGGGAAGAACCCTCACAGTTCTTTCTCCACTGAGCTGAATCTAGTCTGTCAACAAAAACCGCACGCAAAGCTGACCCCCAGAGAGTATATGACCTTCCTACCAGACGAATGGGGCACCAATCAGCTGGGGGAGTTTTCTTTCATAAGGTGGGGACATGCGCATAACTGTAACATTGGTAATTACAGCAACGGGGGGGTGGCGTGACGTGATGGTCGAACCGGTAAGAAACGGAAACGGGAGGGGTTGTGATGCGTGACAGAGGAAACGGAGGGGGGAAGAAACCAAAAATGGGACAGTTTATAGCAAAGCATCAAAGCTCTTTTATAGTAGTTTGTGCCAGTTTCTGGCTTTGCAACATTCCCGAGGGTTTAGGAATTAATGCCTTGTTGCGAACCTTGGCCTATGGCACAACTGAACCTTGTCTATAAAATAGTGCAAAAAATATTGGGACACGACTTGTACAGCATAGTATGCCCCAATCATCTATAAACGACTTTTTTACTGTTGCAACGCCCGAGCAAATTGCTCAACAGAACCAATTGGCATGGGCGAAGCTGCATAACCGTAACCAAGCGATGTTAGCACTTCACAATGTGACAACAGAACAAAAGGCCATCCGTACTATTAAAAAAACAATGCAGCGACAATGCACATCATTCTCATGAATATTGTGCACGACTCAAGGCAGCAGGGAAGCCAACAATGAAGCAGGTATGCCTTTATTTGCTGCTTCTACTATTTCTGTTGCTTCTACTATTTCTAAACCCGGGCTGCAACCAATGTGAGTGATGAAAGTTATGATTGCGGCTCAGATATTGAGGATATTGATATGATTGGTGTTGATGCAATCTCTGATTCTGGATTTTCCATCTGAAATTGCAATATAAACACTTTATTGGCCTATTTCTGGGGAGCGA
>Ga0307515_10006966_pt1 | contig 22449 bp, 8 predicted proteins | sample 17_EM_MG_FD_194513 | JGI IMG/M metagenome (GOLD analysis project Ga0307515, IMG submission 194513) | Populus trichocarpa ectomycorrhiza microbial communities from riparian zone in the Pacific Northwest, United States - 17_EM | ecosystem: Host-associated > Plants > Roots > Unclassified | place...
ATAGAATAAAATAATCAAAGTTATATATTTGTAAAACGATTTAGGGGATCCAAAATTAGGTTACGGTAGTTGCCCCCTTTTTACAATACTTATAGTTTGAAGTCTTTTCTTGAAAGGGCTTTAGGAGGTAAGTTTGTAAAGAAAAGAAATAACTTTGCAGGTTTAGAGAAGGAATAACCGGGAAGCCATAACAAAATCAGAAGGTGATTAAATCTGGGCGACCTGTCCGAGGTGTGAAAACAAAGTTCTTGTCAACCTGGTCATTGAACTAAGTTATGATCTCGAAGACAAAGTAGTCTGTGTTCGGGTGAACTGCCCGTGTTTGTGAAAAAGAAAAGAATTTTACAAATGGTCTTTGTTTGGGCGACTAGCTCATGGTTTGTAATTAGGTAACCTGCCCATGGCCTCTAATCGGGTGACTTGTCAATGGCTCATGTTCGAGTAGCCTGCCCATGGTGTGAAAATATCTAAGATCTCTTACAAATAGTCTTTGTTCGAGTAACCTACCCATGGTTTCTGATAAGGTGACCTGCTCATGACTTGTGTTCGGGTAATCTGTCTATGGTGTGAAAAGTGTAACACCCTACCTTCCATGACACATTAAGTCCATTAATCAAAGTAATACGATTCCTTTAGGAAATTTTTGATAAGTTTGGAATGGAATGATATATAATATCAAGTTAAGAGGAAATATTTAATCCCTGTATAAATTTCAAATGCTAAAAAGTATAATATTTAATTCACTATCCTTGTAGGTTTACATTTATATCATAATATTTACACTGATGTGTACATAAAAATAATTTTCTATAATAATATAAAAAATCCAATACCACCCCTGTTAAGGTAAATATTCAATTTACTATATCGGACAAATATTTATTTCCCATTCCATGTAGATTTATTCGAGGGTTTCACAAAAAGTATCTAAGATCGCTCACAAATAGTTTCTGCACGGGTGACTAGCTCGTGGTTCGTGATCGGGTAACCTGTTTGTGGCTCATGTTTGGGTAGCCTACACGTGGTGTGAAAAATATCTAGGATCTCTCATAAATGGTCTCTATTCAGGTGACCAGTTCGTGGCTTATGATCCGGTAACCTGCCCTTGGTGTTTGATCGAGTGACTTGTCTGTGGCTTGTGTTCTGGTAGCTTGCTCGTGGTGTGAAAAATATCTAGAATTTCTCACAAATGGTCTCTGTTTAGGCAACCAGCTCGTGGTTCATGATCAAGTAACCTGCTCATAGTCTATGTTCAGGCAACCAGCCCGTTGTTCGTGATTAGGTAACCTACTCGTGGCTTGTGTTCGGGTAGCTTGCTTGTGGTGTAAAAAATAACTTATGCGCTTCCTGATGGCAGGTCTGGTGTTTGTCCTTTACTGATGTCAAGGTTAGACATTCTAATTGTAGGGTTAAATTTCTTATTGCTTCTTGATTGCAGGGTTGATACCTATCTTTTCTGATAGAAGGGTTGGACTTCCTGATGATAGGGTTAAATTTAGAGATTCCTAATGATAGGTTTGGAAGTGAGATTCCTTCCTTTTTTGAGGTAGACCATCTCTTAGTTTTTCTTTGGATTGCCCATGCTGGACTTCTTGTCATTTGTGAGAGCCTTATTAGTCTCAGAATCTTGCTATTTTTTTAGGAAATTTATGTAAAAACATTATGCAATGATTTGGGATAAGATGATATGCATTCATTATTATAAGCCCTATTTTATTAAGCAAACAAACAATTTTGATTGATAAATTACATCTTCAATGATTTCATCATAATTATTGAAAGAAAGGGATTTATAGGCTCAAAAAGTATTTTAGGATTTGTAGACTTAGAATCATTGCTCTCAGCTCCTTATATCTTTCATCCTGCTTCTTTGTTTTACCCATCTTGATTGTTTTGGTAAGGCATCCCAATTTTGTTTTGACCTTGATTGGGTTTCTTTTTATTTGGGCATACCCCATAATATTTTGAATTTCTCTAGCTCTTTGGCTTTCTTATAACTTCTTTTGGTTTTACTCCTGAATATTCTGCTTGCCCCCTCCCGCAGTATGGGGGGTGTTATCCTAGTTAGGATCAACCTTGATTTTTGAAATTTTCATATGACTCCCAATGTGGGTGTGATCATAGTCAGGTTTTCTTAAGAAGAAAAGCTTATTCAGGTTCAAATATATACCGCAAGGGATATGTTTTAGAATGTGATGGAAAAACAAAGATATGGCTTTTCTTCTTTTCAAGCACAAACAATTAGAAATTGATAAATATGTCCTTATCAAATCTAATGGTTTGGAATAAGATTCAATTTGATAGCGGGTGAATCTTACTACTTATAATTATGCATATAAGTAAAAATACAACTCAAGTATATGATATAAATAAATTGTCATCACCTCGAGGTGAGAATTGCTTTAATGAAAAATATGTCAAGATATCATTTTAAACAAACATCATATCACTTTTCCTTTAAAGCCAAAATTGGTCAAAAGTCCTAACATTTAAGAAAAGGGATTTCTAAAAAAAACATTATGAGCCAATGAGATCATGCAAGTTGTTTATTTACGATAAAAAGGGTATAGGCAAAGAGAATTATTGGCCTAATTTTGTTTTATTTGATGAGAACGAGTTACACAAAGTATTTCTTTATAGAATCTAAATTCACAAGCCTAATTACATCTTCTCCATCCATGCTAGTTAAGATTAGAGATCCTTTTGAGAATTTTTTTTTTTACTATGTAGAGGCCTTTATATTTTGGTTCCCACTTGCTATGATCTTTGTTAGGTAATGCGATAACATTTCTTAACACCAGATCATATTCTCTAAATGTTTTTGGTCGAACTTTCTTGTCATGTGTTTTAGCCATTCTTTTCTGGTACAACTGGTGATGGTAAATTGTTGCTGGTCCATTTTCATTTATTACTCATATCTTATCCTTGCCCAACCATCTTTTTCTAGACTAGACTCCATCAATACTTTTAATGATGTGATTTCCACTTCTAGAGGCATAACAACCTCAATTCCATATACCAGCAAATAAGGCATGACACTAGTTGATGTTCTTACTGTTGTTTTGTATGTTTGGAGAGCATGAGGGAGCCAATCAATTTTTATAAGTGATTACCATCTTCTAGATAATCTTCTTTAAGTTTTTGTTAGCGGCCTCTACAACTCCATTAATCTTTGGCCTATATGAGGATGAATTTGAATGCTTGATCTTTAATTTAGCACACAATTCGATGATTGTTTTGCTATTGAAATTCTGAGCATTTTCTATGACTATTCTTTTAGGTAGCCCATATCGATAAATTAACTCCCTCTTAATAAACCTTTTAATAACCTTATAAGTCACATGCATGTATGAACATGGTTCGATCCATTTAATAAAGTAATCAATTGCGATTAAGATGAATTTGTGTTCATTTCTAGCTTTTAGATTAAGGAGCTTAATAACATCTAATCCCCACATTGTAAATGTCCAAGGTGACATCATATTGAATAGAGAAACTAGTGGTGTATTAATCTTATCTCCATGTACTTGGCATTTGAGGTACTTCCTCACGTAATCTATGCAATCTTTCTCCATGGTCATCCAAAAATATTCAACTCTTAGATCTGTCTGATCATCATATGTCCATTTGTGTGTGTAGCACATATCCCACCATGTATTTCGTGCAATGCTTTTCTTGCTTCCTTTTTGTTCAGACATCTCAAAAGAGTTCTATCAAACAATCTTTTATACAAAACCTCTCCATCCAAACCATTCTTTACAATCTCTTGTGATCTGACTTAGATGCCCCTTAGGATACTCTCAATATTGAACAACTTTCTTTACTTCAAAGTACCAAGACTTCTTATTGATTCTTCCTCTACTGAGCAGTAGTACGTAAGGGAATTTCTGATTCTTATGCATGCTGGTTGTACTCGGTCCCTACAGTTAATTTGAGCCACGAAAGCCAAAGTTGCTAAAGCATCAGCAAATTGGTTGTTCTCCCTTCCCAAATGTGTAAATTCCATCTCGTTAAAGTCTTCTACTAATCAAAGAATCAACATGATTTTGTCAAAATAGGTTTCAGTTCAAAACCAAATCCCTAAGATTAAAATCATTAGAAACTTGTTATTGATGCAAATAAACCCTATATCATCTACTATTCAAGTTGCCCAAATTGTTTAGTGCAAAGAATTGGAACAAAGTTGGTGCAAATCATAGGGCTATGTCAATGTTCTTCCTAAGAACATGAAGAAATTGAACTCAACCTATAAATTCACAGCCTAATGTTAAACCCAAAACTAACCTCTTAGGCTTCTGAAACATGTTACTTTTGGTCCTCACAAACCACATTACCAATACTAAGCATAGTTGAATCCAAAAAATTAATAAATAACATCAAATCATCAATAACATACATGAAATTCCAAAGTTCAAAACTACTAAAGCTAAATACCAAACATATTCATGCTATTTTAATTCACAACTTGACATTTTTAACATCTATATGCCAAAACATACTTGTATGAATCAAATTGATCAACATGCTTTCAAAATCTTTAACCCACAAAAAAAACTTACTGTTTTATTACAAAATAGATTCAAACACCAATCAAAATATCTAAAATACATCATCAACATGCTATTGATTTAAAAACACATAATCAAAAATTAAAAATCATGCCTTTAGTGCAAACCTCTTTAACGCATTATTAAAAAAACTAAAACAAACGATCATAACGAAATCTGGAGCAATCTAAAATATGCTTAAAACAAGAACAAAAACAAAAACAAAAACAAAACAAACTTTGTCGAAAAACATCAGATTATTCCAGCACCAAAATCAAACCAAAAAATACGAGATAAGCTCAAACAACATCAAAAGAGATTTAAACATTAAGAAAGCTTGAACAAGTAGGCCATACGGACTCTACCCTTGAATTTTTACATAGTTATACCTTCTCCAAGCTTGATAGCTATGGACTGTTGTTTTCCTTCTCTTTTCTTTCCTTATTTCCCTTTCATTATCTTTTCTTTCTAAAGTTTATTAGACCCTCTCCTAGCTTGATGGCTATAAAGGCATGTATCCATCACCTTTTGATTTTTGATGAAAAATTTATGACACTTGATAAGAACTCTTTGGGAATTTTTAAGTATGAACACACAAAAAAGTTAAGTGGTTTTGCATAAATAGAAATCTCAATCAAGGCTCACTGAGTTGACAAATTTTAAGCATTTTCCAGAGCAACTCTGATGTAAATGTCATTGGAGACCACCTGAACTTGGTAGAGGAGAAGGATACCTTTTGATTGGATTAATTCTTGCTTAATTTGGAGGTTTGTAACTCCATATTCATTCTTTTAAAGGTGTCAACTCGATCAGCCGAGAATTTGAAAATGAAATAATGGCTGATAAGGGACAAAATATTGTTAAGTCCGTTGAAGAAAATAGAATGTAAACATTTAATGGGAGTAGCTTATCTTTATAGAGGGGGTATTTCTCAGTTGAATATTGGTAGTTACATCCCCATGATGAGGTGTTCGGAGACGCCACATTCATTCATATAAAAGTGCCTACTCGATCAGCCAAAACTACCAAAAAGAACCTAAACAATAGCCGAACGACATGTCATTTGGATTAAACCCTTGAAATTAAGTTTTTAATTTGGAATTTGACAAATTTCATTTTATTCCTTATTCTTCAAATTCCTTTTAATTGCTCCCGTAATTGCCTCTCAAACTCTTAATTCCATATAATTTCACCCCCATAAAACTCAATCATCAGCCCCAAATTTCAGCGTCATTTTCATCTTAATCCGTGGTTTCTGATTTGTGCACTTAGACCTTTAATTTACCATCAAACTTTCAATTTTAATTTAGCCATTGATTTGGTCAATTTCAGCACATAGAATCACACATCTTTTTCAGTTTGGTCCTTTATTTTTAATATTTTATATCAAGTCCCTAATTGTCCATCTAACTTCAATATTCTTAAAATTAAGGCCCTAATTCATTCAATCAAACCTCCTAAAAAACCAATTAAATCCTCATACTTTAATTGTTTCCAATTAACACTCATATTGACTCCAAAAACTGATTTTCCTTGTAATAAAGTCCTGAGTAAAATTAATTAAACATTTTAAAATTCTTATTAAGTTTGTACCTATTCAAATTTGTATTTCTTTACCCAAAATAAAAATATTCTCACCAATAAGGTCTTTTTTCAATCAAAATTGGGTTGCTAATCTTGTTAATCATATACATTTTGGTCCTCTAACTTTTTCACTTGTCATTTTGGCAATCTTCTAGGCTTTCTTCATGTATATCCTCTTGTATTTTGGATTTTTTTTATTTTTTATTTTCTTGATTTGTTTACGGGGTCAAAAGTAGATAACAACACACTTTATTAATTTTATTCTATTTAGAATTGTTAAAACATCGAAGTTAGATTCTTTATTATTCAATTGAATTATTATCTGATACGAGATTGTTGCCTTATTTTGGGCTAGATGACTAGTTCTTTGGTTTTAGAGCTAGTGCCCTTTTCTATGCTGGATAACTAGTTCCTTGGTTTAAGGACTAGTGCACTGTTCTGGGCTAGATGGTTAGTTCTCTAGTTTAAGGACTAGTGCCCTATTTTGGGCTATAAAATTGGATATCCTAAATAGGATTAATGCCTTGTTTATGGGAGGTGAGGATGTTACCCTGAATGAGGGTCAATTACTAGGTCCAGGTTAAGGGACAAATCTCTTAAATGTTCAAGGGATTTTGTAAAAGATGTGAAGAAAAGATGAAGAGGGATTAGGTTAATTGTTAATTAAATTCCTAATAGATGTGTGCACCTTAGTTTACTTAATAAATTCATTAAATTGTATTGGAAAACTTTATTTTATATTAATTAATTAGTTTAATAAATTTAAGGATCCTTGCAACTTCGTCGGGATTAGTAGATGACATAACTCTTGCATTTTGTATTTTATAAGAATATTAATGATAATATGAATGTAAATATTTTGTTGTAACTATTATGTTAGGATATTTAGTAGATGATGGAACCTTAAACTTGACTCATGTCTTTTCAGGAACCTTAATGTACTAAAAAATCCACTCATGTTTGTTCAAGAATCTCATTGTACTAAAACATCCACTCATGTTTGTTCAGGAACCTCCTTATACTAAAACAATCCTCTCCACCTCGTTCAATTAGTCTATGAATTATTTTGCTTGTAAATTTACAACAAACTCGGGATCTTAATATGAAACCCAAAATCTCAAAATCTGATCTCTTATTAATAAATAAGTTATCTTCTCTAATCATGCTTTTGGTTTTTAGATTTGGCCAGGGACTCATGGTAGCTCTTCTAATTTCAGTTCTAGTCTTGTAAGCCCCTATATTCTAACCTTTGGGTCAACTCTAAAATGTGCCTTTATATGTCCTTCATGATGGGCTCTTAAGTATTTCTCTCCTAAAATGAAACATCCTAATCCCCTTATTAACCATGACCTACTCCACAACCTCTTCTTACTATAGTTGTAGCATTGCACAACAAGCAACAAATTTTCATGGGATTACAACACATAACAAGAAAATAACTTAAGATCGTTGGGCTCTAATACCAACTGATATAAACAAAAGCAAAGGATAAAGGGGTTTGTTATGTGTTGAAACCTTCAAAGAAAAAAAACACTATAAGTATAAGAAAACTTTCAAAATAGTTAATTTTACTTATTCATGTCTCCATTTGCCAGAAAGCCTATTGTAACTCTTTATATATAGAAAACTAGAAAACCTTAATAATATTAAATAGGAAAAAAACTAAACTACAAGAAAGAATTCCTTTCAAATAGGAAAAAAAAATTAGAAAAACATCATAATAAATAATAAAAAAGTAAAAATAGAGAAATATCTATCTTTCTAAAAAAGCTCATGCTTTAGTTTTCTCGGGTTAGAAGAAACTTGTCCTCGAATTTCTAAATTTGCATTTTTATTCATTGAAAATAAATATATGGCGGCTACTTCCTCAAGAGGTTTACAAGATCTTTAAATAGGAAAGAAAACACTACCTCTACTAAAATACAACTAAAATTCCAAAAGCATAAAAGGAGATTAAAAAAAATCCAAATTAAAATAATAAAACCAAAAAAACTTTGGGAAAATAACAAAGTTGGTCACAACAACAACTTATGGACTTAATTCTAGGAGATTCAACAATTCAATTAGCGATAAAATAGATTTTTAAAGGAAAATTGTTTGTTCAATCACATGGAAAAATTCAAGAGCATAATTCAATGATCGGATTTCTTGATAACACCATTTTAAGTTGCTAATTTAGTCTAGTGCGACCAGATCTTCTCTTGGGCTTAAATCTATCCTACTAATCTATAAAAGTATATGGTGGGCCATCCATATAGTCTGCAAGGGTCAAATCATTTTCTAGTTGTGTTAGATCCTCACTTGAATGCGCAGAATCGTCAGTTTTTATAAGCCTTGTTGCATCACAATCATATACGCCACTCTTCTGATAGACATGATTCCTCTATGGGTTTTCAAGAATAGATCTTGGATTTGATTTACTCTAAGGGAAGTCTCTAAGCACATCTCTCTTCTCATCACAATTCTTGTTTAGGCATCCCTTTATAGTTGATCCATTTACTTAATTAAGTATGCTATGAAATGCTATTGTCGATCAACTCTTTATGATAGGGTTTTCTATGTTGCCTCTTGTGCCCTTATAGTGTTCTAGATGACCTCCACTTCTATATCATGAGGTGGGAACTGGTTGCTAATATTTATGTTCATCAAGTTGAATATTCTAATATTGATTGATGCAACGTATAGCGTTAGAGTTACTCAAACCTAAAATTTTACAACTTTAAATTGAAGAGAAAAAACTAAGATTTCTCAAGTATAGAGAAAACACTGAATTGAAAAGTTATGAATAAATTTTTTATTAATAAATCTTTTATTTGCCTTAAAAATAAACCAAACAACTTTAGTTATATCAATACAAGACCTAAAATTTTTGTAAGGAAAGATTTTTATTAAAAGTTACTTGGCTAATAAAATCTAATTAGTATTAGAATTCTTAAACTAAAAAAATCCTAGGAAATTTAATAATGAAATAAATATTATAATAAAAATAATTATGCCATGAGAAGAACAAAAATATCGAACAACGTCAAGCTGGACAAAAGTATCAAATGACATAGGCTGAGATATTTTGGTAGCATTATCTAAAACTAACAAGGGTATATTATACTGTCAACTTGTTTCATCTCTGTATATTACAGGAAGAGAATATTATGCCGAATTGAGGTCACACACACACATATATATATATTTCAATTCAATTGCAAGTCATCTTCCGATTACCTAAACTTTCTTAAACATCTCCAATAAAAAATATAAAAGAAATGATAAAAAAAGAGAAGAAGGCAAGAGCTTTGAAATCAAGCTACGATATACTGTTCTATGAACGAGCTCAAAACCCGACTAACAAGTCAGCAGAAGCTTCAACTTGGCATCCTTGCGCGTACATGAGGATACCGATCAACCCTTTCATACCATCATTATTTCAGAGCTCCATCCTGAACTCTCAAATGCTGTGTATATCCCTTTCTATTCACAAGATACGGGTGCCAACGGCTAGCATTTCGTTCAGAGAACAGCATTTGAAGCTAGTCTTGGGCTTCATCTTCGTTCAATGAGAAGATATCAACAGGGGAGCATGTGTAGTCAACAAGACTATGAGCCAATCTACCATTTGAAGAACCTAGTGGATCATCTAGATACACCACAATGACAGTGATATCATCGTGGATTTGGCGTCTCCCTCCTCTTCCAATTCTTTTTATATCATCATATGTCATTTCTGTTTTCCTTGCAGCCTCCTGGATGGCAGCTCTCACCAATCGCTTTGCTATTCCCTGTAAAGAAAGCACGCACTCGTTTTTCAGAACAAACAGAAACATCTTTTTGCTACCAGTTCATCATTAGTTATGGTTTAAGACTATTTACATACCAAAAGGTGAAAGAAGTTTTAAAAAGTAAGTGCAATGAAACAAATTAAGAAGCAAAAATTTACAAAAACAAATAATAGGGGAGACATTACAAATCGGGGGCTTCTCGAAACTATATCGACGGCTGTTTTGTCACTCATTTGCTCCCAAAGACCATCCGATGCAAATATCAAGAACAAGTCTTGTGGCTTTAGCTTTCTCATCAGTATTGATGGTTCTGCCGTCATCACAGGCCTTTTTAAAGGAAAAGGAAATCCAAATGGCTGAAAAAGAGGATCTCTGTTGAGCTCAGGTTTCTTTAAATAGATGTCTCCTATTGATCTTGAAACCTGCAGTAGAGAAGTTTTAAATAAACCTAGTGCATCACAAGCTGTAGACTGTCACTAGAAAATTTAACGAGTCGCTGATTTCAATCAACAACACTGCACCTGCTTGTAGTTCATAAAAAAGTCTAGAAGCTCAAATTATTGCAGTCATGCAGCATAACTTACGCTTGATTCCATTAGAGCCACAGAACTTGTATTATAACTCCAAGTTACAAAATAAAGTACAGATGCTTACCATGCTTCACAAATGTCCAGTTCGCCTATGTTATGGCAACTGTTGGAACACAGAACTTTATATATTCAAACACACATCTTATGAACCATTCTTCAAACTACTCCGATCTAAGAAAAGGTAGCCAGCATGTAAAACTATGGGGAGGAGAATGTTTTACCCTTTCCCATTTGAGAAACACGATGTGACTAGCAAAGCAAGTTACGGAAGTTCACGTAAGGACATTAAAAAGTTCCGTTTCATGCACTCTTCACAGAGTATTATTTGTAAACTTTAGAGAATTGTTTTCAAGATATTATTAGAAAGATGTTGGCATGGAATATAGATAATAACTTCTATACCTTCAACGAAAAGAGGTAGATTGTTTCAAGGTTCTAGAGATCAAACTTATCTTGAAAACATTTCATAAATAATCACCAGGACAAGCATAGCCATGCAACTACCACAAAATAAAACCGCAATAGTACAGGTGAAAAATGAGAAAATATCAAGAAATATGAAGGAGCATGCGCACTATTTGCAAGAGAAGGAAACAAAGATATACCATTTAAATCTAATAATCTCTCAGTAATTTTCTAATCCATTGACTCTGCAAGTCTGATTCTAAATGAAGTTGGGAATGAAACACATGACTAGCTATAAACTCCATTGGTATACAGAGAGGAATTATCAAGCAAAAGTACAATAACCAAGTGTAGAATGACAGAGGAATCATAAAAGAGTCAGAAGAGTCAGCTTCATGGTCCTAGCAGTCAGGGCCCGAAGAACATGTCCCTTGAAGCACAAGCATGCTTGTTAAACATTAAACTCATCATTGACGAGAAATTAATGACAGAATGCAAACTTAAGATGGTGACTGTGTCCAACATCAGCATTCAAAGGCATTTTGTATCGCTGCAGGATCAAATACTAACAAAATATTAAGCATAACAGCTGCATAGCGTGACAAAATAAAGAATTTAGCACAGATTCATTAAATCTTTAGTTTAAGCTTGCGTCCATCCAAACCAGTTTACGCAATCGCCGCTCATGCTGGACCAAGTTCTATTAGACAAATGCAAAACCAAGAGAATTTCGACATCCACTATGAAGCAGGAGTACTAAAAAATTGATACCTGAATTATGCCCTTTATCCGCCAAACTCCTTGAGTATAAACCACAATATGTGCATCGTCAGGATGGAGTGCCTCCACCTCCTTCCTCACCTCCTCATCGCTGACATTGTGATCAGTAGTTAACCTTTCTGCCACCACTGCACTATTTTCCTTGCCTTCAGATACTTTTCTACCAAGCACTACTCTCGAGTCCCCGAGATTTGCCACATATAAAACATCATTTGATATTGCCCCAACAAGGCAGCAAGAACCCACAGATGCCATCTGAGGCCGAGCTCTCCATGATTGCTTTACAAAATGTAAGAATTCCATTTCTGTAGCATCAAATGCCTTTCTTATCGCCTCTGAAGATAACCCTCCTTGTTCTGTTGCAAACTCTGATAGCGAAAACCATTGAATTAAGAGCAAGACGATTAAAGAAATGAAAAATACTAAAACATTGTCCAATTGAGTTCCTATATCGTTTTGATTTAACCAACATGGAATTGCCAATAACAACAATGACCCAAAAACATAAGGTTTTACATTTTACTGTTGACATTTTTTTTCCAGGTATTCTCACAATATCAATAAATCCAACTACCCGCCTTTTCTTTTCTTTTCCTGCACCTTCTCGGAAACCAAACTTAGCAAAATTAAGCAGACGAAAACTAAAGATGCTAAAGCCTTGGTCTATTTTCTTTTAATAGTTTTTTTCCAGTTCAAATTCCAAAAAATGCAACACGGGCCAAAGCAGAACCAAAGTGGAATAAGAAAACGGTAAACATTACGAAAACTTAAGATCATAAAACCTTTCATTTTCTTCTACTTTCCCACTCTCTCCCATGAAACAAACAAGCTATAAAGCTTAAAAAACAAAAAAAAGAAGCAGAACTCACTATGGAGGAAAGGGAACAAATGGTGAGTGAGAAAGCGAGAAGCCTCAGGGCCACCATGGCCATCATAAACACCAACATAAGTAGCAGAAGGAGAAGTGAACACTTGTCCCTGGTCCTCAAGCAAGGAGTTAGCTTGAACCACAGCAATTGAATAATCTCCACAAGCATAAGACTTCAAGTCCGTATGCCATAATAGCCCATCTCCACCACCCTCTCCTCGTAAACATCTCATTAATGGCCTTGTACACATCTCCAAGTAAATGCCCTTTTAATGAAAATCACTCTCTTTGTCTCTGTGTTTGATTTATGAGTTAGTCTAGGCGCACAAACTGAGAACAGAGAAGTGGGGGGGGGGGGGGGGATATTGGGAGTTATTGTGTCATGAGAATGGTTCAAAGTAAACGGTTAGGATAGTGGAAGTTTAAGTTTTTTTTTTCTCCTTAGTTGACGTGGACTGAGAAAAAACTTGTCTTCAGCTTTTGTTAGCTTAGAATCTAATTGGCTTGGAGTTTTCTCTCAGACCAATGCTCTGCTTTTCTGATTCTGTGACTTTTCTCCTTTTCTTCACCTGACTGATTGGTTATTGCCCTACTGGGTGTTTGGCATTGAGGGCAGTGGTAGCCGTAGGTGTAAGTTTTCAGAACGGTAGTTTTTAAATTAGTTAAAAGTTTTTCAGAACGGTGAGGATTAGGTAGAAGTGTTTGGTTAAATATACAATTAAAAACGAGGTTATATTGAAAACAATTAAGAATTTATAAAAATACATTTAGTTTTCATTAATCTATATATATTATAGCTTTATAATAAAATATAGTAAAAAAGCCAACTTTTGGCCTTTTGAGCTAAAAATGTCTTCAAATCGATACTTATTCTATTATGATGACAAATCATAATTTTATTTTTGTTTTTTGTAATTAATCTTTGATTTTAACACCAACGAGTGTATCAATATCGGTATTATTCAAATATATACATAAATTTTTTGTTAATTTATAGGGTAATATAATTCAACTTAGAACTTTGAAGAACTTAAATGAAATTACATATATAGTTGTCGGAGTGATTTGTAGTTCTCCCATATTTTTATGTTCTCCACCTTGCTTCCCAACTGGACTGAAATTGCCATCGTTTGTCTCCCCTGCGGGAAGTTTTTATTTCTTATTTTTTCTGTGTTTCATCATTAAAAAATATTTATTTTCCATGGAAGTCGGCGTAGATATATCTGTTTACAAGACCTATGAACCATCACGTACGTTGAACATTCTTTTGTTTGAACTTTGAACAAATGCCAAGAAACTAGCCCTTCTCTAGAATAACGATTAGTCCTTGACGTTTGGAACGTGTTGCTCCTCTTTTTCCTTCCTCCATAGGTTTTACCAAGTAGTTGACAGAGACGGGTGTTGTTTTTTCTTGCTACAGTGCCCAATATTAGGCGTCTCTGCTCATAGTTATAACCAATGTTTCCTCCCAAATTTGCTTTGATTGATTGTGGCGTGAAACACACAAGAAATGGTTTGTCAATCTTCGCCGGGACTTTACATATAATTTACGAGCAGAATTATTGCCTGTGACTAGGCTGAATAATTGATTGAAATTCTGGATTATATTACAGAATGAACAATAGTTTCTTATTATTTTGGGCTGTAGGAGTTCCTCCAATCTAACATATCACACTATCATATTGTTTATCAGAAAGATAATAATTATGCGATAAACCATTTACTAATCAATTGAATAATTATTAATTTTCTAATCAATATGCTATATGTATTTCGTTTCTTCCTCTAAACTAAAAAAATCTACAATCAGATACATAATTTCAAGAAAAAATAAATAGCAAACTTGAAAAATCAAATGAATTGTACATGTTTTAAGATTTAACCTTAAGAAAGAGTGAATTTGTCTCACTTAATACCAAGCAAAAGCGAAAACATGAAGGTAATAGAATGTTTGTAAAAGAAAGGAAAAAAAAAACACTACTGAAAAAATAGATAAAATAAATTGAAGAAGGCAAATTTCATAAAGAAAGTTTTTGGTAATTAAATGACCTGTTTATAATAATATAAAGTTAAAGTATCGTACAAATATCTAATTCTAATAGTATACATATTGTTATTTTGGTTTATTTTTTATAAGATTGTTATTATCTCATAACTTGGATTAAGGGTTTGACAAATTAACTCAGGTTGACTGAAGTTTTTTTTTTTATGTTCTTTTTTTAATCAATGTTTTAATTCTAATTTCGTCCTTCAACATTAGATTTATTGGGAATTGATCTTTATAATTTTTTTTTTAATTTACTTTTTATGAGGTTATCTCATTATCATGACCTAGACTGCAGATATGATGAGTTAACTCAGATGCCTCTAATGTTTTCTCTTTTTTTCTTATTGATCTTTTTTTTTTCTGAATCTATCCTTCAACATTGTGTTTATTTGAAATTAGGCTTGTCGCACGTGTGCGGCATCATGGCGATACGTTCACTCTAGGATGTATAAATCGGGAATTAGGGGAGACAAGGATTTCTTGTCTTATCAGTGAAAAGAGAGGATGAGAGTCGCCACCTAATATTTTGATCATTAAAAACCCTAACTGGTCTCAGAGATTAGGCACAGGGAATAGTTGCGTAAAGAGAATGTATTAGCATCTCAAATACGCCCTACCTAAGGTAAGTTGTATTGTTTAATTGTCTGATATAAACTAAGGTACTGTCGTGTTTTCTAATGGTTGATCTATCTAAGGTTTAAGAAAAGTCATCCTCGGTAAGGAGATCCTTATCTTATCGGGTAAAATCTAATTGTTCTAATGTCGAAAAAAAAAAGAACTAACTCTTATTTAATATTAGGATCCTATGAACTTCTAAATAATTTTATTTCATAGTTTCCATTGCGTGTATGATATTTGGGAACCTAACATTTGAAATTAAAGAAAAAAACATTGATTAAAAAAATTATTCAAATAAATAGTGTTTTGTGATGAGGGGTATAGTAAACCCCTCCTCTTTTATTGTTTTGTTAATAATGAAAAATAAAGTTAGCTCCAATGTATTTTGTGTGCTCGTGGTAGACTGGATTAGCAGTAATGTGAAGTGCATTCTAGTTGTCATAAAAAAGTATTATGAGACTTTTATGAGAGTTAACAATATATTGATACAAATGGATTGTCTTTGTAAAAGAATATAGGAGATAGTAGGTTGCTTCTTAGTTTTCTAGGAAATGGCAGATTGGCTAAACATAATGAAATAACCAATAGCAGACCTTATTGTCAGAGTGTAGTCAATCCAATCGAAGTTAGAGTATTCATTTAGTTGTAGATCACTAGTTGTGGCATTCACCCTACCATGTAAGGGCAAATTGATATGGTTATAAAGAAATATAGTAGGAGAACCTTGAAAAAGGCCATATTGTCTAGTAGCTAGGTTTTGGTAATAACTTTCTACCTTGATAGATCTATAAACTAAGATTATGATAAATTTATATGTCAAGATAGCTACCCAATATTTGAGATTCTCTTTAGATAAAGCCACGCTCAAAGTATATAGTTGGTACTAAGAAGGTCCATACTTTTTGGTGTAGAAAATGGCTCTAATCATAAGAAAAACTCTCAATAGAGATCATTTCATACATAATAGTAGAAAAATAAGTGATGAGAAGAGACATAACAAGGCTATAAAAATGGCTATAAGAAAAGGACTTGGCATAAATCAAGGTCAGAAATTCTAGAATAACATAAAGGGAAATAAATTATAGCCTAAAGTATAACAAATCACAAAGGGTTGCCATTAGACCTAGAAAGGTTTTCATCAATAGCATCGTGAAGACTATTAGATACAATCTAAAAACATAGGAGCAAGAGCTAAAGGTTTATCATGCTTAAAGAAAAGTATAACTAGACTCAAATAGTTATTGCTAATGATAACACCCTTACAAACCATTAGATATAGATAAATCCAAATTAAATAGAACTTGAATTTCATGGAAACAAGGTTGTCACCTTTAAAGATTTCAGTGCAAACTTTTTAAAGGACTCTCCAAACTTCATAGTCATTGGTAACTCCATTTGCCTTTCTATATTGATAGTTAAAGGACGAGACTGGGTAATATAGACAATTATACCTGGAAATCCCAAAGCTATAAGCATTTCACATAAAAAAAAAAAGGGTTGAGTGGTGGAAAACAACAAATAGTAAGATAAAAAAAAAACACTTTTAAGCATTGATTTCTCCATTTTTCTCTAATAAAATCATGCTTTAACAAAGCAGATTAAAAAATATTGACAACAATAATAGGGGAAGGCCATGATTTGGTGAGATTAGCAATATATCTAGAAAAGAAATCGCAATTGAATTGGGTCAATTTTAAAGAATGGAATAGAGAAGGTGTTGTGTGATTAGGGATTTTCAATACAACATCTTTAACTACAAAAAGAATTTTAGATAAATTGGAACTTTATGGATTTCGGGACCCATAATATGATAGAGGTGGATGTTTAGATTAACCGAAGGTTGAAATGAAAGAACTTCATTGGAAGAAGGATTAAGAAGTTCAAAATGAAAGAACTCTTGATAGGAAGGAAGGTACGAAGCTTTGTGAGTGTCTGAGATTGCTATCATTTAGGGAACAAGAAGGATATGAACTTTGTCCATAATTGTTTTTCATAAATATCTTGAGGTCAATTTCTTAGAAATTCTTTTAGGGTTTATTTAAAGTAATTAAAACAAAAAGAGATGGTATAAATAACATAAGACAAAAGGGGGGTAAAAATTGACTTTTAATAGAGTAAAAGGTTTTAAAATTCAAATTATCATGTAAAATTCATGGGTGTAGATTGAAATTTGAAAATATCTTGGGAAAAACCAATGATGAAATAGTGAAATGGACTTAATAAGTGTTCTATATTAAAATAAGTATAGGCTTAAATAAAAGACAAGACTTGATTATGGGTTGAACTAGGTGAATATAATATATTAGAGTTTTGAAGTCTAGATTAGAGGAAAGAAAAGACAAACTATGGGAAAGATATGATCCAGAGTTGCAAAAGAAACTGACTAAAAACAAATGAGATAATAGAGATGTGATGTTTCAATCATGCATCATTTAAGTGAGAAGTGATTGAGAAAGTGAGTAGTTAACAAATGGTTATTCGTGACTTTTCCCATATAAACCAAGGATGAATGAAGATAGAAACAACAATAACAACAACAACAACAATTCAATATTTGCTACGTAATTGAAATAAGATTTCCAGGATCTTCAAAACTTGTTTATCAATAGGCTTGTAACATAGTAGGTGATAATCAATAAGCATATAACTTGCAGGTAGATAGTTTATAAGCTGATAGTTTATGGGCGATAATTAGCAGGCTTGTAATAGTAGGTTTACAGTCTCCATTGTAATTTAGTAGGCTTGTAGTTTTCATTACCAAAAAAGCTAAAAAACACCAAAAATATATATATTAGTTCGTGTTTTCTTATTAAGGAATTCTAGTACGTGTTTGTAAACAATTAAAGAATCATCCAATGAATGTAAGTTCCTTAATCTTGAGTTGTTAAGTTATATTTTACACTCAAATTATTTGATTACTCTACAAATTTTAATTTACTTTCTGCATATTAAAAGGCCATAAGGATTTTAATACATTGTTACAAGTTTTGAACTATAAGTTCGGAGTTATAAGAATAATGCCTAGAGTTCAGATCTTTAAAATTAAATTTAACATCTAATTTTGAAATTTAAAGTCTTCTTAGTTGAGGCAAAAGCACTTTCTTTTGTGGTGTATAAATTTTTCAAAGTGGTTGTTACCATGAAGAATGAAATAATGAATATATTATCAATAAAGCTCTCGCTTCTTACTAGCTACAACTACTAATAACATCTAACAGTAATAAACTTTACAATAAGAGCAAATGTTTCATAAAAATCAAGTCCTTCAATTTAGTTATATCATTTGGCTACCGGACATGCCTTGTCAATACTTTCCAATAGATTTGTATTTAATTTTGAATGGAATCAATTAGTTTCCTACTTTCCCATAGGTTAGTCAATATCAAAGTGTTATTTTTCCAATAAGATTTATTTCTTGTGTCATGACCTCATGTCATTTACGATCCTTGACAACATGAAAATGTTTAAGATTTGTAATATATGAAGATAGTCAATAGGAATTCGGAGTGTGAAAGAGTAAACTGATTGTAACCGATAAAATTAGATAAAGGATAAGAAATACATGTAGAGACTTTATAGTTTAAGCAGCAGCGAAAAAGACACATGATTTGGGCATAGTGAACATAATATTGTAGTTAATTATGCTTTTTTAACATGTTAAGACTGAGAAGATTGAATGGGAGTGGGTGATATGAGTGTTTTATTTCCTTGTTGTGATAGGATTAGGGCTTTAATGCCACTAAAGTTAGGCACATTAGGGAGGTGTTTTGTTTTGCTTTGATTGAAAAGAGAATTGCATGCATGCCATGAACAGTAAGCAGAAAGACTATTGTATAGTGAATTGAGGTGATATTCAAAAACAAAATTGATCTTCATACAAAATGACATCTCAAGATATAAAATTTTTCTAACTAAGCAGAGAACATACTCGATATCCCTTTTGATCACAAGTATATCTAACGAGTATATAGCAAGATGCACTACTTCAAACTTGTCCTAGAATCATCATGAGCATAGAAAAGACACCCTCAAATTATGTGAATCATTTAGTAAGGTAAGCCCTTGTGGCTCTAGAATAGTCATCATTAGTAATGAGAAAATAATTTCTACCATTGTATATTGTGTTTTCTCATAAATTACAACAAATCAATTCAAACCAAGAAATTGAGGCAATATTTTCTAAGTGGGTCGGGCCAACATGTATACCTAAATCCACAAAAACTCCAAAAAGCAATCGAGAGGCCCATTCAAGAGTCGAGGAACCCACAAGTATGCCAAAAAGTTTTTAAATCCTAGGAATCTAACATGACTTAATGTGTTCCTCTCAAAGTGCTTCCTTTTTTAAATGACGGGAATCACGCTCCCAAAAGTTTGAGGTAAGTATAAAAATATATTCACCTAAATATCTGTAATTTTAGTATTAAGCGGATAGATATGCCTATATTTTGTTTAGGACAAACATTAAATAAACTAGGTATTATTGATTTTGTATATGAAATACTTTTATATTAATTTAATTCTTAAACTATTTTGTTTTTTATGTTAAAGAATTTTTTTAAAATCACTTAATATAATACATTAAGTTCCCTACAATTTCGCAATAATAATAATAATTTGAATGGAAATATGGATGAAAACTTCTTAGAAAGGATGAAATTTTTTAATTAAGAACTAGTTAAAGCTTGAGGTTTAAATTAATATAAGAAATATTTTCATAAAGAAATTGAGATATTTTTTAGATCCATTTTTTAAAAAATTACAAAAATCCTTAATGGATTATAAACCTACATCGTCTAACATATTGATATATAGATTATAAAACTATCAATACAAAACTACAAATACAAAAACATGAATAGCAAAGCGAATTCGTGCAAAATATGAATGATATGAAGACATAAAAAAATTATGAAATTAGAAAAAATAGTGAAATAAAACTCAAATATTTCAAAAAAAGAAAAGACATTATTTTTGGATTGATTATTATGTAGCAAACCTGTAATCAACAACAAAATAAATTTTTAACGTAAGACTAGCTGTTATGATTTATATTTTTTTTTTTGTAATTTTAGAAACAACCCAACAAAGTATGTCTAAATAATTCTAAAATCAAGAAATGACACAAATATATCTCAAGAATAAAAGTTTTTTATATTTGAGTTGTCGAATCCAAGTTTGATGAAAACCCTATTTTTTTGTGTTTGAACCTTATTTTTTACATTTTTGGGATTTCTTTGATCTTTCTTCCTTTTCTTTTTGAATTGTAAACAACCAAATCACAAGTAATCTTCCTTCTTCTTTTTTTAACTTTTGAAGCAACTTGGTTCTAAATTATGACAACGATGAAATAACATGAATATAGATATAACATGAAATTTTAAAGCATTGCTCTGATATCAACTGATGTGAAAACTGTGGATATAGAGATCCAAAAATCCATAATCAAATCAACTCTTTCCAAGGAAGTTAAATTCAAGTTTGTGAATGACATTGACACAACGATAACCTATACTAAGGCACTGAGACTATAAAAATCAAACCCCCACCCAACACTTATAACGAGACATGAATGAGTAGTATGAAAGACGCCATAAAACTTGGTTAATTCTTTGATAAGTTAAAGTAGTTCAATGAAAAACTAAATTAAGAGGAATCCTCTTATAATCACACAATAGATTATTCTGAAATCAAAGTCTATAAAAAATAACCTTATTTATATAGATAAAAACATCTGAAACAAAGATGGAAAAATAATAAAAGAGTTCTAAATAAAATAAAATAAAGAATCTTAAATCAACTAGAAACCTAATATAATTCTTGCATATTAACTTTTGGATCTTATCGCAAGGCCTCTCTAATGTCCAATAACTATGAAAGTCTAACTATATATAAAACAAGGCCTTTGTAACTTTTTTTTGTAAAACTTCAGCCCAATCCAATGGTCAAATAAAAACTTATGTTTGTTAGTGTAAAACTATGCATTAAAAAATAAGCCCAAAAATTGCTTCTTAAGTTCTTTAAATGATAAAGAAACCTTGTCAATAAGGAAATCCACAAAAAAAAAGGGAAAAACAAGTTGTTGACATGGAAAATCTTGCCAAAATAATCTCAATTGCTACTATCTATGATGTCCTTGTAGAAAAGGAATCCTTGTTAAATAAGAAGTCCATAAATTACAAGGAAACAAATAGCCAAACCATATATCAATTTCTAGCCTAACTTCAAACACTTCATTCTCTCTTATCTAGATGAATTAATGGTCTTACCATATATGGGTGGAAAGCTTAAGATGTCTAGTCATTAGCTCAAATAGAAAGTCCACATGTAGCTCCAAATATGTCCTAAATAGTACACAAATGTCTAATTTGGTAGATTTACAACTTATTAAATCAAATATCCAGAACCATCCCAATCAATTCTTCTTGGTCCCTCTTGGTTAATAAATCCAATTTGTACCTCTAATGGATCCTTTGGTGATGCTCATTGATTCGCATTAAAATAAAAGAAGGTTAAAAACAATCATGAACATGGAAATCGATCAGGAAAAATATAAAGCAATTAACAAAAGGGATTAGAAACCATGATTATCCAGGAGAGCCAGAATATGTGATTGACCAGGAAAAGGTAATCAACCATAGCGATAAAAGTTCACATAATTAACTAGAAGATCAAGTCCTACTCTGAATAAAGTTTTGTGTCAGATACTAGCAAAATTTGCTGATACCAACGATTGAATCATTGTTGGATAATGGGAAATATAACACCAATGCACCGGCTCCATTAAACATTTTACAACAACTAAACAACTTTTTAAAATTTTGTACAATTAAAATATTATTTTTTTAAAATTCTTTTGTTTTCATATTTAAAATTTGAATGATATTGCGTAAAAGTTGAAAATTATGATTAAATTATCTTATTTATTGTTAAAACATAAAATAAATCTTATTAGCACTGTATATATTGAAATTAAGAGTATATATAAAAATAATGCAAAGTCAAGATTTTGTGATGATTAATAATAGAAAAATACAAGATTCACATATATCTATCTTATATTATTACTAGGATTAATTTCCAAAAGGATTAATAAAACATTTACGTATCTTTTTATATAGTCTAGGAGTAATTAATTTGGGAAATCTATTTTATATCATGTACGTAGGGCTCTTTATGTAGGGTTTTTTTAATAGATTTTTTCTTTTTATATGGATTATTGAAAAATTAAATATATATT
>Ga0307515_10006967_pt1 | contig 22447 bp, 20 predicted proteins | sample 17_EM_MG_FD_194513 | JGI IMG/M metagenome (GOLD analysis project Ga0307515, IMG submission 194513) | Populus trichocarpa ectomycorrhiza microbial communities from riparian zone in the Pacific Northwest, United States - 17_EM | ecosystem: Host-associated > Plants > Roots > Unclassified | place...
ACCCCCATAGAGAGGACAAATTCGAAACGAACAAGTAGTCGAGCAGATCGTTCGGCAACGGTCTTTTGACGGTACGCGGCTCATAACAACTCCTCCACCTATACTCGGCGATTTATATTTCGTATAGCATTTCACTCGAGATGCAAGTTCTTTGAGCCGCCGCGATCAGACGTTGAAGCCCGCAAGTGGTGGGAAGCCCTCTCTCGACGATGACCGCCGTTCTCTCGTTTGTCTAGTCCAGCGCATATCTCGTACCTCATTCCCTACTCTATCACCTTGGCTGATTGGTTTGGACCAGTTGTAAATTAGCTTCATAGGACCTGAACAACCCGAGTCTTCGTATATATCATAGGCTAGGGCACCAAAGATCCGCCTCTCATTTTTTACGTGGTGTAATACCGTGGCACCCGTTTTCCGGCGTGGGGGGCGAGGTCGGAAGGGTGGTCGGAAGGGTGGCGGCCAATCACGCAGCGACACTCACAAAGCTATCTCAGTGTACACCTATCTGAGGAGTAAAGCAGCGTTTTCGCCTAATTCGGGTTGACAAAATAAAATTTGTTCGACAAGGCCTCGGAGAACTCGGGTGGCACCATAGAGGAGTGGGTCGTTTGAGTACGTCCCCCTCGCGCGTATTGAATGAGAAGGTGTCCGCTCTCTGGGTCGTGCCCTTGGAAATTCGAACTATTGAGAAACGAATAGACGCGATTCAGTTGATTCTAGGACAGCTGCTCGTCGACGTGTGGATTGCATCTTGGAAACCGACTGTGTTACTCTTGACGAGGGAGCCCAAGCGGCGGTTGAACGACAGAGAGCAAAATGGGGCATGCTCGTTATTTATAACCTGATCGTGCATAGGTCTCATGTTACTTCTGTCCCATCTGTTATCACGACTAATATGCTGTGAGGTGCAAGTCAGGTACCATAACAGCTGAGTGGTGGCACCACCCTCGTGCCAACCACCACGAAAGAATTAATGAAAATATTGTGTATTACTCCAATAGTATACCACTCACTCAGATCCTCAACCATCATTGGTTTCAGCTGTTATACAAGCCTGGCGGCACAGGACGGAGACGCCGCACAGGACCAGTCCGGTTGGCACCGTCGGCGTCAACACTGACTTGATTATCAGTCATCTCTCGCGGGGTTACCCTGGAGAAAAGCTCCACATGACAACACTTTGCGGCTACAATAATGGTACTTCAAATCGGCAATGTACCGGATAGGTCGTATCAAGACATATGCGCTTGACTCGACATAGCATTCCACCTGAAGGCTTTCGCACGACGTCTTTCCACGCTTCAAGGTAGCTATGGCGCTAGGCGCGACACTCGAGAATTTTTGTGGAATTCGTCTAGAGCGGACAAGAGTTTTTTGGACCGACAATGAACAATGAACCTCGTTAGGGCACCTGGTCCACTGGTCCATATATATTATATACAAGGACTCTGCGAGAGTACAGCTTCGATCGCCCGAACCCGGTGCCACCGCACAGCTTACTATTCGTTTGAGGGCGCAAAACACAATACATCCCGTCATCTGTCCAATGCATGTCCTCAGACGATATAAGCTCCTCCCCACCTCCTTCCCAACCCCCAGCGTCGGGCACCTTCCGCTTCCCACTTTCTACCTCTACCATCCCTTTGACAGGGCTTCCTAATATCGACTATTCCACTCCTTTATTCTGAACTCTTGGACTATTTTTGCTTTTCTACCCCCCCGCAAGCCGACAATTAGCACGACCTAAGTCAACCAAGATGATGGGCCCTACGACTCTATTACACATCCTAATAGCAACTATTCCTCTCGTTTCATGCCTTCCTCACCCACCTGTTGAACATCTCGCTCGAAGGAGCGCGTTCCCTACCACATGGTATCACCGACGTGAACACAACGTCCATTCTCTCTTCCGTCGTCAGGAATCTGATGTCGATCAACTCCCTGTCGTTGGTTCACCTGGTACGCTTTGTTCCGTAACATTTTCTCATCGCCTCAATATCAATATAATATTCATTGACGAATTCAACGTATTACAGAATGGACCGCCAAATGGCCTACAACAGACCCTTATGCGGCAATCCCTCAGCAATGGCTTGATGCCCTCAAAGACGCGGTTTCGTCCGGCGCTGTCCCCAACATCCCCATTTCTACCATAACCGACGGCAGCCCCACCTACGGCGGTCAAGATCCTACTGGGCCGGAGATATGCTCCGGCACCTATCAGTGCAGAGGACAGAACGAAATCTGGGACGCGCCCGACGGCATGATCGGACTCAGCGTCGACGACGGCCCGGTTAGTAAGCCCGACGCCAGCCCACGACTCTACGACTTCCTCAAGGAGCAGAACCAAAAGATCAGCCACTTTATGATTGGCGCCAACATCCGCGACAACCCGCAACTTTTCCTTCGTGCTTTCCAAGAGCTCGAGGACGACATTGGTGTACACACCTGGTCTCACCCTTACATGACAACCCTCACCAACGAACAGGTCGTTGCTGAGATTGGTTGGACGTTGCAAATCATTCATGATTCCACTGGGGGGCGTGTTCCTCGCTACTGGCGGCCTCCTTATGGTGATGCCGACAACCGCGTTCGTGCTATCGCCTCTGAAGTGTTCGGTCTCACATCCGTAATTTGGAATCGCGATACGGCAGACTGGGGCTTGGCCACCAATAGTACCACGCTTGAGAAGATTCAAGATCAATTCAAAGAGTGGCTCGCCGGCCCTCGTTCTCCCGGTCTCATCGTTCTTGAGCACGAAATCGGAGGTGAAGACGTCACGGCTTTCATCAATGCCCTCCCCCTCATTCGCCAAAACAAGGAATGGACCGCTGTCTCCTGTGCCCAGCTTTTCGAAAATCAACCAAATGGAAGTTGGTACCTCAATGCGCAGAACAACACTAGCCCGGTTACAGTAATGAATGTCGGAGGAGGAGACAAGCCGTCCATACCATCGACAGGTCAACCGGGGTCCGCTTCCCCGTCGACAGCCGTTCCCGCCACAGGCGAAACGACACCGATTGACGCTATAGCACCACAGGCAACCAGCACCCCAGCCGTGGGGGGGGCGACACCGACACCGACCGATACTCCAGTAACGGACCCCTCAGCGCCGGTCGGGGCGCCACCGGCCAACACCGAAGTAGTAACCAACAGCGAAGTAACGAGCAGCCAGCCATACGCAGTCGATGTAGTCGGCGCGACGACATCGACCACCGTTGTTGTAGCCAATGCGCCGGCCACGGGCGGAGCCGCTCCGACGTCGGCGGCCAACAACAGTCAGCTAACCGGCATACCGAATGTGAACAATGCAGTGGCCAAACCAAACGCCGCCGGTGCTGCCATCGAGGGCCCTTCGCATCTTGGCCTCTCCGTCGTCGTTGCGGTTCTCTCCGTTGTGGCCGGAACACTGCTGTAAGCGCGCTCCGGGGGGATAATCAAGACCATTCTCTCAGTCTGTAGGATGCATTGCGACGTCGTCGTTCACCAGCTATCGGTGCACTGCTCCCAATAGTACGTCTCCCCTCATCACCCTCATCACCCTCATCACCCGGACATTTTCCCTTTGTATCTCGAAAAGTAGAGTGTTCACACTGTCATGGACATTCAAGGACTCCGTATTCTCCTCTGCCTCCAGTCATGAAACAGTACCCAATGTCGCTTTGCGCTTCTATTTGCGCTTATTTGAATCCTCTTTCATTTTTTTCTTGTGTTCATGTGATGAATGGACGCTTTGTGCGTTATTATCGCCACCATAGGGGTGAGCAAGCGTAGTCCCTTCGTAGGACCTAGACCTCTTCAATATCGAGGAGTATTTCACTCTAACCCCCTATATGGGGGCATGAACTCTCAACAGTATAGTGAGTGTCACCTAGAATGTTATTCTGTACAAGCGGAATCACTCGAGGCGTCTGACGGGAAAGGAGGCTTCTGTACATGTGAAGCCACAACAATCGCGCCGTAATAACCGCGCCGTAATAATCGAGCTATCCTAGTTGATCCAACAATTGGGCCATGATACCACGTGACGAGAATAACAATACCACAGTGGCAACGATAATGACAAAATGGGAATATAGTAGAGCGAACGAGACTAATAGAGCGCGGAAGTTCTCTCACCATCCAAGGCGCCCCTTGGCCCTTACATCTCCTTCTGCGCCTTCTCCTCTGCCTCGACAACGAGCTCCAACTTCCGTTTCATCAGCGCAAGGCTGTCCTTCACCTTTTCCAACTGCTCCTTGCTACTTCCTTTCTGCTCCATGTCCGTGTACCGCTGTTCCAGAAGCCGGGTCGCCTTCTCCATGTGAACCGAGAAGGGCCCAGAAAGCGAGAGCGCTGCATAATCTTCCACTCGCCGTGCTAGCTCGTCTATAGTTCTCTTCATGGCGTCATTGAGATCCCTCAATGCACTTTCACCTGTTGCAATGAGCAACTCGGTTTCCTCCTTCTCTGCCTTGGCCGCCTCCCACTTCTTTACATTCTCATCGGCTGATGCCTGTGTGTCATCCTCTTTCACCCACATGTGTCGCGTACGAGAGTGAGAGTAGTGGGGGTGGTTGCAGTTGGTACACTGCAACCGCAACAGGCGCAAAATGGGGGTAAGAAGGCGGGACGAGTGGCAGTTTGAGTGGCAACCTGCCGCGTTACAGAGATATGTAGAGTTGGGTACTGGTTGCTGCTTCCATGCGGGCATGTCTAGAGGCTTGTTGGAGCATGCCTCCATGTCCTTCGTTCAATGAGCATATGGTCCAAACGACAGATGCAAACAAAGTGAGAAACTTACGACAGATGCCCTTTGTGACCTCCTCAGTTGCTCTTCGATTTTCGCCTCTATTTCCGCCGCTTGGTTCATCAGGGCGAGGGCATTCGTGATCGTGGCTTCGATAAGCTGGGAATGCTCATACAGTGAGACGATACCCGTCACCGACTGTGGTCTAAGGCCGTCCAACCAATCGAAAAGTTCCACGAGCGTTTCCAAAGCGTTCTGCTCGGCGACTTTCATCGCATTACGCAATTTGGCCCTTTCCTTGTTCATGTTTGGGTCCTTAAGCTTGGAGTACTCCCTTTTCAGCGCGACAGGGTTGTCGAGGAGGAACTGGGGAGCGTCCTGGAGAACCTCTGGGAGAGTATCCCTGGAAAAATTCCAGTGCAGCGGGTCAGAGACGTTGGTGAACATGAAGGCAGTATTTCTAGCCAAGGATTTTGGGAAGATGGCGGAAAGGGTGGAGAGTGCATAATCGGAGCCGACTGTGACGCGCGGGACAGCACCATTAGCGAGGAAGAGAATAGCAGTGACGGATTCAATGTGATCCTTGATATCAGTGGCAATATTCCTCTTGTGGAGCCCGTCTTGCTGAATGCCCCGAGTGTCGGCTAAGCCAGGTGTGTCGAGGACGCGAACCTGGGGGCAAGGTCACGTATCTCAGCTTGTTTATACGTTCCGGAACCTACCATTATACCGTTGTCGCTCGTAAATTCGTAAAAACGGCCCGAGTTAGATTGGCTCGGGTTGTTATGATGACCTTGCTCATCAGCACGTTGGAGGGTGCCGAAGTTGTATTCATGAATGCTATTCCCGGCCAGGACATTGGCAATGAATTCCAAGGCGGAGGACTTGCCGACACCAGTCTCTCCGACAAGCAGGACAGTGCATCGCGCGTTGTTCTTGATGATACCTTGTTTGAGAGACGCTACGTCGCTAGAAGATACAGTTAGGACTCATGTATTGGAGATGTCCGGGAAACCTACTTGAGGGTTGGAGTTGTCCCTCCATTTTCAGCGCTGTACGTGTCTTCGTTGTCTACGGAGGCGTCTACGGAGGTGTTCCTGTATAGAGAATCATCGATGGGTTCTGGTGAATCACTCGGCGGCAAGGCTGATTGAATCGGCATGTCTGGGTGGGGTGAAGTTTGAGCGTGCTGTTAATGGCTACCGCTCGTGGCTGTGTAAGCCTCCGCTCGTGGCTAACAAATATTTGGCTGTCTCAATGAGGCTGGATGTCTTTGCGAACGTCACTAGTCGACCCACAGACCAATGGTGGTGATATTCATATGCAAGATGCTGAAGCCGAAGCGAACTGGTATCGATTCAGAGTGAGATCTCGGTTATAGAGGTGAGATGCGATATGACTGTTGCGTGGGGCATGCTAGGGCCACCTAGATGCCGAAAGGTCTGAAAAGGTCCTCGGAGGAAAACGAGAATATTCTCCTGAGTTTTTTTGTTCAGCGTCAATCAGCGATAACAGCGACAGCGATCTAGGGCAGCGACTGAGCGACCGCCCGATATGTATTTATTTATTTGGGAAGTGTAAGGTGTAAAGTGTAAAGTGTACGGCGCCTTGCGTCCAACGCTATCCATATCCACCCTCGCATTTTTGCTTCTTGTCCGCCCGGAAGCCCGAGCGGGTCCCAACTCTCCGCACCCCGAACGAGACATTGTCGTCGTCCTGGTGTGGAGAGTGTGGAGGATATTTTGGGAATTTGGAGAAGACTTTGAGGAGTCCGTTGGTAACAAAGCAATTTGTTTGCTCCGTTCGACAGTCTCCGTTCTACTTACTCCTCACAATATTATTGACGAATGCAAATTTGACCGAACCGCCGAAATGATCCACTTTGAGGCTCTTATACCAACTCCCTCAGCCAACCCCCTCAGCACGCAAAGGCGTCCTTTTCCGGCTGCCAACATCCCCATTGGCAGCCCGGCTGCGGCGATTAAAATGCCCTCGCACCCTGTCAGCGCAGAGACAAGGGCGAAATCTTGGGCTCAGTATTGATGGCTGCTTTGTTGGAAGGCCCAACGCTGGCCCACAGCCCTATGTCAAGGAGAAGAACGCGAACCAAGATTGGCGTTAACATCCGTGAAACTTGCAAGACTTCCTTTGTGCATTCGAAGCACTTGACCGCGACTTTGGTGTACATACCTTATATCACAGCGTCTACCACCGGCCAGATTGTCCTGGGCTTGCTTAGATCATGTACACATTTCACGACTCGACTGGCGAGCGTGTTCCTTGCTATTATGACGTCGATAGGTGAGTTCGGACCATCGCCTTTGCAGTTTCAGTCCTTAATCCGTGAGTCAGAATTGCGATACGTTAGATTGGAGTCTGCTACCCAACGGAACCACATTTGCGATGATTTACGAACAATGTCAGAAGTCGCTTGCTGGTCGTCATTGACCCATTCTGTCATTCTTTGACACGAAATTGACCGCTTCGTCAACGACGCCCCCTCACTCATCCTTTTGTTCGCCTCAGCCTCACTACACGCGGGGGCTTCAATCAAATTATCTCTTTTCGATCCTTCAAACGCCCCCGCATTTCCTACTACCTCCCAGGGGTCCAAGATATTATATTGGTGGGGGTGCCTAGACAGGGCTAGTTAGTTGTTTTGTACAAAGTGAGTGTATTCGGAATTAGCTACATGAACAAAACGGTCCAGTATTGTGGCCAAACTCGTTGCTATTCCAGACGTCGTTCTTGAGCACGAAATCGGAGGTGAAGACGTTACGGCTTTCATCAATGCCCTCCCCCTCATCCGTCAACATAAGGAATGGACCGCTGTCTTCTGTGCCCAGCTTTTCGAAAATTAACTCAATGGAAGTTGGTACCTCAATGCGCAGAACAACACTAGCCGGTTACGTTGATGAATGTCGGAGGAGACAAGCACCGACGGGTCAACCGGGGTCCTCCTCTTCGATAACCGTCACTGCCACAGGCGAAACGATACCGACCACCACGGCAAACCAGTGCGCCAGCCGTGACGGTGGCCACAGCGATACCGACCGATACTCCAGAATCGAAACCCAGAAGTAGTAACCAACAGCGAAGCAACGAGTAGTCAGCCATATGCAGTCGATGTAGTTGGCACGACGACATCGACCACCCTCGTAGTAGCCAATGCGCCGGCCACGGGCGGAGCCGCTCCGACATCGGCGGCCAATAACAGTCAGCTAACCGGCATACTGAATGTGAACAATGCAGTGGCCAAACCAAACGCCGCTGGTGCTGCCATCGAGGGCCCTTCGCATCTTGGCATCTCCTTCGTCATCGCGGTTCTCTCCGTTGTGGCCGGAACGCTGCTGTAAGCGCGCTCTGGGGGAGAATCAAGACCATTCGCTCAATCTGTAGGATGTATTGCGATGTCTCCGATAGTAGGTCTCCCCTCATCACCCTCATCACCCGGACATTTCCCCCTTTTATCCCGAAAAGTAGAGCGTTCACACCGTCATGGACATTCAAGGACTCCGTATTCTCCTCTGCCTCCAGTCATGAAACAGTACCCAATGTCGCTTTGCGCTTCTATTTGCGCTCATTTTGAACCCTCTTTCATTTTTTCTTGTGTTCATGTGATGAATGGACGCTTTGCGCGTTATTATCACCACCATAGGGTGAGCAAGCGTAGTCCCTTTGTAGGACCTAGACCTCTTCGCAATATCGAGGAGTATTTCACTCTAACCCCTATATGGGGGCATGAACTCTCAACAGTATGTGAGTGTCACCTAGAATTTTATTCTGTACAAGCGGAATTACTCGAGGCGTCTGACGAAACAGACGGGAAAGGATCGAGGCATCTGTACATGTGGAGCCACAACAATCGCGCTATAATGACCGTGTCGTAATAATCGAGCTATCCTAGTTGGGCCAATAATTGGACCATGATACCATGTCACGAGAGCAACAAAACCACAGCGCCCATGATAATGACAAAATGGGAATATAGTAGACTAATAGAGCACTCAAGTCCTCTGTAAGGGCTCGCTTGCGGTTATTCTCTTATCCTATTACCTAATACCGCTTCCTCGTATATATATAACCCTGTCGCTTACCAACCCTGTACCCATTCGATTTTACTCCACCACGATATTCTTACCATCACACGTTCAACTAGTACACGCTTGTCTCTCTCATAAATAAAGGGATTCGATTGTATTCGGACGTCACAGTAAGAAACAAGGTCGAAGAGAAATCGGACCCTTACGGAATCCTCTCACCATCCAAGGCGCTTCTTGGCCCTTACATCTCCTTCTGCGCCCTCTCCTCTGCCTTGGCCACGAGCTCCAACTTCCGCTTCATCAGCTCCAGGCTGTCCTTCACCTTTTCCAACTGTTCCTTGCTACTTCCTTTCTGCTCCATGTCCGTGTGCCGCTGTTCCAGAAGCCGGATCGTCTTCTCCATGTGAACCGAGAAGGGCCCAGAAAGCGAGAGCGTTGCATAATCTTCCACTCTCTGCGCTAGCTCGTCTATAGTTCTCGTCATGGCGTCGTTGAGATCCTTCAATGCACTTTCATCTGTTGCAATGAGCAACTCGGTCTCCTCCTTCTCCGCCTTGGCCGCCTCCCACTTCTTTACATTCTCATCCGCTGCTGCCTGTGTATCATCCTCTTTCACCCACGCGTGTCGCGTACGAGAGTGGGAGCGGTGGGGATGGTTGCAGTTGGTACACTGCAACCGCAAGAGGCGCAAAATGGGGGTAAGAAGGCGGGACGAGTGACAGTTTGAGTGGCAACCTGTCGCGTTACAGATATATGTGGAATTGGGTACTGGTTGCTGCTCCCATACGGGCGTGTCTAGAGGCTTGTTGGAGCATGCCTCCATGTTCTTCGTTCAATGAGCATATGGTTCAAACAGCGGATGCAAACAAGTAAGAACTCACGACAGAGGCTTTTTGTGACCTCCTCATTTGCTCTTCGATTTTCGCCTCTATTTCCGCGGCTTGGTTCATCAGGGCGAGGGCGTTCGTGATCGTGGCTTCTATAACCTGGGAATGATCATAGAGTGAGGTGATCTCCATCGTTGATTGTGGTCTAAGGCCGTCCAACCAATCAAAGAGCTCCACGAGCATTTCCAAAGCGTTCTGCTCGGCAGCTCTCATCGCATTGCGCAATTTGACCCTTTCCTTGTTCATATTTGGATCCTTAAGCTTGGAGTACTCCCTTTTCAGCGCGACCGGGTTGTTGAGCAGGAACTGAGGAGCATCCTTAAGAACCTCTGGGAGAGTATCCCTAGGGAGGTTCCAGTGAAGAGGGTCGGAGACGTTGGTGAACATGAAGGCGGTGTTTCTGGCCAAGGAATTGGGGAAGATGGCGGACAGAGTGGAGAGTGCATAGTCGGAGCCGACCGTGACATACGGGACGGCGCCATTAGCGAGTACGAGAATAGCAGTAACAGATTCGATGTGGTCCTTTATATCAGTGGCAATATTCCTCTTGTGGAGCCCATCCTGCTGAATACCCCGAGTGTCGGCTAAACCGGGTGTGTCGAGGACACGAACCTTTGGAAGAGGTTACACACCCCTGTCACGTTCACAAACGCCAGAACTTACCACTGTACCATTCTTGCTGCTAAGTTCGTACAGGGGGCCTGTGCTGGTCTGGCCCTGGTTGTTAGTACCCCCTCCTTCGCTATGGTCGAGAGCGTCAAAATTGTAGTGATCGGTGTCGTTGCCAGCAAATACATTGGCAATGAATTCCAAGACTGAGGACTTTCCGACGCCAGTCTCTCCCACAAGAAGGATAGTGTACGCCACTTTCGCCTTATTCTTCGATGTCTTGATGACGCCCCTCTTAAGAGACTCCACATCACTGGCCAATACGGTCAGGGCCATTGCGTTGAAGATGGCGTTGTGACCTACTTGATTGGCAGGGTGTAACCCTCGTCCTCTTCTTCCAAAGCGTTCTCGCATGGGCCGGCAGATGTGTCATCACAGGGTACCTCGCTACTGGACAGACCACCGATGTCAGTAGCTACCGATGGCTTAGAATTCCGTGGGTAGACTCACGGCTTGGGCATGACCTGAGGGATAGTTGACATTGTTTGGGTGATGGCTTGATTGACACGGCAGAGGGTCCAATGTCTATATTTAAGGGTAGAGACATGCGGTCCTCTCGCGCTCGCATTTGCGCGTTGCGGTGGATTCAATTACAATCGGCTAAGCCTCTGGTGTACCCACTACCACGGGATCACTTCTTGATGTCAGAGTTGCGTTTTCAACCGCGAAACAGCATAAGAGCGTGCTACAGAGGTGAGGCAGTTTCCAGCCAGCCAACACTGGGCACGAAGCAAGGTTACACCGTGTTCACATGAGGTGCATAAAAGGTCTTGGACCGGGCTTGCACAGATGTTGTAAGCAACAACGGTTTAGAGTTTGAGGGATGACGAAAAAACAGGTGGAAGACTTGAGGCTGAATGATTGATGAGATGAGATGAGATGAGATGAGAAGCACACCTGACTGTATGGGAATAACCTGAAGAATCACTGGTACAACGAGATCTCGGTGCGGAATATTGCAGATGTGGGCCATGGAGTCCGAAGTGCTGAACTCGTGGTACTGCGTTTGCGCAGTGTTGTAACTCAAATTGGGCTAAACTGAATGGGTGGTGCAGAGCCCAGAGGACAGCCTTGGAACAAAACCACATAAGCGAGCCAGCTACAGAGGAGAAGCGTACCACCAAGCTCCGATGGTTCCGCAATGGCGGCCGGGTCTCTCCACGCAACCCGCCTCAAACCCCATTTGGACCTAGACCCGGATCGTGACCGGCTTGTTCTTTGTTCATGACTTGGGAAGCTCCGTTCTGCTCTTCTTCACATTTGGGTGTGAAGGACTTTTCCTGGGGTTGTCGATCTGGAACTGAGGCGCGTCTTTGAGAATACGCGGGACAATGTCCTGGCGGAAGTTCCACGAAAGGGGCTTCGAGAGATTGGTGAGCATGAAAGCAACATTGTGCCGACGGTGCTGCGCGGAACGGTACCATTGACGAAATGAGAATGGCAGTGGCAGAGTCGATATGGTCCTTGACCTGAGTTGCAATTCTCTCCTTGTGGAGCTCGTCTCGTTGAGCACTGAGTGTTGGGATGTCGAGGATGCGAACCTTGGGAGGAAGAGGTTAAGAGTTAACGCACACTCAGCACGTTCCCAAGCGCCAGCACTTACCACTACACCATTAGTGGTCGTAATCCCGTAGAGGCGTGCCGACTTGGTCTGGGCTTGGTTGTTGGAATTGGCCCGCTCGTTGGTGTGATCGAGGATGTAGTGATCCATGTTGTTGCCAGGAAGGACATTGGCAATAAATTGCAGAAATTAGGACTTTCCAACACTGGGCTCTCCAACGAGAACGATGGTGTCCGACTTGTTCTTTGATGCGTTGACAAGTTTGATGGGACTACTGTCGAGTCAGTAGTTATTAACGCGTCTAGAGAGACACTCACGGCTTGGTCGACATTATTGCTTGGAACAATGGGGATGATGCTAGCCCGACCAGCAGAAGTGGACCTGGCAGCCTGGCAGCAGAAGTGACCTGGACGCTTTTTCAAGGAGAAGGCCATAAGGCGGCCATAAGGCACCCATGTCACTCATGATTCGGGCGTGTACTACTGCTGGATCCACTCATGATTCGGGCGTGTACTACTGCTGGATCCAACGTGGACTCCCACCACGCACCGGCTTACCGGACTTGCAGCGTGCCCGTGTGCACAAAACCGCATGCTAGTCGCTCGCCCACCTCGCACCACAGCGCATCATAACACCTGTCAAGTTCCAGTCGCTTGAGCCACTAGAGCCACTCGAGCCCATCCGGGCCCATCTGGGCCATCTAGGGCCGCTGGCGCCGTGACGTCCAACGCCGGATTCACCCAGCCTATGCACCGCCTTGCCCAGTTTCCACCTCGACGACATGCCCTCTGCATCTGGGCCCTCTTCACGATCCCAAATATCTCGGCTGCGAACACTGCCCTTTAGTGGTTGCGGTGTGACCATTCTTGGTCTTGGTGCCCAAGAGTTAGATGAAGACCTGCTGTATGTGCGCCAACGATGATAAGCACAGAATGAAACGCTCATTTGCTGCTGCTGCTGCCCTCCGTCTACCCAGTGTATACCGCTAAAGACGTTCTCCTGTCTCTACCGATCGACCTGTGCTCCGGAATCTCACCCCACCCAATAGTAACTACATTGCTACAAACCGAGAACCCTCAGCCAATGCACACATCCCGCGCCAGTGTCCTGGACAGTCTTCACACCACCGAGCTTATCCTGTTCCACCTCGACCTCGACCAGCCACCGCAAGTGGCGCCCCAGTATCCATACTCTCCCTTCGCTCCGTCACTAAACCAAATCAACTCATGGGCGCTAACGGCTCCTGGTCTTATAAGATTGCACAACGACTTCCAATCTCACAAAGCCCAAAGATTACTGCGGCCTTCCCCATCGAAACCCCTTCAGCACACAAACGTTTCTTCCCGTACCAGTGACAATTCGCGAGTAAGTACACACTCCGTTCTCATTGGTTACTACTAAACCCCTCCGCCGTTTTATTCAGATCACTGACAGAGCCCCTACAACCCGGTACTGATGCCGCCTCATATGACGTGATGGACAACTACCAGTGTAGAACAGCGTCCACAACAATGCCTCAAGACCACCTCCAGTGTCCACCTACTTCATTACTGGGTCAGCGCACATCGGGAAATGTACGACAGGATGTCGAGGCACATGACAGCGGGAATTGATAATCGACAATTGACTGCCGGTCATAAGTACCCTCACATGGCCACACCACCTTCTGAGGTGCAGAAAGCCAGCGGATCAGGAGCGGCTTGCTTTCTCGAAGAGCGCTGTCAAGAACGATGGAGGAGAGGCAGAAAGTTCTGGAGGGTAAAGATATGGGTTGGTTGGGAAGGCGGTGGTACCCATGAAGAGATGGAAAGCCTCTGATCAGGATGCCTTTAAGGTAGTGATGAAAAGTAAAGGATGCGGGTGGCGAGACGAGAACGACCTTGCAGAGGGAATGTCGAAGCCAGCGGTTTGATTACGGTACTGCCTGTTATCGAACTATAGAGCGGCTCAGGAGGGGAAACACCGTTGAGGGTCTTCCTGCCTTGAGCTGCGCATTATCAATATAAGGTGGATTACAGTTTCACGTGCTACACGCTGGGATTGTGCACGGGGATCGGATGGGGATCGTAAATGGGGAATGGGGAATGGGGAATGGGGAACGGGGATGACCACACAAACCTAATCAGGGTGACGCGACACTCAACAAGCAATTGCTAACACCACCGTCCCCTTGTAACCTCACAGGAGCTCCCGCTGGTATGTCAGTGAATATTTATATTCACACCCAACTCCACGTTGCCACGCCACGCACTATCTGCCTCTAAGATGCGGCCAGGTGTGACCTCCAATGGCAGCAGACCGTCAGAAGTGATGTTTCCAGATTACTGTAACCGTCGTAATAGTTAACCCCATATTGGCCCGATATTCTCCCTTAGGTATTGAAAGATCATCGCCTTTCCCATTGCTACTGGACCCACCTCCGTGACTTGAGCTATGCTCCCGTGAATTGGGTCCTTGTACCAATACTATCAGAGTAGAGAGGGCTATTCACCTGGTAAATTGATGATCATATTTCCTTAATCCTACTGCAGCGGATGATTGTACCGCCATTTGCTCGGGTGTTTTCAAACCGTGTGCCACCCATGGTTACTCCCAGTGGTGAAGGGGGTGGAGAGTGGTGCAAGGTTTGAAACACCCAAGCAAGTGGTCGTAGGACATATATGCGCTGTACGCGCTATACATAAGTGCGGTACAATAGTGCGAGTAATCTTTCAATACATAAACACGGGAGCCATGGCGTGAACTCTCAATAGTATCGTGGATGCCTCCTAGAATGCTATTCTGTACAAGCGGGTTCACTCGAGGCGTCTGACGAAATAGACGGAACGAGGGCTTCTGTACATGTACGTGGAGCCACAACAATCGCACCGTAATAACTGGGTCATAATAATCGAGCTATATTAGTTGAGCCAACAATTGGGCCATGATACCATGTGACGGGAACAACATACCACAGCGTCCACGATAATGACAACAATGGGAATATAGTAGAGCGAATGAGACTAATAGAGCACTGAAGTTCTCTCACCATCCGAGGCGCTTCTTGGCCCTTACATCTCCTTCTGCGCCTTCTCCTCTGCCTTGGCCACGAGCTCCAACTTCCGTTTCATCAGCTCCAGGCTGTCCTTCATCTTTTCCAACTGCTCCTTGCTACTTCCTTTCTGCTCCATGTCCGTGTGCCGCTGTTCCAGAAGCCGGATCGTCTTCTCCATGTGAACCGAGAAGGGCCCAGAAAGCGAGAGCGCTGCATAATCTTCTGCTCGCTGTGCTAGCTCATCTATAGTTCTCTTCATGGCGTCGTTGAGATCCTTCAGTATGCTTTTATCTTTTGCAATGAGCGACTCGGTGTCCTCCTTCTCTGCCTTGGCCGCCTCCCACTTCTTTACATTCTCATCCGCTGATGCCTGTGTATTATCCTCTTTCACCCACACGTGTCGCGTACGAGAGTGAGAGTGGTGGGAATGGTTGCAGTTGGTACACTGCAACCGCAAGAGGCGCAAAATGGGGGTAAGAAGGCGGGACGAGTGGCAGTTTGAGTGGCAACCGGCCGCGTGACAGATATATGTGGAGTTGAGTACTGGTCGCTGCTTCCATACGGGCATGTCTAGAGGCTTATTGGAGCATGCCTCCATGTCCTTCGTTCAATGAGCATATGGTTCAAATGACAAATGCAAGCAAAGTGAGAAACCTACGGTGGAGGCCCTTTGTGACTTTCTCGTTTGCTCTTCGATTTTCGCTTCTATTTCCGCCGCTTGGTTCATCAGGGCGAGGGCGTTCGTCATCGTGGCTTCGGTAACCTGGGAATGCTCATACAGTGAGACGATCCCCGTCACCGACTGTGGTCTAAGGCCGTCCAACCAATCGAAAAGTTCCACGAGCGTTTCCAAAGCGTTCTGCTCGGCGACTTTCATCGCATTACGCAATTTGGCCCTTTCCTTGTTCATGTTTGGGTCCTTAAGCTTGGAGTACTCCCTTTTCAGCGCGACAGGGTTGTCGAGGAGGAACTGGGGAGCGTCCTGGAGAACCTCTGGGAGAGTATCCCTGGAAAAATTCCAGTGAGGCGGGTCAGAGACGTTGGTGAACATGAAGGCAGTATTTCTAGCCAAGGATTTTGGGAAGATGGCGGAAAGGGTGGAGAGTGCATAATCGGAGCCGACTGTGACGCGCGGGGCAGCACCATTAGCGAGGAAGAGAATAGCAGTGACGGATCCAATGTGATCCTTGATATCAGTGGCAATATTCCTCTTGTGGAGCCCGTCCTGCTGAATGCCCCGAGTGTCGGCCAAACCGGCTGTGTCGAGGACGCGAACCTGGGGGCAAGGTCACATATCTCATTTTTGTTCATACGTTCCATAACCTACCACTATACCGTTGTTACTCGTAAATTCGTAAAGACGGCCCGAGTTGGCTTGACCCTGGTTGTTACGATCATCTTGCTCATCGGTGCCGTGGAGGGTGCTAAAGTTGTATTCATGGACGCTATTCCCGGCCAGGACATTGGCGATAAGTTCCAAAGCTGAGGATTTGCCGACACCGGTCTCTCCGACAAGAAGGACAGTGCATCGCGCGTTGTTCTTGATGATACCTTGTTTGAGAGACGATACGTCGCTAGAAGATACAGTTAGGACTCATGTTGGAGATGTCCGGGAAACCTACTTGATGGTTGGAGTGTCGCTTCCTCCATTTTCAGCGCTGTGTGTGTCTTCGTCGTCTACGGAGGTGTCCCTGTATAGGGAATCATAGATGGGTTCTGGTGAATCACTCGGTGGCAAGGCTGATTGAATCGGCATGCGAAGGACGGTTTGCGGTTGGCAAGAACTGGTCGTACGGTGGCTGTGTTATTCCTGCCACTTTCATCTCAATGAGGCTGGTTGTGTTTGCGAACATCACTAGTCGACCCACAGACCAATGGTGGTGATATGCATATGCAATATGCTGAAGCCGAAGCGAATTGGTATTGATTCAGAGTGAGGTGTCGGATCTGGAGGTGAGATGCGATCTGACTGTTGCGTGGGGCATGCTAGGGCCACCTAAATGTCGAAAGGTCTGAAAAGGTCCTCGGAGGATAACGAGAATATTCTCCTGGATTTTTTTGTTCAGCGCCAATCAGCGATCACAGCGACAGTGATCTAGGGCAGCGACTCAGCGACCGCCCGATATTTTATTTATTTATTTGCGAAGTACGTGTAAAGTGTAAAGTGTACGACGCCTTGTACCCAACGCTATCCATCCATCCTCGCCTTTTTGCTTCTTGTCCGCCCGGAAGCCCGTGCAGGTCGCAACTCTCCGCACCCCGAACGAGACATTGTCGCCGTCCATGTGTGGAGAGCGTGGAGGATATTTTGGAAATTTGGAGAAGACTTTGAGGTGGTCGTTGGTAACAAAGCAATTTGTTTGCTCCGTTCGACAGTCTCCGTTCTACTGCTTACAAATATTATTGACGAATGCAAATTTAACCGAACCACCGAGATGATCCACTTCCAGGCTCTTATGCCAACTCCCTCAGCCAACTCCCTCAGCACGCAAAGGCGTCCTTTTCCGGCTGCCAACATCCCCATTGGCAGCCCGGCTGCGGCGATTAAAATGCCCTCACACCCTATCAGGGCAGAGACAAGGGCGAAATCTTGGGCTCAGTATTGATGGCGGCTTTGTTAGAAGGCCCAACGCTGGCCCACAGCCCTTCGTCAAGGAGAAGAACGTGAACCAAGGTTGGTGTTAACATCCGTGAAACTTGCAAGACTTCCTTTGTGCATTCGAAGCACTTGACCGCGACTTTGGTGTACATACCTTATATCACAGCGTCCACCACCAGGCAGATTGTCCTGGGCTTGCTTAGATCATGTACACATTTCACGACTCGACTGGTGAGCGTGTTCCTTGCTATCATGACGTCGACAGGGGAGTTCGGACCATCGCCTTTACAGTCTCAGTCCTTAATCCGTGAATCAGAATTGCGATTGCATATACGTTAGATTGGAGTCTGCTACCCAACGGAACCACATTTGCGATGATTTACGAACAATGTCAGAAGTCGCTTGCTGGTCGTCATTGACCCATTCTGTCATTCTTTGACACGAAATTGACCGCTTCGTCAACGACACCCCCTCACTCATCCTTTTGTTCGTCTCAGCCTCACTACACGCGGGGGCTTCAATCAAATTATCTCTTTTCGATCCTTCAAACGCCCCCGCATTTCCTACTACCTCCCAGGGTTCCAAGATATTATATTGGTGGCCGTGCCTAGACAGGGCTAGTTAGTTGTTTTGTACAAAGTAAGTGTATTCGGAATTGGCTACATGAACAAAACGGTCCGGTATTGTGGCCAAACTCGTTGACGCTCTCGTCTACACCCAGGGCTACAATCTCAATCCTGGCCCTATCCGACGCGAGTCATGCGGGGTGAATTGGTCGGGGAGTGGAGGTAACCCAATTGAATCACAGAACTGGTCCGGAAATGATGTTTGTTGAGTGAGTGTGACTCATCACACGCCATGTTTTTTGGTGTTTCGTGCTCCGTTCCTGGTTTGTATATTTAGCGCAATGTTTGCCCATATATACTTCACGGTTGTCTCCCGACTCTCCAGCGTTAGGTCTGGTCGTGCTCGTTCAACAATGTTTGCTTGCTGAGAATCGGCAAGTGAACGACCAGAGTGCGGGATTATGAAGGCCAGGTATTTCTTAGTGTTCTCGTTACACTGCGCATTTATTACTGTGTGAATGATACAGTTTTGATCTTGATTTTTGAACGTTCGGGTTTTTATATAAACCCCCCATTCCCGTCTGAAAAGAGGCAGCAATCACTTCGAACCTGGGCCCATCTTCCATCAATGCGACCTCGGGGTTGGTTACTGGAGCAACGTTGTAAATCTAGAAGGTCTGGTGACTGAAACTGCGCTACAATATTTTATACGGCACCCTGACTAAGATACAGTCATACAACATAGTTCATACGTGCACAATTAAAACCAGTGGCGTTCTGGAGTTCATTGCCTTCTTAGCGCCGCTTGCCCATCGAAGCCATAAGTTTGGCGATCCTGGTTCCGATATTCTTGGGCTTCTCACACAGAGAGTCCACTTGCTGTATCGGCTGTTGTTTCAAGAGAGTCCAATCCCTGTATCGACTGTTGTTCAAGAGAGTCCGCTCGCTGTATCGGCTGTTGTTCAAGAGAGCCCAACCAGTCAAAAAATTCGACTAGCATTTCCAATGCGTTTTGCTCTGTGGCCTTCACACATGTGTGCATTTCCGTCCCGATACGCTTTATGTCCGGATCATCTTTGAGCTTGAGGTACTTCTTCTGGAACACTACAGGGTTCTGAATCAGGAACTGAGGAGCGTCTTCGAGGGCATCCGGGACGTCGTACAGGAGGAAATTCTGGTAGAGCGGATTTGAGACGCCAGTGAGCAAGAAGGCAACATTGCTGGTTGGGCTTTGGGGGAAGATGGTGGACAGAGTGGAGAGCGTGTAGCGCAGACCATGAGTGCAGCCCGGGACTACGCCATTGGTTAAGAAGAGAATGACAGTAATGGAGTCGATATGACCCTTGATCTGAGCGGCAATACTCTCGTTTTGGAGTGCGCCTTCCTGAGAATAGCGAGTGTCGGTGAAACCAGGTGTGTCAATAATGCGGACCTTGAGAGGAGGGTAAGAATACCCATCAAGCTCAAAACCACCTGCACCTACCACCACGCCGTTCGTGCTCGTAATCTCATAAAGGCGGACCGATGTGGTTTGACTTTGGTGGTATAAACGACGTTGCTCGTTGGAACGGTCTATGATGTTGAAGTCGTAGTGGTCGGTGTCGTTGCCGGAAAGGACATTGGCGATAAATTTTAGGAATGAGGTCTTCCCACCACCTGTCTCTCCAAGGAGAAGGATAGTTTGTGGTACATTCGCCTTATTCTTTGAACTCTTAATTATTCCCTTCTTGAGGGTTCTACGTCGCTATCAAATATTGTCAAGCCCGATCATCAGAGATGTCATCCTAACCTACTTGGTAGTAATGGTATCACTCCCTCCCTCATCTCCATCAGCGAATGAGTCGATTGCGATGCCAACAGGCTCCTTGGCGTCATATGCACCGTCTTCAGAATCCGATTGGTATCTTGAGTCTTTATCTTCGTCAAGATGAAATGCACGGAACTGCCTTCCCAATACCACTTGCCCATCATTGTCACTTCCTGGAAGGTGCGCTTCAGCACTGATGTCGAAGCCGCTACCAAATCCCTCTGACTGCAGGTCAGAAGGGATTCGACCCAGTTTATCCTTCGCGGCTTCAGGTGCACCACCTCTCTGCAAAATTCGCACGTTGTGCAGATTGCCCTTCATATAGGCATAATGAAGCGCGGTGAGCCCATTGACATCCGGGATAGCGAGATCGATGGACCAGTCGACGAGATGACGGAGGAGGGAAGGATAGTCGAAGAGGATGGCCAGATGTGCGAGGGTCTGGCTATAGTCATTCGTTGTGGACACGATTTCACGGAAGTTGGGTCGTGCTTGAATGCTGTTAAGTACATGCACCAGGCCGGTTTCGATTGGATCCTGGCTCTCTCTGTGTTGAGTTTGATTCCCTGGGGTGTGGAGAGGGCGGTGAAGAGAGTCTGCAATACCGGAGCGAATTCTGGATATGCTTGTGCTTGAATCCGCATAAGTATCGGAAGTCTTCATTTGAATAAGCGTCGGACCTGGTGTACATGCGGCAACTTACAACACTGGTGGAAGTACTTGTGATGATTTTTGCAAATCATCACAAAGTTCTGTTGTTTTTTTCCATACCAAACTTGTGATGAATTTCATTAATAGATTTCTCTGAACTTGTGTTGTTTTTCCAAGGTAGTTCACAAGGGACATGTGATGATTTTCATCAAAAACTTGTTGTGATATTTCTAACAATTTTTACTAAGAAAAACACACAAAAAACGCCACGAATTTGTGATGATTCCCAACCCGATTCTAGAGAAGTGAATTGATCCTGGACAGGGGCTGTTCGCAGTTGCGATGACGGCCAATCAACAGCATCTGGAACAAGTAGTCAGTTACAAATGTAGAGCAATGAGTTGTTAGAGCATACGTACTAGGTTTTGATTGGCCAAAACATCCAAAAGAGCAAACTAGGCAAGAACCGGTCAGTGCGTGGAGACTTGTAAAGTTGAAAGAGAGCAAGAGGGTTTGTTGCGGGCGCACAGGACACACTGTGAAATGAACTTCTTGCAGTCCATGCGCATGCTTGGCCAGATGTAGTCACGTCGTACTAACTCCAGAGTCTTGTTGTAACCAAAATGACCGGCCGTTGGGTGGTCATGTTTCTCCTGGAGGACGTGAGTACAGAGGTTTCCTTGCTCAGGTCGGTACTCTGGGACATATATGCAGCGGTCCATCAGCAGTAGACCAGAGGAAGACAAGGAGAAGCATGGAGAGGGACTCTCCTTGAGGCAGAGGTCGAGTTCTCTATGAGAGAGGGGATCAACGGATAGTCCAGCCTTGATATCTTCTACTAGGGCTGAGATATCGAGGATCAGGATGGAGGAATCGACAAGAGCAGCAGTGTCCAATGAAACCTCGCACAGTCGTGTAGCACAGAGCAACGTTGCAAGTTGTTCTTGTGAGAAAATGGGGCACAAGTTTTGCGGGTTTGCTAGCATATTGTCCCTATCCCCCTTTTTAAGGTAGAAATCCACTCGTTGAGTAAGGGAGTCTGGTTTCTCACCGAGTTTCCCTGGTCTAAAACGAATGACCATGTTAAAAGCAGAAAGGAACTCTGACCAGCAAGCTTGGCGACGCGTTAGCATCTTCGTTGAAGAGAAGTACTCCAAGTTTTTGTGGTCCGTGATCATGTCGATTGTGTGGTGGGGAGACTCGAGGTAATGTCACCAGGTCTTGAATGCTTCGTAGATGGCGAGCAATTCCTTGTCATGGGAAAGAGAAACCTAGAAAAGGACATTTAAAATGTTTATAACAATGGCAGAGTTGCTCGATGGGGTCTGGTACTGTCGACTAGCACTCACCAAGCACTTGAACACACCAAAGGGAGCATTGTGGTCAGCAAATGCAAAAATAAGATGCGCTGAGAGGAGTCTATTGTACCAGTTATGGTCCTATCACAATGTCCTTTTGTGTGCTACACTTGGGTCTTGTGGCTGCAGCGGGTGCAGATGCGGATGTGGTGGAGATGGAGGTATGAGAGGTGCTGAGAGCTCCTCTAGCATTGGTGGCGTGCATTGCTGGTTTGGTGGGCTACCCAAGCCCATTGCAGAAGTCGGGGGTGTGTAACCAGTAATGCCAGGTGAAGAGACCGGCTTGTAGCGGCCATACAGTGACTCCAAAAACTGGTTCACATTTGGCAATTTTTTCCTTGCAAGGCCAATTGTGGCTCAGATAACAAAGCTAAACTTGTGAGAATTTTCTGTAACAAAGCAAAGTATTGTGGCCCTGTTTGTACCAAATGTCAAAACATTAGCTTCATGTATTGATTTAATACAGCATTTACAATGACCACCACTCGATGAACCAGTTTTTGTGCTCTCTGAAAATTTTGGGTTTGTCACAGATATCACATG
>Ga0307515_10006968_pt1 | contig 22447 bp, 5 predicted proteins | sample 17_EM_MG_FD_194513 | JGI IMG/M metagenome (GOLD analysis project Ga0307515, IMG submission 194513) | Populus trichocarpa ectomycorrhiza microbial communities from riparian zone in the Pacific Northwest, United States - 17_EM | ecosystem: Host-associated > Plants > Roots > Unclassified | place...
CCCGCGGTGCCTTACCTGCTCCTGGGCTTGCAGGATGTCCAGTGGGCCGTGGGGAATAGTCGTGGTGCGCGTAAGCTGACCCGGACACCCCACGTGAATAAAAAAAAAAAAAAAAAAAAAAAAATACAACCCATTTGTTACACTCTCTATAGCTAACAGTAGCAGCAGTATTCAAGTTCCAATTAGTTTCCATAACTCCATCGCAAACGGTGAGTGCATGGGAAATCTAAGAAAACATTTTGGTTCAAAGATAAACGGTGGAGTTGCAGAAACTAAAAGCTAAACGAAGATCCTGCTACTACATTTTTTACAAAGAACAAATTTCAAACAGATTCTGAATACATGGAAACCAAGAAGGGTTATGAGCTGGACATTCATATAAAAAAATAGCTCATTCAATGCAATTGATGATAAGCTCCGTGCAAACAGAAAAGCTTAAACATATACCCCAACATAAGTGGAACAAATCGTATGCTTAAATTGGGAAGAAAAATGAAATGAGTACATAACATTTATAAAATCCCTGTGAGGGACAACATTTCCTTGACCTGTATTGATTGATTGTAATCCGACTAAAGTAGAAAAGCTTGTATTCTAATCCTGCTCGGTCCTATTGAAAACCAACGCCCTTGGGCTCCTACTCTTCATTACGTTCTCTAAATAGCATGTGTGGAAAGACTATCACCCCAAATCCTATCGAAAACTAAAATCACACAGAGGAAACAAAAAAACAAGCCAGTCCTATCCGGTGAAGATGAATTCTCCTATTCTAGAAAATCGGATGTGCTACCTAAAAACTTGGCCAAGTTTTCTATTGAAACATAAACTAAAATATTCCCTTAAGAACTATGGTTATGCCCCCCATAAAAAAAAAGGAAGAAAGAAAGAAAGAATAAGTAATTAGGTGAGTGAAAATGTAATAACCTAATGATCGCAAGAATATTGAAGCTAACAGCAGCCTACAACACTGAATGCATAAGAGCTAAGACAATGCTATCTTTTTGTACATTCCAGATCACAAAGAAGAAAGGGCCTAAATTTCTATTTGGGATGGAAGGGCACAACTAAAATACAAGCATCAACTAACTACTTCAAACATTGTGAAAAGGTTAGCATTTCAAAATAATTTTGTCAGTTTCAACATTGAAAAGATTTCATGGACCAAGAGAGCATACCTTGGTCATTAGCATCAACTAGCTTCTTTATAGGTATAAGTTTTACCACCCATGTTCAGAGCCTACAGAAACATTTGCACTTTGTGTAATAACATAATCTACCCATGTGTCTCCATTGCCTTGGTCCAATTAGAATCATTTTCATCAGCAGTATTAGCGTGATTAGGTGAAGATACTACAATGAGATAAATTCCCAGATGAAAGCAAAATGTATGGAATAATACACCAAGAAACAATTACCTTCTGCCCATGATCCTTTTCCAAGGTTCTGGATTTTGTCTCCTTGCCAAAGACCTATCAATACACCTGTAGACAAAAGGTGAATAAGTTTTGAACGACTAACTGACACTATGAATGATGACCAAGAGATTCTAATGGGAAAAGTTTTCTCTTACACACCCATGAAGAACTTGCAGATTGTTGAAGTGGAAAGGTTCATCATGAAATCTACATATTCATGACTCACCGTTGAATTTCTACAAGTATAACTACAAATTCCATGAGATGACATCCGTAACCCCTTATATACAATAAAAACTTTACTTATGTTAGGCAGCAAGATGACATGGCAATATGGCATTTGCGCTTCTAATTGAAACAAAAGCATGGCAACAAAGAAAACATATCAATTGCTATTTCATCAAGCACTTACATCACATATGACATCCACAGCCAAAAGAGATGCCACCGTCAACAGGGGAAACCAAGGTTTCATTTATATCATTTTAATTATTTTTCAGTGCAAGAATGGAACCAATCATTTCATTTTCCTGAATTGCCAAAAAAATAATACTATTGGAAGGTAATGGTAGGCTGTGATTGATGACAGGCTAAGCAGACATCAGAGCATGTCAGAAATTTTATGTCAACAAAGAAGAAACTGACACTCAGTTAGCGAGTCTTAAACTAAAAGATGTAGCCCAGAGCCTCACCCTCACAAGCTGGATAGTATTCAACCTCAAGATGATCTCAGTATCAAGCAGACTAGCATCCTTGCACAAACAAGTATAGAAAACAGATAATGATTTAACTGACAGCAAGTTCATCATACTCATCTTTGCCAACAATGAAAATACTGACATCCCCAAGCACCGTGTAAACTTGGCAAGAAAAATATACCAAAAGTAATTCAAGTATAATTCACTAAAAGGGAAAAAATCCTGAGTCAAGTCATCGAAAAAATTAGAAACTGCTGGTATACAACTATAAAAGACATTACAGTTCTATACTATTACAGATAGTAGAAGAACAAGGAATAGTCCATGCCAACACTGCAACTAAACTTTTTGGGATCTACTGGGAAGGTTTATGATACAACTGAAACACTGTGTGAATAGTGACAAAAGACTTTTGTTTGGAAAGTAACATCATCAATTTGGAATTTTAATTAGTTCTGCTTTTCTTGGTGAAACTTTTAAACTGCCTATTAGCACCTAAACCAAGAGACTGGAAAAAATGTGGCGAAGCTGACTCGTCCGTGATATATTTTATGGATTGAATACTATAAGAAAAATGATATACCCAACAAGCAACCTAGAAGTGGATTGTTGAAGAATTAACATCAACTGATCAATGAATTTTAATTAGTTCTGCTTTTCTTGGTGAAACTTTTGAACTGCCTAATAGCACCTTAACCAAGAGATTGGAAAAATTGTGGCGAATCTGACTTATCCATGATATACTTTATGGATTAAATACTATAAGAAATATGATATACCCAACAAGCAACCTAGAAGTGGATTGTTGAAGAATTAATATTAACTGATCAAAGAATTTTAATTAGTTCTGCTTTTCTTGGTGAAACTTTTGAACTGCCTATTAGCACCTTAACTAAGAGACCGGAAAAATTGTGGTGAAGCTGACTCATCCGTAATATACTTTATGGATTGAATACTATAAGAAATATGATATACCCAACAAGCAACCGAGAAGTGGATTGTTGAAGAATTAACATATACTGATCAATGAGTCATAATTTGCAATAGCAACCGTTGCCTATACTATCCTGAAGAACTGCCTCTTCATATTATCAGAGTTACACAATTTGCTTTAAAGCAGACACGACTAGACTAAAATTTATGAACTGGATAGCAAAAAACTGTGTTTCCCACGTAGCAAACTGAGAGTAGATACTATAAGATGAACAAATCCAGGATTCATAATTTGCAAAAACAAAAGTTTCATATATACATGTATGCCGCACCACCATTTGAAGTGTACAGTGAACATCTATTATTCATTACACCAAAAACCACCTCAAATAAATGTGAAACAAACCATGAAAATGATAAGGAAGAAAGAAAACATGTTTCATTGAGTTCCATTTTTTTAAGATCATTTTCTATTGAAAGATACGCAATGCAAGTACTCATTTTCAACTTAAAATAAATCAAATTGGGAAAGGTTAAATTTTTTAGCATTTCAGTTTCCAACTCCCAATTGACATAATTAGCATGCAAACAATTTTGTTGATAGCAAATAGGTAACAAAATCTGGCAGCAGAAGGCTCAAACAAACGATACTTGGATAATTCATTTGCTATGGACAGAGGTTAACAACACAAACATAAACAGAAATTCAAATTTTAGAAAAAAACAACTAATTTTTTGAAAGAAAATGAGAAACCAATTTAAAAAATTCAAACCCCATTAAATAGAAAGTGAAATTAAAATCTAACCAATTAAAGGGTTTCTTGTTCTTATAATCCTAATTCTTTAAAAGTAAGAATTAAATGAAAGAATATAAGCACCTTGAAATCTAAAAGATTCAAAAAACATCACCTTTGAAAATTCTCCACTCCCTTAATAAATTCAAGAAATCAAACAGGGAAACGAGACAAAGTTTACATGCAAATCACTATAATATGATCAAAACAAATCATAAAATCACAAGATATCAAGGACACTCTCCCTTTGAGAACAAACTGTATAGTTACAGCGAGAGAGGGAGAGACGAGTACTTACAGAGAATTTGAGTGTCCTGAACACTCTCCCTTTGAGCGAATTTGAAATTCGCTATGATTACATGAAAAATCAAACTTCATACATAGAATTTGAACGGCTAAAACAAAATTGTTGTTTCTTGAGAGAGATGGAGAGAGAGAGAGGAAAAGAGAATTTTTCTTTTGAATGAAAAATGTTGAGATTTTGAGAAAGAGAGAGAGGCTGGATTTATTTAGTGGAAGAGAAATTCAGAGAATTCAAAAAATATTCGACCGTTGCATGAACTGAACGAACGACACTGCATTTGGTCTAGGTTTTCTAAACGACGACGTCTTATGGGGATTTAAACCTTATTTAGTTTAGGAAACTAATTAAGCACTTTTATTTAAAGCCAATTATGGATAAAATTGATTTGGTTTTATTAAAGTTGGGTGAGAGCTTCTCTCATCCCATCACACACTCAATATTTTTATTATTTTTTATTTATTATTTTTGTTCATATCCATATTTAGAGATGTATTTCCTGCTTTTATTTAAAGATTTTATTTTATAATGTTACAATTCATGCATGAAGATTTATTATTTTTATGCCATAGTTTTTTATGTTGGAATTTTGTGCATCATAATAATTCTATCTCTTAAAAAAATTAATTAGTTTGGGTATTAGTGAGTATTTAGAGGATGAAAAAAGTTATTTGTTTGACCCATTTGATTGGATTGAATAATAAAAAACATGTGATTTTTATAAATATATTTTAAATAACAAATATGTGTATATGTGAAACTTACGCATTCCAACCTAATCTGATTTATTAGCATTTTATTTTTTTAAAACAAATATGATTAAATTACAAAAACAAATATTGTCAACCTTTCAAATTTTAAAAGATTTAAAGCATCAATCATTTAATTCTTCTACTAATTTGTTGCTCACCTTAAAAATATTTAAAGATTTGAGGCATTATTTATTTAATATTTATTTTATTATTTTGATTATTTAGTTTTTAATTTAAGGGCATTTCATAATTATTTTAAGAGTATATTTTATGCTTGGGATTATATAAAACAAAATAAATAATGATAAATTTTATTTTAAGAGTATTTATTTAATCTAATCTTTCCAAAGCATGGGCTTGTAACCAAAAAAATTAAAGCGTTCGACTAAATCTTGAAATAATATTTTGTGTAATTGTTTTGGTTTTTTTTTTAAAGTTTGACAGTTTAATAATCTGATTTTTTTTTAATTTTATTTTTTAATATTAGATTTTTATGTAAATTTTTGTAATTGTTTTTTATTTTTTATTGATTAGAATATTCTGTGGCCGCCACGGCGGCAGCCGCCACAAATTTCAACAATGTCCCATTAGTGCTCTGTACCGCTGTCACAACTGGGGAGGCTAACTTAAAATACACTCAAACTACGAAAAGAAATAAATAATTTTACTACAAGCAATTGATGAATGGACCACATCTACAAAAAATAAATAAATAAATAAAACAAATAGATGAGATTTCATCGCCCTTTCTTTAATGCAAGAAGATGATGGATTTCTTTGACGTTTGTGCATTTCTTTTACTTAAAGTTTCAAGGCTAGAAGCTAAACGAAGATCCTGCTAGCTGCTACTGCATTTTTTACAAAGAACAAATTTCAAACAGATTCTGAATACATGGAAATCAAGTCAACCAAGACCAACTATTTGAAACCAAAGAGGGTTATGAGCTGGACATTCATATAAAAAAAATAGCTCATTCAATGCAATTGATAATAAGCTCCATGCAAACAGAAAAGCTTAATCATATGCTTAAATTGGGAAGAAAAATGAAATGAGTACATGACAGGCTGCAACTTTATGATATTTCACACACAACATTCACAAAATCCCTGTGAGGGACAACATTTCATTGACCTGTATTGATTGATTGTAATCCGACTAAAGTAGAAAAGCTTGTATTCTAATCCTGCTCGGTCCTATTGAAAACCAACGCCCTTGGGCTCCTACTCTTCTTTACGTTCTTTAGCATGTGTGGAAAGACAATCACCCCAAATCCTATCGAAAGCTAAAATCATACAGAGGAAACAAAAAACAAGCCAGTCTTCCTATCCTTGGTGAAGATGAATTCTGATCATATTCTAGAAAATTGGATGTGCTACCTAAAAACTTGGCGAAGTTTTCTATTGAAACACAAACTAAAATCTTCCCTTAAGAACTATGGTTATGGCCCCATAAAAAAAGATGAAAGAAAGAAAATGTAATAACCTTATGATTGCAAGAATATTGAAGCTAACAGCAGCCTACAACACTGAATGTATAAGAGCTCAGAGAATGCTATCTTTTTGTACATTCCAGATCACCAAGGAGGAAAGGGCCTAAATTTCTATTTGGGATGGAAGGGCACAACTAAAATACAAGCATCAACTAACTACTTCAAACATTGTGAAATAATTCTTACTGAAGTTAGCATTTCAAAATAATTGTCAGTTTCAACATTGAAAAGATTTGATGGAACAAGAGAGCGTACCTTGGTCAATAGTATCAACTAGCTTCTTTATAGGTATAAGTTTTGCCACCCATATTCAGAGCCTACAACAACATTTGAACTTTGTGTAATAACATAATCCACCTAACTATGTGTCTCCAATGCCTTGGTCAAATTAGAATCTTTACAGAAACTTCATCAGCAGTATTAGCGTGATTAGGTGAAGATACTACAATGAGATAAATTCCAAGATGAAAGCAAAATGTATGGAATAATACACCAAGAAACAATTACCTTCTGCCCATAAACCTTTTCCAAGGTTCTGCATCTTGTCTCGTTGCCAAAGACCTATCAATAAATCCGTAGACAAAAGGTAAATAAGTTTTGAACCACTAACTGACACTATGAATGAAGACCAAAAGATTCTTATGGGAAAAGTTTTCTCTTACACACCCATGAAGAACTTACAGATTGTTGGAGTGGAAAGGTTCGTCATGAAATCAACATATTCATGACTCAGACCGTTGAATTTGTACAAGTATAACTACAAATTCCATGAGATAGAGCAACATTAATAAGCTAATCTTAAATACAGTTGAGTTCAATAAATAAAAAAATGTAATATAATGGTCCAAGCTTCCATGTCAGCTAAAAAACCTTCTAGAAAGACTACTGAGAAAGCAACAGAGCATTGACTACGGTTGCAAAACAAGGTACTTCTAAATTCCTATCGAAGAACAACAAATTCTCCAATGATATAAAACCACCACCGCTGGAAAAAAAAATCAAGTGTCATAAGCATAAAAAGACAATGATGGTGGGAAATGATGAGAGAAACATCATGGAATTCACGAAGGAACCAATGGTCCACCTAAAATGTGTTGATGGTCCTTCCACTGCTAAGATAACCACAAAGTTCTTCTTTGTGAAAGGCAGAATTCCATAAGGCCTTCAAAGCTTCCTAGATTTTAGGGGCAGTACTGTATAATAATGCAAGAAGGGAACCTTCACGTTTCAAAAACTAACGACCTAATTACATGCAATATGTAGATTGAAAAGTTAAGACTCGTACGAACCACAAATCTAGGAAACAAGCAATTCAAATGTATATTTTAAATAGGTTGAGCTGATTCTATTTCTATAACACCCAAACTGTCCATGTAACCTTCAGAAGAAGGGGTACTTGGTGCACAGGAACTGGATGCATCATTAGGAATATGGTAGGCTGTGATTCATGACAGGCTAAGCAGACATCAGAGCATGCCAGAAATTTCATGTCAACAAAGAAGAAACTGACACTCAGATAACGAGTCTTAAACTAAAAGATGTAGCCAAGAGCCTCACAAGCTGGATAGTATTCAACCTCAAAATGATCTCAGTATCAAGCAGAAACTAGCATCCTTGCACAAACAAGTATAGAAAAGAGATAATGTTTAACTTACAGCAAGTTCATCATACTCATCTTTGCCAACAATGAAAATGCTGAGATCCCCAAGCACCGTGTAAACTTGGCAAGAAAAATATACCAAAAGTAATTCAAGTATAATTCACTAAAAGGGAAAAAATCCTGAGTCAAGTCATCGAAAAAATTAGAAACTGCTGGTATACAACTATAAAAGACATTACAGTTCTATACTATTACAGATAGTAGAAGAACAAGGAATAGTCCATGCCAACACTGCAACTTAACTTTTGGGATCTACTTATCTCCCTGAAGTAATACAACCATACAAGGGAAGGTTACTGATACAACTGAAACGCTGTCTGAATAGTGAAGAATATAAGCACCTTGAAATCTAAAAGATCCAAAAAACATCAAGTTTGAAAATTCTCCACTCCCTTAATAGATTCAAGAAATCAAACAGGGAAACGAGACAAAGTTTACATGCAAATCACTAAAATATGATCAAAACAAATCATAAAAATCACAAGATGTTAAAGACACTCTCCCTTTGAGAACAAATTGTATAATTATAGCGAGAGAGGGAGAGACGAGTACTTACAGAGAATTTGAATGTCATGAACACTCTCCCTTTGAGCGAATTTGAAATTCGCTATGATCACATGAAAAATCAAATTTCATAAAGAGAATTTGAATGGCTAAAACAAAATTGTTGTTTCTTGAGAGAGAGAGAGAGAGAGAGAGTTTTTCTTTTGAAGAAATTGAAAAATGTTGAGATTTAGAGAGAGAGAGAGAGAGTCTGGATTTATATAGTGGAAGAGAAATTCAGAGAATTCAAAAAATATTCGACCGTTGCTTGAACTGAACGAACGACACTGCATTTGGTCTAGGTTTTCTAAACGACGACGTCTAATTGGGATTTAAACCGTATTTAGTTTAGGAAACTAATTAAACACTTTTATTTAATGCCAATTATGGATAAAATTGATTTGGTTTTATTAAAGTTGGGTGAGAGCTTCTCTCATCCCATCACACACTCAATATTTTTATTATTTTTTATTTATTATTGTTGTTCATATCCATGTTTAGAGATTGTATTTCCTGGTTTTATTTAAAAAATTTATTTTATAATAATATTACAATTCAGGGATGACCAATTATTATTTTATGCTTTAGTTTTTTATGTTGTAATTTTGTGCATGATAATAATTCTATTTCTTTAAAAAATTATTTAGTTTGGGTACTAGCGAGCAATAAGAGGATGAAAAAAATGATTTATTTGACCTGAATTGATTAGATTGAATAAAAAAATATGTAATTTCTATAGATATATTTTAAATAAATATATATAAAAAACTTATTGCATTCCAACATAACCCTGAATTATTAGCATTTTAATTTTTAATTTTTTAAAAAAACATGATTGAATCTAAAATAATATAATTTTTAATTTTTAGATTCAATTAAAAGTGATTTCTTCACATTTTAATCAAAAACATTATTTACAATATTATCCTAACCATTAAATAGCTTATTTTTCTGAATTTATTTTTTATTTTTTCTATGTATATTATAACATTATTGGAGATTTGAGATAGAAAAAAAAGAAAAAAAATGCAATTATGAAAAAAATCACCTTTTTGATAATTATTTACTATCAAAGGGCTATTAATTAATAATAAATTTACAATGTGTTAGTAAAAAGAATGAGATCTCAAGATCCAGTCTCATCTTGTAAAATATTTAATAAAATTGGACATACTAATCCAAAAATTAAAAAAAATAAAGAGAAAAATTGAGACCCATTTTAAAGACTATAAGGATAACATTGAGAGAATTTAAACTATGGGGACAATAGTGAAACATTGATAAATCTATAAGGTCAAAAATATATATTTACCCAAATCTAATCAAGAAGCATCCAAAGGGTATACTGTGGATCAAAAGTTCAAAACCTCTTTACTTCTTCCAAACCAAAGTACGGCCACCTCTCCACTTGTCATCGTAACAGTTCTCTTGTCCTTCACATCCAAACTCAAAGAACCTTCCTTTCCTCCTCCTTCTCCCCATCTCCAAAAACAGCCAAAGTACCAATCTTTCTAACACAGTTTGCTTCTTCTCCCAAATATACCCTTCTCAAACTCCACAAAAACAGAAACCCAGAAGCCAGAGCACTTGTTTATTCGCTTTTGTGTCTTGTTTTTCCTGTTTTGCAACAGCTATGGCATCTTCACCATCACCTAAGAAAAACCCACCAACAGAATCAGCTGTTGTGGTTCAAGTCCAACCCCCTTCCCCACGTTTACATGTCACCACTCCAACAACTGGTGCTCAAAGAAGAATAGGAATTGCTGTTGATCTCAGTGATGAAAGTGCTTTTGCTGTCAAATGGGCTGTTCAAAACTACTTACGTGCTGGTGATGCAGTGATCTTAGTCCATGTTAGCCCCACAAATGTTCTTTATGGTGCTGATTGGGGTTCGTTGCCAATTAAAGAGAATTACAATCTAGATGATCAAAATGAAGAGAATCAGCAAAAGATTGAAGAGGATTTTAATCTGTTTACAAGCACCAAAGCTAATGATATAGCACAGCCTCTTGTTGATGCAAACATACCCTTTAAAATTCATATTGTGAAGGATCATGATATGAAAGAAAGGCTTTGTTTGGAGGTTGAGAGGTTGGGGTTCAGTGCTGTGGTAATGGGGAGTAGAGGGTTTGGTGCTTCAAGGAAGAGTAGTAAAGGGAGGTTAGGGAGTGTTAGTGATTATTGTGTTCATCATTGCGTTTGCCCTGTTATTGTTGTGAGGTTTCCTGATGAGAAAGATGGTGGCGCTGGTGAGGAGTCAGAGAGGGACGGTGGGGCGACGTTGTGTACGGTGATGGAGGAGGAGCAGGAAGAGCACGACATGGATGGTAAACAATCAGGTTTGAGTTTGTTTGTTGTTTTGTTATGCTTAATTGGCTTATGATTCTCTTGGATTGATTAATGTCATTAAGGCTAATGGTCTTTTCATTAGGTGCGATCATTGGTTAGTTCTTGTGTTTTAAGCCGAATGGTGCTTTGAGTTGGTAATTACATGGTTTATCAGTATGATCAGCTTTATGATTGTTAGCAGAAGAAATATATCTTAGAGTTTATGCCATTAGTTTCTTCAGTTTAGTTTCTTTCCGTTTAGGTTTAGATCATTGTATGTGATTATTCAGTCAAAGCTTGTTTCCATTTTAGCTCCATATTGTCATCTTTATGATTATAAAGGCAATCTCATGCAAGATTGATAGTGCAGATGACTATGAGAGTGCATTGAATAGTGAAATTTCCTTTAAATGTGGCCACTGAAACAGAGCTTTTTTTCCTCTTAATGGTAATGATTTTGATTTGGGTGCTTAGGACGACGCTAAGGATGATTTCTGATCAGTGATAAATGATATTGGTGTGAAAGACTTTTTTGTTGTTACTACTAGTTTTTTTGGGGTCTTTCTTGGATATTAATACTTTTCCTTTGTGTCAACCCATACCTTATTACCATTCCAGAACAGCTTGATTCAGCAACATCAATGGTGATGATTTATATAGAGGATAGTGCACTAAAAGAAAATACATGTAACATGTTTTTAGAGGATTTTTTTATATTTAACAATGAACTTGAGAGATTTCTTTTCAAACGACAAGCAAGAATCAACTTGATGAACGTTATGCTTCTGCATTTATTGTTTCAACAGATGATTAAGGAATAATATCAAACTATGACCAGTTTAGTTACTCTTTCATAGAATTTTGATGTTTGCTTACAGCATCACACTACTTGCACCGTGTACAATGGTCTACTTGTCAATGCTGTGAACTTCTGTTTCTGCCAATTTGGCTGTTTTATTTTGATGAGAACTAAGAAAGAAGAAGACAACCTTAGATTCTGTGTCTTTTTTAATTTAGTGCGTTTCGAATAAATCCAACTGCTTCTGCTTCTGCATCTGTCATTTCCATTGAGGTAAGGTTCAGCATGTTTTATTTTTCACGCAACTCAGTAGGAGCCTATTTGTTATTTTAATGAGTGGTGTTGTGTTAAAGGCATAATTCATATGTTCCCTTTTCATTTGCTCTGCCTCTTTCATTGCCGGAGTGTTATCCTAATTTCAATCGCCTTTTCCCTTGTGTTAATCCAGGCCTTCAGTCTATTCACCAAATAAATTCATAAAGTGTCAACTTAGGGAACATTCCATGTTTCAAGTCTTAGTTGCTTAGTTCAATGATGCAACTTTAGGGTTCTTGTTCAAATACCATCAAACTTTTTGACCTTTAAATTTACTTCATAAACTTCTTGGAATTCAACGTCACCAGTCTGCCTTATAGTTTTAATCAACTAGCATTTTCTCTTGTACAGTGATAAATACTGCTAGTGTTTGAGAACTGTTGTATATGTGATTTTTTCTTTCAATTTACAACACTGACAAACTCCAACTACATTCTCAAAATGAAAACTTTGTACTTGTGGCACATATCCCTATCGATGCATTCAATTTTTGGGTTGATCGAGGGCTGTTAGCTAGAAGAATATTGGTCTTTGAACTTATATCTCGTTATATTAGCTTGTGTCAATAATAATCACTTGGGTGACCTAAGAAACTTGACTGAGCATTGGATGAAAAATGAAAAACATTTGCTAATTCCATGGATTAAGACATTCTGTCTTCCATTTTTAACATAGATGGAAAAGTTAGTAGCATTCAAGGCTTGATATAGTGCTTCTCATTGAAATTGAATTTGGTTGTGATACACATGACAGGTGTACATCTTTCATGTTTAGCTTAGGAGGGATGCTTGGGGGTGGGTGGGTTCAGGTGGTTTTCTATTAAGTGATGGTGAAGCATTGATGGTAATTTCAAATCTGAGTTACAATGTAGCTAAAGCCAAAAGTACCTCTGGCATACCAGGACCTGAATGTGCATATTCTATAGGTGTTGTTGATTTCAGCTTGGTACTGGAAGGATCTAATCCTATTACTATCACCAATAGCAGTTTTCTTTTCTAAGTGAGGACACTATCAGGAATGGTTGATGTAGTTAGCATGCCTAGGAAAAAGTTGTCATCTAAGAGAGTTTGCTCATCTAATATTTCCTTTAATGGGTGTGTTTATCATATATTAAGTTTAAAAGAGAGATTTGTGTTTGTTTCAGAGCATTTATTATTCTCTAGACCGCATAGAGAGTTTGTCTATGTGGAATAATTGTCATTTAGTATATAATTCTGCCTTAGAACCCAACATTGTTGTGTGCCAGAATTATCAAAACATGTGTTTATAGTCATCTTTATGATTGTTGGCTTCTTCTTCTTTTTTTGTCCCCCTTAATTTCTTTAGCTTGTTTCTTTTTACCACCATCTCTAATGGACCACATAAATGAATAGCGAACAAGAGAGACAAATGATTGCAGAGGAAGATAGTTGTGGTGGCCCAAAGAGACTGCTGGTAAATATCGAGAGAGATTCTATGGGCTTATTTGGTTGGGAACTACTTTTCCTTGTAGTTTAATGTTGGAAAATAATATAAATCATATTTTTGGGCCTTACCTAATAGCTTAAGATTTTGGGTTCATATGTTTCTTAACAATTAACTGGTGGTCTTACCTAATAGCTTAAGATTTTGGGTTCATATGTTTCTTAACAATTAACTGGTGGTCGTGATATTATCACCCAGCCTGTTACTTCCTGCTGGGTTTAAATACATACGAGCTTATTCACAAACATCAAAGTGGCTATCAGCAAAATGTAGCGTCCGAACTCATTTAAACTCCTGAAAAGCCAGTAAATCAAGTTGTTCTAAGTTAACTTTTCATGCTAACATTAGATTCATTTCTCGTGTGGTTGTATAGTGTTCCATCATGATATATGCATCTGCTTCAATGACTATTCTTCTCAATGTCTTAACTAGAACATCCTTTCTCAAGTTCTTTATATGCTACCGCTACCAGACTACCAGTTATGCTGGGAAGCACTTCAAAGTTCCATGATTTTATCGATTCCCTTGTTGGGTTGTATTGGGTTAGCTCATTATCATGAGACCAACAGGAGGATTCTGATACCGCTGCATGAATCCATGATGGAAACCATCTTGGAGGTTAAAATTGCAATTCCATGAGTGTAATAGAATCAAAGTTCCAAATACTTCTTTCTTTCTCTATTCAAGACTACATACCCTCATATCTAATGGACAAAAATATAAGAACATGATGTATTTATAAGAAAGTTGATTTCAGTATTCCTTCTCTTGCGTTAAGGCTAAATTCTAACAACCTTTTCTGTGTCTTGCAGACATGGCTGCAGCTTCTTGAAAGGATAGATGAGATGTTCCATGCGTCCTGTTGGTTGCATGATCATGTCTTTGAAAAATGCTTGGTAGTACTGTTCTCTGTCAGCTTAATACTCTACCTTTTGAAATGTGCAGTTTACTTAAATGTGTAGTTTGGATGATGGATCGGTGATGATGAACTGTTCCTTTGGAGGTCTTAGTGTAAATAGGTTGCCCTTTTTTGATGGACTGGTGAAATATCTGCTAAGAACCTCATCTACTTGTATGCATATTTGGTTTTCTTTATTTCCAAAATGTTTTAGTATATGTGAACTGATTGGGAAATGAACAGCTTTTAGAGCTTGAACAGGCAGGTAATTAATGACCTGCTAAATTAAACAAGAATAAAATATAATATAGTTAAGTTAGTCATGGTTTTGAATATAGAATGAAGTCAGTAAGGGTTGGTATAATTCTGAATGAGAAATTACAAGTCGGTGGGATGTTACGAAACAAAAGCTGAAAGAGATATCTTCCTAGCTATAGTCGTGAGTTACACGAGGATCCTTTTCTTTCTCTCAGGAGACTTATCAATGGTTTTTGGGGGTGATATAAAGAAAATAACAAGCCTTTATCTGTTCATATCTGATTGTTTAAATCGCACCTTAGTTTTAGAGTAGAAATACGAGGATAATGACAAATACAAGCGCGAGAACCAAGTTATGGATCCTATAAAGTTCTCTGGAAATGAGAATTGTTGTGAAGATGGTCTGGAGGAAGATGATCAGCATGTTTATCTACTCTTATGAGTGATGATGAACGAAGACGTACTGGCATTTTCCATACATATATTAAGAGTGACAATCGATCTTGAAAGCTGGTGATTGATGGAGGAATTACCAATGAATGTGGTTCTTAAGATTGTTAGAGAAATGTTGGATTTGAAAGTTGAAAAACATCCAATTCCAATTCCTTTTCGAGTAGCATGTATTAATAAGACAATTATAACTTCAAAATTTAATTTACATATGAAAGAAAGATTCATATTATACTTTCTATTCAAAATAATGATCAAATAATGATTATCTTCATCTAAAATCTAGAAATTTAAATTATTATTTTTTAGCTCCACAAAAAAAATTGTGTACGACAATAAGAAACCTTGTTGAAATAAAAATAAACTTTCAACTTTGTCAATCACTTAATAAATTTTTTCTTAAAAAATCTTCTATTATAGAATGAAATCTTATCAAATTGAGAAATAGATCTAGGGTTTTGCCTACCTTGAAATAAGTCTCCATGCAAGTTTTTCTCTTCACGATCACTCTTTGCATTACCCATTAGGTGAGCTAGATCCATTATGGTTTGCTCCATTCGATCAAACCTTTTTTTCCAACGATCTAGTTTTTGCTCATGAGCCCGCATAATGCCCCAAAGGACCTCCACTCCTACATCGTGAAGTGCGTTGCTACTGTCTCCGTTCATCAAAAAGGCCTACCTGCTTTGATATCAACTGACATGACTTATAACATGGATAAAAATTAGAGTTTTCAAGTCTTAAGGTTTCATACCTAACTATTGAGAAATTTAGAGAAAATTATCTAGTGTTTTATAAAATCTCAATAATAATTTTCATATTAAAATAAACTTGAAATCCTATTTGTATTAGTTTTAAAATCTTTTATAGGAAATGATTCTTAATTAAAAATAAAATCCTTTATAGAAAATAATTTCTATTTAAACTTAACTAGTAGAATTTATCTAGCATTAGTATTCCTAAATAGTAAAATACTAATTAAATTAAAAGTCGTAATTAAAATGAAAAGAAATTCAAATATAACAAGGTAAATAAAGAAAATATTGTATAGTAGCTTCCAAGTGTTATTTGAAGACCTTCTTGATCTCTGATAATTATGAAATTTTTAAACCAATATGAAATAGGTCCTTCAAAATGTTCTGTTAACATTTCAGCTCGATCTAACGGTCGAATTAGAAGTTATACTTGATTTATCAAGCTACATATTGAATTTTTCTTAAACTCTTCAAAATCTAAAAATCTTAACTATCAATAAAATAGTGCAATAAACATTATTTTGCCATGAATATGAAAGAAATTCCCCAATATCATACTCTATTTTAGTATGGTTGATATGTTTTCTAAAATGAAATATTTTATTTCATGTAATAAAATATTTGATGATGCTTCGCATTTTAAAATATCTTGAGAAAAATTGTTAAATTACACGGTTTAACTTCTTCTATTGTGTTTGAAAGGATGTGAAATTTGTTAACTATTTCTTAAAAACATTATGAAAATTGTTTGGATATTTTCCATCAACAAATTACTCATATGGTTGATCTCATATAGTTTGGGTGATTCGCTTATAATTACTTTGTCGATCGTTCAATTAGTAAAGTACTTTTCAAAATTGTTCATGGTTATTCTCCATTTCCACCTGATATCTGCACTTCTGCATCTGCTGAATCTTTTGCCCTACACATCCATGATTTATGTGCTGTGATTAGGTGGAAGATAGCATTAAGTGTTGAAAATTATAAACTTTCTTTTGATACGCATTGTAGAAATAAGTAATTTAATGTGAGTAAGTTTGTCATCTTCATCTTCGTCCTGAGAGATTTCTCAAAAACTCTTACCAAAAACTCGGGCTGTTGATCCCTTTTCTATTTTATATAAACTTGGATATAATGCTTATTTCCTTGATTTGCCTAATGATATGAATATTACTCCCACTTTTAATGTGGAGGATTTATCACCTTACCAAGGCCCTTCTAAGCCTTTTACTTTACCTTCTAGCTAGAGTTGCAGCAGATTGTCATATGGCTAATAAAGCGTGGACCATGTAGCCAAACTTGATCATGAAATAAGAATAACCTGATTGAAAAAAAAAAATTTATTTTTCAAAACGAACAACTTCAAAGGATGTAATTAGTAAAAAAACGATGTCAACTAGTGTTTATTTTTCAAACTCATGACCCTAACAAGTGACTAAATCGGAAACACAGTATCTATAAAGCCACTATTTTAAACTCGGCTCGATCTGATAGGTTGACATGTGACCTGAATGACCTAGGGATTAGATCGGGCCGAATTTCAAAAGAAATTAGGGGAGTTTTGATCCAATATAAAATGATAAAAAAAACCAGGTTGACCCATCTCCCAGTTAACCTAAGGCAAATCCACTCAAAACCTGTTGATTATTTTTCTTAATTTTATTTTTTATTTTCAAAATGATATCATTTTTACTTATTTATAAAATAAAAATATTTGGTTGACTTGGATTAACTCGGGTCAACCCACTCAACCTGTGACTTAAAAACAATGGGAAAAACCAAAGAGACCAAATCTCAATAAATCAAATGTTGAATTATGAAGTAACAAAAAAATAAGGATACAAAATAGCAATTAAAAGATTAAGAATCTTATTTGAAAAAAAAAAACGAGAGGACAATCTAAGATTTTTAATTGAAGTGGAGAGTTGAAAAAAAAAGGATCAAATTAACAAATGAATCCAAAATAAAAATCAAGAGAATGAAGACTAAATTAAAAAAATAATATATAAAGATTATGAATCTAAGAAAGAAATTGAATTTTTTTTTTTGATAAAACGGCTAATAATCAAAATTAGAAATCAAAATATTGAGGGTTAAACCTGAAATATCATTAAATTTTGAATTAAAGGGCAAAATTGAAAAGGAAAATCAAATTAACAAAATAATCCAAAACAAAAATAAAAATCAAGAGAATAAAGATCAAACATGAAAAAGTTAAAAACAAGATTATGGATCCAAGAAAGAAATTGAAAAAAATTAAAATTTGATAAAAGAACTAAGAATCAAAATTAGAAATAAAAACATTGAGGGCTAAACCTGAAATATTATAAAAACAAATGACAAATTTCATATAAAAATCAAATTAAAAAATTAAAAAACAAAGAAATCAAATCTGACATAATTAAAATAATAAGAACTAAATATAATAAAATTAACAAATAACACACATTTCTGAGTTTTTGCAAGGACAACAAATTTTCCAAGGTTGAAGAGAGAGAAAAGAGGGGGGAAAGAAAAAATATTGTAGGAACTCCACCATGCAGGGGGTGGCTATATGCGCCTTACCATTGTGAAGGGGATTAAAAGACACATTAAATGCCGTCTCAGAATGTGGTATTTAACCGTTAAGAGGTGCCACACACACCACTCAAAGAGCATGGATGCCTCTCACGCGCCAACAACTTTTTTCTTTTTTTTTTTCAATTTAATTTATGCAAATACCTAAGTGTCCCTAATCCCACACAATATTAACGAAAAGACCAAAACCCCCCTTAATCTTAACTATAGATTATTTGACTCCAAAAAGTACTATAGTAATTACACTGTGACAAGAAAGAGAAAAAACTGAATATACTCATGCTCTAACATTTAAGGAAATTCAACATTTGAGTGTATTTTAGATATTAAAACGTGCAAATAAAAAGTTAAAAAACTTTTTTATTTCCATTTAATATTGTAATAGTAAATATGTTTTGTGAAAAATACCATATTACGAGGCTTAAATTATTATGGACAAAATGATAATTTCAATGTGGAAATTCTCATTGAAACATGAGTACGTGCATAGTAAAAGATTGATTTGTTTTAGCTTTTTAGCTTTTGTTTTAATATAGGGTTTAATTTTATCATTCTAGTTTTCATTTCTATTAGGACTTATTTTACATTTAGTTTTTATTATCTTAATTTTAATATTTTGAAGTGTTAATTATGGATCTGGATGGATAATGTAGATTCAAATTTGGAGTGAAGGTGAAATATGTTTTTTCATGGTATTTTCTTTATTTTAACACAACAAAGACTTTTTAATTATAAAATGAAAAATAATGATAAATTTGTAAATAATTAAGTAATTTTTGCTGATCTTTTTAGACTCGTTAGATACAATATATAAACTATATATTACACGTGCATCAAAATTTAGAATGCAAACTGTAATTTTTTAAAATTCAGTATGCAATTACAATTTGGACTAAATTATAGAATGCTATGAGTAGTTTTTCCTTATTGCAAATAAAGACTTGAGTTTTATTGTCTCTATAAGTTCGAGTGTATCTCTTTCATTGGAGATTTGGATTTCAATTTCTATTTTATTTATCTTATTTTGGTAATTTTTGCTCGATTTGTTTTACGCAAGACTTTGTTGGATATTCTTAACAAAAAAAAAAAAAAACTAATTATTTCATTAAACAGTGGAATCAAATTATAATTAACTCATTGAAAATTGAAGGGTCATAGACTCATAATCATTGCTTAATATGGGACTGATTGCTGCATGATTAACGGTGAAGTGGCAGCCAAATGCTGCCTTCATCCTCGACCACAGCTGGTCTACTGTTTTTCTCTTCATTCAAACTTAACAAATGCTCAATTCCCTTTCCTAGTCATGATTCTCATGGCAATCCAGTGCAGAAAATGCATGTACAGATTGGCAAGCTGGTGTTTGAAGGAAAGCCATACAATTAGGGCTAACTTTTTTTTGGTATTTAGAATGTGTTTCGTGAGTCCGATCATCCTCATCTGTCAAAAGAGGTGAGCTCGCCGACAGTCAAATATGGCGTTCTCTCCATATCTTAACCATTTCAGTGGTAATCATCAAACTCTTCTTTCAAGCTTTTTAAAGGGATTTTGGACATCGCAGTCACAAAACACACCTTATATATGCTATATAACTAAAATCCTGCAAGACTTGCACAACTTAACAATATTATTTTTTTTATCAAGCAAAAACAAACAATACTTGCTCCTCTCAAAGTTGACTCTAGATATTATTTTGCATGGAGACTGTTTTTTTTTTTCTTTAAATTCTAACAGTAACTCGATGAGAGGAATTTTTTAACCAATTTTTATACTTATAGATAGTTTAGTAAATCGATCATCCTAACTCAAAGTGATAAATTAAATGATGTATTTATGAGAAATTTATTTATTCGTAGTCTTTTCTTGAATTTCATTCCGAAATAATAAATAAAAAACAAGTTCATTATCAAGTATTTAAGTTAGTCATACAAAACAAAATTGTCAATGACAAGTAGATAAATCAAGGTTGATGGGTTCTGATTGTAATTCAATTAAAAATAAAAAGGAAGTTACGTGTTGTTTGGGATATATTGTGGTGGAGCGTTACTTTTAAAGGTATTTATCACTTGAAAATATATTAAAATTATTTTTTAAAATTATTTTTTAAACCAGCACATCAAAATCATGAAGCAGCTTGCCTCAGGTAGGGTGCGTTAGGGGTGCTAATACCTTCCCTAACCACAACCAGTCTCTTACCCGTGAATCTCTGACAAGACCAGTACACCTGAGTTTCCTAGTAGCAATCAATTAAATACTAGGTGACGAATTCCAATAACCAATCAATCAAACGAGTGAATAAATCGCCAAGCCAGCGCCGCGCGGGTGACGTGCGACAGACAAAATGATAATTTCAATGTGGAAATCCTCATTGAAACATGAGTGCGTGCATAATAAAAGACTGATTTGTTTTAGCTTTTTAGCTTTTGTTTTAATATAGGGTTTAGTTTTATCATTCTAGTTTTCATTTCTATTAGGACTTACTTAACAAGATGCCTGTAAATAAGGACATGAGCTAACATTCAGTTTTTATTATTTTTTTCTTATTAATTTTAATATTGTAAAGTGTTAATTATGATGTATAATGTAGATTCAAATTTGGAGTGGAGGTGAAATATGTTTTCTCATGGTATTTTTTTTTTATTTTAACGCAACAAAGACTTTTTAGTTATAATTAAAATAAAAAATAATGATAAATCTATAAATAATCAGATAATTTTTTAGACTCGTCAGATACAAAATACAACATCAAAATTTAGAATGCAAATTATAATTTTTAAAAATTCAATATGCAAGTACAACTTCGACTAAATTAATGCTATGAGTAAATTTTTTTTTTATTACAAATAAAGACTTGAGTTTTCTAGTCTCTATAAGATCGAGTGTATCTCTTTCATTGATGATTTGGATTTCAATTTCAATTTTATTTATCTTATTTTGGTAATTTTTGCTCGATTTGTTTTACGCAAGACTTTGTTGGGTATTCTTAACCCAAAAAAAAATAATTATTTCATTAAAAAACTAATTTATTTTTCCGTAGTCTTTTCTTGAATTTCATTCCGAAATAATAATATAGAAAACAAGTTCATTATCAAGTATTTACGTTAGGCATACAAAACAAAATTGTCAATTACAAGTGGTTAGATCAAATTAATTTGAATATAGTACTAATTGTAATTCAATTAAAAATAAGAAGGAAGTTACCTGTTATTTGGTATTGTGGTGTAAAATGTTTTTTTTAATATTTTTTAGTTGAAAATATATCAAAATAATTTTTTTTTACATCAACACATCAAAATTATAAAAAACACTAAAACAACATCAATTTGATTATAAATAGTAAATCATCCTAATTCAAAGTGATGAATTAAATTAATGAGAAATTTATTTATCATAGTCTTTTCTTGAATTTCATTCTGAAATGATAATAAAAAAAAACAAATTTATTCACCCTATAAATAAAATATCAAGTATTTAAGTTAGTCATACAAAACAAAATTGTCAATGACAAGTAGATAGATCAAGTTTGATCGGTTCTAATTGTAATTCAATTATAAATAAAAAGTAAGTTATGTATTGTTTGGTATATATTGTGGTGAAGCGTAACTTTCAAAAATATTTTTTATTTAAAAATATATTAAAATAATATTTTTTAAATTATTTTTTATACCAACACATTAAAATCATAAAAAAAAACACTAATTAAGACAAATGCATTTTTAAAAAATCAATTATTGTCAAACGGTGCCCAATGGGGTGGCATTTGCACTCCCAAACGGTGTCCAATGGGGGTGGCATGGCATGATTCAGATTTTTATACATTGAAGCTCAACGCAATATTTTCAAGAAGATAAAGAAAACGTTACTGTCAAACTTGCTAGAAACTGAGCTCGTTTCATTTTCCAGCAAGTCATTTCACAAGGGACTTATTGTCACTGTTTCAATGAAGATAACCTACTTGGGACCTCAAAAATTGACCAGTGAGAGAAAGATGCCAAACATTACTCATTCATTCTTGGA